>ENA-OQJB01000155-OQJB01000155.1-human-gut-metagenome-genome-assembly--contig:-NODE-155-length-41062-cov-3.682765_pt1 | contig 41062 bp, 45 predicted proteins | sample MGYA00242599_ERZ504765 | MGnify/ENA primary metagenome ERZ504765 (study PRJEB26092, sample SAMD00036354) | human gut metagenome | host: Homo sapiens | study: EMG produced TPA metagenomics assembly of...
ATATATATTTATATAAGGGTTTTACCAGGAACGTCCCTTGAATATGTTGGATTGTTCCAGCGGAACCAGGTTCCCGCTCAAAGTCATGGTGTTGGAGTTGAAGTTCGGGCTGATGGTTACGGTTGCGTTGTTCCCGCCATCGGTCAGCGTAAGGAATATCTGGGCAGAAATGCCGATACCCTGGATGCTGAAGTTACAATTCACGTTGCCCCGTTTGTCGGTAGTCATTTGGATGTCCGATACGGTTCCGTCTACTGTTACACCACCAATGCCGTTAGGACCTGGGTATACGGTGTTGAAGGCTACCTGCACGGTGCCACGTCCTTGGTTGACCAATACGAAGTTGGTGTTGGAGTTTACAAATGCGGTCTGTCCGTTGCGGAACATCACTTGGTCTGCCTCCATTACGAACTGGTGAGCTTTCAAGGCCGCCATTGCGTCATCGTACGAAATGGCATCCTGTGCTTGTTCTTCAGCTTTCAGGCGTGCACGTTCTGCGTCTCTTTGGGCTTTACGGTCTGCGCGCTTTTCAGCTCTACTCTCTTGTGCATACATGGTCGTTGTTGCCATGCTTACCAATACTACTGCTGCTAATGCAATAAACTTTTTCATAATCGAATCTTTTTTGTTTAGGTTTAAATAAATTGTTCGTTATAAGTTTATTGCAAGAACAATGCCTATCCAGGATTGTTCACCGGTTTTTAATTATTTTATATCCGATAGCAGCAATAAAGATACTCATTACCGGACTGATAAGGTTGAAGAAGCAATAGGGAAGGTAGGTCAGTGTGGGTACACTCAAAATGTTGGCTTGCGTCATGCCGCAGGTGTTCCATGGGATAAGCGGGGAGGTGACGGTAACGGCATCTTCCGTGGTACGGCTAAGTAGCCGGCTTTCGTAGCCTTTCTTTGCGTAAACGTTGCTGAACATGTTTCCGGTGAGGATAATGCTGATGTACTGGTCTGCCGTGGCAAGGTTCAGGAACAATCCGGAACATACGGTGGATGCTACCATGCTGGCTGTATTCTTCATGAAGCGGACGAATAAGGAAGTGATGCTTCCTAGCATGCCGCTTGCCGTCATGGCTCCACCGAAACACATGGCGCAGATGATGAGCCAGATGGTATTCATCATTCCTGCCATACCTCGTGTGGCAATCAGTTCTGTCAACATGTCACTGTCAGTTTGTAGACTGGTACTGCCATAGAATGTCATCATTATCCCTTTGAACATATTCCCACCTTCCGCTATCTCATTCAGTAGTCCCGGTTGGAAGATGAAGGCGAATATCCCTGCCAGCAGAGTGGAGAGAAAGAGTGTGATGACGGAAGGCACTCTCCGGGCAATCAGTATTCCCGTAATCACGGGAACAGCCAGTAACCAGGGAGTAATGTTGAATTTGGCGTCCAATGCTGCCGTAAATTCCGCGATCTGTTGTGTATTGTTCGTTTCGTGTGTGAGTCCCATTACTGTAAAGATGACAAGGGTGATGAGGAGAGAGGGGACGGTGGTGATCATCATATAGCGGATATGGCTGAATAACGGTGTTTCCGTTACGGATGAGGCAAGGACTGTGGTATCCGATAACGGTGAAATTTTGTCTCCGAAATAGGCTCCCGAAATGATGGCACCGGCTATCCATCCCTCTTCAAAACCTTGTGCCTTACCTATGCCCAAAAGGGCGATACCGATGGTGGCGATAGTGGTCCATGAACTTCCCGTCATTACTGATACCAATGCACAAATAATGCAGGTAGAAGCAAGGAAAAATTCGGATGGATAATCTGCATACCATAATATATAAGGGTAGGTACCACCCCACTTATCATCCATGTGCCGCTCAAAGCACCGATAATCAATAGAATAATGATAGCTGTGGCAACACCTGAAATGTTGTTGGTGATGGCAAGTTCATAATCTTTCCAAGGGATGCGGTAGAAAGCCATGCCGATAAAGACACACATACCAGTGGTGGCAAGCAGGGAAATCTGGCTTCCTCCACTCAAGGCGTCACTTCCGAAAGTATGGATGGTGGCGAACAGCATTCCTACGAGAAAAGCGATGGGAAATAGAGAAACGAGTGGAGAGGGTATTTTCTTTGCTGAATTCATAGGGTTGTTTTTGACTATGCTTGGTTGACGAATCTATTATCAATCTGTCGTTTATAGTTTGATGCGACAAAGGTATAACAATTCTGTTCAATATCTTCCTTATCCTTTGCATGACAAATAAAAATTATCAAATCTTTGCGTTTGCTTGGAAAAATGATAGTATCCTTGTTATTTCTTGCTGTAAAGGGTGATGGACAACGATATTATTGTTAAAATAACGCCGGTGCCGACCACGCCACTCCATCCCCAAGTCTGCCAACTGCTTCCTGCAAGGAAGGTACCCAAAGAGCCGCCGATGAAGTAAGTGGTCATGAAAATCGTATTTACCCGATTGGAGGCAGACGGGTAGATGTCGAAAATACTGGTCTGGTTGCTGAGTTGGATGCATTGCATGCCTATGTCTATAAGAATGACACCGGTAATGATACCTGCATAGTGTTTCCGCAGAAAAAGAGCGAGGCCCATGCAAGCAGAATCATTCCGCAACCGATAAAGTTGAAATTGCGTATGCCTACTTTTTTTACATATTTTCCTACAAAAGATGCGGTTAAGGCTCCGGCAATGCCGCAGAGCCCTAGTATGCCGATGACATCGCTGGATGCATGGAACGGGGCTTCTCCCATTTTGAATGCAAGGCAGGACCACATGGCAAGGAATGAGCCAAAGGCCAGTCCTGCACGTATCGAGTAGATTCGTAGAGAGGGGTATTCTCTTACTAATGAGAAAAGAGACTTCATCAGCCCGGAATATTTGCCTTGGAAAGTCGGTTGTATGTCCGGTAGTACCTTTAATACAACGATAGCGCATAGTAACATCATTCCAGCGGCGATGAAGTACATTTCACGCCAGCCAAGCACTTCACCCACAAATCCGCTGACAACACGTGATGCAAGTATTCCAGTCAGTAATCCTGAGATGACGACACCTACATTCCGTCCCTTGTTTTCGGGGCGTGAGAATTGCGAGGCAATCGGTACAAATATTTGGGGTATCATGGAGCAGATGCCGGTAATGAGTGATGCTGCCCAGATGATGTAGATGTTCGGTGCCATGGCAATGGCTAGAAGGGAAAATATGAGTAGGAAGAAATTCGTCAGGATGATATTCTTGCGTCGATAGAGGTCTCCTAATGGGACGATGAACAATAATCCCAGCGCATATCCGATTTGTGTAATCATGGCAATGAGGTTCGTTTTGAATTCAGAAACTTCCAATTCATGCCGCATGATATTAAGCAGGGGTTGATTGTAATACAAGTTGGCTACGGACACGCCAGCTACGATAGCAAGTGTCCAGAGTATATGTGCCGGTAATCCTCCGTTTTCTTTCAGTTCTAGTTTCATGCTGCAAAGATAATGTCTTTCTGTTTCATGCGCAAGATATGTGAGTATGATAAGAATATGTGTGAAGTGGTATCATCTTTTTAGTCTTTCCGTTTGTTATACTATTATTTTGTTTGAGAATAATTGATTGGAGCTATCTTGGATAAGCGGAATGTTGTATTGATATTTAAAGATACGTTGGGCATGGGAAATGAATGGTTTAGAGAGTTGCTGGGTATGAAATACAGGTGGACGAAATGCAGGCTCTTCTAGCAAACGAGGGTTGGTAAGGTGAATTCGATGACTCAAGGAACCTACCGTTCCCCCATTAGACCGCCTCCTGATGACATACTTGGGATTATCCTGCTATTGACTGAAAACTCGGGTATATATTAGTATGAATCATTATTACTTAAACTTATAATAGTATGAAACATTTATCGATAATAATAATAGTAGTGTCATTATGCGTTTTCCTGCTATCCATCGGCGTATATCATAAGGTTCCCTGGTCTGTTCTGCCAATAGTGGCTAGTGGAATCTGTATATTATGTTGGCTTTTGTTCCATTTACTCTGTATCAGTGAAGAAAGAGATTTACTGAAAGAGGGAAATCAGTATTTCATTGATACCTTTCAAAACATACGTAATCCCATTTCTTTGATTAAGACACCGTTAGGGGCAGTTTACGAAGGAGACTGTCCGGAAGACATAAAGAAGGAACTGGCTGTTGCACTTCATCATATAGGCGGGCTGGAGCAGCACTTGATAGCGTTGATGGAGTTGAAACGACTATTTGGCAATTCTGGTAGCCTGGTAGTTGCAGAACATGAAATCGGCGCATTTATGAGGAAGAAAGTGTCTTTTTTACAGTCTCATGTGGCCGGGTTACAGATGAAGCTGGATTTGGTTCCGGATTTTGACTATGCAAGCGCTTGGTTTGATCCGGGAAAGATATCTCCGGTTATCGACCGGTTTGTATTGAGTGCCATCGAGTGTTCTCTGCCGGAAACGCACCTCTCGATGCAGGTTTCGTTGAAGGGAGATTACTGGGCAATCAGGATTAAGGATACAGGCAACAAGCGATTTCTGAAATGTTGCAGATGGTACTCGTCGCGGCTTCCTATTCTGCGACCTCTGCATGGCAAGCAGTATGGCATGGGCGGTGTGTTTTTTGACAAGTTGATGAATATATGTGACGGGAAAATACTGACTTTGGAAAAGGAGGCTCTGCTTCGATTTCCCATAAGATGTTCGTGTGCGGTTTCGGGGGGGTATACATCCTTAAATATTCCGGACACTTTTCAGGTGAATGAGTCGGAAATGGCTTTCCATGGTTTCTCGAAGAAAAAAAATATGGATAGACCTTTAGTGATACTTGCGGATAATGACAAGGGATTCAAGGATTATCTTGAGAAACGTTTATCGGAATGTTTTGTAGTGAGGAGCTTTGATGACGGTCAGGAAGCATTGGAGGTAATATGTGAAGAGTATCCGGATTTGGTGATTTGTGATATCATGTTGAAAGGTATGAGCGGTGAGGAACTTTCTTCTAAACTGAAGACGTCGAGGGACACCTCCTTTATTCCGGTGATATTGATGGGGGCGCACATTGATGTGAAACGGCGGGAAAAGCGTTGTTCTTCTCAGGCTGATCTCTTTGTATGTAAGCCCTTTAATCTGGAGGACCTTAAAGTGGAAATATCCATATTGATAAATAATAGCTGTTTTCTTCGGAAGACATTTCTTCAGAAAGTTTTTGGAGAAGATTTTTTAACGAAACCTATGGAGCGGGCTCAGCAGGATGCCAATCTGGCATTTTTGAATGAAGTGAAGCTTTACATTATGGAGAATATGGATAAAGAGGATTTGACAGTAGATGATATTGCCTCCAGGATGTGCATGAGCCGGACAACCTTTTATAATAAGTGGAAGTTGTTGACGGGAGAAGCACCCAAATATTTGATTTCGAGAATCAGGATGGAGAAGGCACGGGAACTTTTGGAAAGCGGAAAATTTTCTGTGACTATGGTTGCTGAAATGGTGGGTATGCGAAATCTGAAAAACTTCAGAGGCAGGTATAAGGAGTATTTTGGAAAAACACCGAAGGAGTTTATGAAAAAAGTATGATATTTATCTGAAGAAAACTTTCATAGAAAGGCTGTCACATATTAGATAATGGACAGCCTTTGTTTTGAAATGGGAGATAGGAGAACTGAACATCCTAAGCTATCTATAAAGGAAAATCTCTCATCGTTTTGTTTTGGGGATAACTGGGTATATATGATTAGCTTTACTTGCCGACGCAGCATATTTACATCACTGATTATCAGTGACTATTCATTTTAATCGGTACAACCTCTGTTTTGACAAATACACAGAATGTAGGGACAAATGCAAGCCGTTGGATTTCATTGCTTTGTATATACGTGTTGTACCGCCTCTTTTCAGCCCTTTTGTAGAATGTTCGCTATCAGATACAATATGTTGAGTGATAGGGCATTTCCGCAGGTATGTTACAGAACGCTTGTTGAATACAAAGGTAGTGGTTTTCTTCGGATTTCTATGGTTTGCGGGATGTTTTTTCTTTTCCAGAAGGTGCTTAACTGTAGAAAATCGGTTATAGAATTAGAAAACTTTTGTATACATTCGATTCGCTTGAAAAAGTGTAGGAGAATGGGGATATTCGTTGGAAAAAGTGTGACGAATCAGATTTATTCGCTTGGAAAAGTGTAAAACTATACGTGTTATACTTGTTCTATCCTTAATATTAATACCTCAATCCTCCTTAAATTATACCCTGTCTGATATAATTGCAGTAGCGAAACAATAAATTATACCCATACTGATATAATATCGAATATTTGTACTAGCTTTGTACCCGAAAAGGTATAAAGTATGATGTTATGAATAATCTTTCTACTACGGTCAAAATGTTGCGAAAGCAATATAATCTGACGCAAGAAGAGCTTTCGTTGAAGTCGGGTGTGGGATTGCGCTTTGTGCGAGACCTAGAACAAGGAAAGGAAACGTTACGTCTCGATAAAGTGAACCAGCTTCTTGACTTTTTCAATTATGAAATGGTTGCCACTCAAAAAAACAGTAATCCATGAGACAAGCTGAATTAGAGGAAAAGTATGGTGAATTATTGAAGGAACGGCTTGCGAGGCTTTCATAAAGACTATAAAACGGTAAAAATACACAATGCTATGGATATATTAAATCTCACCCCAATAACATCATTGTTCATCCTAACTTTAATAGAAAGAGACGATGGACAAAAGAAACAAATTGTGGAGACGCCAACAAATGGCTCGTGTGTTTAAGGCTCGTATGATTCTGTATGCCGCTTATGGGCATTGCATCATTCGTGAGGATGGAAGCTATTATGAACATCCTCATTGGTTTGAGTTGGCAAAAGACAAATGGGCGCAAGTTTACAAAACTACAGGTACTCCCTGTAGTTGTTGGATGTGTAGAGGATTTGAATATGACCGCAAGGAGTATAAGAAAGAAACTTTGCGTATTATTCGGGAATCAATGAAGTAAATTAAAGGGATAGGAACTAAATCTGTGCATTATGTGTATAGGCTTAGTTCCTTACTTTTCGTGTAGGATTAAGAACCACTATCGATATTCAGAGTAAATATCTTGCAATGTATCATAAAATCCCCAGCCACAATCCGATACGCTATCAATAAGTTTTTCAATCCGTTCGTAATAATTGGCTAACAATCCGTTGAGAAAGATAAAGCGCATAGCCTTGTCGAAATTTCCCTCCAGTGTTGTATAGAACTGTTCCCACATATCGCCAAATTCAAGTGTGTATTCGCATCCTTGTTCGATATAGAACAACATTAAATCGGCAATAATGGTCGGCTCCGGTTTTAGCTTTTGAAAATCGGAAATGACTTTTCGACATTTGGCAAATGACGGTTTTTCGGAAAATCCACGAGTTGGGAAGAACTCGTTTCGGATAGCTTTCTTGCTCTTTTCCAATTCAGCATTGCAATCTGGGGCAAGATAAAACTCCAGATAATCTTTTGCCTCTTTACGTGCATCGTATAGTTCAAGAACAATATCGGTTATCTGTTCTTTTGTAAGTGACAACTGGTGTCTTTTTAGCTTTGCTTTTGACATGATTGATTTTCAGTTGATTGTGTGTTTATATTTTGCTAATTACCAAATAATCCTTTTTCTTTCCACTTCTTGACTGCTTTATCAAAATCTGAAAGAAATTCGTTATCTTGAATCAAGCAGAATTTATCATATTCGGCGTATGCCTTTTCTTTCGCTTGTTCGGTGGAAATTGTGTCAGCCCCATTATATTTATCATACTCATATAGAGTCAAGAAATCATTCAATTGTTTTTTCCAATCTGCCGTTCATCATCCAATACAAATCCTTTTATGATCATTTCTTTTAGAACCGATGTGGCCCACATCCGAAATTGGTTCGCTTGATAACTGCCCACACGAAACCCAACAGCAATAACCGCATCCAAATTGTAGAACAATGTATCATCGTTCTTGCCATCAAGTTCAGTTGTTCGAATTCTTCGAATAACTGAGTTCTCGTCCAATTCTCCACATTTGAATATCTCTTTCAAATGATTGTTTATCGTATCCGTTTCAACACCAAACAAATCGGCCATTCGCTTTTGCGACATCCAAAATGATTCACTATTAAAGACGACCTCTATACGACTTTCTCCTTGTTTTGTCTTATATAGCAATATATTGGAAGATAGACTATTGTCTATTAATTCAGTAGTTGATATTTCTTGTTTGAAATATTCTCTTGCCATTTGCACTTGCGGCTTCTTGCTATCGGCATTTTCTACAATCATCAAACAAGCGATTCGTGATAGATGTATATTCTCCACCTTACGAAAGGAATCGGAATTTAGTTTGACCATCTCAAACGTAGGGCTAAAATGCTCGGTAGTGTTACAACCTTTCTTATTGGCTATAGCGATAGCTTTGTTTAGAGTACGATTGAATTTTTGGTATGTGCTATAGCCTAATGCGGTGCACAACTCACGAGAAGTCCAATATTCTAAACCTTTATTATCTTGCTTTTTAATCCGTTCAAAGTCGGATTGAATAGGGGATATATTGTTCTCGTTTATCATTATTTCAGATTGTTTGAGTTATACACCGCCAATCCTTTAATCGTCAACATATATTTCTGACGAGGATGACGGGGCTTGTCTGGGTAGAGCATAGAAACAAATCCCTCTTTCATGGCGGGATTCAGTGAATATTCCATAAAATTCTCACGATTCTTTAATCCTACGGCTACCATCATCTCTTTGACTGATAATCTATTGTTGGCAATAGCCTTTATTAAGCGGATAATATTCTCATTATCTATCAGCAATGGATTATCTGAGCTTGTCGGGGTACTTGTCGGGGTACTTGTCGGGGTGGAGATGTCCATGCCTTCGGGTGCATCGACTACCATGAAACGATTTCTCAACTCATTGTTTTCTCCTATCAATAGGTTTCGGAAGAATCGTTCTAAATACACAGACTCTCTTTTAATGCTTTTTTGGATGTTTTGATAGTTAGCTCTAACCAAAGCATTACGGAAATACCAAGAATGATTGGCAAAAAGGTCGTTTTCAACATTGAATCCCATTGAGCGTAAATACTGGATGGTGAACACTGCTGTAGTTCGGGTATTGCCTTCTCCAAACGGATGAATTTGCCACAATCCAGATACGAATTGGGTAATATGACTTACTATTTGGTTTATATTCAATCCTGTATAATCAAACGCCTTTTCTTGTTCAAGGTCATATTCTATGGCTCTACGAATGTCGGGAGCAGATACATAGAACACCGTATTGCCACGAAGTACCCATTCTTTTTCGCTAATTCTGGAAGACTTTTATAACCTCTTTATTTATAAGAGGTTTGAAGGGAAGGATAAAATAGAGGTAACGAATTGGCAACCGTGTCTGTTTCTGCGATTTTCTGTGAGTTGCTATCAATGTCGCTCGTCTTGATGCAAAAGTAGTAATAAAAATCGGAAATATATCAAAACGTCCCATGATTTTTATCGCAGGACGTTTTTTATATTCACTAAATAAATTTGTTTCAGTAGGGATATTTAAATTCAGCGAATTACGGGCTATGATTGCTGAAATTTATACTTCAATCCATATTCTTCCAGTTTATTATAGAGTGTTGTCCTGCCTATTCCAAGCAGTTCGGCAGCGACCTTCCGGTTCCCGTCAGCCTGCTTCAAAGCGCGTATAATCCGCTCTTTATCTTCCTCGTCGTTGCGTAGGGAGAAGCTGGTAACAGAGGTTGTTTTATTTATCCCAAGTTCCAGATGCTCTTTCGTGACAAGTCCCGTTTGCGCCTGCAACACCGCACCCATGATTTTCTGCCTAAGCTCGCGCACGTTGCCCGGCCATGAATGGGTCAGCAACGCTTTCCGTGCTTCGGAACTGAAACCGCTAACCTTGCATTCCAATTCATTGTTTGCAATCTCGCGGAAGAAATCCGCCAACGGCATGATGTCCTCCTGACAATCACGCAACGGCGGAACTGTTATCTCGAAGTCGTGTAGCCGGTACAGCAAGTCCTGCCGGAAACGCTTTTCATTGACCGCCTTTTCCAGATTCTCGTTGGTGGCAGCGATAATACGGACGTTGAAACTCTTATCCGCTCTGTCACCTATCGGGCGGTATCGCCGTTCTTGTATGGCACGCAGAAGCATCTGTTGGGTTTCCGGTGCGAGATTACCCACTTCGTCCAAAAACAGCGTACCACCTTCCGCCTCATGGAAATAACCTTTCTTGGCACTGTCCGCACTGGTGAATGCGCCTTTGACATGTCCGAAGAATGCCGATGGCGCAAGCTCTTTGGTGAGTGAACCGCAGTCCACAGCCACGAATGGCTTGCCGGAACGTTTGCTTTTATCATGCAGATGGTGGGCGATATGCTCCTTGCCCGTGCCGTTCTCTCCGAAGATCAGCACACTCATATCGGTGGGGGCTACCAGCCTTATCCGGTGCATGATTTTCTGAAAGGCAGAACCGTCACGGGCAAAGACGGGCATACGGCTTCGCCCGACACTGCGTTCTTTCAATATGGTGCGGAGCAGAGGCACGAGTTTGTCCTCCACGAGTTGTTTGGGTATGTAGTCCAGCGAGCCGAGTTTCATACTTTCAACTGCCGTATGTACTTCGGCATAGTCGGTCATGATGATGAACGGCTGCGTCATGCCCTCTTTGCGCATCCAGCGCAACAGGTCGATTCCGTCACCGTCAGGCAGACGTAAGTCAGAAACTACTATATCATTGCCAGCGGCTTGTTGCAGAAGTTTCTTCGCTGTCGAGAGGTGGAAAGCCTGCACGGTACGGAAGCCCTCACGTGCCAGCAGGTTGCAGACAAACTCGCAATACACGATATTATCTTCCACCACGATGATTTTTGTTTTATCCATTATTGTATTTTCTCCTTTCTTCTTTTGCCAACCGGATTATTTCCGAACCCTTATCCAATACGGCAGTCACGGCTTTGTTCAGTGCTTCATAGTCGGGAGCAGCACTTCCATGAAGCTGTTTATAGAGTTTCTTCAACGGTTGGTCGGCACGAAGTATCTCCCACGAGCTACGCAGGTGGTGAGTAAGGGCATCCAGTTCTTGGAGGTCTTTCCGTCGTTCCGCCTCCCTGATTGCCTGCATTTCCTTTTCGGTTTCCGTTATCAGTTTATTCAGCATAACGGATTCGCTGCCGTAGGACAGCAGGGATGTGAAATCCGGCTTTTCGTCCAGTGTATCTGTCATAGCGCATTTATCTGAAACCTCCATCAGCTCCGATATGGAGAACGGTTTGAATAGGCATTCGGCAAATCCACGTTCTATAAGTTCCTCCTTGCTGCAACTACCCGAAGCGGTTGTCACGACAACAGGAATCGTCTTTGCATTACCCACGTTGGAAGTGCGTAATAATTCCAGCAGTTCGAAGCCGTTTATATCCGGCATATTCAGGTCAGTAAGCAATAGATTGTATTTCTTTTTCCTTATCATTTCCATCAGTTCCGCCGCATTTGTACAGGTATCGCAATGTATCCCTTCCTGTACATACATTTCTTTTAGCATCAGAAGCAGCACTTCGTCATTGTCAATGGCAATTACATCATGGTATCTCTCATTGTGGTAAACATAACCTTGATAGGATTGCCCCGGCAGTTCTTCGGCTGTCTGCATAGGAATTTTCACTGTGAAGCGGCTGCCCTTGCCTTTCTCACTGTCCAGCCGGATTGTGCCGCCAAGCATTGACACGATACGCTGAACAATGGAAAGACCTAATCCGAAGCCATCCTTTGCGGCAGCGTTTGATAAACGTTCAAACGCACCGAATACACGTTGCTGTTCCTCTTCGGTCATGCCTGTACCCGTATCTTCAACGATAAGTTTCAGCATTCCGTCATCATAACCCATTGCCATAGAAACGCTACCATCCTCCGTGAATTTGATGGCGTTTGACAGCAGATTGTTTCCGATTTGCAGGATACGTTCCTTATCGGTCAAGACAACAGCATCAGTATGGTTCGTCACAGTAAGAGCAAGTCCCTTGTTTATGGCAATTGGCGTAAACTCCGTTTCAAGAATGTGCGTGATTGCCGAAATACGGCAAGGAGAGAAATTGGGCTGCTCCTTGCCGTTGTCCAGACGGAAGAAACTCAGCAGAGTATTAAGCATTTCACGCATACGGTCGGAGGATTGCTGAATATTTTGGATATACATCCCGGTTTTATCCGTATTGCAGTCTTTCCGCATCAGTCCGGCATAACCCGTTATTGCCGTCAGCGGTGTACGCAGTTCATGTGTGATGGTATGCACGGCTTTCTTGCGGGAGGCTATCAGTGCCTCGTTCTGTTCAACAGACTGTTTCAACTGTTCTATTAAATCCGCAGTTTCTCGTTTGTATCGTTTGATACGGGTGATATTTCGGTGGATAATTATGTAAGAGATTATCAATAACATGACAACGAATCCTGTCAATCCACCTATCTGAATAAAAGACCTTTCACGCATGGCGGCTATTTCCGCTTCCCGTTTCTGTAAGTCTGCTTGAACTTTCTCGTCTATTTGAACTACCAGTCCTTGCAGTTGTCTGTTGAGTTCCGCATTTCGTGCAGCAAGACTATCGGCGTGTTCTGACAAACGGCGGCTTTGTGCCTGTTGTTCAGCTATCATATTCCGATTAAGGGAACGGAGCATCGTAGTAGTCGCAGTTGGTTTCGCTTCTTCCTTTTGCCAAAGATGCCTAAGAAACCCTTGCGCTTGGATTTCTTGGGCTGTTCCTGCACACTCTTCTGCACGATTACAGGTACTTGACTGGTTATCTTATCGTTGATGACTTGTTGCTGTTCAAGTATCTGCACGATTTGGCACATCTGCCGTTCCTTGTCTTCGAGAAAATGGCGTACACTGTCTATGCGTTCTACCGGATAGATAGCTTTGAACCGACAAAGCATACTGTCCATTGTCATACGCCGAGCATGGTAAAGTCCTAAATCTTCATCATCCCATTCCAATATCGTTTCACCTAATAAAGAAAACTCTATCAAATGAATATGAATATTGTTTACCTCTTTTCGAAATTCATCGATCTCTCGGTTTTTGGCTTCCAGTCCCTCCATGTCTCGCCATTCGCCAAGCCATGTGTACATGATGCCGCCTACCAGCAAAGCTATTAGTAGATAGCCTATGGAAGTCAGCATACGGAAGTGTCTTGTTTCAGCGTTATGTCGATTCATGCGTTATTGCCATTGATTATTGATAATACAGCCCGTAGGTCTTTATAGGCTTACGGGCTGTATGGTCTTTGAAGCTCAGTCTAATAAAGATGCTATATCAAATTGGATTATAGAACATCCTCAATAGACAATTCAAAATTTCTTTCCGATATCATATATCTTTTGTAGATGTTCGGTATTTGAAATAGCCCCCTTTTCATTGACACTATTTACAAGATAATGGCCTCTGTTTTTCCATCCCCTATCTTGCGCAATGAGTTCAAAGGAACGCACTATACCGTCAAATACATGTGGGTCTTCCAACTCTCCACACGAAAGAAGCATACATTCCTTAATAGGCACATCTTTTTTACCTATGATGAAAGAATAAAACTTGTCTATGGCAGCTTTTATCTGGGTAGGAAACGAGTACCAATAAAGAGGGGTACAGAATATGATGACATCACTTTCTGCCATCAAAGATGCCAGTTCATTGAAATCATCATTAAAAATACAGGCTTTATTCTCCTTGCTAAAACAATTATCGCAAGCTCTGCATCCTTGAATATGTTTATGCGCAGTATTAAACTGCACAACACTGTTGCCCGCTTCGGATGCTCCTTTCGCAAAAGCGTCCGCCATAAGGTCGCTGTTACCTCCCCGTCGTGGGCTGCCGGTTAAAATCAAAATTCGTTTGCTCATATCCTTTACATTTATTCACCCATACGGAAATCTCCTACGTTGTCATGACTAAGAGTTATATCTTCGATGATGCTTGTGCATCCACCATGTTGCGGACACTGGCTGCTGATGCCGAGATATATTTGATCGGGATATTCATTACGATACAGACGCACCATATGCCACTCTTTTTTGTCTAATGAATAGTAGCTGGCGATAGTGTGAGTATCAGAAGATATTTTCATATAGACTGATTTTGCGTCTATCTTATCATGGTTATTGTCATCCGATGTACCTTGTGTTCGTACCGTTACGATGCGGTGGTTGCCATATTCGTCCTGCTCAAAGGCAAGTTTCTGCCAAAGTGTATCGTTGACATACACAAAAAGATCGGCGGCATTGTAAAGTCCATCAGAGGTAAACTCAGGGGTTACTTTAGCTGTCAGCGTGAATGGCTTTGTATTATCGGTCGGAATCAGTAACACAGGCAGTGTATTGTTGGACAGCTTACCCTCGTTAGGATCACAGAAGAAGTCAAGTCCTCCGGGACAGTTGAATTCCAATCCTCCGTCTGCAAGTATGGTTACACATGTATCTGCGCCATTGATGGATTTGGTAAAAGTGACATCTCCCACTTTTATCTCACAGTCTGTGATTTGGCTTGTTTCAGCCACTTTACCGGTCAAATCCGGTTCACTTGTTTTGGACTCTTTGTGCTGCTGACATGCAGCTAAAGAGAGGCATCCAACAAGAAATGCTCCATATAAAACGGTTCTTTTCATCTTTGAATCATTTATTATTCGTAATTTTGTGGCAAAATTAGGACTATTGGCGCAATCCCGCAATGGTGAAAATTAACCAATTCACTATGGAACAGGAACATCAACTAAAATCACTTCTGACTGAGCAGCAGTTTGAAGATGCTGAAAATAAGGAATTTATGCTTGCTCAAGCAAGAGCGTGCGCAAATGGTTATGCTCTTGCAACAGAAGGTATAGCAGTTGTGTCAGATTTTCAAAACAACGAATGTCATATATATTCTGGCAGATTCGGTCAAACTATAATGGACTTCCCGGAATATATGGTTGACCATACATCTGCCTTTGAAAATACCGTTTTCAGCCACGCGAATGAAGAAGAGCTTATTCAACGTCATATACTCGAACTTCGTTTCTTCAACTTTATAAAAGAACTTCCCATAAATGAAAAGACAAATTTCTCGGCTTCGTGTATCATCAGTTTCTATCGGACAGGGAGTAATGAGACAATAAAAATATTACATACAACGAGATATTTTAGTTGTAGCAACGGTGGAAGTGTCATTCTCGGTCTATGCACTTATTCTCCATACTTTGGTTCTCATAACAAACAAGACAGTATTATTGTAAATCTCGTGACAGGAGAAACCGTTAGACGAAACGTGTACGAAGCATGCGACCGAAAAATCCTTAGTCGGCGACAACTTGAAATACTATCACTAATAGCGAAAGGGGTGCCCAGTAAACAGATTGCAGACAACCTAAATATTTCCGTTTATACCGTTAATCGCCATCGTCAGGATATTTTAGCTTCATTAAAAAGTCGCTAATACTGCGGCTGCTGTAGAAATCGCATTAAGAATGAATCTTATTTAATGAGCCCTCTTGCTTTATGATTGGTTAAAAATCAGTGTTGTACCAGTTATTATTGGTTCGTAATTTTGCGGGCATATAAAAAGCGAAAAAGATGAATCAATTTGCTGGTAAATTAGAATTGGAAGCAGGCATAACAGTTCTGCAAAATGAATGTGAACGTATTTTTAGTTCTGTGCCAATTCATTTTGGTAAAGGCGTTTCTCTTACACACGGAGCTTCTATTTATTGCACAGGAGTAGGTGATGACATCTATATCGGAGATAATAATATCATAGGAGGAGAACTTATTTTGTTTCCGGGAGCAAGAATAGGCAATCGTTGTGTTTTTGGTACAGGAACTATAATTGTCGCGGGTAGCTTTAGTGTTGGTAATGGTTGTGTCATGTCACATGGATGTACCATAACCCAAGATGTTCCTGATAATTCGTTGGTAGTAGGCCGTAGAGGATTGATATTCAACAAATAATAGTTGATTCCTATTGCTATTGATGCGAAAATTGGTTAGAAATCAGTATTGTGCACATCTTTTGTTCTATCTAACTTTGCAACCGCAAATAAATCACAAGAAAATTGCAATTTAATAATAATCAAATCAATATCATAATGAAAAAATTAGTATTTATCGCAATCATTGCAAGTCTTGCAATGGCTGGATGCACCCAGAAAGAACCAGAGAAAAAAGCGGGAAATTCTGACAAGAAAGCTACAACAGAAAACGTTGAACTCGCCACATGCGACATCAATGTAGGAGGAATTCGTTTTACAAAGTCGAAAAACGGCGGAGAGAATGGCATCACACTTCTTGGCGACACGCTCAAATTTGTGGCCGGTCCTCAAACTGATTATTTCCGTTCCCCGGATGGAAGCGTAGTCAATAACTCTGCGGTCATCTTCACAGAGGTTGACAACACCAAACCTTTCACTTTCACGGCTAAAGTGCAGCCTGAATTCACTGAAACCGGAACTTATTCGGCAGGGGTGATATATGCTTATGAAAACGACACACATTGTCAAAAACTATGTTTCGAGCAGGATGAGTATGGCGATCACCGAGTGGTGTCAGTTCGCACATTAGGCACCTCTGATGACAATAACCATCAGGCAATCACGGCTCCATACGTTTATATGAGATTATCCTCCGATGGCACAACCCTTGGTAGCTATTTCTCAGAAGATGGTAAAATATGGCGTATGGCCCGACTCTATAAGAATGACTTTCCTGAAAAATTGCTTATAGGCATCAGTTCACAGAGTCCTAAGGATAATGAACACACCTGCCTATTCACCGAAGTATCTCTGACAGATAAACCTGTCGCTGACTTTAGAAAGGGTAATATAGCAGAATAATAAAACAATCTAATCATTTTCAAAGGCGCACACATATTCAAAATGTGCGCTTTTCTTATACCTTTAAACGATGAGTAAACATCCAATTATCGCAAATCGCACCGCTTTTCTCGTCATAGGTTGTCTTGAGGCTGCATGGGCACCTCTTGTACCGTATGTTAAACGTGCATTTAGTTTGGACGAAGCTTCCTTAGGACTTCTGATGCTTTGTACCGGGTTGGGTTCAATAATAGCACTTCCTCTATCAAGTTGGCTATGTGTGAGATTTGGCGCAAAACGAGTAGTTTATTTCTCCGGATTTTTAATGGCTTTTTCTCTATTGACGATAAGCCTATTGGCTAACTTCACCCTGACGGCTATAATGTTATTGGTATTCGGCGGTTGTACTATCACCATCGATGTTGCTGCTAATGTGAATGGTGTTGCAGTTGAAGGTCAGACAGGAAAACATCTGATGTCAGGATTTCATGGGGGTTATTCACTTGGTACGCTCATCGGTGCCGGTGTGATGAGTTCTCTTTTCGCATTCGGAATAATCCCTATGTGGTCGGTCGTAATATTTATGATATTGGTATTGGCTGCGATGATGGCCGGATGCCGTGACCTTCTATCCTCAAAGGTACTTAAAAGCAACGACCATCCGAAACAGGATGTGAATAAGAAATTTTATATTCCACCTATGGTGATAGTGGTCGGTTTGTTATGTTTTATCATGTATGCGTCGGAAGGTGCTGTAATGGGGTGGTCAGCAATTTTTGTTAGTCAAGAGCGTGGCATTGACATGTCCGTGGCCGGATTTTTCTATACCGCTTTTGCCATAGCAATGACTATTATGAGACTTTGCGGCGACAAGATCGTCGATCGATTTGGACGAAGGACTGTGATTAGCGGAGGGGCATTACTTATTTCCGCTGGTTTCCTGATTGTGGTATCAATTGATAGTGCGATCGCTTCTGTAGCTGGTTTTGCTATGGTCGGTTGTGGTGCGGCCAATGTAGTTCCTCAATTAGTATCTTTTGCGGCCCACATAAAAGGGATGGCAGTACACAACATCATTAGTTTTATTAATGCTCTTGGATATTCCGGCATACTTCTTGGTCCGGTTATAATCGGATTCATAGGAAAACGCTACGGTTTGCATGTGTCATTTATAGGTATTGCCGTGTTTGCTTTGATTGTTGCTATAATTTCATCTATAATATTAAGAAGCAAACAGATTACACTGCAAGTAGATTTGCAAAACGAAAGAGAAACTTGTTCGCTGTAATTCTGCAAAATAAGAAATCAGTGTGCAACGTATAAAAAAATTGCATTGCTTTTTTGTGTAACTACTCAGGTATCTAAATGTGCCCAAATGCTTGATTATCAACAGTAGCAAACTTGTTGATTTACGATATTTCGATGAAAATCGGGCATTACGCAAGATTGACCTCGTGCAATAGAGTTGATACTCAACGACTTTGCATAGCTGAGTAGTTACTTTTTTTGTTCTATTTTGTTAAATTTGTCTGTACCAACTTCTATCAGCCAATATCCAAAAGCGATAAGGATTATTTGTTATTGTGGGCAGTAACGAAAACAATGACGTTACTGCCCACAATAAAAGTTATATTTTTATCCCTTTCGGACGGTTATCATCCTTGATCTGAAAACCCGGTCGTCCGATGATGACATGGTCGGCAATGAAATTGCTCGACGGACTTCGTTCATTCACCGGGCTGCGTATCTGCGGGACATCATCGGTTTGTTGTGGCGATATGCTCCGTACACCTTCCGCATCTGGTTTGACTTCCTGTCCATCCTTTCTTTTTCGGCGACTTCGGGCGTGGGCGGTGCAAGCTCCAACTGTATCTTGCGGTCGAGTGCGGCAAGTTCGGACTTCAACTGTTTCAACTCATCCTCCTTGTGACACAGACACCGTAGGTTTACAAGGCTTCCCGACTTTGGAGGGTAAGCCCAGCCCCCTGCAGGGGCAAGTGCTTTTCGTGGCTGCTCAAAACGTTTTGGGCGGCTGAAAAGACATCTTGCTGTGTTCATGTGAACACTAAAATCCGTCTGTGACGGATTGGGCAGATATCATTCAAATTCAGGGCGGAACCACCTGATTTAATCGAACAATGATTTAAAAGATGAAAGACCTGAATACATGAAAACCGAGAAATTCAAATACTTGTCAAAAGGATTTACCGAATAGCTGTCAAACCGGATATTGAAGAAAATAAGCCAATAGTTGTCCGACAATTTGGTGATACATTGATTCAATGATTTCATGACGTAATGTTGTCACTCTCCAAACAACCAAAACTTTGTTTCACCACACAACTATATAGAGAACTATTAAATAATCGGATTATGAAATAGCCTGCCTTTCCGTTGGATTAGCATTCATGCGAAAGAGCCGTTTCTGTATGATGTCCACGGACAATAGCTGCCGTATCAGCGCAATACGCTGCCACTTTTAGAGAAGCCATTGTCGGATAGCGTGTTATGTGTTCCTTTGCGGTAAAAGGAACAATAACATCAAAAGAAAAGTATATGGAAATCGTATCAATCGAAAGAAAAACCTTTGAGGAGATGGTCGCCAAGTTCGACAGCTTCGTCCGCCGCATGGATGCCATCTGCCATCGACACGGAGAAAAGACAATGAGCGAGTGGATGGACAATCAGGACGTGTGCCGGATGCTCAATATCAGTCCCCGCACGTTACAGACCCTGCGGGATAACGGCACGCTGGCTTACTCGCAGATAAACCACAAGACATATTACCGTCCAGAAGATGTGCAGCGTATAGTCTCCGTTGTGGAGGACAGGCGAAAAGAAGCGAAATTCAAAGGCAGGACTATTTAATCATTAAGTATAGTAATCACACTAAATCCAATGTTTATGAATGAACTGATTAACAAGGACAGCGAGTGGATAATCCACTTCATGGGCAGTCTTGACCGTCTGCTTGACAGCTTCGAGCATCTGACTGCCAACTACCGCCCGACATTGGGCGGTGAACGTTTCTTCACCGACAAGGAGGTGTCGGCACGGCTGAAAGTGAGCCGTCGTACACTTCAGGACTACCGTAACGAAGGGCGCATTGCCTATATCCAGTTGGGCGGCAAAGTCCTCTACCGTGAATCCGACATCGAAAGGATGCTTGCTGACGGCTACCGCTCCGCCTACCGACTGACAGGCACATGATTTTCTTGAAGGAGCGCAGTTTGCCGGATGCCCTATAATTGCGGAGCAATGGACTTCCGACAAAAGAAAAAAGGAACGGCTTACGGATGAAGCACCAATATCCTGCTTCGTCTGTAAGCCGTTCCTCTATATTCTCTGATTTTCCGTCAGTCGCTTGTTTCCGTTGCCGGATGCCTTTTTAAGCGTGTGGCAGGCAGTGGCAAGGTTTTCGGGCTGAATACGCTCAAACAGGTTTGAGGAAGATTCTGCCCGAAACGGCTCTGCCGCCCGACCTTGCCAATGCCTTCAAAGCCATACGCTACCTTTGCATCCGTGCATCGGGAACGAGTGGCTGGCGGAATAGGCTTCAACTATACCATAGGTTGTTGCCTCTGCCATAGGAAACAAACAACGTAACAGATGTTTCTTTCTTGGTCAAATTCATTTTGCTCATTACAAACCGCCTGAACAAAAGACTTCCTCTACTGCATACCCTGAATGCAACGGCTATGACCATTTCAAGGTTGTAAACGTCATAACTGATACCGTCCGGTTTTCTGATATATCGCATTGTATCGGTTTCATTCAGTTCCTTGTTCTTGTAGATGGCATGAATCGCCTTGCGGACATCACATGAGAACACTCCGAACAGGTCGGCAATCTCGAACTTGGACATCCATACGGGTACGGTTGGTATAATAATCGTACCTGTTTCACTGATTGTTATTATTCCTCTATCCATAGTCACTTCATTTTAGTTCTATCACTTGATTCACATTTCTTTTTCCAACCGCTGTAATTTCCACATTTGAACACTCTCGACGGCATACCGTCATCGGGCAACGCATATTTGCCCTTGGTATTCTCAGACAGGGTTTCCAAATCCCTGCTCACTTTGTGGTTGGTTATCTCGGCATATATCTGGGTGGTGCGTATGGAATAATGCCCCATCATCTTACTGATGGTCTCTATCGGAACACCGTTGCTCAGGCAGATAAGGGTCGCGAAACTGTGCCTCGCCTGATAGAATGTCAAATGGCATCCCAGATTGCACTGTTCGGCTATGATTTTAAGGCTGCGGCACAGATTGCAGGTCTGCGGAACGTAAAACAATCTTCCGTCCTTACCTTCCCCTTTGTATTTTTCGATAATGCGAAGGGGTATGTCAAGAAGTTTGATATGGCACTCCGCCTTGGTCTTCTGCCGTGCAATGTGAATCCATTTGGAACCGTCTTCTTTCGTGATGATATTGTCTTCTGTCAGGTTTGCCAGATCAGCCCTGCCGATGCCCGTGAACACCGAAAAGACAAACAGGTCACGGGTATGGCATAAGCGGTAAGTCGGCAGTCGGGCATTGAGCAGCTTTTCAAACTGTTCCCTGTTCAGGTGGCGGTGGTTCACCGGCACTTTCTCAATCTTATGTCCGGCAAACGGGTCACGTTTCAATATATGTTTCTTCAACGCCAGCCGGGTCATCTTGTGCAGCAGGATAAGATAGTCATTGTAGGCAGAAACCTTCAACTGCAATACGGTCGAGAAATAGAATGTGAAGTCGGTCATGAACTTCATCGTCAGCGAGCGTAACGGAATATCCTCCAAATCATACTTGAATTTCAAAAAGTTGAATATATGCTTGCGAGTGGTAAGATAACGGACGTAGGAATGCCTTGTCCGGTCAATGCCCACACGTTTGGCATATTCCTCGTTATGCTCGTCAAACAAGGAAAGCAGCGTTTCCTTGACGTCTGATTTTCCCGTGACGGCATTCTTGATGATTTCAGCCGAGACGAAGCCGTAAGAATCCACGTTCTTTTTGTAAGCGGACTTCGCTTTTTCCTCCAATGCCTCCAACAATGAGTTCAGCCTGTTCAACTCGTTTCTTTTTTCACCGGTGATATTTCCGGTCTTGCGTCCGTCCGTGAATGCCTTTCCCTCCTTTGCATCCCATAAGTCAGGCTCTACTTCCAGTCCGGTGGAATACTGGCTTACCTTCCCGTCAAGGGTGACACGCCCCATAATAGGGCATCTGCCGTTTTTCTTTACTTTCTGACGGTTGATGTAGAACAACAGTTTGAATGTGCTTCGCATGGCTTACCCTTCCATTATTTTGGTTATATACTCCCTTTGCTTCATGCTCGGATTGACTCTCCGTTGGCTGTAATCTTTCAGAATCGGTGACGGGGCGGTGTCAATATCCGACAAGGAGAACCTGCCGCTGATAATACCATTCAGGCAATCCACGTCCCTATCAATTTTATCCTGCGTGACTTTCGCATACCGCTGTGTGGTAGTGATATGCCGATGCCCCATGATTTTGCTGACGGTCTCTATCGGAATCCCCTGTGACAGACAGATGATGCTTCCGAAGGTATGCCTCGCCTGATGGAATGAGATCGGACGGTTGATGCCGCACATCACGGACATCTTTTTCAGATGCCTGTTCATGCTCTCTTTGGTCAGCATCGGAAGCAGTTTTCCGTTGCTGTCCATACCCTTGTACTTTTCGACGATTTTCAACGGTATCTCCATCAGCCGCACACATTCGGGTGTGCCTGTCTTTTGCCTTTCCGTGTGAATCCACAGGCTTCCGTCATCCGCCCTCACCAGATTGGCGGCTGTCAGACTCCTCATGTCGCAATAGCAGATACCCGTCCAGCACGAGAACAGGAACATGTCCCTCGTGAAATTACGGTTGGGAGTGTCATAGGTCGTGTTCGCAAATTTGTCAAGCTCGTCTTCCGTCAGGTACATCTGTTTGAAGACCGGTTTCTGCGGCGCATAGCCTTTGAACGGGCTGAAAGGGATGATGCCGCGGAACACGGCAAGCATCATCACGCTTTTCAGGCGGTTGATATGTCCGAGGATGGTTCTGGGCATGAAACGCCTTGTCGTGCGCATATACATATCAAACGCTTCGATAAAGTTTTCATCCAGCTGCTTGACAGGCATATCCGACACATGGTATCTCTCTTTCAGGAACTCACCGAGTATCCGGCAGGTGTTCCGGTACTGGTAGAACGTGCTTGCCGCCCTGTTCACCCCTACACGCAAGGCATAGTCGCTGTTATGCTCCGCATAGAGCTTCATGATGGTATTCTGTGTTTCAGCCAGACCTTGAAACACGTTTCTGACTTCCTCTGCTGTCACGACATCCTGCATGTCGGAAAGCTCGTTGAACCGCTTTTGCAACAATAGCAGTACCCGTTCAATCTCCCTGTTTGCCATTGTAGCCACCCTGCTTTTGCCCGTGCAGCGTTGGGCTGTGGCGTTCCACAACCGCACATTGATTTTGAACTTACACGCAAATTGCGCGATGGAATTGGCCTTTCCCTTGATGGATATTCTGCCCATGAGTGGAGAAAAGCCGTCCTTGTCCTGTCCGCTGCGCTTGATATAGAGCAGCACTTTCATTTCTGTTTTCATGCGTTACTTTTTTGATTGCAATTTTACTCATACTTCGCCAGTCGAATGATATGAGAATCAGGCAGAACGGCGCAATCAAAACCGGACGGGCTAAATCTGCCGGAAATGAGAATGTTTCCCGGATGGAAAGTCATCCTCTCTGACTGTTTAACCCTTGATTGACTGCATCTGAATGAAATGAAAACAGGTAATGACTTGGTAGCTGAACAGGTTCGTTATTCCACCTGTCTTTGCTGTTTACTCAACTATGCAAACCAACGCAATTTTGCTGTATTACAACGCATTGACGTTTGTTTTCTATATTCCTCTATTGGTCGCATTGATAGTTTTCTATCTGTACACCGGATTGGACGTTTATAGACGTATATAATTTACGCCCCGAACATATTTCCCGAAGATAGTAACGGTAATTTATGGATAGTAAAAGCCCGTGAAAAGTACAAATAACCTTTGTAACATTCCGCTTTTGAGCATTCCGAAGCAGATACTTGAAAAATACAAGGACAATCCATATTGCCTTGACAAAGGCGTAATGCTGCCTGTTCCTTGCAATCAACTGATGAACAGTTATTTGAAAGAAATTGCCGACCTTTGCGGAATTAGAAAAAATCTGACCACGCACACCGCCCGGCACAGCTTTGCAAGCGTCATCGCACTGGCTAACAATGTATCACTTCCGAATGTATCTAAAATGTTGGGGCATTCGTCTACGAGAATGACACAACACTACGCAAAGGTATTAGACCAAACCATTTTAAAGGACATGCAAGAGGTAGAAAAGCAACTTCTTATTTAATCGTTCAAAAGGACAAGTAAGCTTAATCTTGAATGCAATAGCTTACTTGTCTTTTTACTTTTTAATACACAAATTATTAGTATTAGCTAATCCCTTAGGACTAAAAGAACAATGCTGCCATCGAGGAATATCCCTTTTATTTGTATAATATTCCTCGATAAATGATTTTAGTTCCATTTCATTATCAAATCCAATAACGCATTTCATTTTTTCAAAATATTTTTTAGATTGTGCTCTAAAGAATATTTCTAGAGGTTTCCTTGTGTATTCCGCATAAATCAACGTTTGAGGCCACCATCTTCGCCAATTATTAGCGTATAAATGCTCTGCTCTCAGAAAAAGAACAAAGTCTGCTTGCATCAAATATAAAAAATCAATATTAGAATGCTTAGCCCTATCTCTTATCATTGATGAAAATAAAGAAAGTTTTTGGCATCTCAACCGTTCATTTCTATATTCCAATGATTTTAAATAATTATAGAACATTAAATAACCCTCAACTTCACTTCCATAGCTATCTTCATTATTCATATATTCCCTATCCAGAAATTCATCTAACTCTGCAAATCTCTCATATTTTAGGAGTATTGCCACATAATACAAGAATAATTCATAAACTATAAATTTAAACACATCAGAATCATGTTCATAAAAACGCCCATTTCCACGATGCTTAAAGTAAGGAATTAAGGTTTCAAAAAAACGATGAAACTTATCAATCTTCACATCTTCAGAATACTGACATAAAGAAATACAGATTTGAATGAATTCATTACGATAGGGAATAAACGCTTCTATTTTCTCTACCAGTTCATCATCATATTTTTCAGGTTCACTTTCTATCTTGAATTGTTCTATATTTGACGAAAAAGTTGTTAAATATTCTTCGATAGCTCCATTTACATAAGACTTTGACTCCTTTAATCCGGTCAAAACTCTTTTAAACAAAAATGAAGTACCTAAAGTTATATCATCTTTTTCTTCTAAAAAGGAAGGCTTATTTCCTAAAGGAGGACGTTTATATAAAGGCTTATCATATATCCAACGAAGCAATTTTTCAAAACAATCCGCATAATTATCTGGTTCACAAAAATCTATGTAAATTCTTGATTTATAATATATAGGAAGATAGGCCTCTCCATTCTCATCTCTTTCCACAACAGCTGCAACAAACTTTTCTTGTTGCTGATTTTTATACACTTCAGCAGAAATAATCTGCGTTTCTGTTCCAACTCCGCCATCTCTTCCATTTGCCTTGTCAGTATATTTTTTATCGGAAATAATTAGAACCTTTTTAATATCAGAATCACTAACCATTTTTTCCATAAAGGCATAAGCATCCTGCCCTTCTTTTAAGTCCCATTTGTCAATTATGACATGAACACCATTTTCAACTAGCTCTTTAGCTAGGTTAAGGACCCAATCTTCATGGTCTTGATTAGTCCAACTGTATGAAATAAATAATTTAATAGGATTACTCATAAACATTGAAAATTATTACATAGACAAATGTACTAATTCAATCGGAGATATTAGTATATATTGTTAGTTTTTTGATATATGGTTATCCTCAAATAAATAAAGCCAGCAACATAGTTTTCAATAAAACGAGATTGCTGGCTTTCAATCAACCAATAGACCAAGAAAACAAGGTTTCAATATTTCATGCTTTCAATATTTCAAGTTATCATTCCTGTAATATTTATCTAACAAATTCATTATATCACTTTCCCGATAAATGATTTTTCCCGGAAGTTGCACATATCCCAACAGTCCCGTATCCCTGTAATCCTGCAAAGTCCGTTTACTGATACACAGTTTTTGGCAGACTTCCTCACCCGTCAGATAATGTTCGCCACCCAACACCGGACGATAATTCGTTATCATGTATTCCACATTCTCCAACACCCGATCAAGGGATGAGAACAATACTTGTGTTGTATTGGAATCTTTCGTTATCAAATCCATAGGTTCTATTTTTTAGAGTTATTTTTACGTGATTTTGCATAAAGGTTTCCACGTCCGAAACCTTATAATAAATCTTGTTATTGATTTGTGAATAAGGCAATTTACCCATATCACGATAAGTTTGCATCGTCCGGGCAGACACGTTCAGCAAACGGCAGGTTTCGCAGTTATCCAGCCACTTATCCTGTTTTCTCCGCAAAGGAATACATAGGGCATCCATACGATTGATAAAGTGGTTAAACTTTTCCTGCCAAAGTTCGAATGTTTTCTTTTCAATGGTTACTATTTCCATATTTCATTATGTTTTGATATTACTTCTTTTTTCTTGTTTGGTGCAAATATATAGCCTTGAATAGTAGCTTGTTTCAGACTGTCCGCAGATGTCCTAATATGTCCTCACTTGTCCCACTTGCATAGAGAAAAGAATAAGAAAAGCCGAAAAAGGTAAGCGATATAAAGAACTTCGTTCACGTTTCATACCCTATTATAATAAGGTGAAGAACACAACGAACTTTCACGGTCTGATTAGTATTTTTAAAGCAGAGCCGAGCAAAAGCAATTTCCAAACGCTTTAACACTTTTGTTTTTTTACCATTTTTTTCTTATTTTTATTTGTGGTGCTAATTCAAAAAACAAAGCACCATGAACAATCCTTTTTGAAGAAATTTTTCAAGCGGCTGGAAAACATCGAAAAGATGATTTCCCCCGTAGGCAGTTCTTCATCCGAAGAACCGGACAGCAAGCAATCTGTTTTAGTCAAAATATCCGTAGCCAGCCGGATAACCGGATATTCAGTTAATTACCTCTACCACTTAGCCAGCAGCGAAGCAATACCATGTGTCAAACGTGGACGTTCCTTACGTTTCGATGTGAACGAGTTGCAACAGTGGATGCAGCAACAATATATACCAGCTTCCAACAAACTATCCGATGAAAGAAAAAAGGAATAACGAAGCGGAACACATCGAGGGTAGGCTATCCAAAAACGAGCGCATCGAAAGGCAACTTAATTCCCTGTACGACTTCCGGTTTAATATTGTGAAAAGCAGGACAGAATACCGGGCTGCAAATACTTCCGGTTTGTATCAGCCAGTCACGAAGTTTGCTTTGAACTCTTTCAGGCGCAAACTGGATGTTACCGTAGGCGTTGCCACCTCTGCTGAAAACATCCGTACGATATTGGAAAGCGATTTCGCAAATAAGGTGCATCCCATACGGGAATACCTAACTGCCCTACCCTTGTTGAATCCTGCCGGACATGGATATATCAAAAAACTATTGAGCACGGTGCAAGTAGCCAATTCTGGCAAGTGGGAGGAGTATTTTACAAAATGGCTTGTCGGTGTGGTAGCTAATGCAATGAATGATACAGGCTGTCAAAACCATACTTGTTTAGTCCTTACTGGCGACAAGCAGGGGCAGTTCAAAACATGGTGGCTGGATAACCTTTGCCCGTCACCGTTAAAAAATTATCTATTTACCGGGAAGATAGACCCACAGAGCAAAGATATTCTGACACTGATAGCCGAGTACTTGTTTATCAACATCGACGATCAGCTAAAGGAACTCAACAAGCAGAATGAAAACGCACTAAAGAACCTGATAACCACCCCGGCAGTCAAGTATCGCAGACCGTATGATATTTACATAGAAGAATATCCGCATTTAGCCAGCTTCATGGCTTCGGTGAACGGAAACGAGTTCTTGACAGACCCGACAGGAAACAGACGATTTCTGCCTTTTGAAGTCCTGCACATTGATAAACCGACAGCAGAAAGTATCAACATAGATAATGTCTACTCCGAAATCATGTACTTGTATCGGCAGGGGGTACGCTATTGGTTTAATGATACGGAGATTGAAGAACTGCACCTGACAAATGCGGAATTTGAGGTGCAAACAGTTGAGTTTGAAATGCTGATGCAGTATTTTGAAAAGCCCACAGAGGAAGAAGAAAGTCTGTTTTTTATTGACAACAGCGCAAATCCTCACTTGTTTACGGGACGTATGCCCTATGCAGTTATCTGAAAAACGGTTGGGGGAAGCATTGCGGAAAGCCGGATTCAAACGGGTACAAAAGCGTATCAGCAACTGCAATTATTCGGTATATGGGTACAGAATAAAACCTATTTCCATACCCTACATCGATAACAATTACGGTTAACACAGCCGTTTATTATTGGCAGTTACTCCCATGCAGTAACTACCGAAAAAACATATTACTGTGTTTTATTCATTGAATACTAATCATTTATACAATGCCAGTAAGGAGTAAGATAAAACCCTGAACTTTCAGGAAATTTAAAAAAGAAAAGTCAGAAAACAACATAGGTAATATTTCTATCTCTTTTGTATAAAACAACTTACTTATCTTACTGCATAGAGTATAATCCGTTGAAAGAAAAAGAGATAGGTGCAGAAAGTTGACTATTTTTCTTCTTACTCACTTCTTACTTCATTACTGCAATTTACAAACATTCAAAAATAAAGATTATGACTTATCAGGAGGCTAACCATATCAGTATCAAAGATTATCTGAAATCATTAGGCATTTTGCCCGCAGTGGATAAATATTATTACGGCATGTACCACAGTCCGTTCCGTCAGGATGATACGCCCAGTTTCAAGGTGGATTACGGTGTAAATCTGTGGTGTGACTTCGGGGACGGGTGAGGGCGGCTCTCTCATCGACCTTGTGATGAAGCAGCACGGATGTAACGCTTACGGTGCTATCTGCCGACTGGAACAGTATTCATCCGGAAATTCTTTTTCTTTTCAAGGGAAAGAGGTTTCAGAAAGGATTCAGCATGAAAGGAAACAACCGACCAGCCCGATAGACATCCGTAAAATCCAGCTGTTGCAGAATCCGGCACTCATGGATTATTTGAGAAGCAGGAATATTCCACCTGAAATGGCAGCGCACCATGTGCAGGAAATGTATTACCGTATCGGTGACAAGCCTTATTTTGCGCTTGCTTTCAAGAACGATGCCGGAGGTTACGAACTTTGCAATCCACGTTTCAAGGGCAGTACATCACCCAAAGACATCACACACATACGGCAGTCAGGCAAAAAGAACGATAGCTGTTTTGTTTTCGAGGGAGTAATGGACTATCTTTCTTTTATCGCCATCCGGCAGAAAACAAATCCCACCTATCCTTGTCTTGACTGGCAGGATTACATTATCCTGAACTCGACCACTAATGTAGATAAAGCCTTGTACCCGTTAGCCGATTACGAGCATATCCACTGCCTTTTGGATAATGACGACGCAGGGTCTAAAGCCACCCAAGCCATACAAAAGGAATATCGTTGGCATGTGCGTGATTCATCACATCTGTACAGTGAATACAAGGACTTGAACGATTACTTGTGTGGGAAGAAGTTTATCCAACCAGCAGAAATGATGCAACAGTCAACCCAACAAATGCAGCCGGAAAAACAAAGACTGTCTGTCAAACAGCAACAATCGAAAGAGAAAAACAGACAAATTCCCGGTGAAAAAAGAAAAAGGGGCAGACGGTTGTAATCCGAAGAACAAGCAGAGCATACCAACGGCAAGCGGTGTGATTTAGGGGAGCAAGGTTATGTTTCGGTAGACCGAAACCCCTTGCTTTGCTCATCGCAAAGGGAAATTTCTCCCGTTGGTCGCAATTTCTAAGATACTACCTAAAAAGCAAAAACGTATGACAGAGATAAGACACAAGTCAGGAGGTCGCCCGGCAAAGAACCGGATAGACAAACAAAAACGGGTAGTCAGTACAAAGCTGACAGAGTTACAGTATTACGCTATCAAGAAGCGAGCCGGGGAATCCGGTCTGCCTATTAGCGAATACGTCCAGCAAGCGGTTGTTTCGGCAGAGGTAACGCCTCGGCTGAACAAGCAGGACGCAGACACTATCCGCAAATTGGCAGGAGAAGCCAACAACCTCAACCAGCTTGCACATTGTGCCAATGCAGGAGGGTTTGCGCTCGTGGCTGTGGAGCTTGTGAAACTGAAAACAGGATTATTGAAATCATAAACCAGTTATCGGATGATTGGAAAATAAAAGGGAAGCGGATTTAAAGGCTGTGTGAACTATGTACTCGGCAAGGAACAGGCAGCTTTGCTTCATGCGGAGGGAGTGTTAGCCGAAAGCAAGCACGACATTATCCGTAGTTTCTGTATGCAAACAGAAATGAATCCCGGTTTAAAGAAGCCAGTCGGACATATTGCGCTAAGTTATTCGATAGTGGATGCTCCCAAACTGACAGACGAGAAAATGATACAGTTAGCACAGGAGTACATGCGTGAAATGAAAATCACCGATACACAATATATTATCGTGCGGCATCAAGACCGGGAGCATCCGCATGTACATATCGTATTCAACCGGATAGATAATAACGGTAAAACCATTTCAGACAGCAACGATATGTACCGGAACGAGCAAGTTTGCAAGAAGCTGAAAGAAAAACACGGACTGTATTTTGCCAAAGGGAAAGAACAGGTAAAACAACATCGTCTAAGAGAGCCGGACAAAACGAAATACGAGATTTACACGGCTGTAAAGAATGAAATCAGGAAATCCAAGAACTGGCAACAGCTACAAAAGCAATTAGCGGAAAAGGGTATCGGCATTCAGTTCAAGTACAAAGGGCAGACGGATGAGATACAGGGTATTTCCTTTTCCAAAGGTGAATACACGTTCAAAGGCTCGGAGATTGACCGCATTTTCAGTTTTTCCAAATTGGATAAATATTTCAGGAATGCAAGGTTGACAACAGCCGGAAGCAACAAGCAAACGATTACCCCACAAACACAGGAACCAGCAATAAACAAAAGTGATAATTCGCTACTGGTAGGTTTAGGCGGTTTGTTTTCCGTTTCGTCCTCTCCGGTTGATGAAACGCCTGACAATCCCGATTTGAGAAAGAAGAAGAAAAAGAAACGACAATTTAAGTTATAAGCGTATGGAAGAAAATTTGATTTTTGAGGGGCTTCTCTCTATGGTTACAGAACTGAAAGAGAAGCAGGAACAACAGGTAACACCAGCCAGCCGGGAGGAAACGATAAACCGACTGGATGTTATCGAGCAGCGTATTTTGGAATCACAAAGGAAACCTACCATTCCTGAAAACATGGTACAGGAGATTTTAAGCCAAATCGCCAGTATCAAGAAAGGACAATCCGAGAATCAGAAACAAGACCTTGAAGATATAAAGGGGCTTATCGTAGCTTCACACAGGTATTTCAAGGAGAAACTAAAGATATTGTTTCCGGCTGAAACACAACAATCGGAAAAGTCAGAACCCAGTTCTTGGTATGATAAATTTCTAAACTGGATTACTCCCTATCTGAAACCGAAATTCTTTCTTTTTTCAGCAGGAATACTCATTTGCCTTGTGTCGTTAGTCCTGAATATCCGTTTTGCGGAACGGATGCAGCAGTTACAGGACAATGATATAAAATACCGTTATCTCCTGATGAAAGGAAAGGCTGACGGTAACAGTTTAGATTTGCTGGAAATAAATTTCAGTCGGAAACGGGATAACAGTTTTATCCGGCATCTGACAGATACGGTGACAGATTTTGAATACCGCAGCCGTAAACAAGCGGAAGCGTTGGAGCGTGCAAGGCTGTTGGACGAGCAAGCCAAACAGTTAAAAAAGGAAGCGGATAAGTTAGGGAAGCCATAGAAAAGAGAGAGCCGGAACAAGTGATACCCACTACGCCGGCTTATCTGTCTTACTTCTTTTCCCCAAACTGTTTTTCAAAGTTGCGGAGCATGACCGCATTAAACCGTTCCTTGATGAACTTCCGTACATCCGAAGCCCGGTAATAGACTTTTCCGCTAATCAACATATAGGGAAGCTCGTTTTTGCTTCGCAGCCGTTGCAATGTTCTGATGCTAACTTTGAACAATAAGCATAAATCCTTATTATCCAGTAGGTTATCATCTTCGGACAGCACTTTATCTGCATTGCGCAATATTCGTACATCCTTGCAAAGCTCATCCAATTTGTCAAATAGCTTTTGCATCCATTCCTTGAAATCATAGTTTTCTATATACATATTTGCTTCATTTTTCAGATTATACATTCTTGTTTGTCAATCGATTGATGAAGCAAAGTTCAGAAAACCAGTGCAAAGAAATTACGGGGTAGCACATGGAATCCCCTATAAATTAAAGCTAAGTTATTGATTATCTATATCCTTTTTTATCATGTTCATTTCGGATAAGGTCAGATAGTCCATTAAGAAATTCGGTTATTTTGCTCGGCTTGCGCTTTATTACATCCTCATGCTTTTGGTGATAGTCTTTCAGTTGGACGTTAAACACCCATTCAAAGGCTTTAGATAAATCAGACAAGAAAGCAGGTTTACCATTTTTATAGACGATACGTTTGGAAAGGAATAAACCGCTGATAATTTCCATTATATCAATCAGGTTTGTTTTGTCTGCCAAATAAAGAGGGGAAAAAGGTTGTTTGTTAAAGTGTGATTTGAATTGCTCCGGGTACTTGATACGCCATTCCACAAGGCGTATTTCATTGTTCAGTAGCCCAATCGCTTCATCAATGAGATACAAATAAGGCATTTTTTTCTTGCTCAAACCGCACATGATACGATTTAAGTCTATACAATCCGAAAGAAAGGTAGCGTAGTAAAACGCTATTATTCTGTTCATTAATACTAAAATCAGCCAAGTGAATAGCCAATTCCTCAATAGCTTCCATAAATTCTGATACGGAAACTTTACGTTGTGAGTATTCCGATAATAATCGAAAGAAACTCAAATCTGATATTCTGTTCATACAATAGAAATACTAAATGTTTCTTTATTAAGCATATATATTTGTCATCCCATTAAATAGCATTCAAGTGAAGCTATTGAATAAAAACATTCCCAGCATTGTGAACTTCTAATTTTTGTGCATCTAAGCAAGAAGTTACCCATGAAGCAGATAAACATCGTATTCCAACTTCCCTACAAGACACAATATCTGAAACTGTATCACCTATATATATCATTTCATCCGGTTGTAACTTATAATCTGCAAGCAATTCCCTAAAATTCTCTGCTTTATTATTTTTGAAAGGATTTCCAGTTTTTACTTTATCAAAACACGTGTCCATATTAAATTGACGTAATGTTATCGTACAACTCTTTTCTCCTTTTCCCGTAACCAAAGCAATAAGAATAGATTTCTTTTTTAACTTCTCAATCAGTTCTGTTATACCGTCAAAAGGACGAGGGCACATTATATGCATTTGTTCGTATATCACGTAGAAGTCATTCAAGGCTTCTTCCCAATTATAACCAACAAGTTTTTTATCATCCCTTTTTCATTTAATCCAAAAGTTTCTAAAATATCATTTTCGGATACATCATTAAGAGTAACATAAGGAGTTACTGCCTTTTTTAAGGCTTTGAGGCACATGGGAATTGTATCTCCGATTGTACCGTCTAAATCAAAGGCTACTAATTTAATCATAACCTTACATTTGATTGATTTTCCGTATCACCCGGCAAGGATTTCCTACCGCCAAGCTATTTGCCGGAATATCTTTGGTTACAACACTTCCTGCACCAATCACACATTTTTGCCCTATTGTTACTCCCGGTAAAATAATTACTCCACCGCCAATCCAGCAGCCATCCTCTATCATGACAGGGAGGGCAAACGTTCGACGGACATACTTACAGCCATCCGGGGTTTCTGTCCATACAAGCCGTTCATTAAACTCTACCGGATGAGTTGCCGTATAGATTTGCACATTAGGTGCTACCAGCACATTGTTCCCTATGGTAATCTTATTGCAATCGACAAATGTACAACCAGTATTTACGGTGACATTATCACCGATGTGTATATTGCATCCATAATCACATATAAACGAATGACCGACAGAAACATTTGCACCTATGCTTCCAAACATTTCCTTTAGTACGGCATGTTTTTCAGTCTTTTGTTCATACGGCAAAGAATTGTATTTCATCAACAAGTGATGAGCTTTACTTTTCAAATCCATAAAAAATGGGTCGTGGCAATCATACCATTCACCAGCCAAACATTTTTCCATTTCAGTTTTCATAAGCTATGATTTTAAATATATTGCAAAGTTATACCGATTTTTCGGCTAATTTTAGGTATTATTTTTCGTTATTTTGGTATTAATCCGTTTTTAGGGCTATATTTATGGCATGAAAAGAGAAAACCTACATCAACCATTCGAAATTAGTTTTAGCGAGCTTGACGAATCCTTGCTAAAAGAGCATGAACATACCTTTTTTGAATTAGTATATATTCTTTCAGGAACAGGCATTCAATGGATTAACAACAATATGTTTCCTTATCATGACGGACATTTGTTTATGATTACTCCCGGAGATACGCATTCTTTCGAAATCCATACAACAACTAAGTTTGTCGACATCAAGTTTAACGACATATATATACATTCTTCTGTTTTCGGTGCTGAAAATATCCAAAGACTGGAGTTTATTCTTCAACATGCTAATCATCAACCCGGTTGTATACTAAGAAATAAAGTAGATAAGCTATTGGTGAAACCCATGATTGAAGCGATTATCAGGGAATATATTAACCGAAATTTATACAGCAAGGAGATTATAACACAAATAATTAATACGATTATTATTGTGGTAGCACGCAATATCGCAATGTTCTTGCCTGAACAGGTGGATGAATGCTCTGAGGACAAATCGCTTGACATATTGCAGTATATTCAAGCAAACATCTATAAAACAGGTAAAATCAGAGCAAAAGATATAAGCCAACATTTTGGCATTTCGGAGAATTATTTAGGACGATATATCAAAAAACATACTAATGAAACTATGCAGCAATACATTTTAAACACAAACTAAAGTTAGTAGAAAATAGATTATTACATAGTCAAATGAGAATTTGTGAAATCGTTGAAGAATTGGGATTTACTGATGAGAGCCATCTTAATAAGTTTTTCAAAAGTATAGAGGATGCAGCCCCTCTAATTTCAGAAAGAACAATTTGAAGTAAACTATATACATATCCTTGCTTTTAGAGTTATTGAAACAATAGAAATGACTATTTTTGCATTATATTTATAGATGTCCATGACAAATACAGAAACCATACAATCACTTATCGATAGCGGAGAAGGCTATAATGTAGAGTTTAAAGTTCGTATACCTTCAAAAGTTCGTGAACTAACAGAGGAAATTTGTGCTTTCGCTAATGCTGACGGAGGATATTTGCTTATCGGCGTAGATGATAACGGGCAGATTATTGGCACTGATTTAGAGAATGACAAACGTTCAGCCATTCAAGGCTCAATCAGTGAAATATCTCCGGCTCTTCATTGTGATATGTATGCGGTAAATATCGAGGATAAGACAGTTTGGGTAATTGATGTTCCGTCAGGGAAAGATAAACCTTATATATTTTCCGGTTCTATCTTTGTGCGTGAGGGAGCAAACTCACAGAAACTTCGTACTGTCGAAGAAATGCGCAGTTTCTTTCAGGAATGCAACAAAATATTTTTTGATGCTATCCCTTGTTCGTGGTTCAATATTTACACAGATGCAGACGAACAAGCGATAAAAGATTTTCGCACGGAAGCAAAGCTAAGTCCATCGACTGCCAACAAACAGATATTTGAGAATTTGGAACTGTTTACGGATAAAGGAGTAGCCAAGAATGGAGCAGCCATGTTCTTTGGGAAACAACCTGAACGAAAGTTTCCACACGCAGTAACAAGATGTGTCCTTTTCAAAGGAACAACCAAAGTATATATCATAGATGATAAGACCTTTGGCGGTCCACTATACCAACAATATTTGCAGGCTATGGCATGGCTGGAAAGTAAACTGCAAGTAGCTTATAAAATTGAGGGAGCAGGACCAAGAGAAGAAATTTGGGAAATTCCTCTTACTGTGTTTAAAGAAGCCATTATTAACGCTCTCTCACATCGTGATTATTACGAACAGGGAGCAACCATTACAATAGAAATGTTTGATGACCGGGTAGAGGTTTCTAATCCCGGAGGGCTTTTACCCATTGTAGCCAAAGATTTCGGACACAAGAGCATGACACGCAATCCATTAATATTTGGATTATTTACCCGTATGCATTTAGTTGAAAGGGTTGCATCCGGCATTCCCCGTATGCAGGAAGCGATGCAGGAGGCAAAACTTCCTGAACCGGAATTTCATACAGATGGGATGTTTACGGTAGTATTCAAGAGAAAAGCTAACAGTGTCATCAATGGCACTGTAAATGGCACTGTAAATGGCACTGTAAATGGCACTGTAAACGAGAATGAACAGATTGTTTTGGGTCTAATTAGAAAAGAGGAAGGTTTAAATGCTATAGAAATCTCAGAAAGAATTTCGAAAAGCCTTAGAATGACTAAACGTTATCTAAAATCACTCAATGAAAAGGGATTGATAGAGTTTAGAGGTGCACCAAAAATTGGCGGATATTTTTTAACTACTACACATGAATAGAAATATTAAAGCTATACTGATTATCAGCGCATATATGCTATTAAGTATAATTATATTTAGTGGCTTAGTATATCTTATAAGTAATAACCAGTATAAATATTTGTACATATTTATAGGATATATATTTTTCGTCTTTTGTTACCTAAGAATATAAAATATAAACATTACCCATCTATTCATAAAATTCTCCTTTTTCCTATTAGTGTTATATATTTTATTCTAAGTTTAATAATGCCATTTATAGCATTGTTGGCAAATATTATTACGTATATATTTGCTGCAGGTGTATGGCTATTAGTTATTTTGTCGTATTTAAAAAACTATAATATTATTACTATTAGTTACCCAACGATTATTTATATCTCTGCAACATTCATTTCTATTATATCTATTGTATGCCGAGAGATTCTTTTGAATTTTACTTATAATTATGGAATAATGAGAGTCAGGAAATCTAAAAAGATGAATAGAATAAAAGTGAAAGAGCTAACAGACGGAGTTATCACTCGCAATGTTGTCAGATTTAGTATCTATTCTTTCTATTTTATTTATATAGTAATTTTCTCTCTATACTACATTAATAATATAGATATGATTACATCTGAATATGACAAATCAATACTACAAGCTTTTATCACTTTTTTGGCATTTGATAATATTGTGTTAAATTGTTCAGATATAAAGACGTTACCTACTCAAGCGCTAACTTTAATATACAATTCATTAAAGAAATCATTGCACATTGATGACAATGAATAAAATTTCTTATCTTTGCACTCAGAAATCGTACCCAAGATACAAGTTGATGTCAAACGGTGCAAAGCTGTGAAAACCTTATTCAAGGGACTTACATCGTAGCAAAGATATAACTTACTGAAAGATAGTGCCATATCAACCTATTTTCAGTTGCTGGTGGCACCACTCAAATAAATACTCCCATTGAAATGATAATATTTCAATGGGAGTATTTATTTACACCCACTCCCCCTATCCCCAGCAACATGCTTTAAGATAGACTTTACTATTATCCCATGAAAAGGTCTGATAATAAAGAAATATGCCCTTCCCAGCCAATTATTGTACTTCACAACAGTAGTAATCCGAAGTTCTTGTTTTCCTTCGTGATATTCCCCGCACCACATGGACACATGGAAATCAAGATGCTTATCCGGCATTCCGAGAATTTCTTCATGCAGATTTTTATCCAAGACCATATCTGTAAATCTGGTTGCTGTATCCAGTCCTAATGGCTTTACAATCGCATTCCTGAAATTCATGAGCCAACCAATCCACTTAGGAAATCGGCTGAAGGCAAGATTGCGAAAATCTTCCGGTGTCAAAGCCTGCCCAGTGACCATCACTTTAGAAAAAGAATCTATATAATCTACAGGAAAATAATTCTTTATTAAGCTGTCTGCCGGTATATCTTTCATCTTATCACATATTGAATTTATTACTCGTTTGCTTTTCATTCACGGCGTCCCCAATGACACGGCCTACAAAGGTAGCCACTTAATCCAACCCTACAACATATTCTTAGAAATAATATTATCCCGTAAAAGATAAAGCTCAAAAGAAAATTATCAGTTATCTTTGTTCCATGACTACCAACAAGACAACTCCCAAAGAATTATGGGCAAGACAGCAGATTAGCGGTCCCGATGTGGACTATGATTTATGGAACAAGAAAAGAATATCCGTGCAAGCGTTCTCACAAATGAGTCAGAGCTGTATTTTTACAGTTGACGTATTTAAAGAGAGATACGATTTTGCATCCGACAGTTTTGCCCATCTTTTCGGATACAATCCCACTTGGATAAAGACAATCAGGCAACAAGGCGATTTACTGGAAGAGAGAATACACCCTGATGACAGAATGCAACTCACGGAATGCCAAATCGAGCATGGACAGTTCATCTACTCACTCCCACCGGAAGAAAGAAATGACTACCGGCAAATATTTCAATTCCGTATGTTGAATGCACGGCAACAGTATATCAATGTAAGTAGCCGGCAACAAGTCATAGAAACAGACCGGAATGGTAAAGCCTGGATAATCATGGGAGTAATGGACATACTTCCCGACCAGACCCCTATCGAAAGAATCAAACGGACGGTGGTGAACAGAAAAACGGGAGAGATGCTTCCAACATGCACTGTTTCTCCTGACAAACAATTATCCAACCGGGAGAAAGAAATATTACGACTCATCCGACAAGGTTTTCTAAGCAAGGAAATCGCTCACCAGCTGGGAGTGAGCATCTATACTGTGAACAATCACCGGAAAAACATCCTAAGCAAGTTAGATGCCAACAATATAATGGAAGCCATCCATATAGTAGAAAATCTTGGTATCTACCTCTAAGATTACGGAAGCCAACCGAGACTGTCCGCCAACTGATTTGTTTTGCGCCACTCTTCAAGCTCCTTATAAGTGCCGATACCTCCCGTAAAGACAGCATGATAAATCTCTATACCTGGAATCGTTACACCATCCGGCACATCGAATTTGATTTGCAATATCGTTTTCCTAATCTCAGGAGTAAGGCGCTCCGCAATAGCGGCAGTCACCTTTTCTACAACACCATCATACCTGGAACCTTTCCGGATGTGAATCATATCAAACTTCCAAGTATTCTGTTCTCTATCCTTATATAAAGCATGCCACTCCATGCACTCTTCCTCCGTATGGATAAGGTTCCTATATTGTATTTCCTGCAAAGGCAACCGTTCCGCAAGTTCCCGGATGACCGAAAAGCTCTCTCCTACATCCAACCTATCGGTATAAATATGGATATCTATATCCCTACTTTTCGCCAACAGCCCGGTACGGAGTGAGCCCACCAAATGAACGGTTGCTCCAATGCGCTCCCATGCTTCAATAATACGGGTATCTTCCAATACTTTCCATGCAGATTGCTGATTCTGCCTTGCAAGCTCATGAATGTCCATTTACCTCCACTTTTTTGAATGTGCAAAGATATAAAACTTCCCAGTATATAGCTATAAATAGCCATTTCCCTTCCCGATACAATACACTAATTTTGCACACTGTCTTATCTTTTAGCAACAACTAATTATGGCATTCAATCAAACAGAGAAACAAGAGAAAGAATATTTAAAGCAAATAATCAGTTTTCTGAAAAAGGTTATCGGTAATACCGACGCATCAGTGAAAGACCACGTCGACACCTTGGCAGAATACAAAGACTATATCTGGTCCAACAAAGACATCGACCCGCATGAGATACGCTCCATGCGCGAAAGCATCCTAAACCATTTTGCCTTGGGGGAAAGTGTAATCAACAAGCGTAAGCGGCTCACCAAGATACTTGCCATTCCTTACTTCGGACGAATTGATTTTTTGGAAAAGAAAGAAAACAGCAAAGTGATGCCTATCTATATAGGCATCCATACCTTCTATGACCCGGAAAGTCGAGCTACCCTTATCCATGACTGGCGAGCACCCGTTTCGAGCATGTTCTATGACCATGAATTAGGAGAAGCAGGCTATCGGTCTCCATCGGGAGAGATTAAAGGAGAAATTTCCCTAAAACGCCAATACAGAATTCGGGGCGGCAAAATGGAATTTATGATTGAAAGTGCCCTGACCGTCCATGACGACATTCTGCAAAAGGAGTTAAGTTCCAATGCAGATGACAAGATGAAAAATATCGTTGCCACCATCCAACGGGAACAGAACCGGATTATCCGTAACGAAGATATCCGCACGCTTATTATTCAAGGAGTGGCCGGCTCTGGAAAAACATCCATCGCCCTGCACCGCATAGCCTACCTGCTCTATACCTTCAGAGACAGCATCTCGTCAAAAGATATTCTGATTGTCTCCCCCAACAAAGTGTTTTCCGATTACATCTCCAACGTCCTCCCCGAACTTGGAGAAGAAACCGTGCCCGAAACCAGTATGGAACAAATACTCTCCGGAGTGTTGGAACACAAATACAAGTACCAAACATACTTCGGGCTAGTGAATGAACTGTTAGAGAAGCCATCCTCAAGCCTCATCGACAGAATAGCCTATAAAGCCTCTTTCGGTTTCATTTCAGAGCTTGACAAGTTTATCCTCCACATAGAGAACACCTACTTCAAGGCAGCAGACGTGAAGCTGACCAAATACATCACCATACCTGCCCCGTTTATCGAAGAACAGTACCTACGTTTCAACCGTTATCCCATACGCCGACGATTTGATGCTATGGCTGATTATATGCTGGATATGTTGAAAATACAATACGCCTTTACGGTAACCACCGCCGGCAGAAACCTTTTGAAAAAAGAAATCAGACTAATGTTTGCAGGCAATAACGACATTCAAGTCTACAAAGATTTCTTT
>ENA-OQJB01000158-OQJB01000158.1-human-gut-metagenome-genome-assembly--contig:-NODE-158-length-40152-cov-4.391880_pt1 | contig 40152 bp, 46 predicted proteins | sample MGYA00242599_ERZ504765 | MGnify/ENA primary metagenome ERZ504765 (study PRJEB26092, sample SAMD00036354) | human gut metagenome | host: Homo sapiens | study: EMG produced TPA metagenomics assembly of...
CAGCAGGGAGATTATCTTCGTGGACTCGCTGGGGCTGTTGATGTCGTACACCATATCCCGTATTCCGTCAATGACTACCAGCCCTACATTTTCGGTGCGGTAAATGGCCTCCCTCACGATTGCTATTCGTTCCTCGGGCGTGTACTTCCTTAGGACAAGGAATTCAAGGTCTTTATGGTTCCTGCCTGTCGGCAGTCCCGCCATGCGCAATATTCTTTTTGCCACTTTCGCACAGTGGTAGGAACTTTGTTCGGTATCCACATAGAGTATTTTCCTCCTGTTTTCGGGCAGTTCCGCCGTGTAGCTTAGCACTGTCCCGTTTTTCAGTGCAGCCGCCACGATTGCGGAAACATTGAACGTTTTCTTGCTCTTTGCTTTTCCGATTGATGCGCTGAAGTTCCCCAGCGTGCCTATGACGGAACCGTGTACTTTCAGTATTTCGGGTGCCCTCTCGTAGTCTTCCGAAAGGTCGAGCCGTGAGGCTTGCCACAGTATCACCGCCGCTTCGGGCGTGACTTCTTTTCTTTCTCTGTACTCCATGTCCGTACCTCCTTATCTGCGTCCCCCGCTTTTGTGTCCTGCCAGTTCGAGTGCCATGTCCGCATCTACGATGATTTTGCGTCCTATCTGCGTAATGGCTCTGTCTATCTTCCCGCTTTTTTTGATGCGGTTTGCTGTGGGCATACTGCACCCGAACAGGCGTGCTATGCCGCCTATCCCGTACACGTATTTCTTTTCCGTATCGGCTGCGGGCTGTGCTGCTCTCGCTTCCCTTTCCTGCAGGGCGTGTCGGTTCAGTAATATGAATTCTTCTCCCGTCATCTGCCATACGGGCTTTGATAAAAGTTCTCTGATTTCCATGTTGGAATGAATTTAACGTTTGTACTGTAAGCCCTGCGCACGGGCTTTTTTTGTTTCGTTCGAACAGTGCAAAGTTAATCCCGGATACGGGTGGTAAGGATGTGGATAGCGTGAATGGAGTATCACGCTATCTCACTAAATATCAGAAGATAATAAAAAATGGTGAAAAATATTTCGGGTGGTAAAAGTGGTTGTTTCGTGGAATGTCGTGGCGTATCGCTGACTATCGGAATATTGACTGCATTTCCTTCGCAAATATCTGATTGCTGTCACTGGGTAAATCGGTCCGGGGTACGGGTGCCTTGTATTTGGACTTGTAATATTTTATATCTATCTCCAGCAGTTTCATGATTTCCTCCTTCCATTTTTCTCTGTCGGGTTTGGAAAGTGTTTCTCCCATGAGAAATATCAGGTAGCATACACGTGCCTTTTCATCCTTTCTCACCTTTAATCTGCTCGCGCACGGTTGCAAGTTCATGTTGGCGTAGAAGTCCAGTTCATTGATCTCCTCGAACTGCTCTCCGTTGCATGTCTCGTGAATGGCCGACAGGAGTTTCATGGGGAAATAGACCGGGCTTTTTTTTGATATGGTGTCGGATGCGGAACTTTCTTTTTCTTCCTCTCCTTTTTTCTTTTGGCCGGTCATGTATTTATCAAGGATTGCCAGCAGCGATCCGTCCAGCCTGTATATGTCTCCGCAGCGGTTTTTCAGGTATTGCAGGGCTTCCTGCCTTGCCTGTTTCTTCTTTGCGTATAGTTCATCCAGTTTGGCTTTCTCCCTGTCGTATTCCTGCTTGCACCGTTCGTACCTCTTTTCCAAAAGCTCCTCTTCCTGACGGTCGTGTTCCCTGAAACCGACTGCCTCCAAAGAGCCGTTAGCTTCCATAAGTTCCCGGTAATATTCGTTTGTGATTTGCATTTGTCTTTCGATGTCCTGGTCATGACATCTTTCATGCTGCCGGCAGATATGTTCAATATCGAGACGGTCGAAAAGCTCCTTGCAGGTATTATACATTGAGATATTGTTTTCAATCTCCCGTTTCAGGCTGTTCAGCAATATGGAAAAGTGCGTACCCTCCGTTTCAAGCATGAGGCTGATAAGTGCCTTTTCAAAGGTCTGTGTGTCTTCATACTCTTTGTAAAAGTCATGAATGAACTTCTGCTTCTCAAAAGAGAGGCCGTCACCGGATGTTATTTCCGTATATGTCTTGTTGAGTTTCCCGTAGCGGGGTATCATTGAGGTTATTCTTTCTTCCATGCTATTGTTGTGTTTACAGTTGGTTGAATTTGTTCATCGCATTGGCCTTGATGTCATCGGCAACGTCTATGTATGGTTTCATCGCCTTGTAGTCGCTGTGTCCCGTCCACTTCATCACCACTTGTGCGGGAATACCCAATGCCAAAGCGTTGCAGATGAATGTCCGTCTTCCGGCATGGGTTCCCAGCAGGGCGTATTTGGGTGTGACGGTGTCTATACGTTCATTTCCCTTGTAGTAAGTTTCCCTTACCGGGTCGTTGATTTCCGCAAGTTCCCCCAGTTCTTTCAAATAATCGTTCATCTTTTGGTTGCTGATGACCGGAAGTGCCTTGTGATCTTCAAAGTGTACGCTTTTGTATTTTTCCAGTATCGCCTTGCTGTGGTTGTTTAACTCTATGATAAGGCTGTCCGCTGTCTTTACGGTTGTCACTTCTATATGGTCGGGCTTGATGTCGCTCCGTTTGAGGTTGTACACGTCCGAATAGCGCAGCCCGCTGAAACAGCAGAACAGAAAAACGTCCCTTACCCGTTCGAGATACTGCTTGGTTTGGGGTATCTTGTAGTCTTTCAGTCTGTTCAGTTCCTCCCATGTGAGGAATATCACTTTTTTGGGTGTGTTTTTCAGCTTGGGCTTGAAGCTGTCATAAGCCATGTTCTGATTGTGCCCTTTCTTGAAACTCCACCGCAGGAACCATTTCAGGAAGGCTATCTGCTTGCCTATGGTGCTGTTGCGCATATCTTTCTTGTTACGCAGGAAGTCCACATAGTCATTCAGTCCGTTCTCGGTGAACGTATCAAAGGAAAGTTCATCCCTGAACTCTTTCAGGTGGTTCTTTACTGCAGCGAATTTTTCGTAGGTTGCGTCTGTCCAGTCGTTCTGTTTCCCGCATTCCCTTACAAACTCCTCGAACGCCTCCCAAAAGCTGATTTTAGGTCCTTCGGCTGTTTCCTGCTCTGTGACTGGTGCATCCTTCATCCTTGCATTGAAGCTGTCCTTTATCTGTGCGGGTGTGGGTAGTACGTTCTGTACTTCAAACTCTTTGAAGATGTTCTGTATCTCCGTATACTGTCTTAGCAGGTCTGCATTGATTTCGGATGCGCTTAGCTTCAGTTTGTTTGTGCATCCGTTCTTTACCCTTTGTTTGTCCGTATCCCATTTGGTAGCGTCGATGCGGTAGCCCGTTGTAAACTCTATACGCTGGCTTGCGAATATCACACGCATACGGATAGGCACATTCTCTGTGATTGGCACACCGTTTTTCTTCCGGCTTTCCAGTGCGAAAATGATGTTTCTTTTGATATTCATAATTGGGTGTGTTTGAAAATTGACACCCAAAAATACACCCAAAAAGTGAGATATGCAAAGATATTAAGAGATATTTTATTTTCTGTTTACTTTGTAATAACTTGGTAATTAACAAGATATTACGAGTTTGTGATATTGTTTGAAATGATAGGTGATAGAACCTGTCTCTCCGCAAAAATAGAATGCAAATAAAAGAAAATCCCTGTAAACTAACAATTTACGGGGATTTTTATTTTTGGTACATAGCAAAAATAAGCATATTAAAGCATTCTTTCGGTGTACTATTCGGTGTACCTTATTACCTTCAATGTTAGGTACACCTATTTAGTGAATAATTCATTGTTTATCAGTATTTTGCATCTTGACTTGTTGCTCTTGGAAATTTAGTTTTGTGATTAAAAAAAAGTAAGATGGAAAGAACAACATTTTGTCTATTGTTCTACATTCGTAGGACGAAATTAAATCGGAACGGTGAGGCTCCGATAATGATGAGAATTACAGTGAATGGAGTCCGGGTTGATGCCTCAGTGAAGAAAACAATTCTTCCGGAGTTCTGGAGTGCATCAAAAGGAAAGGCTTTGGAAAAGAAACGGGAGTACAAGGAACTGAATTTGTATCTTGACTCAATCCGCTTACGGATAATGAAGATTCAGCGTGAATTGGAGATAGAGGGTGTATCCGTTTCTGCCAATAGTGTCCTGGAGCGTTTCTTGGGTAAGGATGCTCCCGTACAGCGTACTTTGTTTGAGGTCTTTCGGGAACATAATGATAAATGTGCTCAATTGTCCGGTACGGACATGGCACCTGCAACCGTACAGCGTTATGAAACATCTTTGAAACATACCCGGGATTTTGTTTGGGAAACATATCATAAAAAAGATATTCTTTTGGGAGATGTTTCCCGTCAGTTTATTGAGGATTATGAGTTCTGGCTGAAGACAGAGAAAAAGTGTTGTCACAATACTGCTACTAAATATCTAAAGAACTTCAAGAAGATAATCCGTATAGCTTTGGCTAAGGGATGGATGAAGAATGATCCATTTTCTGAAATAAAGTTCTCACTGGATAAAGTGGAACCGGATTTTTTGGAAGATTCGGAGATTCAAAAACTGATTTCAAAGGAGATTGATATTCCACGGTTGGGTCAGGTGTGTGATGTTTTTGTATTCTGTTGTTTCACAGGTTTGGCTTTCTCGGATATTCATGATTTGAAAAAGGAACATATAGTAGAGGATTCGAACGGTGCCAAATGGATACGCAAGGGGAGACAGAAGACCAAAATTATGTGTAATATTCCATTGATGGAAGTGCCGTTGAAGATTCTGGGAAAGTATTCCACTAATGAATATTGTAAAAGTCGCGATGTGCTTTTTCCTGTTCTTTGTAATCAAAAGATGAATGCGTATCTCAAGGAATTAGCTGATATTTGTGGCATTAAGAAAATATTGACGACTCATGTGGCCCGTCATACTTTCGCAACGTTTGCTTTGGCAAATGGTGTTTCCATTGAGAGTGTTGCTAAAATGTTGGGGCATACCAATGTTCAGATGACCCGTCATTATGCACGTGTGTTAGACCGTACGGTGATACGTGAGATGTCGCAGGTCAGAATGGATTTTCAATTATCTCTGTAATGTGATTATTGAGTAAGTTTGTATTATATTTTTCTGTTTCTTCTTATCAAAAGATTCTTTTTAAACATATTCTTAAATTGTGAAATAGCCGGAATTACCCTCCGGCTATTTTTGTACCTCTTTGTCGGTTTCTGTCCTTTTTTGTCGGTTGCTCAACGGTTGAGTAACCAATGGCCTCATAATAACTCTGTAATATTGCACCATAAACGATAAAAACAAGGTCAATATGAATAACAGAAAAGTCGTACCGGGGGCCGGAGTTACCCATATGTTAAGTACCATCCTTGCCAAAGTGAACAGGATTGAACAGCTGCTTTCACCTAATATTGAAAACCTGCCGGACAGCGAGATTCTGGATTCAAAAGGAGTCCGCCTGCTGACCAAGATGTCCGACAGGACACTTTTGAGACGTCGCAATGACGGTACGCTGCCCTTTCACCGCGACAAGGGAAAGATTTACTACCGCCGTTCGGACGTGCTGCGTGCCATGTTACTGGAAAAGGAAGAACACTCTAAAAATAAAAGGTTATGAGAAAGATGATCAAGATTGAAAGCAGTTCATTCGCTGCGCTCGTGAGAAGTTACAAGAAGTCCCTCAACATGCTGGCCGTACTGCAACATATCTGTGAGGACAACAGTGTCGAATTGTCCATGCTGCCGGATGAGGTATGTGAACTGATAGGGCTTGAACCGGCTGAAATAGAGAAACAGCGTCTGAACGGACGTCTGCGCTTTGCGGAAGAGGAAAACGGCACAAGGCATTACTCAATCGTGGATATAATCAACCTGAAGGATTCGATTGACAGCAGGAGAATAAACAGGCAGGTAGAGGAACTTTCATTCGAGGAAACGGACTGATGTGACACATCCCCGTTTCAGACAAGGGCACGGACGGCAGGTCGGATTTATCCGGGTGCCGTCCGTGCCTTTGTCCTTTCCTGAAAACGGCTCTTTGCGGCAAACTGCGGAAGTGAAGCTTGCGCAGCTTCCGGGGTTTGCCGCAATGTGCCGTGGGAAACATTACGATATTTTTCGGGTTTCCTTTGCCGGCATTATAATTTTCATGGACGGTACATGCCTTGCCTGTTGTGACTGGTCGGGTGCAATATCGCTGCCGCTGACCGGTCTGACCTTTTCCTGCCCGGCCATATCATCGTTCCCGTGCTGTTCGGGCTGTTTCAATGTGAGTTGTATCCTCCGGTTCAACGTGGCGAGTTCCTCTGTCAGTTCCTTTATCTCCCCCTCTTTGGGCCAGAGCGTGGAGACTATCTCACGCAGGACCGGCAGGTCTTTCTCCAACTCCGTATTGTCCTTTTTCCGTTTCTCTATCATGTCTGGAATACGTTCCAATGCATTGATGAAGTTCATTACGGCCAGCTTCGGGTCTTTGGCGATATACCCGTTATTATAGGTGTATTTGATGCCGTCCAGCCCCTCGACCATGAACTTGTTCTGTAAGGATTCCGTGCTTCCGTCCCAGGTCTTTTCAGAACGCACCAGAATACGGAAGTCGAACAGCGTTCCAATTTTCATATAATCATCCTCTGTCCGGGCATTCCGGTTGATTGCGGACAATCTGTCGGCAAGAATCTCGATGTTGTCGGACTCCATCCCGTCCAGTTTGAGCGGATTGGGCCTCAATCCGGTTGCCGTATCCACGGGAGCGATCCGGTTCAGGTATTCCCAATCCCGCGTGAAACGCTCTATGAAAGTTCCGTTCTTTTCAATTTCTGTAACTTTTTCATGCAGCTTCCCCTTTGCGTTTCCCTTGTTCCTGTGGTATGCCAGCCTCTCGCTTTCAAGGACGGCCAGCTTCTTTTCCAACTTGGCCTTTTCCAACAGGTCGTTGTTGTCCGACAGAATGGCCACATACTCGCTGAAACTCACTCCGCCGTTCTCGTCCATCGCCCCCTCGTCAATGGTACGTGTAGCAAGACTGTGGCTCTTCAGCTGGTTGATGAACACCTGCTTGTTATGGAGCAGGTTGAACTTGTAGCTGTCCAGTGATTTCTCCACCGCATAAATGTAACAGTCCACCGTATTGCCGGCATGTTCCTTGGCCACGATATTCCCTTTTCTTACCGCCCTGCCGTTACGTTGTTCAAGGTCGGAAGGCCTTCAGGGTATGTCCAGGTGATGGATGGCTACGGCCCTCTGCTGTGCATTGACTCCCGTACCCAGTTTCTGGGTGGAACCGAAAGGAAACGGATGCGCCCGGAGTTCATGTTGTCGAACAGTTCCTTACGGGCGTTGTCGCTGTTCGCTTCCTGAATGAAACGTATTTGTTTCTCCGGAATGTCGTGGTCTTCCACAAGTTTACGTCTGATTTCGCTGTAAATGTTCCATTCGTCCGGTTTGTACGTACTAAGATCGGAAAAAACGAATTGCGTGCCTTTCTGGTCAAGATATTTGTAGTAATATTCCGCAATCCTGGCCGCGCAGTGGGACGCCTTGTTGCCCGGATTGTCCCCGTATTCCATGTCAATGAGGCGCATGTCAAGCGACATCTTGTTCGAGTAATTGGTGGCTATCAGCATTTTCGCCTTCTCTTCCGCATCGGACAGCGGAAGGCGGTCTATGTGGGTGGCGTCCCCGCTCTCCGCAAACTTTATCAGCTTCCCAATGAACATCTCCTGCTCGGGTGTGGGCGGTATATGATACAGTTGCTGGTTGAGCTTCGGCCTGTCCACACCCACATCCTCCGCAGTCTTGTAGTCGGTTATCTCCGCGTAGAAGTTGGCAAGTTCGGGCACTTTGATAAAGTACCTGAACCGTTCCTTCTGTACGATCTGGTTGGTCACGGAGAACTCAAAATCCGTGCTTTTCTTGGCATATACGGCGGCCCAGCCGTCAAAACAGGTGATTCCCTGCCTTTCCATCTCTCTGGGGCGAAGGTATTTGAAAAGCAGGTAAAGCTCGGTCAGACTGTTGGAGATGGTCGTACCCGACAGGAAGGTGGCCCCCAGGTCCTTTCCGGAGCGTTCCTGAATGGTACGGATGGCAAAAAGCAGGTTCATCGCCTTTATGCTTCCTTCCGGGTTTCCAAGTCCCGAAACCCTTGCGTGACGGGTGTTGAACATCAGATTCTTGAAATTGTGGCTCTCGTCCACAAACAGGTGGTCGATCCCCATCTGCTTGAAATCAACCACGTCATCCGTCCTCCCTTTGATGGTATCTTCCAGTTTTTCAAGTTTCGCCTGAAGATTCTCCTTCCTCTTTTCCAGCCCGCGTATAATCCAGCCGCTGACTTCGTTTCCCTGTTGCTCGAATACGGCAAGGCTCTCCTCTATGCTTTCTATCTCTTTCCCGTATATCTCCTGCTGTATCTCCGGAGACTGGGGTATTTTTCCGAACTGGTCGTGCGTGAGTATGATGCAGTCCCAGTTGTTGTTCTTGATGTCATGAAATATCCTGACGCGGTTCTCCGGTGTGAAATCTTCCTTTCCCGGATACAGTACCTTCGCGTTCGGATATGCCCTTTTGAATGTGTCGGCGATGTCGTGCACGTTGCTCTTCAAACCTATTATCATGGGTTTGTCCGCCAGCCCGAGACGTTTCATCTCGAAGGCGGCCACGCACATGATGAGTGTCTTGCCGGTGCCCACCTCGTGGTCGATTATCCCCCCACCGTTGAGTTTCAGCATCCATACCGCATTCTTCTGGCTTTCATACAAGCCCGGAATGTCAAGGCCTTTCAGGTCGAGGAAAGGGAAGTTTTGGCAGGAGCCGTCATAGTCGGGCCGTACATAGCAGTTGAACTTGTGGTTGTACATGTCCGCAAGTCTCTGCTTGAACTCCGGGAGCTGTTCGTTCAGCCAGTTCACGAACTCCTTGCGTATCTCGTTGATTTTGCTGTCGGCAAGCTGGATGGCGTCGGCATCGCGCACCTTTATGTCTCTTCCGTCCTTGTCCTGTACGGTTTTTGTGATATCGGGCACGGTATTGTGCAGGGCGTGTTTCAGCAGGTCATTTCCGTAATTACCCCCTTTTTTCTCCTTTAACGAAGTATTTGTCGGTGATGTTCGCATTACTCCCTTCAAGGATTATGCCGAACTCGTCAATGCTGTCGGTATAGCTGATGCGGGTTTTTACCCCGAAAATATATTCCGCAAACTCTTCATATACGGACGTGGGTATCCACCGTTCACCCAGGTTGAAATCAAGCAGTTCGAAACCGATGGGTTCCGGTGTGGCGTCCTTCAGCGCTTCCAGCGACCTCCCGCTTTCCTTGTCATCGGGGTATTCCTTGAGATGCTTCTCTATCCATTCCGTTTTGGCGATGACGTTCCCCGCAATGAAACGGTCCCTTATCTCGTATCTTTTCATCATGGGGTTGTAGAAGATACGGCTTTCAAGCTGTTCAAGCAGTTCCCGTCTGCCGATGTCGCTCAGGCTCTCCATATATTCCAGATTCACCTCCCCGAACTTGTTCAGTGAGGCCGCGAGCGCTTCCTGGGCGGTGTCCGCATGTTTGACCTCGTTGGCATTGAATGATACGGGGACGGTGAATATGTCCGCTTTCTGTATCTTGCCCCGGATGCTTCTTTCCAGCGAGAGCATTTCCCTGCCTCCCGCATCCATCAGCAGGAACTTGGCGTTGTCCTTGTGGTTGAGTTCCCGGAACATGCGTCTGAAACGGTCATATCGCCTGTTGAGTTCCTCACGCAGGCTGGGCTGTTCGGTTTCCGTCTCGGCTTCAGTCCTGTAAAGCTCATGGTATGCCTCACGAAGGGGGATATAATAAGAGGCCCGGTATTGCTGGGTTACTGTCAGTCTGAGCGGGTGGAACTGTACTTCGGGGGTGTTCATGCCCCGAAGGTGGCCGTATTGTTCGCCTGATTTTACGATGGAGCCGTTCTTGTATTCCGGTTTTAATTCCCCGTCAAACGCTCTTGGTTCCATTTCTTTTTGCGTTCCTCCTCCATCTTCCTCCTGCGTTCCTGCCATGCCGCTTCCGCCTCGGCCTGCGCCAGGGAAAGGTCCTCTTCCTGGACCGCTTCGTCATAAGCGTTCTCCTGCGAGAAGAGATTGAACATTTCGGGCGTGTTGTCCTTCTTCTTACGGGATGCCGGCACAACTTTTCTTTCCGGCATTCTGCTTTCCGGTACTTCCATCTCTTCTTCGGCATAAGTGTCGAAAAGGTTGAGCATGGGTTCATACGGTCTGGTGGAAGGGAGATGTTCCACCCGCTCGCTTTTTTGTGGCCGTTCGCCCTCTTCCGTTATGGTGATTGTCGGTAGGATGGCTGTGGACGGAACGGACTTTCGGGACAGGTTCTCCGTGTAGAGTTCCCGGTTCAGACGGTTCTCGATATCCCGCAAGAGCAACCCACCGAGTTCTTCGGAAATGGTCTCCACGCTGCCGGTATGGATGAAGTTCATGGCGGGCTGCCCGTACATGTTCTTACCGGTCTTGACAGCGGTATGGATAATGTGGTCCAGTTCCTTGTAGCTGTTGTTGATGGTGATGTTTCCGGGCAGTGTGCGGGTCTCGATGAAGTTCCGTTCCGCTTCGGTCAGTCCGTTTTTTCGGCTATTCTTCTGCAATACGATCAGGTCGCTGCTCACTTTGGTTCCGGCATCGGTGAAAAGGTTGCCGGGCAGGCGGACAGCCGAAACCAGTCCGGCGTGGTTCACCAGCCATTCCCGTATGGGACGGTTGCCGGGCGAGTCCATGACTCCCGAAGTCGTGATGAAGGCCATTATGCCGCCTTCCCGCAGCGTATCCATGCCTTTCAGAAAGAAATAGTTGTGTACGGCGTTGAGTGCCCCTTTGCGTACCGGATCGCCACTGCGGTCAAAGTCACGGTCATATACTCTGGTATCTCCGAACGGGATATTGGAGGATACTACATCGAAATAACCGTTATAATAAGGTTGTATGGTCTGGAAGCCGTCTATAATGACCTTGCTGTCCGGATAGAGCGCGGAGAGAATCCTTCCGGTGAGCTTGTCCTTCTCAAAGCAGGTTATTTCAGGCACGTCCTTCAGAGGGCTGATGAAAACTCCGGTACCTGCGGAAGGGTCAAGAAAACGTCCGGGGACGACACCCGACGCCTGCAACGTCCTCTGTATGACGGATGCCACCGCTTCGGGGGTATAGAATGCGGTAAGTACGGAATTTTTAAGGCTTTGTATATACTCCTTGTACTGCTTCTCGTCCGTGGAATACTCCCGAAGCAGTTCATGCAGCAGCCTCACCTGAGGGAACATTTCCTTGTCAGCCGTTCACTTTCCGATGTCCGTGTCTTTTTCTGCCGGATTGAGGATACATTTCAGTCCTCCGAAACCGGTGTAGCCGTTCAATACTTTGCGCCCTTCTTCGGTGAGACAAAACTCCGGGCGCATGAACAGGTATTCAAGTGCGGCCATGTTGTCCGCCAGATGTTGTCGCTTGTTATATGCCATATTGTTCTATATTTGATTGGATGAAACCTGTCAGTTCGATGGTGAGGATACGGTAAGAAGGGGAAGCCTCAAGCCTGTCGTCTATGGGATATTTGTTGAATACGGCTTCTGCGGACGGCAGTAGTCCCAGGCAGAGACCCTTCCGCTTTTCAGGGGGCACTTCCGGGAACCATTCCGACACCACTTCAAAAAGGGTGTCGAACTTGGAAAACTGCAAGTCCCGGTAGAGCACGGCGTCCGACTGTTCCAATGCCTGCGTGACGGTCAGACCGTCACGTATGGAATGTTCATAGACATTGGCTGCTTCATCGGCTCTTGACCTGATAAAATCCGGATTCCCGGCCATGTGGGGATGGCTTTTCCGTAAATGAAGAAGGAGAGCCGTTTCAAAGTATGACAGTTCTCCCCCTGGTGTATTGTTATGTTGCATAATCGGTTTGTTTTTACGTTGGATGATTCCATATATTCATTAAACATATACCCGACGGCCATCGGTGTGGTAATCGGGTATATATGTGAAGTGTGGCCGTTTCCGTAAGACTATGCCACGGAAAAGCTGTTTTTCTTGGGTTTGGGCGTGAAGGATGCGGCGTGACGTACCGTCTGCTTGCTTTCCTTTTTCTGGTCCTGTTTCCGGTTTTCAAGATTCGGCTTGTACTCCCTCGCGTTCTTTCCTATGAGAAGGTTGTTGCTCTTGTTGCTGAAGCGCACGTCATCGGAGAATGTCCTGCCTTTGTAGCGCATATTCTCAATATATACCATTTCATGGTTTTCCAGCATCTTTTTCTGTTCGGGGGTGATTCTGGCTCCCATGATGGTGTCGTTTACTTTCAGCTGTTCTCCGGCCTGCTTGAATGCGATATCCATGATTCTCGGATCGACAAAGGCCACGCCGGAAAGAAGCGTGTCGTTCTTGCGCTGTATGTCATTGATGGAAAGTTGCCCGCCTGATGCGAGGACCTGCTTCTGCTTGTCGTCCAGTCTTTTCCCGTAGATGTAGTCCGGTATCTTGATGGCGTCCACGGGCATCGTGATGATACGGTTGCTCGGTTCATGGAAAGCCACGTAACAGTTGCATACTTTTCCTGTGTAAGTATCCTTCATCTCCTTTATTCCTCCCAGTGTTCCGGTATCCTGGAGTTTCTGCTTTTCCTCGTCCGTGAATACGCCTTTATAGGCGGGCAGGTCATATTGCGGCTTGTCAAGCCTGCCCAGTGTTTTCAGCTGTACCTTGCCGTCCTCACCCTTGACACAGAGGAAACAGGCCTCACCCATGTCCTGCTTGACGCCGTTGACTTCCTTGCTGATGGGGAAGGCGGTGGAAGTGATTCTGCCCTTGAGCATTTCACCCATGCAATGGTTTTCAAACAACAGTTGCTTGTCCACTCCCAGCGCACTGAGTTCCTTCCAGGGAAGCTGGTGCTCGTCGAACTTGTAGCGTCTGGCGAGTTTGGCGATACGCCCTTCATCGTTCAGTTCACTGTTCTCTACCAGTTTTTTGCCTTCCGGTCCGGGGTCTTCCCCCTTTCGGATCTGGATGACGGCATTCAGGGTCTTTTCCAATACAGCGAGAGGGATAAGGAAGAAACTGAAACTTGTGGGATTGTTGTATTGGTTCTTGAAATTCGTGAAGAACAGTTCCAACGGTGATGTGCGGTCCAGCTTCAGAAAGCTGTTGTTGTTCTTCTTGTCGGGTGGTACGATTTCGAGACTGCCGTCCTGCTCGTTCATTTTGGAAACGACTGCGGTCTTGTTCGTTCTTTTGTCAAGGACTGCCATTACGTGCTCTTCCTGACCTTGCTGCTCTTGTTCTTGCTTTTTCTTTGCCATAAATTCTAAAATTAAAATGATACAATAATGATTATTACCGGGTAAACTTTAGCCCGTCGGTGCGAATGTAGAACATTAGTTAATAACATGTTATAATATTGAAGGAATGAGGAATGAATGGCGGTCTTTGGCGTAATATGACCTGTTGAGGTACATAAACAAGAGTCTCTTTAAATATATCTTTTCGGATACCTTAAAAGTTCTTATTGAGTTGTACCTCTATGACTGTAGGTTGTGCTATGTTAGAAGTTGTCGTTGCATTATTAATAAAAAGACTCAATCATACATGTGATTTTCTAACTGCTTTCATTTAAAATATCAGTAAATACACTATCTTTGTGCATATTAAGAGAATCTTTTCTCATTGAATAGTTATAATATTGCAGTGTGAAGCTTTTTTAGATATGTGAATTATGCGCTAATAATATTTAGCATTTGAAATGAGTAGTAAATATTTTGAGGTTTTTTAATCGAAAAATGGGAAATATAGACTTTATATATTTAGATGGTTTACATCGGCCGTACAATATGCCTTTAAAAAGCATTGTATGGGTCTGTCGCTTTGTAAAATATATGGAAGATCACTCTATATCTATACTTCCAAGCCATTTTTATGGAGAATTTTTTAGATATCATCTCCATGAAGTTGTAAAGCGTCATGAAATAGATAAAGATAAATATAAAGGTGTGGTCTCCATATCAAAAGCTAAAATTGTGTTAAATTGGCTTCAAGATAAAGCCACCGTTGAAGAATTAGAAAGGGCTATTTCCAAAATACTTGAAAAAAAGAAGAAATAAAGAAGAAAGAATTGTATATTCTACTTATAAAAATAACTTCATATTATATTACGCTTGCAAAAAATAGAGATATTTAAATTCTTACTACAAATTAGAGCCTGATGCGTATGATTTATTAGCAGCAAACAAGCGTTTTTACTCTCTATCTAGTACAGAAAAGGATAATATATTTTTGCATATAATATTGCATGACGCAGATGTGTTTTTACCATTGCTATTATCTTTGCCATTTAAGCGTAAAGCATTAAATGATATAGAAGATTTTCATTTAATATATTTAGAAAAGCATTACAATGTAAACTATTTTAATTATATTAAAAAGAGTCAGTCTGCCAATTATGATAAGGTTAGGTTGGCATGGATTGAAGAATTAAATGTAGTTGACAGTTATTGGAAAATAAGAAAACATTATAGATGCATTTTGGAGACCTTTAAATATAAAGATAAATATTTCTATCATAAAGAAAAATCTGCCAGCGTTTTTGGAACAATATATAAAAAAAACGATGAAATATTTATCATTTTACAGCATTATTGAAAGTGAGTATATGAATCTGATAGACATAGGGAAACATGATTTAGGATTTGTGAATTTGTATGATTTGAAATCCAAATTTAAATTATCTTTTTCTTCTTTTGAAAATATGATTAATAGTTATTATCGTGAGTATGGAAAATTAAAACTTATATTGTTTTCTAATATAGTATCATCAATTGATGCAAGAAGACGATTTATTGTGAATGGAAATCCAGTAATAAAAATTCGAATTATAAACAAATGATTGCAATAGATAAACTTTGGACTAAATTGGAGCCAATGCCTGAAAATATTTCAAGTATTAAAAATGATTTATGTTATGGTCTAGCTCCAAATCTTCCTTTCTTTATATTAGATATGGATAAAGCAAAGAAGGATATTACAAAAAAAATGGAACTGATAGATACAGCTTTTCAATATAGTTTTGTGACCGCTGATTATGGTAATGGGAAATCCAATTTAATGAAATATTTAGAGTATTTCTTCTTGTGCAACAAACAATATAATATTCATGTAGCTTATTGGAGAGCTGATGTGGATAAGTATGACCTTATTCTTTTTCTCCACTACATTTTGCAAGAGAATTTTCTCGATTTGATAAAATCCTCATTAAGAAATGTAATTAAAACAAAATCTATTCAAATTGAATCTTTGGCTCGTAATTATTCGGGATCTTATTCTGTACTAGAAAAATATGTAATAGCAATAAATACTTATATCGACAATGATGAGATTTTGGACACACTGATTGCTCTTGGAACTGGTAAAATTTATAACAAAGGTAGTTTTGATAAGTTAAGCCTAGATAAATTTACAGATTACAATAGAAGAGAAGTTCTAGTTTTCTTTTTAAATGTTTTAGCGGCTTCGGGTCATTATATTATTTTTGAAATAGATGAATTAGAGAAGATACAAGAAAAATCTAAAGTCCGCTTTAATTCATTATTGACTTCTTACAGAGAGCTGATAGATTTAAGTTCTGATATAAAAGGACACTACATTATAACTGCTGCAACAGAAGCATCTGGAGCAAGTTCAAGAATGTCATTAGCTGCTTATAACACTGCATTTGAAAGAAGAATATCTCCACACATACTTCAATTAGGTAGTATTACTTCAATCTGTGATGTGATTGAGCTAACTAAATATTTGGATGAACTTATTCAATCCAATAAATCGGATGAAACTATCAAAAAAATAGCTTCATTTGTGCAGAGCAAACATTTTTCCAACAATAATAATGTTATTCAATTAATTTGTAAAAAATTACAAACGGATGAATCTGTTGGATGGAAAGAAAAAATGATTGAACTCAACTTATCTACTAATTTCGAAGAAACTAAAAAAGAGATTGAGGAGAATAAAGGTTTTATGAGAATTAATCAAAAATTCTTTAGTAATTTAGAGAATTATGTTGATATATTGAATTTTGTAAATGAAGATTTTGAAGTTAAAGTGCAAACGTATCAAACGTTATTAAATCATGCAATAAAAAATGCTCAAGTCTTTTTGTTTACAGGAGATGTAGCTTCAAATATAAGTAGAATTAAGAATGTTAAATCCGCATATCCTAATTATGAATTAGTAATATATCGGCCAGAATCTTTAGATATTTCTTTTGCAATTTTGCAAGAAGAATCTATAATTGTGAAAGAAATAGTCACATATGATCCTATGGAATTGATGACTTTACTCGGAATGTATTACACCTATTATACCAGTAAAGAAGGTGAAATAAAAGAATTAATTTCATTATATACAAACGGCAATTTATAGTTATGTTCAAGAATATAAAAAATAATTGTGTAAAGCGACTAACTACACATTTGGAGGACTTATTGATGCCCTATTGGAATATTTTGCGAGAAATGTATGGTGATGATCTTTTGTTAAATATTGATTTCTCGGATATGGACGCTTCATTTAGCGATGAAGTTTTGAAAATAAAATCAATATCTTCAACAGAGCACAGTAAGAGGGATTTTTTATTTTCATTCGCATTTTCTCTATTATGTAAAAAATATAATAAAGATATATTAAGTGCATCTAGTTTGAATGAGTTCTCTTTTAAATCGACCTTGCTTATCATTAGTGAACCCTTTATTTTAATTCAAGACACACAGTCCAAACAAGAGGAATCTCAAAATGAAATTAAACGTCTTTTTGCAGACAAGAAAGTTTTAACAAACTTAATAGATAAAGGAGATAGAAAGACTGGATTATTAGATTGTATAAAGTCGATGGATAATTCAAATTTTTATAACACTCTTCTTGGCGATGATGAGGATATAGACAATTTAACTATATGGAGTCCTGTATATCCCTGTTCTCTATTAAAATTAGAATCTTTGCATGAAGAAATATTTAGTATAGATAGAATTTGGATTAATAAAAAATCTTTAAAAGACAATTATAAAATAGATATTAATTTAGATGAAAATACATCTTGTTATTTATTGTATAAAAGTAAAAATGATTCAGGTGTAGATAAAGCTATTGGAGTAAAGATAAATAATTTAGTTTTTGTCTTAAAAACAGACATAGATGAATTTATTGATAAGCAAAAGAGATTTGATTATTATTGGTTGCTTTTCAAAATGAATGTATTCAGAAATATTGCTGAATCTAAAAAAATAGAGTCACCGCAAAAAGGTTTGTTGAAGGATTTTCTTGATACTACTCAAATGGATGATTTTTCTTGTCTTCTTTCTTATTTGGAAAACAATTTATATATTAAAGATCAAGAAATTCCTAACAAGTATAAACGTTTTTTTGATCCATTAGTGAAATTTGAAAAAATAGATGGGTTAAATAACTATGACATATTTGTTCACGATGTTGATGTCGATGCAACTCTACTTGGCGCATATAATACAGCTCGAGGGACAGATGATTTAAGTTATAATTTGAAACATCTTATTGAACAAAAACGTCCTAATCTTCATTGTTGGACTAAAAGCTCTTCTTATGTCAAGAAATCAAAGAAAATTGTAAATGTTCTCAAGCCAGAGATCGCTTATTTCTTTATTGAAAAATTTTATGAAGAGTTTTTATGTAATATTCTGAAAACAATTAGTTGTAGATATAATAATGTTGAGTTTGTTTCAAATTATAATACAGAATCTCTACCACATAACAAACATGAAATAGATTTTATAGTAAAATCTGATGAAGGTCTTTTTTTATTGAAGCTAAAACTAAGTTGACAACTTCTTATATAAATAAGTATGTTAAAAAATGCAAGCAGTGGTATGATGCATTTAATGATATTCCTTCCCAAATCCATTTTATTATAATTGGTTGTTATAGTGATTCTGAACTGGACGTTTTTAGATATAGTATAAAAGGAGAAGATATTCCTAGCGAGTATAATAAATCTCGTGAAGGGTTAAGATGTCTTCCTTATTACTTTAAAGTGCCTGTAATGGATACTGGAAAAGATTTAATTTGTATAACAGAACCATCATTTCAAGTTTTAACAAAGACAATGAAAGGAATTCTTAAAGTATGAAATTGCCAGTGACTCGATATTACGGATCAAAGCGTAAACTTATTGAGGATATTTGGTCTGCACTCGAAGAACGTAATATCCAATTCAATTCAATTTTAGATTTATTTGGGGGAACTGGAATTTTATCATACTACATGCTTACAAAGGGGAAACAAGTTATTTACAACGATATATTTCTTTTTAATTGTAAAATAGCAAAGGCTTTGTTAGATACACCCCGTAACACTTTTAAAGAGATTGATGCTATTGATTTGCTTAATGTTAGAAAAGAAAGGAATTATAAACAAATAATTGAAGATAATTTTGAAGGTATTTATTATACTAATACAGAAAATAAGATAATAGATATTGTTACACAAAATATTCATTATCTACCTGATAATATGCAGGCTTCTGCATATTATATATTAATACAGTCATGTATCATAAAAAGACCTTTTAATTTATTTCATAGGAACAATCTAAATTTAAGAATTAATCATACTAAATCAAAATTCGGGAATAAAGTTACATGGGAGCAGCCATTTTATGACTTATTTATAAAATTTACCAAAGAACTAAATGAATTTCAGTTTTCTGAACAACAAAATATTCAAATCATTAATACCTCTGCACTAAATTGCAATGTGGAAGCAGATGTAGTATATATTGATACTCCATATTTTAACAATGATGGGTCAATGGTTTCATACCATTCTCGATATCATTTTTTGGAAGGATTAGTAAATTATGATTTGATAGAAAATAATATTGACTTAAATAAAAAGAATAAAGAGATTTGTATTAATAAAAATAAAGAATTTGAATGCAAACAAAGCTTTCTGGAAGAGTTGCATAATTTAATATCAAAACATAGAAATTCTATTATAGTATTATCATATACTAGTAATGGATATCCTTCTCCAAACGAATTAAAAGAAGTGGTTATGCAATTTAAAAATAATGTTGAAGTAGTTTCTCTTGGAAAACATTCTTTTGCATTAAACAAGCATAATGAAGGGAGAGAAGAGATTTTAGTGATAGGAAGATAATGTTCTTTAAATGTAAAGATATTAGATGATATGTCAAAATCACTATAAATATTGCAATAAAATTAGTTTATAGTGATTTTGATATTGTACTATACAGAGCTCATTGTTATGTTGATTTTATGTCTTATTATTACCATCTAACAAGTGTTTGAGTTCCGGATCATTCTCGATGCGTATCAGTTCATTGTCCACAAGTTCCACAATATCCTGTTTGATTTGCCGGTAGTTGGCTTGTATCTGCTGCTCCATTGTATCATTGCCCTCCGCATCCAGAAAGCTGCTGATTTCAGGAATGGGCTGGTAGGCTGCTGTCTCTTTCTGTACCGCATCATTATCCACCACTATCTGTGCATGGAAAATCTTCTGGTCTATCGTCTCACCGAAATTGTCCGTTACAGCACCGACAAACATACCTTGTGAGAGTGTACTGATTTTGCTGGCAGGTATCAGACTGTCCAGTTGCGTGCTGATGGAAGTGGAAGTGTCACTACGGTTGATGCTAACAGACTCCCTCTTTTGCAGGATTTTTCCAAACCTTTCTGATAGTGTTTTGGCCGTTTCACCCACCACTTGACCGCTGAAAACATTACCCACAGTTGACATGATAACGGCGGCCTCCTTGTCACCATAGTCACGTTTCAACTGGCTGAAGTCCTGAAAACCCAACACAACCGCTACCTTGTTGCTTCGTGCCGTGGCTATCAGATTATCCAGACCTTTAAAGAAAATCGTGGGTAACTCGTCAATGATTACACAACTTTTGAGTTGCTTCTTCTTGTTTATCAGCTTCACGATACGGGAGTTATACAGACCTAAAGCAGCACCATAAATGGAAATTCTATCGGGATTGTTGCCGACACACAGAACTTTAGGCTCCTTCGGATTATTAATGTCCAACGTGAAGTCACTACCGGACATCACCCAATAGAGCTGCGGGCTTATCAGTCTGGACAGCGGAATTTTGGCTGATGCAATCTGGCCCATCAACTGCTCGCTGGCACCGCCTTTCCAAGCGTCAATAAAAGGACTCAGATAATTCTCAAGCTCGGGATAGCTTGTCAAGATTGTAAATACATCCTCGTACCTTTTATTAAGCAATTCAATGGCATGTGGGAACGTACAGTATTTGCCGTTTTCATACAACTTCAAAAACCAGATTATCGCCGTAAACAAAACAATCGGAGATTCCACAAAGAAGTCCCCCTGCTTTTGCACCCAACTTTTATTCAAGTTTAACATGATGGTATAACTGGATTCGTAGGCATCCGAAATATCCGTCATCAGTTCCGGAGCCAACGGATTACAACGGTGGCTCTTTCTCGGATCATCGAAGTTGATTACATAAAACTTGGGTGGTATCTTATAACGGTGTCTGTATTTAATCAGGTGGTTATAAGCAATAACCGACAGGTCGTCAAACTTAAAATCGTATATATAAAGTGCATAAGACTTCTCGATTGCCTGCTTTATGTAATTATTGACCACCGCATACGACTTACCGCTACCCGGCGTGCCTAAAATCATGCTTGCCCTGAAGGGATTCACCACATTTATCCAGCCTTTCCATTCTTTTTTCTGTACCAGAATTTGGTCGGCAGATTGATGGAATATTCGTTTTCCATCAGACGGGTCTCCTGCATGAACGACTCGTTCTCCGTATTGAACACGTCCTCCAACAGATTGCTTTTCAGCAACCGACTTACCCATAGTCCGGAAGCCAGCAGACAAAAGAAACCTCCGGTTAATGTTACGGTATAAAGCACGGCACATACCCCGGATGAGGCATTGAGGGAGAGCAGCCACCAGTTGAAGAAAAACAGTATGGCACCCGCAACTGCCACGATACCGATTTTCCTTCATGTGATTTCATGCTTCTTCACCCCCTTGTTGCCCATGCAGGACAGACCGAGGAAGAGGACACAGAACAGCTTGGTGTAAAGCAGGGACGAGAACAGTCCGGTCGTACGCTGGAAGTTGGATAGTATCCGGTCCACTATACCGAGCGTTCAGCCCATCTCGTTCAGCCAGCCGTAACAAAACCAATAGACGTGTATCGCCATAAACAAAAAACTGATGGCCCGCATAAAGTCCGTGACCTTGGCAAGACCCCTTAAATCATCTTCATTCTGCATAATCGTAAATTTTAAAATTAGACTTCTGTTCTATACATTATTATAACCTTCGTCTCCGCTTTTTCTTCTTTTTCCTGCGTCCGTAACGGAAAGCCGGATCGATGTATTCATGCGTGCGGTCTTCCTCCATGAGTATGGAGAAAATATCAACGGCTCCGAGTGCGGACGTGTCAATCAGGCTGCCGGTAGATTTCCGCCTGCCGTCCGTTTTTGCCGTGTATCCTGCCATTCCTGTTGTCCCTCCCGGTTCATATTATCCGCTTGTTCCGGGACGTTTCCCTGCCGTGGCGTATCCTGCTCCGGCGGCGGTATCAGCCTTTCCCGATCCGCATCCGGATTGTTGAACAGTTCGTTGAACACATTGGCGGTAAATGACTTGCCCAGACGTGAACCGTTAAATACCGTCCGGTTCGCATGGTCTATAAATGTGATGCCGTAAAGACGCCCGTCGGAATTGATACGGAAAACGACTTCTATGTCCGCCTCTTTCAGCCTATGTGCAAAGTCTTCCTTCGTTCCTATGTCCTGCATGGCTTTGATAATTTCCCTGCGTGTCCTTTCGGCAAGACTGTCTCTTTTTACCTTTTCAACGGATGCGGCAAACTTCTTTTGCAATGCTTCATAACCGAATACTTTGCCAAACTTACTGGACTTGAAAGGCGTTCCCACCCGCATCCCGTCATCGTCCAACGCTCCGTACATGATGCCGTGGTATTCCTTTCCGTCCACATTTCCCCTCACTTCATAAACCGTCACGTTGTAAAGTTCCAGCAAGGTGTTGTATTCGGCAAGCGAATGAAAGTTGTAACATTCCAGCAGGGTACGGGCGGTGTGCTTTAGCTGCGCTTTCACATCACCTTTCGCATAGTCCACTTTTTGCAGACTTACCAGTTCCCGCTGGCCATGCTCTCCGAGTGTGGGATGAAGCCCGTACTTCACTTCCATTTCACGGCAGATATTCTGTGCCCGGATACCTTCCCTGTTATGATCTATCTTTTCACCTTTTTCATTGATGCGTACCGAAACGATGTGCATGTGCCTGCGGTCTATGTCTTCGTGCAGCCATACGACATAGGGCTGGTTCCCGTACCCGAACTTTTCCATGAACTCCTGCGCCAGTACGGTCATCTGTTCCTCCGAGAGAATATCTTTCGGGGAAGGATTCAAGGAGATATGTATAACCGGTTTCCTGACGTGCGAGTTGAGTGCGATATAAGGCTCGAAAGCCTGTACACAGTTTTCAATCGGCATATTACCGGAAGTATCTGCCGCTATCTTCGGGTGTCACAATACCTTTGCCGTACCGTCTTCCACCTTTATCTTATTATAGGCAATCACTCCGTAGAATGAACTGCCCGATGTTATATTCGGTACCATGACATTATTCCTTTTTAGTAAGATATTCCTTTTCGTACCGCTTCGTAAGTTCGATAACCTGCCTGCATATTTCTTCCAGCTTACGGGTTTCTTCGGCGAGTTTGTAGAGAAACGCAAGCGATTTCTTTTCCCCGTAAATGGTATGGATGGTCTTCACACATTGGTTGTAGTTGTTCCCGATGCGTCGGAACTGCTGATAGAAAGCGGTCAGCTGGGCGTAATATTCCTGCGCTTCCTTATCAATCTTCACCACCTTGAACTCTCAACCGAAGATACGGGCGAAGATAAATTCGGCCTTGTTCTTCATGCCGGACTGTTCGAACATCGTGAGAAACTTCTCGTTCTCACTGTCATTGAGACAGAGGTAATAGCGGTGCGTGCGCGGGTCTGCCAGCACCTTACGCCCTGCGGCGTTACGGATTCTTGTTTCATCTTTCATAACATGAAAATTTTAAAAGGTTCGACTTGGGAGAACCTTTGCCCCCGAAACACCTTTCGGGCGAGACTCTCAGCGGTTGGAAATATTTTCAACCGCTGAAAGTACACCTCGCTATATGCTGACGCATATTAAAATCCGGCCGGGCCGGATTATAGGTCTGAAGGATTGTCTTACGTTCTCTGCCGAGAACGGGCTGCGCTCTCCCGGCGACAAAGGTAGAGAGTTTTTTCTGTCCGAGCATTATGGCGGTTCCCGCCAACAGCCGCCAATAAATGACTTTGAAACGGCGGATACTTCACTGATGCTCTTTTTGAAGTTTATTTGCAGCCGGATAGCTATTCGATTATCTGTTTGAACAAATAAACAGTCTGGTATTCGGACAACTATCTGAATAACTATCCGGGCAACTATATGGATAGCTGTCTGAACGAATAAACAGATATTCAGACCGGTATCTATTCAGATATACAACCATACATATATATAAATGTATAGATGGATAGACAAATCTCCGAATATATAAGTGGCAGAATATGTACTTAGCTATATAGCTATTTAGCTATTCAGATGAATAGACAGATAGCTAAACAGCTATGTAGATAACCGTATAAGCAGCTATGTAACTGGCCGTATAAGCAGACAATGAAACAAGTAACCGGACAGACAGTCGAATGGATAAACGGCTGTCTGTCCGGAAATCAATAAATCCGATTATTCACTTATTTAAATTTGTAACAATGGAAAGAAAAGAAAACTTTATTCGTTTCGTTCGCTACCCAGAAAGGCGGTGTGGGTAAATCAACATTCACCATTTATGCGGCATCATGACTGCATTATGTGAAAGGGCTGAATGTGGCGGTGGTGGATTGTGACTACCCCCAGCACTCAATCCTCAAACAGAAAAAAAGGGACATGGAAGTGGTGAAGGCCACACCCGCCTATCAGAACCTCCTGGTGGAACAGGCCGGACGGTTGAAGAAAAAGGCTTATCCGGTCATCGGCAGCACGCCGGCCAGTGGCATGGCGGACTGAAGGGCGTTTGAGGAAAAAGCGGATATGCCTTATGACATCGTACTGTTCGACCTTCCCGGTACAATGGGCAGCGATGGGGTAATCGCGATTATCAGTGCGCTCGATTATCTGTTCGTGCCGATCAAGGCTGACCGTCTTGTACTGGAAAGCACGCTGAACTTTGCAACCACCATCAATGACCGCCTGATAAAGACCGGCATTTCCTCCCTGAAGAGGCTGTGTCTGTTCTGGAACATGGTGGACCGAAGGGAACGCACGGCCTTGTATGACATCTATCAGCAGGGATTCTCCCGTTTAGGACTGGACTGCCTTCAAACACGTATTCCCATGCGCAGCAACTTCTCCAAAGACTTGTCCGCTACAAGCGGCCCTGTTTACCGGAGTACGCTGTTCGCTCCCGATGCGGCATTCACCAGAGAATGCGGCTTCAATACGTTCATGGATGAAATTATGGAAACACTTAAAATCGAATAGCCATGACAAAGAAAGCAAGCGGACAGAATCCGGTGGATGAAGCGTATCTGCGCAGCCTGATGGCAGGTGTTTCCCCGGAGCCTGCCGAATCTCCGTCTGCCACAATGGGCACGGGTAATGAGAAAAATGGGGTATCCGGCGAAAAGAAGAATACGGACAGCTGTGTGAATGAGACTATGGGGGATATTCCCGAAGCGGACAATACCTTCCATACCGGAACGGTCATGGAAAAGCCTTCACCGAGAACGATACGCACGGCACTGGCCGACTTTATCCGCAGATTCCTTACCCCCTATAAATGCGAAGGCAGACAAGGGGTATATATCGACAAGGAACTGCACCAGAAAATATCGGTTATTGTTGGAATCGCGGGCAAACGGCAGCTGACGGTCGGCAACTATATAGATAATGTATTGAAAGAACATTTCGAGAGACATTCGGAAGAGGTGAAGGCCTACCTTCAAAAGAGTTACAATAAAATATTTTAGGTCATGGATATACAATCAGTTTACTATGAAGCCGGGATCGTTCTGTTCTGGCTGCTGTTCGCCTATCTGTTCATGGACAAGTTTTTGTTCAGGGGACAGCTCGGCGAGATATGTTTCGGGAAGGCACGCCGCCGCATGGCAAAAGCGCTGCGGAGCGTTGCCGGATGGTTCGATCCGGTGAAAGAGGAACAGAAGAAAGGGCGTAAACGCACTAAAGGGAAAATGGAAAAGAAAGCGAGTCCGTCGGTGCGGGAAGCTGAAAAGAGGGACATCCCGGCAGTGAAAACAGAAACGGGAGACAAGGATAAGCTGAAAATGAAGGAAAAGCCTGCAAACGCGGGCATGGAAGAAACTCCTCAAAAACAGTCCGGAGCGGACAGTCTTGTCGTCACGAAAAGCTATGGGACACGCCAGCAGCCGCCAATAAACGCCACCGGTTCCGGGGCTATTGCGGGTAAGGAAAATGCCTCTACATTTGCCGGCAGAAACGAAGATGCGGTGCCGCAAAGGACGGCACAAGTACCGCCGGAGCGCATCCCGGAACTGTTCCGGGACAAGCGTGTGGAAGAGTGGCGGGCTTCCGGACCCGACAGTTCCGGCAGGCTTGAGGACAATGAGAAACAGACTGAAAACAGTGACGACGTGGATACGGACGAACTGAATGAGGAACTGGAAGACTTGAACTGCGCCCGTGACGGTTATCAGGGTGGCACAGCCGGTATCGGGCCGGAAGAGATAGACCTGATCATCGACCTGTGCAACGGCAAGGAGATTCCCACGGACAAGCGGCTGGCCCTTCTGAGGGCTATCCACCATATAAAGGATACGCAGATTGAGCGCTCGATACTGGAAAGTATCAATGGCAGCGACAGCCGTATCAGCAAATTTCTGGACGAAGCCGAACATTTGAGTGAGGCTGCTCCGGACAGTGATTAACCGATTAAAAAAGGAGGTAACGATGACAAGAGGTTATTTTGATACGGGTTGATTGCCCGTATCATTGTAAAGAGAGATTCGCTATGGTATGTGACTGAATAAACCAACAAAGCATGTATATGACTTATTTCGATTCGGGATGATAAATTGATGTTCCCGCCTGATAAGGGGACATTCCCACCGGGAAGAGACAATTTCTTAAAGTGACTTATTTATAAAACAGAATGGCTATGACAAAAGGCTATTACGATTCGGGATGACAGACCGCTTGCGGCAGTCACCCGGCAAGACAACAAGAACTATTCACCATTAAATTTTATCCGTATGAATATAGGACTGGTAGATGTGGACGGACATAACTTCCCCAATTTTGCTCTGATGCGCCTTTCGGCTTATTACAAGAGAAAAGGGTACCGGGTGGAATGGGCGGCACCGGCACGGCGGTATGACAAGGTGCTGGCAAGCAAGGTGTTCACCTTCACACCAGATTATGATTACAGCCGGCTGGATGCCGGAGAGGTAGTCAGGGGCGGAACCGGATATGATATTGCCGGCAGGCTTCCCGAAACGGTGGAACACAGCCGGATGATGGATTACTCCCTTTACCCCGAATATCCCTTCTCCCTCCAGTTCTTTTCAAGGGGCTGCATCCGTAAATGCCTTTTCTGCCTCGTCCGCGAGAAAGAAGGGTATATCCGGACAGTGGAGCCGGTGGAACAACTGAATCCCGAAGGAAAATGGATTGAGGTACTGGACAACAACTTCTTTGCCAATCCGCAGTGAAGGTCGGCAGTGGATTATCTGCTGAAAACCCGCCAGCCCGTAAAACTGCACGGTGTGGACGTCAGGATTATGGATGAGGAACAGGCCTGGCATCTGAACAAACTGAAGATGAAACAGAACATCCACATCGCCTGGGACTTGCCCGCACTGGACCTGACAGAGCGTCTGAAAGAGATGGTCAGGCATGTGAAGCCTTACAAGATTACCTGCTATGTGCTGGTAGGATTCAATTCCACCATAGAGCAGGACCTTTTCCGGCTGAACGTGCTCAGGAAACTGGGGATTACCCCCTTTGTCATTCCTTTCCGGGATTATGAGAACAGGCGGACGCCTACCCGGTATGAGCGTGACCTTGCACGGTGGGCAAACCGGATGTGGCTGTTCAAGTCCTCTTCCTTTGAGGACTATACACCCCGCAAAGGTTTCAAGTGCGGGGAATATTTGAAATAAAACGGTAAAAAACAGTAAAGGCAATGAGGACAAAAGGCTATTACGATTCGGGATGATGCGCATCCCCTTTTCAAGAGAGAATTAACACCTGTGTTTCACCACTAAAACAACTGACGATGCGAATGGCATATTATGACTCCGGCTGATTTCCAGCCGGAACTTACCCCCTGAACCAGTAAACCATAAAGTAGCTGCGGGCTGCCTTGTGGGGATAGTGAAAGGGGGCGGTCCGTGGCTTTTCATTCACTTAAAAATCACGGAATTAATGAAAAAGAAAAGATTGATTATGATGCTGGCCGCTGTTGCGGCGGCAAGCGCGGCAATGGCGCAAGGAAACGGGCAGGCCGGTATTACCGAGGCTACACAGCTCGTGAGCGGATATTTTGACCCCGGCACAAAGCTGGCGTATGCGGTGGGAGCTGTGATCGGACTCGTGGGAGGGATCAAGGTGTATCAGAAGTTCAGTTCGGGCGACCCCGACACCTCGAAAACGGCAAGTTCGTGGTTCGGAGCCTGTATCTTCCTGATAGTCGCGGCTACCATCCTGAGGTCGTTCTTCCTCTAAAAACACCGGCAACTTATGGCTGATTTTGAAATAAATAAGGGTGTGGGCCGTGAGGTGGAGTTCAAGGGACTCCGGGCGCAATACCTGTTTATTTTCGCTGCCGGCCTGCTTGCCGTATTCGTGGTGTTCGTCATCATGTATATGGCAGGCGCTGACCAGTGGATCTGTATCGGTTTCGGGGTTTCGGCAGCTACCGTGCTGGTATGGCTGACCTTCACGCTGAACCGTAAATACGGCAGCCACGGGCTGATGAAACTGTTTGCGGCCCGGCAGCACCCCCGGAGAATCCTCTCACGTAAACGTATCACACGTCTGATTAAAGAACAACAATCGTAAATCATATGAGAAGTATATTAAAAGCATCCACACTGGAAAGCAAGTTCCCCATTATGGCGGTGGAACACGGCTGCATCGTCAGCAAGGACACCGACATCACGGTCACTTTCCGGGTTACATTGCCGGAAGTATTTTCGGTATCATCCGCAGACTATGAGGCGATGCACGCCACATGAGCGAAGGCAATCAAGGTATTGCCGAATTTCTCCATCGTCCACAAGCAGGATATTTTCATCACGGAGAAATACGAGCCGGACATCCGCAGGGACGAACCGAGTTTCCTCTCCCGCAGTTTCGAGCGGCACTTCAACGAAAGGCCTTACCTGCACCACACCTGCTATCTGTTCCTCACCAAGACCACGAAGGAACGCTCCCGGCAGCAAAGCAACTGGAACACGCTCTGCCGTGGTTTTCTGGTGCCCAAGGAAATCAGGGACAGGGAAACGGTGGAGCGTTTCATGGAAGCGACGGGACAGTTTGAAAGCATCGTCAACGACAGCGGGCTGGCAAGGCTGGAACGTCTGACCACGGAAGAGATTACGGGAACGGAGAGCGAACCGGGCATTATCGAACGGTACCTCACGCTGTCGGCAGACGGAACCACCATGTTGCAGGACATGCAGCTGAACCCGGACGGGATGCGTATCGGTGACAAGCGGCTCTGCCTGCATACGCTCTCCGACCTCGACGACCTTCCGGGAAGGGTCAGGACGGACGGGCGGTATGAACGCCTCTCGACCGACCGCTCGGACTGCCGCCTGAGCTATGCCGCCCCCGTGGGCGTGATGCTCTCCTGCGACCATATCTACAACCAGTGGATATTCATAGACGACAGCAGCGAGAACCTTTCCCGTTTTGAGAAGATGGCCAAGAACATGCAGTCGCTTTCCCGTTACAGCCGCAGCAACCAGATAAACAAGGAGTGGCTGGATGAATACCTGAACGAGGCGCATACCAACGGGTTGCAGTCCGTGCGCTGCCATTGCAACATCATCGCATGGGCGGAAAACGGCGATGAACTCCGAAAAGTGAAGAATGACGTGGGCAGTGCGCTGGCATTGATGGAATGTACCCCACGTCATAACACGACCGACCTTCCGGCCCTTTATTGGGCGGGCATACCGGGAAATGAGGCGGACTTCCCCTCTGAAGAGACGTTCTACACGTTTACCGGGCAGGCGCTCTGCTTCTTCACGGCCGAGACATGTTACCGGAACTCGCTGTCCCCCTTCGGCATCCGCATGGTGGACAGGCTGACGGGCAAGCCGGTCTTTCTGGACATCTCGGACCTGCCCATGAAGAAAGGGGTGGTGACTAATAGAAACAAGTTCATACTCGGCCCAAGCGGAAGCGGAAAGAGCTTCTTTACCAACCATCTTGTCAGACAATACTGGGAACAGGGAAGTCATATCCTATTGGTGGACACCGGAAACTCGTACAAGGGACTCTGTGACCTGATACACCAGAAGACCGGCGGAGACGACGGGATTTATTTTACATACCGGGAAGATGACCCGATCTCATTCAATCCGTTTTTCACGGAGAATTACCAGTATGACATTGAAAAGAGGGACAGTATCAAGACCCTGATACTCACTCTTTGGAAGAGGGAGGACGAACCGCCCCGCCGCTCGGAAGAGGTGGCGCTCTCGAATGCCGTCAGTCTTTATATCGAGAAGATAAAAAAGAACCGCAGGATAAAGCCCAACTTCAACTCGTTCTACGATTTTGTAAGGAAGGACTACCGCAAGGTGCTGGCAGACAAGAACGTGCGGGAGAAGGATTTTGACGTGGACGGTTTTCTGAACGTGCTGGAACCCTATTACAAGAACGGCGAGTACGGCTATCTGCTGAACTCGGACAAGGAACTGGACTTGCTTAACAAGCGGTTTATCGTATTCGAGCTGGATGTCGTGAAGGACAATCCCATCCTTTTTCCGGTTGTCACGATTATCATCATGGAGACGTTCATCAACAAGATGCGCCGTTTGCAGGGTATCCGCAAGATGATATTAATCGAAGAAGCATGAAAGGCAATCGCCAAGGAGGGGATGGCATCCTATATAAAATATCTCTTTAAGACGGTCAGAAAGTTCTATGGAGAGGCGGTTGTGGTGACGCAGGAAGTGGATGACATTATCTCCTCACCCGTTGTGAAAGAGACGATTATCAACAACAGCGATTGCAAAATATTGCTCGACCAGCGGAAGTATCAGAATAAATTCGACCAGATACAGAACCTGCTCGGCCTGACGGACAAGGAACGCAGCCAGATACTCTCGATCAACCTTGCCAATGCCGCGAACCGGCTGTATAAAGAGGTCTGGATAGGGTTGGGCGGTACGCAGAGCGCGGTATATGCGACAGAGGTTTCGGTTGAGGAATATTTGTGCTACACCACTGAAGAGACTGAAAAACTGGAACTTACACGCCTTGCCGAAAAACTGGGCGGAAACATGGAGCTGGCCATCAGACAACTTGCCGAACGTAAGCGGCAGGAAAAGAAGTAACCATTTTAAACATAGATGACAATGAGCAAAAAAGATTTATTAAACCAATGCAGGGAAGCCCTTGGAGATGCGACCCTGACCAATCTGGATCTGTTGAACCTGATTGGGGAGATGAAGAAGGAACTGGAACATGACCGTATCTGCGGTCACTGAATGAACAAGGAAGGCGGCTCGTCACTGACTGTCCGTAAATCCAATCATGTGACGGACGGCTTCAAGGGGTACAAGGCCACGCTGTTTATCGGAGAAAGGGGTTATACGGAAATCAATATCCCTCTTAGGAAGGGAGACGACCTTTTCCTGCACGGCAACAAGGATGCCGGATGCATCGGGTATTTCAGCGGCAGCGAGGTATTGCTGTTCGGCAGTTACGGACTGTTCGCCCGTGATGACGACAGCCGGTATTTACTCACCAAAGAAAGGAGATAGACGCATGAAGAAAGAATGATAATTCTGTTTATGGCACTGTTGCCCTTTCGGTGACAAGCAAGGCACAATGGGCGGTTTTTGACCCCAGCAACTTTGCGCAAAGTATCGTGAACTCGGCCAATGAAATCATTGAAACCTCTTCCACTGCTGAAAATATGATTAATAATTTCAAGGAAACGGTGAAGATTTATGAGCAGGGAAAAGCCTACTACGACGCACTGAAATCGGTGCATGACCTTGTGAAAGGTGCCCGGAAGGTGCAGCAGACCATCCTGCTTGTAGGGGACATTAGCGATATTTACGTGACCAACTTCAATACGATGATGGGTGACCCGAACTTCACCGTGGAGGAACTCTCGGCCATCGCTTTCGGGTATAACCGGATGCTCGAAGAAAGCAGCAACCTGCTGCTGGACCTGAAGGAAGTGACTACGGCCACCGGACTCTCCATGACCGACAAGGAGCGGCTGGACATCATCAACCGGATATACGGTGAAGTACTGGAATACAAGAACCTCACCTGGTATTATACCCGCAAGAATATCGGAATATCGTACCTGCGAAGCAAGAAGAAGGGGAACTCCCAAAGGGTACTCGCCTTGTACGGCACACACGAACAGCGTTACTGGTAACCTTCATCCTAAAAGACAGATTGACTATGGTATTACTATCAATAGACTGGACGAACCTGCATGAGTTGCTGCGTTCGCTTTACGATGAGATGATGCCGCTGTGCGAGGACATGGCAAGCGTGGCGAAGGGAGTGGCCGGTATCGGTGCCTTGTTCTACGTGGCGTACCGGGTCTGGCAGTCCCTTGCGAGAGCGGAAGAAATAGATGTGTTCCCGCTTTTCAGGCCTTTCGTGCTGGGGCTTTGCATCATGTTCTTTCCCACTCTCGTGCTGGGGACCATCAACGGGATTCTTTCCCCCGTGTGCAGTGCGACTTCCTCGCTGGTCGAACAGCAGACCTTCGACATGAAGAAGTATCAGGAAGAGAAGGACGAACTGGAACGGGAGGCGATGCTGCGTGACCCGGCAAAAGCCTTTCTGGTAAGCGATGAGGAGTTTGACAAGAAGATAGACGAACTGGGCTGGTCGCTGGGGGATATGGACACGATGATAAACATGTACGGGCAGAAGGCGGTGTATGACATGGGAGAGAAAGTGCGGCAATGGTTCCGGGAACTGCTGGAACTGTTCTTTCAGGCCGCATCGCTGCTGATAGATACACTAAGGACTTTCTTCCTGATTGTATTGTCGATTTTAGGACCTATCTCTTTTGCGCTGGCCGTCTATGACGGATTCCAGAGTACGCTCACCACATGGCTGTCACGCTATATCTGTATTTACTTATGGCTACCGGTGGGTGACCTGTTCGGGGCTATCCTCTCACGCATACAGATCCTGATGTTGCAGCAGGACATCCAGCAGATGCAGGACCCGACATTCATACCGGACGCATCGAACAGCGTATATTGCATCTTCATGATTATAGGTATCATCGGTTACTTCTGCGTGCCCACAGTGTCTTCGTGGATTATACAGGCAGGCGGTGCGGGAGCTTACGGGCAGAAGGCCAACGGTGCCGGGAAGATGGCCGGGAACGGTGCGGCGGCAGTCGGCGGTGCAGTCGGCGGAACGGTAGTCGGGCGCATCAAGAAAATGTTCTAAACGTATTACTTAAAAAACAGAAAAAGACATGGAATTCAAATCATTAAAAAACATCGAGACATCGTTCCGGCAGCTGCGGCTGTTCGGAATGGTATTCCTGGGAGTTTGCGCACTGGTAACGGTCTTCGCCACCTGAAAGGCATACGACTTTGCGGAAGCGCAGCGGCAGAAAATTTATGTGCTGGACAGCGGGAAATCGCTGATGCTGGCCCTCTCGCAGGATGCACAGCAGAACCGGCCGGTAGAGGCGAGGGAGCATATCAGGCGTTTTCACGAACTGTTCTTTACCCTGTCACCGGACAAGAACGCCATTGAAAGCAATGTGCAGCGTGCCCTTTACCTCTCGGATGAAAGCGCCATCGGCTATTACCGGAATTTGCAGGAAAAAGGCTACTTCAACCGGATGATAGCGGGGAATATCTCACAGACCCTGACGGTGGACAGTATCGGGGGGAACTTCGACAGCTATCCGTACGAGATGAGGGCTTATTGCCGCCAGCACATCATCCGTTCGAGCAGCGTTACCGAGAGGTCGCTTGTCACCACCTGCCGGCTGAGGAATGTGACCCGGAGCGACAATAATCCGCAGGGGTTTCTGATAGAAGGCTTTACAATCATCGAAAACAGGGACATCGGGCAGTATGAAAGATAACGGGCTGAAAAAGGTCTTCCAGTCGTTCAGAACGGGGAAAGACCGTCATATGGCAAAGCTCCGCAGACGCTGGCAGCGGTTGAGTTACCGGCAGCAAAGGGTCATCATCCTTTACCTGCTCGGTCTCTTCGCCGCCATCGACCTTGCCTACATCGTGGGCGGTTTCTGCGGCACAGACAAGTTTCCGATTGAGGTGCGGCATCTCCAAAGGGTGATGCTTCCCCTGCCGGACAGTATCCAACCATTAAAAAACAATGTATCCAATGACACAATCCGATAAGAAAGAAGAAAAAGTAAGGGAGAAGGAGACGCTGAAAGCGGAGCCGGTATCCCCAAAGGAGAAAAAGTTAAGCGGCGAGACCGCCGGAAAATTGAAATTTTATGGAGTGGTGGCATTCCTCTCCCTGCTGTGTGCCGGATTCATCTGGTTTCTTTTCAAACCGGATACGGCGGAAACGGTGGAAGGGGCGGCGGGCATCAACACCACCATACCCGATGCCATCGCACCCGAAACGATGGCTGACAAGCAGAAGGCCTACGAACTGGAAGAGATGAAGAAGCGCAGGCGGGAGAAAGTGAGGACCTTGCAGGATGTGGCGGGTGACTGTCTGGCACCGGATACTTCGGAAGTTAGACCGGAAGCACCGAAAGCGGATGCCATACGGGAGTCCAGGGAACGGCAGCGGCAGATTTCAAGGCAGATCACCTCGTTCTATCAGGAGCCGGAGGAGAGTCCGAAAGTGGCCGAACTGGAACGGCGGGTGAAAGAGCTTAACGAGAGGCTGGAACGTGAACGGAAATCACAGGACCCGCTGGAACTGATGGAGAAGTCGTATGAGATGGCGGCACGCTATTTCCCCGGTCAGGCGGGCGGTCAGGTGAAGAGCATACAGCCTTCGGGGGGACATGCCGGCAATCCTGCCGCGATAGCAGCCGGACGTGCCGCAGAGAATGTGGTATCCTCCCTGGCCCCGCCTCCGTTGCCGGATTCAATCCCACGAAATTACGGTTTTGCCACGGCGGTAGGCGGCGGGCTGCTTGCCGGGGCCAATACGATACGTGCCTGCGTTGCCGAGGACCAGACGGTGAGTACCGGCTCATGGTTGAGGTTCAGATTGCTGGAACCGCTGCAAGTGGGCAATGTGCTTGTGCCTGCCGGCACCCCGCTTTTAGGAACGGTACGCATCGGGGGGCAACGGATGGAAGTCAGTGTGAGCTCGATAGAGAGCGGCGGCAATATCCTGCCGGTGGAACTGGCGGCATATGACATGGACGGGCAGGCCGGGCTTTTCGTCCCCAACACCGCGGAGCGTACCGCCATGAAGGAAGCCGCAGCCAATATAGGCGGCAGTTTCGGGACAAGCATCTCGTTTGCACGCAGCGCCTCGCAACAACTCGTCATGGACGTGACAAGGGGTGTGCTCGGCGGCGGTTCGCAATACCTCGCCACAAAGATGCGTGAAGTGAAAGTGTCCGTGAAGGCGAATTACCAACTTTTATTAATATCCAAAAAACAGTAATCAGATTATGAAGACAAGAATTGTTTTATCAATAGTCATGCTTTTTCTCCCTGCTGGGGGCAAAAGCACAGGAGACGGTGGAAACAAAGATATTTCCCACCAATCAGATTATCGCACCGCACCGGATTGAGGTGACTTTCCAGAAAACCGTGCATATCCTTTTCCCTTCCGAAGTGAGATATGTGGATTTGGGTTCGTTCGACATCATAGCGGACAAGGCGGCAGGGGCGGAAAACGTGGTACGCATCAAGGCGGCGGTAAAAGGCTTTGAGGGGGAAACCAACTTCTCCGTCATCACTGCCGACGGCTGTTTCTATTCCTTTAATGTGGTTTACAAGGACGAACCGGCACAGCTCTCCATTGAGATGGAGGACTGGCTCCGGGACAATCCCGAAGGCGGCATTGCCGGTGACCGCATGTTCGTGAAGCTGAAGGAACTCGGTGGGGAGACACCGCTGGTGGTGAACCGCATCATGTACACGCTGTACAAGAAGAACAAAAGGGACATCAGGCACATCGGCTGCAAGAAGTACGGCATACAAACACTGCTCAAGGGAATTTATATCAACAACGACCTGCTGTACCTGCATACATCCGTACGCAACAGGTCGGACATATCGTTTGACATCGACTATGTCCGTTTCAAAATCATCGACAAGAAAGTGGCGAAACGTACCGCCATGCAGGAGAACTTCATCGAGCCGGTAAGGACGTATAACCGCCTGACGACGGTGGACGGAAAAGCCACGGTGCGCAATGTGTTCGTACTGCCCAAACTCACCCTCCCGGATGACAAGCTGCTGGTAGTGGAAATCTATGAGAAGGGCGGTGCCCGTCACCAGTCGTTCCGTATAGAGAACACTGACCTTGTGGCGGCAAAGCCCGTCAGTGAACTGCATCTGAAATAGTAACCCCTATATAGTATAACATATATGCAAAGAATACTATTCATATTGGCAGTTGCCGTAATGTTGCTCTTCGGGGCGGACAAGGCATATGCGCAGCGTGACCTGTCGGGGCAGATCGGCATACAGTTCACCACCGGTGGAGTGAACCATTTCCTTTCATGGAAGAGTGGCGGCGAACGCCATTACTTCACCTCGCTGGCCCTTACCCGTACCAACCGCAACCGTACCCATTGGCTGTACGGTCTGGACTATCAGATAAAGGAGTACACCTATGAGGGCAAGGCGATACCGAAAGCGCAGTTCACCGGGGAACTCGGCTATTTTATCCCCGTATTGGCGGACAAGGGACGGAACGTCTGTCTCCGTGTCGGACTTTCCGCTCTGGGCGGATTCGAGACGGTCAACTGGGGAACTTCCCTGCTTCATGACGGGGCGACAGCCACCAACGGGGACAGCTTTATTTATGGGGGTGGCCTGACGGCGGCTTTCGATGTCTATCTGACAGACCGGATCGTCTTCCTGCTGCAAGTCAAGGAGAGGGCATTGTTCGGGACGGATGCGGGGAATTTCCATACACAGATCGGATTGGGGCTTCGTGTCATTATCAACTAACGAAAAAAGAAAGGAGACTTAAAAATGAGAAACGCATTATATATATGTATAGGTGTACTGGTTTCGGCGCTGGCATTCAGTTCATGCGACGATAAGATAGACATCCGGCAGGATTATGACTTCAGCCTCTCTTCTTGGTATCTGCAAAAGCAGATTTCAGCGGATGAGACGGTGGAAATCCGTTTTTATTTGGACCGTGAAGGGAATTATGGGAAGGCGGAGTATGATATAGGCTACATTCAGGTGGAAGGCAAGGGAGAGGTGACGGATTGCGAAGGCGTGAAACTCGTCAACCGGGAAGTGAGGCCGTTGGCGGAAATGCCGGGGTTGGACACGGATAATCCGGTGAAGCAGGTATTCACCCTCCTTTACCGCTCGACAAGTGCCAGACGCTCGGAGCTGAAATTTTTTGTCCGTGACAATTTCGGACAGGAAAGGGAGATGTCCGTATCATTTGACATTGAAAGTGATGCGGCAAAAGAATAGCGGTGTTCTGCTATTTGGGATAACGGCGGGTAAACCCGCCGTTTTTCCGTTTGTATGAATTTTACTTAAAGAGAACAAATGAACGGGTAATTATTCCACATCACTCGGATTTTGTTTCTATATTTAGCACATTGTTAATTTAATAATCGGATGCATACCATGAAAACGACTCTCCGAATATTCCGCATCATATTCAAGCTGTTGCTGCTGGCCTATGTCACGGTGGTGAACTTCTTTTTCATCACAGTATTTTATTCCCTGCTGCTCACCATAATGCGTCATATATGCCCCGGCTGTGTACCGGGACTCTTTGACGAGGGGCCGGTGCCGCATCTGGTAAATACCATGCCGTTCTACCTGCTATTGTTCTTTATCCTCTATACCCTTTCCCCGCTGAAAGTATGGATGATGCGCAGGAAGGAAGGTTACAGGCCATTGGGCGGTGCTGAACGTGTAAGGCTGGAACGCCTGCTTTCAGAAATGGGCATGGACAGAAAACTGAACCTTTACCGGAACGGGGACGTCCGTGCCAATGCGGTGACTTTCGGTTTCAATACGGTGGGCATTACGGACGGGATGATAAGGCAGGCCTCGGACGAGGAACTGAAAGGTGTCATCTGCCATGAGGTGGGACATATCGCACATTATGATTTCGTATATCGGGTACTTCTTTTCTCGATGGAGTCTTTCGGAAGCCGTTGTCTTTATGGCATATTCTTGATTCCGGCCCTGACATTCGGGATAATCGGCGGCATGGTGTCCGCACTGGTCCCGGCCCTCGGCTTTGTAGGGGAGCTGGCCGGTAAATTCTGGTGGGGACTTTACAGACTGCTCCACTTTGTCATTTATGGCATCAGCTGGATAGCTGATGTGAATATCAACAAGTATGGCGAATACCGTTGTGACGCTTATGCGGTCAGATACGGATGCGGCAGCGGCCTGCTTTCTTTCTTGTACCGCTTGAAAAGGGCGGAGGACATGCGCGGTGAATGTCCTACATTCTCCGAATATATCCTGAGTACGCATCCGGCCACGGAGAAACGGATTGCACGGCTGGAAAAGCTGTTGTAGTGTAACGGATTATATCCTTGTGAGGATTGAGACGTAAGGCTTGCCGGAATTTCGGATTGCCTCCATCTCCTTTGACTGTTCGTCAAAACAGCAGATGACATGCCCGTAACCGGGCAGCCTTTTCTGAAAGTCTTTCGAGGTACACACCTCTTTGGTATCAGCCTTCACCAGCAGGTCGTCATACAGGGCACGGTACAGATTGTCCGCTCCTGCCGGATGGCTGTCCGGGGGAATGACAGCGACCAGACGGATGTCCGGGCATTTGTCCGATTCCCGAAGCATGATTGCCGTATCAGCCGCAAGCAGCCCGATATAGGTGTTCATATCACAGAGGAGTGTCCGGTATCCCTCATTGTAAATGGCATATATGTACCGGTAAAGTTCCATGCGAATTTTATCCTCACGGAAATAGTCATACGATGTTGTCTCCCGGATGGTACGGCCTGTGACGGCTACATTCTTGTTGTACATTCTTAATATGGTTTTTAATTGGTTCCTTGTCGATAATCTCTTGTTATGTATCCGTAAAGTAAAGGCACGGTACCTAACAAGTCTGAACACAGGCACGACCAAGCGCCTCGCAGGAAACGAGTTAAGACCGTGCCATAAGTGTATGACAAGGACTTCGCCCGTTTATTCTCCTGCTTTAAAATTGGTCGTTTCGTGTTCGGGAATAAACAGCTAAAAGCTATTCTGATATGTTATGTTTCAAAATCTTCTAATCTTATAATTTTCTTGTTTTTATATTCAACCACACAAAAGTAGAAAAAAAGTCGGGCAATCCCATAAGGACGGCCCGACTTTTTAATACGGTCACTTGTCAGGTGTGGGGGGTGGCAGGTCAGTCCACCGGTTCCCCGCCATAGCACAGACGGCAGATGTCACTATGGATTTCACGCATGATGTGCTCCTGCATCCGTTTGCTGATGCGGCGGTTCTTGGAACGCATGAACAGTCTGTTTTCTATCAGACTGCAAAACTTCGTGCCTTCCTTGTCCACAATACAGAGTATCTGGTTCCCAAGGAAAAATCCATGTCTGTGGAGTATTCCACATTCGGGGAGATTCTTATGTATTTCATATATTCACGGTTGGGATGATAATTACGGTGGCGGTGTGGGTGGGGTCGTCCGCCCTTTGTTCTTTCAATACGGAAAAAATATGTGCCGGATAATAGTCCCGGCACATAAAATAGTTACTCGCATACGAACAGTTCATCCGCTTTCTTTCCCGATAAACGGATAAGCCTGTCTTCGTGTTTATCGTATAGCTTGTTAAATTCATCCTGATACTTTGAACGATATGTTCCTCTTTCAGTCATCAGCTGTTCGGGCAATTTCCCGTACTTGTCTATCAGTTCCTTTTCTGCCAAAGAACACGCAATTTGTTTGATGGTATCAATCATTTCTTCTTTCTCCATAATGTTACAATCTTATAGGGTTACATAAAAAATCGGATCGGGTATTGAAAGGTGAAAAATTTCACCTTTCAATACTATACATTCAAGCGGCCTTATCGTCATGGGGCAATGCAGGGGAAACTTTTTGTTTTTCATCCTTTTTCGCTGCCGCCTTTTCCGCTTTCTTCATCTCCCTTATCCTCTCTCCCAAACGTTCGTGCCTTTTCTGATATTCTTCCTCGTGGGTGGCTTTGGCAAGTCCGTACTGGTCGGGGAAGTGCATGTTTGCGAAGTCCCTCAAGAGCTTGGATGCGTTATTGTCTCCGTAGCCGCCCTCACAGAGGAAATGGATGATGAAATCGCGTTTGATGACCGTCCTTTGTGCGTCCGTCAGTTTGGCTACAATCTTCATCCGCTGTTTCTCGTCCAACGGCATCGGCTGGTCCTTGATGCCGCAAAGCGGATAATGCTTCCTTTGCAGTTTGGTCAGCATGATGAAATAAAGCATTCCATCCTCGTATTGCGTAAACGGACTTTCGGGATAGTCATTCTCACGGACTATCTTTTTCGTATCGGCAACAATTTTCTCGGTGGAGAGTTGTTTGAAACGCTTGTCCCGTTCCTGCAATGTCTCAATAGTGACGGGGGCGGTTTCCTTCCTATTTATTTCCACATAGCAAAGTTCGGGTTCTGTCTGTCCCACTTTGA
>ENA-OQJB01000161-OQJB01000161.1-human-gut-metagenome-genome-assembly--contig:-NODE-161-length-39998-cov-3.268967_pt1 | contig 39998 bp, 26 predicted proteins | sample MGYA00242599_ERZ504765 | MGnify/ENA primary metagenome ERZ504765 (study PRJEB26092, sample SAMD00036354) | human gut metagenome | host: Homo sapiens | study: EMG produced TPA metagenomics assembly of...
CTGCGTCAGGTTTACAGTGCGTTCATCGGCAATGCCCAAGTCAACGGACAATTGCTTGATGAAGAACATGGCAAGGTCGTGTTTTGTGTGAGCAGAGTCATCAAGGCAGTCATGGGGATTTGGCAAACAAGAGACGGCTCGAATGCAGATGCTGCCGTGACATAGTCTGTTTTTGCAAAGTAAGGGCGGTAACCAAAATATTCGACAGGTTTAATCATACGGATAATCTGGCTTCTACCACCGACTCCGTCTTTATAGATTTTGACCTTTCCACTCAGCAGACACATCAAATGCGTAGGTGTCTCGCCTTCGCAATGGATGACTTCGTTTTTTTGTAGTTCTGGAGTGTGAAGTGGTTGGCGAGGAATTCCCGTTGTTCGTCATTCAAGGGAGACCATATATCTGCAATCAACTCCGGAACATTAATATCAGACAAGTTTACTTTTACCATAACTGCTGCAAAACTGTGTTATACAGCACAAATGTAAAAAGAAAAATTAAATATTGCACAAATATGACAAAAAGATGTCGTAGGGGGGAGATAAAGGAAAATCTATATATTTACGATTAGACGATTTACGATTGAAGTTTGTATTGTTAAACAACTGCTCATTAGCAGGTGGGTTTATGATTGTATGAGTAACTCCAACCGTAAACCGTCAAATCGTAAATCGTAGTAACTTAATTGTTTATCGTAGTATCTCTATCCCCCTCCTACGGGGGAGGGCTAGGGAGAGGCCTACTTTGTAAACAGCAGCTCCCTATATTTCGGAAGCGGCCAGATTTCATCATCAATTTCCATCTCAAGGTGGTCGATGTGGTCACGGATACTTTCCAGATAAGGGCGTACGGTTTCTTCGTAAGCGAAAGCCTTGTCTTTGTAGTTATCCATGTGGTTGGCTACTTTGCGGGCTTCGGTCATTTCGCGTACTTGTACCTTGATGGCGGTTACGCGCTTGGAAATTTCGCGTACAAGCTCTTTCCGGTCGGCACTGAGGACTTCGTATTCTTCGGGAGAGAAGGTCTCGCGCAGGCCACGGAGATTTTTCAGCAGACGGTTTTGGTAGATAACGGCAGTCGGTACGATGTGGTTGATGGCAAGGTCGCCCAGCACACGGCTTTCTATCTGTACCTTCATGGTGTATTTCTCCAGTTCTACTTCCAGGCGGCAGGCAAGCTCCGTTTCGTTGAAGATACGTTCGCCGATGAGTACGGAACGGGACTGGTTATCCATGTAGTGCATCAAGGCTTCGGGAACGTGGCAGATGTTGGTCAGCCCACGGCGGGCGGCTTCCTGCTTCCATTGTTCGGAGTAGCCGTCACCCTCAAAGCGGATAGGTTCGGAGGCGATGATGGTCTCTTTCATAATGCGGAAGATGGCTTCATCCTTGCCGACCCCTTCTTCCATCAGTTTGTCGATGGATACTTTGAACTCGTTCAGCTGATTGGCCATAGCCGCATTGATGGCAATCATGGCGCGGCGCAGTTGGCAGATGAACCTGCGGCACGGAACTCAAAGCGGTTGCCGGTGAAGGCGAATGGAGAAGTACGGTTACGGTCGGTGGTATCCAGTAATATTTCGGGAATACGTCCGATGCCTAATTTCAGTGTTGTCTTTTTCTTCCGATGTCATCTTGCTGCTGCTTATCTGGCGGGCTATCTCGTCGAGGATGGAAGACAGCTGTTTGCCCAGGAAGATGGACAGAATGGCGGGAGGCGCTTCATTGGCTCCCAGACGGTGGCTGTTTCCGGCACTCATGATGGAGGCGCGCAGCAAGTTCTGGTTTTTGTATACCATCATCAGTACGTTTACCAGGAAGGTAAGGAACAGCATGTTCCCTTTCGGATTCTTGCCCGGTGCAAACAAATTGATACCCGTATCGGTGCAAAGCGACCAGTTGTTGTGCTTGCCGGAGCCGTTCACGCCGTTGTAGGGTTTTTCGTGAAGCAGTACGGCGAAGTGATGCTTGCGTGCGATGCGTTTCATCAGATCCATCACAAGCTGGTTGTGGTCGTTGGCAAAGGTTGGCATTCTCAAAGATAGGCGCCAGCTCAAACTGGTTGGGAGCTACTTCGTTATGGCGGGTCTTGACCGGGATACCCAGTTTGTGACATTCGATTTCCAGTTCTTTCATAAAAGCTGTGACACGTGGGGGGATGGAGCCGAAATAGTGGTCCTCCAGCTGCTGGTCTTTGGCCGAGGAGTGTCCCATCAGGGTACGTCCGGTCAGACAAAGGTCCGGGCGGGCATTGTACAGTGCCGAGTCGACGAGGAAATATTCTTGTTCCCAGCCTAAATTGGTATAAACGCGTGTGATATTCTTGTCGAACAACTGGCATACGTCTGTCGCTGCTTTGTCTACGGCTGCCAAGGCTTTGAGCAATGGAGTCTTGTAGTCGAGCGCTTCGCCGGTATAAGAGATGAAGATAGTGGGGATGCAAAGTGTGGTATCTACCACAAAGGCAGGTGAGGAAACATCCCAAGCAGTATATCCTCGTGCTTCGAATGTGTTTCTGATACCCCCGTTGGGGAAAGAGGATGCATCCGGTTCCTGCTGGATGAGCAGTTTGCCGGAAAAACGTTCAATCACTTCCGTTCCTTCTCCGAATTCGATGAAGCCGTCATGTTTCTCGGCTGTTCCGTCCGTCAGAGGCTGGAACCAGTGCGTGTAGTGGGTGACGTTGAGGGACTTTGCCCAACTTTTCATGCCGTTGGCAATCAGGTCTGCCATTTCGCGGTTGATGGGAGTGCCTTTTTCGATGGCGTCGGTCACGGCTTTGTAGGCTTCACGAGGCAGGTATTCCTGCATTTTCTTACGGTCGAAGACATGGCTGCCGTAGTAGTCGGACAGTTTGTTTGAAGGGGTGGTCACTTCAAGAGGTTGCCGATTGGCAAGTTCTTGCAAAGCAAAAAATCGCATTTTTGACATATAAGTCTCTCCTTTTATTGGTTGTTGGGCGCAAAAATACATGTTTTTCTGAACTACCCCCTCTTTTTAGGGGGTATTCTCGAAAATATTAGTGTTTTTTGAGAATAGACCCCCTGAAAAAGCCTGCTTGTTATGGAAAAACGACCCAAAGCTTGCGTTTGTTACATGCCATGATTAGTAATCTTTCCGCATCACGATTAGTAATCTTAGTGCGTCGTGATTAGTAATTTTCATGTGTCACAATTACGAATCATTCTGTACATGACACTTGTGGCACCCTTTTTATAACAATTAATATAGGTTCGTATTTATCTCGCACAAACTATGTGTGCTTGTGTATTATTGTCTCTCGCGCGTAACATATGTTTTATAATAAAGGGTGTCACAAGTGTCATTCCCGCTTCTTTATGGAACATGTTTTTGCATTACACAAATTCTTCCGTATATTTGTCCCGATTCTATAAGGAGAAATTGCGGTTGAAACGTTTGTTGTTTATATGGATTTGGATTTGCTTCTTGTTTTCTTTTGTACAGAAGGCAGGGGCGGAGCGTGTATCTTATCCGGTTGACAAACATGTGAGTTCGGCAGACTCCATCATGGAGAAAGTCATCTTCTTTGCCCCCCTTTATGAACGTATTATTGAAAGTTACAAGGCTGAGCTTTACATAAAGGGCTGGGTGAATATCCGTAAGAAGAATCATATTCTCCGCTACATCCCTTCCATGTTCCGGCCCAAGAAAGGGGTGCGGGAATATATGATGGAAACTTATAGCGATTTGCATTTTACTGCTCCCGACATCTATGACCAGAAGGTAAAGGCAAGTGTCGGTACTGCTTCCGAGTTTTGGGAAATGGACGGACGGCTGCCGGAATATTTTCACATCAACATCTATTCTTCTACCTTATTATATGACAAACTACTCTCTCCTTTAGCACCCAATGCCAAAAAATATTATACCTATCGGATTGATACGGTGATGGGGGAACGGCATGCCCTTCAGTATAAAATCCGTTTTATGCCAAAAAGCAAAAGCTTTCAGCTGGTGGGCGGTTATCTGATTGTGAGTGATAACGTGTGGAGTGTACGCGAGATGCGTTTTTCCGGACGTAATGAGATGGTGCGGTTCAATAATCTGGTGAAGATGGGTAATGTGGGCGATTCGGACGAATTTCTTCCGTTGCAGTATGATGTGGATGCAACGTTTCGTTTTTTGGGAAATGTGGTAGATGGCACTTATGAAGCTGTACTCGATTATAAGAACATCATTCAGAAAACTTCTGGCAGTGATATACGGAGGTCGGTGAAGAAAAGTAAATATGACTTGTCCGATTCATACACGTTGCGTACTGATACGAATGCTTATCTACGTGATACTGCTTACTTTAAAACTTTGCGTCCCATTCCTTTGACTCCGCATGAGGAGACACTGTATCAGGATTTCTTCTTGCGTCGGGATACGCTCGCCCGGAAAAAGAAACCGGTGAATAAGAACTTGGAGTTTTGGGGGCAGATTGGAGATGCATTGATCAGTCGCTATACGGTAGACCTTGATAAATTGGGGAGTGTGCGCTGTTCACCGCTAATCAATCCTTTTCTTTTGAGCTATAGCGGCAAGCATGGAATTTCGTATCGGCAGGAGTTCAAGTACAACCGTATTTTTACCGGTGATCGCCTGCTGCGCATTGTTCCCCGGATAGGTTATAATTTTAAGGAAAAAGAGTTTTACTGGAGGGTGAGGTCCGATTTTGATTATTGGCCCCGTAAGCGTGCAGCATTGCATCTGGAGTTTGGTAACGGTAACCGGATTTACAGCAGTGATGTGCTGGACGACCTGAAAGCCATCCCCGACAGTATTTTTGACTTCAACCAGATACACTTGGATTATTTCAAGGATTTGTATCTGAATCTGCGTCATAGCTGGGAAATAGTAAACGGTCTGTCGCTGGAAGTGGGTGTATCCATGCACAGACGTACGGAAGTGAACCGCTCCCGGTTTGAACTGAACTACCCGAGCATGCCGCCTACCAAGTCGGCCACCCGTGTCGGTTCCGGAGGTTCATCCTTCTTTCCGAATTTTGACCCGAATATCCTGAACAAGTTCCGCCATACCTATAATAGTTTTGCTCCCCGCGTCCGCCTCACCTGGACTCCGGGACAATACTATTATATGAATGGCGACCGTAAAGTAAATCTTCATTCCAAGTATCCTTCCATCTCAGTAGATTGGGAGCGGGGACTCAGTGGAGTGTTGCAGAGCAGTGGTTCGTACGAGCGTGTAGAGATTGATTTGCAGCATCAGGTTTCTTTGGGCTTGATGCGTGATATTTATTGGCGTTTTGGTTGGGGAGAGTTTACCAATCAGAAGGAACTGTACTTTGTGGACTTTGCCAATTTGCGGCGTTCCAATCTTCCTATGGGTTGGAGTGATGATATTGGCGGGGTGTTCCAGTTGCTGGACGGCCGCTGGTATAACTCTTCCCGTAAATATATCCGCGGACACCTTACCTATGAAGCGCCTTTCCTCCTGCTCCGCCATCTGATGAAATATACCCAATATGTATTGAATGAACGTCTGTATCTGAATGCATTGGTGGTTCCTCACTTGAAACCTTATCTGGAAGTAGGGTATGGTATTGGTACACATATATTTGACTTTGGCTTGTTTGCCAGCTTTGCAAACTGGAAGTATCAAGAAATAGGTTGCAAATTTACCTTCGAACTGTTTAACAGATAGCAATGTGGTAATGTGATTAATGTGCCAATGTGTCAATGACCAGGACGTGATGGCGTAGCATAAACATAGCGCAGCCAATTAGCCAATTAGCATATTGGCACATTATCACATTAATCAATTGTCAATTATTGATTCTTTTGTAACTTTGCTGCAAATTACTTGGAGCTATGGGTATAGTAATAGGAATAGATGTGGGTGGAAGTACCACGAAAATCGTTGGAATCAATGGAGAACAGATACAGTCTCCAATGTTTATTACGGCTACCGACCCGGTGACTTCCTTATTCGGAGCATTCGGTAAGTATATTTATGACAATGGTATACAGCTGGCCGATGTGGAGCAGGTGATGCTGACGGGAGTGGGAAGCGCATTTGTCAACAGCCCTCTATATGGACTGCCTACTCGCAAAACGGATGAGTTTATTGCCAATGGTTTGGGAGCCAGACATGCAACGGATATAGACCAACTGATTGTAGTCAGCATGGGTACCGGCACTTCTTTTGTGAAAATAGACGGAGACAAGGTGCAGCATATTGGTGGCTTGGGGATTGGTGGAGGTACCTTGCAGGGATTATCGAGGTTGCTGTTGAAAACTCATGATATTCATCAGGTGTCCGAGTTGGCTGAGAAAGGGGATGTAACTCGTGTCAACTTGCAGATAGGTGATATTTGCAACACTGCTTTGCCTGACTTGCCGGTGAGTGCTACCGCCTCTCTTTTCGGAAAAGCGGATAGCAATGCTTCTCAAGAAGATATTGCCTGCGGTATAATTTATACGGTACTTCAAACCATTGGAGGAGCTGCTGTACTGTCAGCTTTGAACAGTCCTATCAAGGATTTCGTTCTGATAGGAAATCTCACCCAACTGCCCCAGTGCCGGGAGGTGTTTTCTAAAATGGAAGCCATCTATCATGTACATTTTCATATACCGCCCTATGCTGAATATAGAACAGCAATAGGAGCGGCATTGGCATATATAAAAGAAAGGCAAGGGTAGTGGTTACTTCTTGCCTGCCTTCTTCATATAGCTGTTTATCAAGGTACATGCGGGAGCGGCCACCGTACCATGGTCAAATCCCTCCATCTGATAGAGGGTGGTTTTTTGTCCCAATGCTTTGAGGAGGGCATACAAATGAGCGTTTTCCTCATAGCGTGCCAGCATTTCCAACTCTTTGTCGCCAGTGATAAGTATCATGGGTGAAGCGTCCTTTCTTACGTTATTGGAAGGAGCATATTTATCTATAATCGGAGTGTCGGAAGGCAGTCCGCGTTCTTTGCGGATGGTATAATGAGTGGTGGTCTGTCCGCTGATGGGGAAAGCGCCTGCCAGGCTGTTGGCATCAATATTCCACTTTGCCAGGTAACTCTTGTCCAGATTGAGCATCAGACAGAGATAACCACCGGCTGAATGACCGGCTATGTATATTTTGTCTTTATCTCCTCCGAATTCTTCTATATTCTCGAAAGTCCAAGCAACGGCCTCTGCGGCATCTTCCGTGTAGGCAGGATTTTGGGCACGCGGGCTGAGTCGGTAGTTTACGGCTATCACGGCGTAGCCTTGCTCCAGGAACTCCTTCGGAAAATGTTTTTCTCCGGCTTCCAGTCCTCCGCCGTGGAACCAGATAAGGGTGGCAAATCCTTTTTTATCAGTAGGATAATGGAGGTCGAGCTTACAACGCTCCAGCTTATAACTGTCCTTTTCGCCGGGATGAAGATAGGAAATGTTCTTTTGCGTACGGTAGTTGTTGTCCGTTGTCTGATTTTGGCTATAACATAATAATGTATAGCAAATGATGGAAATGCATGCGATTATCTTTTTCATGATAAATTATTGAGATTATGTATAAATGAAACGATGCAAAGGTAACATTTTTTTATTCTTTAATTGATTATTCCACTGCTGTTTTGAATGCTTTTTGTTTTGTAGTTCAAGAAAATACTTCTATCTTTGCGCCCGATTTACAATGAGTCAACATAAAGTCTCACTTAATTAACGAGTTAAACAATTTATTTATTAATGGAAAATTTAAAGAATGTAGCTCCTATTGAAGACTTCAACTGGGATGCTTATGAGAACGGCGAATCAGTAGCCAGTGCAAGCCACGAAGAACTGGAAAAGGCGTATGACAATACGTTGAACAAGGTTAACGACCGCGAGGTAGTTGATGGAACCGTAATCGCAATGAACAAGCGTGAAGTAGTTGTGAACATCGGTTACAAATCAGACGGTATCATTCCGATGAGTGAATTCCGTTACAATCCTGAACTGAAGGTTGGTGATACTGTTGAGGTATACATCGAAAACCAGGAAGACAAGAAAGGACAGCTCGTTCTGTCTCACCGTAAAGCTCGTGCTACCCGTTCTTGGGATCGCGTAAACGCAGCTTTGGAAAACGAAGAAATTATCAAGGGTTACATCAAGTGCCGCACAAAGGGTGGTATGATTGTAGACGTATTCGGCATCGAAGCTTTCTTGCCGGGTTCTCAAATCGACGTGAAGCCTATCCGCGACTACGATGTATTCGTTGGCAAAACTATGGAATTCAAGGTTGTTAAGATCAACCAGGAATTCAAGAATGTGGTTGTTTCCCACAAGGCTCTTATCGAAGCCGAACTGGAACAACAGAAGAAGGAAATCATCGGTAAACTCGAAAAAGGACAAGTTCTCGAAGGTACCGTTAAGAATATCACTTCCTATGGTGTATTTATCGACTTGGGTGGCGTAGATGGTTTGATTCACATTACAGACCTTTCTTGGGGCCGTGTTAGCGATCCGAAAGAAGTGGTTGAACTCGACCAGAAACTCAACGTCGTTATCCTTGACTTCGATGATGAGAAGAAGCGTATCGCTCTCGGCTTGAAGCAACTCACTCCGCATCCTTGGGATGCACTGGATGCTAACCTGAAGGTTGGCGACCACGTGAAGGGTAAAGTTGTAGTTATGGCTGACTACGGTGCATTCATCGAAATCGCTCCGGGTGTTGAAGGTCTGATTCATGTATCTGAAATGTCTTGGTCACAACACTTGCGTTCTGCACAAGACTTCATGAAGGTAGGTGACGAAGTTGAGGCAGTAGTCCTGACTTTGGACCGCGAAGAGCGTAAGATGTCTTTGGGTATCAAGCAGCTGAAGTCTGACCCGTGGGAAACTATCGAAGAGAAGTATCCTATCGGCAGCAAGCACACTGCAAAGGTTCGTAACTTCACTAATTTCGGTGTATTCGTTGAAATCGAAGAAGGTGTTGACGGCTTGATTCACATCTCTGACCTGTCTTGGACGAAGAAGGTTAAACATCCGTCTGAATTCACTCAGATTGGTGCAGACATCGACGTACAAGTTCTGGAAATCGACAAGGAAAACCGTCGCTTGAGCCTTGGCCACAAGCAACTCGAAGAAAATCCCTGGGATGTATTCGAAACTGTATTTACAGTAGGTTCTGTACACGAAGGTACTATCATCGAAATGCTGGATAAGGGTGCTGTAGTTGCTCTGCCTTATGGTGTAGAAGGCTTCGCTACTCCGAAGCACCTCGTTAAGGAAGACGGATCACAAGCTCAGTTGGACGAGAAGCTTGAATTCAAGGTAATTGAGTTCAACAAGGACGCTAAGCGTATCATCCTTTCTCACAGCCGTATCTTCGAAGATGCTGCAAAGGCAGAAGAAAGAGCTGAAAAGAAGGCTGCTACTAAGAAGTCAACCGGTAAGAGAGAAGACGTTGCTCCTGCTATCCAAAACCAGGCTGCATCCACTACTCTGGGTGACATTGATGCTTTGGCTGCCTTGAAGGAACAGATGGAAGCTGGAAAGAAATAATTACTCCGTTCTATAAATGAAGGAAGGGTACTTGCGCAAACAAGTGCCCTTCTTTTTTATGATTTGTCAATAGAATTTTATGGAATTAAGGATGGTTTTTCCATAAATGTTTATCTTTGCAGGGTGGTTACTTTTGCAATCATAGAAATATTCAATAATTTAATTTTCATTTATTATGAAAAACATGTTCAAAAATGCAGGGAAGATGGTGTTGTTCACTTGCCTGTCGCTGATGTTACTAACCGCATGCGGCCAGAAGTCTAAACTCAAGCTGGCTATCGCAGCTGCCAACAAACAATGTCCCATGGATATGGGAGCTTCCGGCGAAATATCCAGTATTACTTTTGATGGGGCGGATGTGGTATATGTACTGCTTATGAATGAAAGTTTCCTCAATATAGACGCTTTGAAAGAGAATCCTGATGCAATGAAGTCTGCTGTGACTGTTATGTTCGGTAATCCACAAGGGTCCATTAAAGAGATGCTGGATTTGGTTGTCGGTACTGATTCCGGTATAAAGTTCATATATAAAGGAAAGACATCCGGTAACGAAGTGGAATGTTATCTGACTACTCAGGACTTGAAAGATATATTGAATGGTGGTGGTGCATCTGCCGACAGCAGTGACGAGAAGAAACTGGAAGAGCAAGTGAAGATGACCAACGTATCGTGCCCGATGCAGGTGGATGAAGCCACTATGCTCAATAAACTGACAATCGAGTCGGATAAGGTGCTTTATCATTATACGATTGACGAATCTGTAGTACAGATGTCTGCTTTGAAAGGAAAATGCCGAACAGATGAAGGCAAATGTGAAGAACTCTTTGAACTCCTCCGATCCAGCCTTGCGCATGTTCTTGGAAGTATGTGTGAAGTGTGATAAAGGGGTGGGCTATCTGTATAAAGGGAATAAATCCGGAGAAACTTTTGAAATATCTTTTGGAGTTTCAGAGATAAAGGCTCTTCTATAAATCAAGGAGTAGAAATCAGTTCGGAAGGTTTGGAATGGAAAAATTTGAGTTACATATTCTTGGTTGTGGTTCCGCTTTACCCACAACGCGTCATTTCCCTACGTCTCAAATTGTGAACGTGCGCGACAAGTTGTTTATGATTGATTGTGGGGAAGGGGCGCAGTTGCAGTTCCGTAAATCACATCTGAAGTTTTCACGTTTGAATCATATTTTTATCTCTCACTTGCATGGAGACCATTGTTTTGGCTTATTAGGACTGATTTCTACACTTAACCTTTTAGGACGTACAGCCGAGTTGCATATCCATTCTCCAAAAGGGCTGGAAACATTGCTGACACCTATGCTGGATTTTTTTAATAGGCAGATGACGTACAAGATCCTTTTCCATGAGTTTGATACGAAAGAACCGATGCAGATTTATGAAGACCGTTCGTTGACGGTTACTACCATTCCTTTGCGTCATCGTATGCCGTGTTGTGGTTTTTTGTTTGCAGAAAAGCGGCGTCCTAACCATATTATCCGTGAAATGGTCGATTTCTACCAAGTGCCGGTATACGAATTGAATCGTATAAAGAATGGGGCCGATTACGTGACACCGGAGGGAAAAACTGTTTCCAACAACTTGTTGACCCGTCCTTCTGCTCCGTCCCGCAGTTATGCTTATTGCTCGGATACCATCTATCTTCCTTCTATCGTGGAGCAGATAAAAGGGGTTGATTTACTTTTTCATGAGGCGACATTTGCGAATGAGGATGCGCCACGTGCCAAAGAAACATTTCATACAACTGCTGCACAAGCGGCTGAAATAGCCAGGAAGGCTGAAGTGAAGAAGTTGTTGATAGGACATTTTTCGGCACGATACGAAGATGAAAATATCTTGCTTCAAGAAGCATCCGCTATTTTCCGGATACTCAGCTTGCCAAAGAAACACTTTGTGTATCGGTATGAATTAAACTTTCGTATCTTTGGCAGTCTAAACAACAAATGCGAATAGAAATTTATGACCCTTCCTATAATGAACGCGAAGTGTTGGCTCTTCTACAAGAAGAAAGCACACAAAGCGGGGATTTGAGATGATTGTTACCCAATATAGCGAGCAGTTGTATTGGCAGATTCGTCGTATGGTCCTCTCTCATGAAGATGCCAATGATTTACTTCAGAATACTTTCATTAAAGCATGGATTAATATAGATTATTTCAGGGCAGAGGCTAAACTCTCTACCTGGCTCTATCGCATAGCCTTGAATGAATGCCTCACTTTTCTGAACAAACAACGGGCTGCTTCCACAGTCTCTTTGGATGACCCCCGAGGCAGATGCACTTCAAAAGCTTGAAAGTGATCCTACTTCTCCGGTGATAAAGCAGAGATGGCTTTGCAAAAAGCCTTGCTTGCCTTGCCGGAAAAACAACGTATGGTGTTTAATCTGAAGTATTACCAGGAAATGAAATACGAAGAGATGTCCGATATATTTGGTACCTTCCGTAGGTGCCTTGAAGGCTTCCTATCACCATGCCGTGAAGAAAATAGAAAAGTTTTTGGGTGAGGAGTATTGAACCTTTGCCACAAAACAATGTCTAATTAAACAGAAAGGAGAAAGCTTATGAAAGAAGAAGATAAAATACAGAAAAAGATAGGGACGGAAAATCCTTTCCGCGTTCCTGAAGGCTACTTTGAGAATCTTACTTCAGAGGTAATGAACCGGCTTCCCGAAAAAGAGAAACTCATTGCTGTGCAGACAGAGCCTACAATGTGGCAGAAGGTAAGGCCTTGGTTGTATATGACCGCCATGTTTATAGGTGCGGCATTGATTATCCGTGTAGCTTCTTCGGAGCATACTCCATCTGTAGAGCGTATGGCTGCTGATGATACGGAAACAGAAATGGAATATATTAATATGGCTGTAGAGAATTCCATGCTGGATGATTATTCATTGTATGTTTATTTGGCAGACTCTGATGCAGAATAAGGTAACAACACTCAACTATTTAAAAATGAAGAAACTAATTGTTTTATTGGTTATGATATGTGGCATTATGCCTCTGCTTTGGGCTAGCGATGGATGTGACCAGCATCTGTCACCTGAAGAGTTTCGTGCCAAACAAAAAGCGTTTATAACGGAGAAAGCCGGACTGACGAGTGAGGAGGCAGCCAAGTTCTTCCCATTGTATTTTGAATTGCAGGACCGGAAAAAGCAGCTAAATGACGAGGCTTGGAAGTTGCTTCGACAAGGGAAAGATGAAAAAACAACCGAAGCCCAGTATGAGGAAATTATGGAAGGTGTATATGATGCCCGTATCGCTTCTGACCGGTTGGACAAGACCTACTTTGATAAGTTCAAGAAAATATTGCCTTGTAAAAAGATTTATCTGGTGCAAAGGGCTGAAATGCGTTTCCACCGTGAGCTGCTGAAAGGTATGCACAAGAATGGAGATAGTCCCCAGCGAAGACCGCAAGGGGAAAAGATGAGTAGTGAATGAATACAAATAGGAAGGTTGCCACAATGATGTGAGCAACCTTCTTTTGTTAATGAGAGATACCTTTAGAAGAATCATCTTGTTTCCCTTCTTTTTCCAGTACTTTCGCTTCGTTCCATAGCTTATCCATCTCCTCCAGCGTCATGTCATGGAGGTTTTTGCCCTCCTTGATGCTGTGCGCTTCTACATAGTTGAAGCGGTTGATGAACTTCTGGTTGGTCTGTTCCAGCGCATTGTCCGGATTGATTTTGTAGAGGCGGGCAGCGTTGATGAGGCTGAACATGACATCGCCGAATTCAGCTTCAGCTTTTTCCTTATCCATGTGGTCGACTTCTGTCTGGAACTCCCGGATTTCTTCTTTTACCTTATCCCACACCTGTTCGCGTTCTTCCCAGTCGAATCCTACATTGCGTGCCTTGTCCTGGATGCGGTAGGCCTTGATGAGCGAGGGTAGGGCAGCGGGTACACCGCTCAGCACTGTTTTGTTCCCATCTTTTTCCTTCAATTTTAGTTGTTCCCAGTTTTCAGAAACCTGGCCTGCGGTTTCGGCCTTTACATCGCCGAAGACATGGGGATGGCGGAAAATAAGTTTCTCACAAAGACGGTCGCATACGTCTTTCATATCGAAATCACCGGTTTCGGAGCCTATCTTTGCGTAAAAAGCCACATGCAGCAGCACATCGCCCAACTCTTTGCAGATGTCATTCTTGTCATCGCGCATCAAGGCGTCACAAAGTTCATAAGTCTCTTCGATAGTATTGGGGCGCAGACTTTCGTTGGTCTGCTTGCGGTCCCAGGGACATTTCTCGCGCAGCTCGTCGAGTATGTCGAGGAAGCGGCCGAAGGCTTCCATCTGTTCTTTTCTTGTATGCATGATTTTGAAATTTAGTTTTTCCATTCTTCGTATGAGATAAGCAAGCCTATTACTTCCGAATAGTTCTTGCGTCCGCTTTGAATCTTGTTTCCTTTAAGGTACAAGTCGTAGATAAAGTTCTGGATGTCTCCGATGAGCGGACTGTATTTCTCCATCCAGTATTGCTGGTTCTTTTGGGCCAGTTCTATGATTTCAGGACGTATCCGGTTGAAAAGTTCTGCGTATTCTTCTTCGCTCATCAGTCGGCGGGCATTGCCCAGCACATGTGGGAGTACGGAGAAATACCCACTGAAACGAATCTCTTTCACCTGCGAACGGGTGCAGACCTGGTAAGCGTAGAAGTTGGCTTCTGCCTCGCTGGTGATGCCTAAAAAGTGTGCCAGCTCGTGGGCATAAGTAGCAGGATATTGTGGTGGAAGCAAATCGCCGTTCAGCGTGAATTCGCAGAAGAAAGGTCCCATGCTTCCCGTAACACCGACCATGGAAATGAACGGAGTGAAAAGCATGGTCTTCACGCGCGGAGAGGAGTGGGGAGGGCGATGTATCCCCAGCGTATCGCTGATTTGGTTGTATCCGTGTACGCTTTCCCGGCAGACCAATGGTTCGTCAATGGAGGTGACATCTGTATAGGAAGCATTCAGCTTGTCTATATAGTTGTCTACAAATGACTGAAAGATTTCGGGAGTATAGGCAGTATAAGGAATGTTTGTCCTGCCATAGAAATCTTTCTGTGAGTAGTTCAGTCCCCATGCCAGATAGAACCATGCATATATCCACAGCAAGTATTCCATTTCGTTCAGCAGAATCTGTTTCCACTTTTTCTTTTGGATATAGCGTGCCCTGATTGGATTGAAAAGAAGTCCGAGTACACTGAGGAAAATAAACAAGTCGCCTATGGCAAAAGGCATGAGTTTTGAAAAGGAGGACAAGAAATGGGAAATCACCGGATATACAGACTGTGCATATACTTCTCCCAATATTGGAATGAGCTGCGTTGCCCATACAACAGACAGTAATACAATTAATATGATATATCGGATTTTTAGCTTCCCCCTCATTTTATATACTGTTTTGTAGGGACAAAAATATATATTTAAATTTTAATTCATTAATTTTGCGCCCGTTATTCGCAATAAATTAATTATAGAGATTTAAAAACATGGAATTAGCAAGTAAGTACAATCCCGCTGACGTGGAGGGAAAGTGGTACCAGTATTGGCTGGACCACAAATTATTCAGTTCGAAACCCGATGGTCGTGAGCCTTACACCGTCGTCATCCCGCCCCCCAAGTCACCGGTGTGTTGCACATGGGACACATGCTTAATAATACCATACAAGATATTCTGGTACGCCGTGCCCGCATGGAAGGCAAGAATGCCTGCTGGGTGCCGGGAACCGACCATGCATCCATTGCTACCGAGGCCAAGGTGGTGAACAAACTTGCCGCACAAGGCATCAAGAAGACAGACCTTACCCGCGACGAGTTCTTGAAGCATGCCTGGGAATGGACTGACGAACATGGCGGCATCATCTTGAAGCAGCTCCGCAAGCTGGGTGCTTCTTGCGATTGGGATCGTACAGCTTTTACTATGGATGAGAAACGCAGTGAAAGCGTGCTCAAGGTTTTTGTTGACTTGTATAACAAAGGTCTGATTTATCGTGGTGTCCGCATGGTGAACTGGGACCCGAAGGCACTGACCGCACTTAGTGACGAGGAAGTAATCTACAAAGAAGAGCACAGCAAGCTGTACTATCTGAAGTATATGGTAGAAGGTGACCCCGAAGGACGTTATGCAGTGGTTGCTACCACCCGCCCTGAAACCATCATGGGAGATACAGCCATGTGCATCAATCCGAATGACCCCAAGAATACCTGGTTGAAGGGTAAGAAGGTGATTGTTCCGTTGGTAGGACGTGTTATTCCGGTTATCGAGGACGATTACGTAGATATAGAGTTCGGTACCGGTTGTCTGAAGGTAACTCCTGCCCACGATGTGAACGACTACATGCTGGGTGAGAAGTACAATCTGCCGAGCATCGACATCTTCAATGATAACGGAACGCTTAGTGAAGCTGCCGGCTTGTATATCGGTATGGACCGTTTCGATGTGCGCGAGCAGATTGAGAAGGACCTGGCTGCTGCCGGTCTGTTGGAGAAAGTGGAAGCCTATACCAACAAGGTAGGTTTCTCCGAACGTACCAACGTGCCCATCGAACCGAAACTTTCCATGCAGTGGTTCTTGAAGATGCAGCACTTTGCCGACATGGCTTTGCCGCCGGTGATGAATGATGAGTTGAAGTTCTATCCTGCCAAATATAAGAATACGTACAAGAACTGGTTGGAAAATATCAAGGACTGGTGTATCAGCCGCCAGTTGTGGTGGGGGCATCGCATTCCTGCTTATTTTTTGCCGGAAGGTGGTTATGTAGTGGCTGCCACTCCCGAAGAAGCCTTGGCATTGGCAAAAGAGAAAACGGGTAATGCAGACCTTAAACTGGAAGACCTTCGTCAGGATGAGGACTGCCTGGATACTTGGTTCTCCTCCTGGTTGTGGCCCATCTCTTTGTTTGACGGTATCAACAATCCGGGTAACGAGGAGATAAACTACTATTATCCTACCAGCGACTTGGTGACCGGTCCGGACATTATCTTCTTCTGGGTAGCCCGTATGATTATGGCAGGCTATGAATATGAAGGTAAGATGCCGTTCCAGAATGTTTATTTTACGGGTATTGTCCGTGACAAGCTGGGACGTAAGATGTCCAAGTCGTTGGGTAATTCTCCCGACCCGCTGGATTTGATTGAGAAATACGGTGCCGATGGTGTACGTATGGGCATGATGCTTTCAGCTCCTGCTGGCAATGACATCCTCTTTGACGATGCACTGTGTGAGCAAGGACGTAACTTCAATAATAAGATATGGAACGCTTTCCGTCTGATTAAAGGTTGGGAAGTCAGTGCGGAAGTTCCGGTACCGGAAGCTGCAGAACTGGCAATACGCTGGTTTGAGGCCAAGCAGAATGAAGTGGCTGCCGAAGTGGCTGATTTGTTCAGCAAGTACCGTTTGAGTGAAGCGCTGATGGCTGTTTACAAACTGTTCTGGGACGAATTCTCTTCCTGGTATCTGGAAATGATTAAACCGGCATACGGCCAGCCCATCAACCGGAAAGTGTATGAAGCAACTATCGGTTTCTTTGATAACTTGTTGCATCTGCTCCATCCGTTCATGCCATTTATTACAGAGGAGTTGTGGCAGCATCTTTGCGACCGTACAGACGGTGAGAGCTTGATGGTAAGCCCGTTGTCAATGTCGGCATTGGTAGATGAGGATATCATCCGGGAGTTTGAAGTGGTGAAAGAGGTTATCAGCAATATCCGTTCCATCCGTTTGCAGAAGAACATCGCCCAAAAAGAGGCACTTGAGTTGCAGGTTATCGGTGAGAATCCGGTTGTGGCATTCAACGCGGTTATCATGAAAATGTGTAACCTTTCCTCCATCAATATAGTGGAGAACAAGGCCGACGGTGCTGCTTCCTTCATGGTAGGTACTACGGAATATGCCGTACCTTTGGGTAATATGATTGACGTGGAAGCCGAGATAGCCCGTATGGAGGCCGAACTGAAGCATAAGGAAGGATTCTTGCAGGGTGTGCTGAAGAAACTGGGTAACGAGAAGTTTGTGAATAATGCTCCTGCCGCCGTTCTTGAGATGGAACGCAAGAAGCAGGCAGATGCTGAAAGTATCATCAAATCTCTCAAGGAAAGTATTGCAGCATTGAAAAAGGCATAACTGTCCATCACATAAAACAGAGAAAAAGCTCCGGAACCTTCAACTCCGGAGCTTTTTTAGCGGTATAATGAACTGTTTATTTGAACAGTTCTGCTACGCACCACAGCAGGCGTGCGGTAGTGTGTGTCCAGATTTCCTTGTAGGTACAATTGTTCTGCATCGGGAAGTAAGGCTCATCGTCATTTTCGAATGTTTCGATTCCTACGGGCACGGCTCCCACAACATTTCCGGCGTATGCCCCGTAAAGCGGCGGATAGTCATATCCGTCTCCATAAACGGTACTCATGGCAAACGGGTTGTAGCCTAATATGTATTCTACCTGGCGGGTTGCAATATCCCTTAACGCTTTGTCGTTGAATAGGCGTGCAAGAATAAAGGCAGCTTTGGCTTTGCCCATGACAACAGCGTGGAATCCCCTGAACTGATAGGCGACGGGAAACGGCGCAGATAGAAATCCTTCGAGAGAGGGATGCCGTTGCGCACTTGTGCATTGTATTCTTCCAGGCTGGGAAGCCCTACCTGCTCTCCTTCGTGGTACAGATTCTTATAATCGGTATTATCCACCTCGTATACGGCGCTTGGCAGTATGCCGTACGGCTCAATCAGTTGTGAAATCCCGCGTAGATAGTCTGCATAGGCTTCACAGGATGCCTTCCACAACGGGACGTCCGGATGGGTAGGGGCATCTGTCAGTAGCATCGAGAGTCCTTCGGCCATCAAGTGCTCTTGGCTTTGGTGATAATAGGCCAGAATACGCTTTTTCCGGGAAGATTCATAGAAGAAACCTCGCAGGGGGATTTTCCAGTCGGTACGCTTTTCCAACTGTTGGCCCGCCATGACGGTACGTGCCAGCCGGGTTGCCCAGTCCAGATAGTAAACATCTTGTGTAAGGCGGTACAAACGCATGGCTGTGACGGTGGCAAGGGCATAAAGTTCGGTTTCGTTCTGTTCCGTCCTTTGTGTATCCAGCAGGTCGATGGCGAATTGGAAATCCTCAATGGCACTGTTCCGGCACCACCGTGCAAATACCGGGTCTTTCTTTTCAAAATGAGGGGCGGCGAGTGCGCAACTGGAAGCGGCTTTCAGATTGTCCGTAGGTGTATTTCGTGCTTCTGTCTGCATGTCGTCTTTGTCACCACGGATATTCTTTGTCCAAATGCCGATAATCAGTCCGCCCAGTCGGTAGCCGTCACCGAAGCGGGTACGCAGAATCCAGTTCACTCCCCAGCGTGCCTCTTCCAGCAGGCGTTCGTAGAAGATACTGTCTTTGCCTTGTACGGCACCGGCCATTTCGAGGAGGGCGATGCACGATTCGGCTGTATTTCCCGTTCCTTGAGTCAGGTCGGCTGCATCGTGCCATCCTCCGGCAATGCTCATGCTCCGTCCGTCGGGATGATAGGCGAATACATCCTGATGGCATTCCTGATGAATGCCGGGCTGGTCGAAACCGCAACGTTCGGAAAAGAAGAAGTTCAGCGTGTGCCAGGCGGTAGACAGGTAGGCATCATTTCCGATGGGGAAAGGCTTTGATTGTACATCACCGATGGAGAGGAAGTATTGTCCGGGCGTATTGAAACTGCTGAAGTCCAGTACAAGAAATCCTTTGTCCAGCTTCTTGTCCTGATTCAGAGGACTGGCCGTACCTTGATAAACGGTTTGTCCCGTGGCGGCATCGTGCAGGCTGAAAGTCCTTTCCGGCATGTGCTGCACCAAAGCCTGCTTGCGTGCTCCAGGCTTGTATCCGCTGTGGCAGTAGGCCATTGCATCTTTTCGCAGGTCGAATCCCCGGCTGTTTTCCGCTTCTACCTTTTCGATGCGCATGTCGTCTATGTATAGGCTCATGCGTTCGCTGGCTCCTGCAGGAGCACCTGCCAGCATGATGTTTACCGAAAAGCCGGTGACACAGTCACGGTATAGGTCCGGTATCTCCCATATGATGTGCTGCCATTTGTTGGGATAGACAGTCTCGAAGTGTTGTCCTTCAAAGCGTCCGGGAGTCGGCATGATTTTCTCCCCTTCATTGTATAGGGTGAATCCGGCAAAGGTCAGATAAACGCCCGGTGCATCCACATATACCCAAACGGAAAAGCGGTTGTATTCCCGCAAGTCTTCCCGGTCGAGGGGACGGATAATCTCCGGGGTGGCGTAATTCCGGTTTGTTGGATTCTTCTTGCCCAGGGAGGCAGGAGTGTCCAGACGGACACTTCCTTTGCCTGAGACAGTGACTTTACGGTCTACATGTATGGTTCCGGGTCCGGTGTGGCGCAGAGCGCCGAAATCTTCGGCCAGGGGGAGTACCCTGCTTTTCAATACCTCTTTCTTTTCCCACCGCGTCAGTCCGGCGTGTGCGGGATTAGCTTTCATTATGCGGTGCACATGATTGCTTTGCTGTAATTGTTTCTCCAGTTCCGTATCGGGTTTCCACGGAGCTTGTGCTTGTGCCTGCATGCAGCAGCATGCCAGCAGCAGTGTTCGGATGATGTATTTCATGGTATTCAGTGTTTGGTTTCAGGGTAAGCATGAAAAGGAGCCTTGAACTCCGGACGTAATGTATAAGTATCCTTCAGTGGGAAATCTGTGGGAACTTCTTGGGTGACGGCACCGGTGGCAGCCCATTCGCATCCCCGGAGTAAAGTCACCTGGAAACCGGTGCAGCGCATGGAGTAAGTCATGTTCGGGTCGTTGCCGCAGTGCCCCAGGAGGTCGACGAATATGCGCCCTTTCCCGTAGCTTACTGTCCACATCAACGGTTCATGCCGTCCGCGTTCGTAGGCGGTGGCCAATATTTCCATGTTTCTTACCGGACCGCGTAGGCGGGTATATATCTCGTCCTTGAAGTGTTTCCATTGAGGAGGCAATCCTTGCAGGATAGGATGATGGGGGGCGCGGTGTTCTATGACGGTTTCGTGCTGCAAGCCGTGGTAGCCGGCATACCCCGGAGAGTAGTCGTAGACGTATTGTCCGTCTTTCCAGTACAGATACGGACCGTCCTTTTCGTTTCGTCCGTCCCAGGCTCCCATGCCTATTATCTCGTTGTATTCTTTCCAGTCGGCCATCGGGACGACGGAAGAATGTATCACTACCACACCGCCTCCATCGGCAACGTATTTCTCGAAATTCTTGCGTACGGGCTCTGTCCATGTAGCTCCGCCGTAGTTGATGACGATTAAATCATATTGGTGGAAATCGGGTTTGAAGGTGGCGATGTCTTCACCAAAGTCGGGTGTAAAGGCAAAGTCCACTTTGAACATTCCGCTGTTTTCCAATATCTGCTTCATGGCTTCGCAGGCGCCTTGCCAGTAATGGCTGCCGTCCTGCCCGGCTATCATCATGGTTTTGATTACTTTCTTTTGCTGTGCGTGTGTGTGCGAGGCAGCTCCTATATAAATAAGGAGTACCAGGATAAGTGTCAGTCTTGTTTTCATTTTCCGGAAGATTTAAAGTTTTTGCCAGTAGGGTTCCATTCTATACGGTCGTAGCAGCGTGTGGTGCGCAGATTGTAACCTTGTTCGTCTACGCTGAACTTTCCGTCTTTGAAGTAGGATATGTAGAGCTCGGAGATGCCGTCCTTGTTGCGGTCTTCTACAAGGAGATTGTACTTGTCGGTGACATAAATCTCGTCGGAAATGTATTGTATTTCTTTGGTATAGTTGTCTACGATTGCATAGTAGGCCTTGAAAAGGTCGAAAGTGGGGTAGTGTCCGTTGTCACGTCCGAAAAGCATTACTTCTTCAAGGGCATCGTCCCCGTCCATATTGGCAAGTACGGATTGCTGAAAGGAAAATCCCGGTTTTTGTACTTGTGGAGGGATATTGTCCCATCCTTCCTGATGGGCTGTCACTGAAAATTGCGCTTGTGCATGGATGACGTACACCAGCGCCGACAATAGGATAATCAGTTTTCTCATTGCGTGCATTTTGAGGTTATGATAATAATAGGGTTGCTTCTTGCTTATATGACCGGTGGCCCGGAGTTTTCCCTAACTTTTTTTAGAATAATTAATGAATACGGGATGTATAGGGACTTAGTGCCTCTCCCATCAGGACTGAACCAGTCTGACCCGTATACTGAGAGGTCATAACATCCGCATCCTTTCCATTAATACACCCGGATGTTTTGGGGTAATACATCCGGGTGTTTTGGGTGAAAACATCCCCATGTATTGGGGTAAAACATCCGGATGTTTTGACCTCTCAGTTCTATACTCTTTAGGGCTAAGTCCCGGTGTGTAGCCGACAAGGTATAGGGGACGTTCCGCTTATGTATGGTCTTAATGCGAGGTGAGCAGGTGCATCAATATCAGTGGCAGATAATCTTTCAGCTTGACCCTTAAAATCTTCAAAGCCTGCTGAATGCGGTAGTCTTACCGTTTTAGGGGAAACGTTGAGTAGTTCGGCAGCTTCCTTGTAACTCAGATTCTGGAAACGATGCATGATGAAAGCTTCCCTATAAGTAGGCGGCAGTTCGTTGATGGCCCTTTGTATATGCTTGCTTAATTCGTTGATTTGATAGATATCCACCTCCTGCAGCATGGTGAACATTCGTTCATAGTAAGCGGTGTCTGCCCGTTGCTTCACTTCATTTTGGGCAATCCGGGTCATGCAACGATGGTAGACAGCCTTGAACAGATATTGCTTGAGCGAATATTCGATAATGGGTCTTTCGCGGTTTTCCCAAAGCCATAGCATGACGTCCTGAACAATCTCTTCTGCATCTTCCAACCGGACAAAACGATAGCAGTAGGTGCAGAGCACAGAATAGTACTTTTGAAATAACACATCAAAAGCACTTCTATCTCCTTTTTGTATGGCGGATAATAAAGATGTATCTTCCAATGGTATGTTTCTCATAGGGTGGGGGTTCATTATTGTTGGGCAAAAATAGCTTTTTTTTCCCATTATAATCTAAGTGTATAAAATATTTTTAGCTTTTTGTTTAGGAGTTCTTTTCGCCCGTTTGTCTTTTGATTAAAGCTAGCAATAAAAATTATGGTAAAAAGAGAGGGAATGGAGGATCTGCTTCTCAGGTATTATGAAGGAGAGACAACGGAGGATGAAACTGCTCTGGTAGAGGAGTGGCTGGAGGCATCGGAAGAGAACCGCAGGACAGCCCGCCAGGTTCAGACACTCGGTCTGGCAGCGGACATGGCGCAGATTTCATCCAGGCTGGATGTAAAGAAGGCCTTGGAGGATGTACATCGTAAGATGAAACAGAAAAAGGTCAATAGGTATCAGGTATTATTTAGAGGGATGCAACGGGCGGCCGCCATTTTATTCATCCCTTTGATGGTATCGTGGTCTATCCTTTATTGGGACAAGGATAAAGAAGAGATACATATGATGGAAGTCAGGACAAATCCGGGAATGACTACTTCTGTCGAATTGCCGGATGGAACGGAAGTCGTTCTGAACTCGTCGTCGTCGTTGCGCTATCCTTCCCGGTTTGCCGATGATAAAAGGGAAGTGAAGTTGGTGGGTGAAGCATTCTTTTCTGTCGCAAAAGATGAAAAGAAGTTCATTGTCGGCACGCTGAACAATTCCGAGATAGCGGTACATGGAACGGAGTTCAACGTAGAGGCTTACAAAGGGAGCAGGACGGTACAGACCACTTTGGTTTCGGGTAAAGTCAGTTTCTCCTATGTGGATAACGGCAGGAGGAATAATGTAATGATGATACCGGGGCAAAAGGTTATTTATGATATAGTGCGGGAAAAGGTCGTTGTGAAAGAAGTCAATGTAGACGTGGAAACATGTTGGAAGGACGGACGCTTGATTTTCAGGAACACTCCGTTTGAAGATATATTGAAGAGTTTGAGCAAAAGATATAATGTGGAATTCATTCTGAAAAAGGCTTCATTGAAGCAGAATTCCTTTACGGCTACATTTACCAAACAACGTTTGGAGCGAATATTGGAGCACTTCCGAATATCCTCGAATATTCATTTCAAGTTTGTTGAAGATGGTGATGTGGATGCCGAGAGACAGGTAATAGAAGTTTATTAACCCTTTAAAAAGTAGTATGATGAAACACAAGTCCGTTTAGAAAAACATGCAGGAAAATGTTGGCGCATTTTCCTGCATGAAACACAGTAACTTTTAAATATCTGTTTGGCGACAGATAAAGTAACTTTATTTTTCACTAGAAATCAATACAAAATTATGAAAAACACTATTGTATCCAATCATTTAGGGCAAAAAGTGTCCTGATGAGATGCATGAAAAAAATTCCTCTTGCTATGAGATGCACATTATTTATGTTGTTTTGTTTGGTTGGTATGACTTTTGCCAATGAAGGTTATGCTCAAAAGACAATGGTAAACATTGCTCTTGAGAACAAGACTGTTGATGAAGTACTGACGGAGCTGGAACAAGGTACCGAATTTGTTTTCTTCTACAACAACAAGCAGATTGACGTTAAGCGCCGTGTATCGGTCCGGGCAAATAACAAAACCATATTCAAGGTTCTGAACGATGTATTCAAAGGAACCAATATAGGCTATAAGATATTGGACCGTAATATAATCCTTTATGATAAAGCTGTAGGAGCTGATGGGGTACAGATGGCTTTGCAGGCTGCGACGGTGAAAGGTTCTGTGGTCGATGCAACCGGTGAACCGGTGATTGGTGCCAGTATCTTGGTGCAGGGAACTACCAACGGTGTCATAACAGACATTGACGGTAATTTCATTCTGACCAATGTGGGCTCTGATGCTACTCTTATAATAAGCTATGTAGGTTATAAGACACAAAACATAAAGGTTGCAGGCCGAAATTCGTTCAAGATAGTTTTGGTAGAAGATGCTGAGATATTGGATGAAGTGGTTGTTGTAGGATATGGTGTACAGAAGAAAGAATCACTGACCGGTGCCATTGCAGCCATTGGTGCTGATGAAATAGCTACGACCAAGACCGAGAATCTGATTAGCAATATTCAAGGTAAGATGCCGGGACTATTGATTCGCCAGAAAACCGGAGAGCCGGGAACTTTCGACAATATGGTGAGCATTCGCGGTTATGGTGACCCGTTGGTGGTAATTGACGGCATCACGCGTGAAGGTACTGAAGAACTTGCACAGCTGAATTCTGAGGATATAGAAAGTATCTCTATTTTGAAAGATGCTTCTGCCGCTATTTATGGTATGAATGCGGCTAATGGCGTAATCATTGTTACTACCAAAAAAGGTGTGGCCGAAAAGACTAGAGTATCTTACTCGGCATTGTTCGGTATGAAGAATGCCACGGGTATGGAAGAAACGGTAGATGCTTATACTTATCGCATGTTGGCCAATGAAAGGGCACGTAATGACCAGGCTGCCCCTGAATACACTGACGATATTCTGGAACTGTATAGAACCGGGGCTAAGGGTTATACAGACAATAACTGGATTGACATGTTTATGAATAAACTGGCGTTCCAGCAATCGCATACTGTTTCTGTGAGAGGTGGAACGGATAAGGTGAAATATTATGTGAGCTTCGGCTATAATGGCGATAATGGTTTGCTGAAGAGTGGTATCCAATACTATCATAGATATAATCTGAGAAGTAACCTGACTGCAGAGCTTACGAAAGGGCTGAAACTGAATGTGAATCTGTCCGGGCGTTGGGACGAGACCCAAAGGCCGAGAGAGGATTTTATGTGGACTTTTAAGACTTTGATGGTTAATGACCGTGGTATCGGTACTCATACAATTAATAATCCCAATCATTTGTCTGCAATCGGTCCTGAAAACAAGAATCCTTTTGCGTTGGTTGATCCGGATATAGACGGTTATCGCAAGAACAGAGGCCTGACGTATTCTGCCGATGTGGAATTGAATTGGCAAGTTCCTTTTGTAAAAGGGTTGGCATTGAGTCTTTTGGGGTCATTTGACGGTAACAATCGTAACAACTCTTCTTTAAATCGTTCTTATCCGTTGTATGATTATTATACAGATGCGCCTGCCGGTACGGGAGGTAGTACTGATGCTTATTCCAATACGATGAGAATATATCAGAAGATTTATGGTAGGTTGCAGGCTAATTATATGCGTTCTTTCAATCAGCACAATTTGAATGTGACAGCTGTGGCAGAGTTGAGCAGTACACGACGCGATGAATTATCCGGTTCCCGGCAATATTCAGAGTTGTTTACTAATGATATTTTGAATCAGGCAAGTCCGGGTACAGCTACCAATTCAGGGTATCGTAGTTTTGGCCGTTTGGCAGCCTATCTGATGCGTGCGAACTATGATTATGCCGGTAAATACTTGTTGGAGGTAGTAGGACGTTATGATGGTTCTTATCGTTATGCTCCTTCTAAGCGTTGGACGTTCTTCCCGTCGGTAAGTGCCGGATGGCGGCTTTCGGAAGAAAGTTTCATCAAGGACAATTTGCCGTTCATTACTAATTTGAAAATCAGGGGTTCTTTTGGGCAAAGTGGATATGATGCCGGTGATCCTTTCCAATATGTATCTGCTTATAATTCGGCTTCCAATGGTTATGTTTTTGATGGTACCAGCCAGATTATGGGTATGGTAGCTCCTGGTGTAGTGACCGACCGGCTTTCTTGGGTTACATCTTCTATTTCCAATGTAGGTCTGGATTTTGACTTATGGAATGGTAAGTTGAGTGGTACTATCGAGTGGTTCAATCGTAAGAATGAAGGCATTTTGGCCGACCGTGCACAATCTGCTCCTGATACATTTGGTGCAAGTTTCCCGAAGGAAAATCTGAATTCTAACCGGAACCGGGGTTTTGAGATTGAATTGGGACACAGAGGACAAATCGGTAAGGACTTCTCATATTCAGTAAGTGCTAATTTTACGTATGCACGTGAAAGAAGTCTGCATGTGGAACATGCCGAATATACCAGTTCTATGGATAGATGGCTGAATGGAAAGGAAAACCGTAACAGTAATGTGATGTGGTTGTATAAATACGATGGCCAATATACTTCTTTGGAACAGTATGAAACGGCTCCTTTGATTGGTGGAAACTTGGGTAACTCTAAGATGCTTCCGGGTAGTTACAGATTGCTTGACTTGAATGGTGATGGCAGGATTAACAGCAGTGACCGTGTTCCGGAGTTTTGGGCAACCGGTGCAAATCCTCCTATCCAGTATGGGTTGACTTTGGCGGCTTCTTATAAGAACTTTGATCTCAATATGCTGTTTCAAGGAGCTTCCGGTTACTCCATCGGATATGCCAATGATGATGTTTGGGGATATGGTGGCAAGACAAATAAATCTTATTTAATTGCGAAGTATGTAGATCGTTGGCATCCTGCAAATATAACAGATGATCCGTATAATCCTGCCACACAATGGGTAGCCGGTTATTATCCGGCATTACGCCACAATTTCTCCAATACTTCGGATAATGGTAGCAGATGGAATTATGGTATTTCCGTTTGGCTTCCGCAAGCTACTTATCTCCGTTTGAAGAGTATGGAGATCGGTTACAATCTGCCAAAATCATTTATGAAAAGAATCGGGTTGAACAGTGCCCGTATCTTTGTCAATGGTTCAAACCTGCTTACGTTCTGTAACAAGGCTTTGAAGGATGCTGACCCCGAACGTGAGGAAAGGGATTGGGGAGCCAACCTGGCATATCCGTTGATGAGAACTTATAACTTTGGGTTAAACATAAACTTTTAATTCTGAAATACCATGAAAAAAAATATTTTATCGATATTCTCATTATGTGCATTGATGGGATTGTCCGGTTGTAATGCCTTCTTGGAACTTGAACCGCTGGATAAAGTGTCTCCCGAGCAGTTATTGGAGACAGAAGGTGGTGTAAAGGCACTATTGGCAAACATATATACCATGATTCCTATGGAAGATTTTAATTATCGTCCGAACGCTGGTTTTAATCAACGCGGTTATGATGGTGTGAATGAAACTACTAATTTGGCATTTCTCACCGACGAAGCTACCCGTAGTGACGGAGGAGTGGGTATAGGTTACGAAGGATTCAATTATTGGCCCTATGGAGATATTCGTCAGGTGAATATTTTTATGCAGAATGTAGAGAAAGCCAAAGAAGCCGGAACAATTTCTGTTGCAGATGCGGATCGTATGACTGGTGAAGCCCATTTTGCACGTGCTTATATGTATTATGGGCTTGTAAAAAGATATGGCGGCGTTCCTCTGATTGACAAAGTGCAGGACGATGATTATGCCAATGGTGGACCGGGTGCTGTGGCAGTTCCTCGCAGTACAGAGTTGGATACTTGGAAATTTGTATTGAATGAGTGTACCCTTGCTGCTGCTACTTTGCCCGATGCGACTTCTGGTTCGGATTTGTATCGCGTAACCAAGTGGGCAGCTTATGCGTTGAAGTCAAGAGTTGCACTTCATGCAGCTTCTGTAGCCAAGTATTGGAATCTGGCACCTTTGGCTGGTGAGGCTGTCACTCAGAAACTGGTGGGTGGAATGACTTCTGCCGATGCCGATGCATTCTATAAAGAATGTATTGAAGCATCTAAGTTCCTTATAGAGAATTCCGGTAAATCTCTTTATAAGCCTGCTCCGGCTACTGTTAAGGAGGCTGCATCAAACTTCCAGGCCTTGTTCCTGAATGACCAGAATGAAGAGGTCATTTTCAGTAAAGCGTATCTTAATGGAACAACCAATACTAATCAGGGACATAGCTATGCCCAGTTTAATATCCTTCCTCAAGTCAATCCGGGCGCTCTGAAATATGGACGTTTCAATCCGATGTTGGAAATCGTTGATTTGTTTGAAGATTATACGGATGACGGCACGGGAAAAAGTGCAAAGATTGTAACTCGTACGGATGGGAATGAAGATGCTTATATCGCTAATTTCCATAATATGAATAATGCTTCTGTAGTGAACACCTTGATGTCGGTACCTTTTGTTAAATACAACGATTTGTATGAACCGTTTGCCAACAAGGATGCACGTCTGTTGGCAAGTGTGGTTGTGCCGGGTTCATCTTATGCCGGCACTGAGATTATTATCCAGGGCGGATTTATCAAGGACAATAATAGCTATGTGGCTTATTCAAACGAGTCTACTCAGAAAAATGGAACAACATATTATGCTTTAGGAGCCGAAGGTGAAACCATGTTCTCCGGATTTAATAATGTGAACAGTGGTGAGGATGCCAATTGGACTGCTACAGGTTTTGGAGTCCGTAAGTATATGCCCGAGGGCGAGAGCATGTCTCCCGACCGTCTTTCGTCCACTACCTCTTATATTGATATGCGTTTGGCAGAAGTCTACCTGAATTATGCTGAGGCTGTTGTGGAAAATGGTAGTGGATTGGGCGATAAGGAATTGGCTGGGAACTGTTTGAATGCTTTGCGACGTAGAGCCGGACACACCGACCGGATATCTTTGACATTGGAGAATGTCCTGAAGGAACGTCGTGTGGAGATGGCGTTTGAAGGAAAGCGTTTTTGGGATATGAATCGTCGTAGGGAATTCCATACTGAGTTCAGCAATAATAGAATTCGTAAAGCTTTGGTGCCGATGCTTGACTTGCGTGGTGCAGAGCCTAAATATGTCTTTGCAAGGGTGAACTACTTTGGTGACGAAACAAGAGGAGGGCGTACTTTCCAGAACATCAATTACTATAGGGGCATACCTAATATTGCCACGAATGGTTTAGTTCAGAATCCAGGTCATTAATTTGAATAATATTAAGTAGAAAGTTATGAAAAAGATATTGTTATTTGTGTCATGCTTCTTATTCGCATTGACATCTTGTGAAATTGATAATTATGAGGGACCGGATGCTTCCATACATGGTTCTATCCTTGACGAACAGACTGGTGAACTTGTAGGTTCTGATATGGAAAACGGTAATGCAATTAAAGTGAGGGAGCATGGATTTACTAATGCTAGGGATCAAACCTGGTATATCACAAATACCGGAGAATATCGTAACAATATGGTTTTTGCTGCCACTTATGATGTTCGTTTTGAAAATGGGAATTTTTATCCATTTGAAGTGAAGGATTTTGTTGTTAAGTCAGGGGATAATGTGTATGATTTCAAGGTTATTCCTTATATTCGCGTCAAAAGTCCAAAAGTAGAAAAGAATGGCAATGTAATTACTGCTACATTCTCGTTGGAAGCTGGTAAACAAGAAGTGAAATTGAAAGAGATTCAGCTGTTTGCTTTTTCAGATATGTGGGTAGGTAACAATGTGAAATTGACGTTGAATGGAGGGACTGATAAGCAAGTGTTTAGTCCGAGTACTGCTATAAATAGCGCTGATATTTATACATTGTCCATCGATCTGGGACAAAATGCTGATGTCTTGAAATACAGCAAGAATTATTATTTCCGTATTGGCGCTCTGGCTGATGTTTCGGGTGTGGGCACTGTACGGCATAATTATGCGCCGGTAGTAGTTATAAAATTGTAATTTATAGCAGAGGGAGACGTTCTGCTTGACGGCAGAACGTCTTTTTTATCCATACATTAAAAATAAGACCATGAAGAAATTGAACACGATTATTTTAATTTGCTGGGGATGATATGTACTCAGTTGTATGCTGTACAATTGAATTCGATATATCCTCTAAAACCCATGACTCCGAAGCTTTTTATTCACTCCCGAGAACTATCCTATAAAGGCGGATGGAAAGATGGATGTATCGGATGCTTTGCAGGCAGCGATTAATCAAGTGAAGAAAGAAAAGAATTTCGGAATCCTTTTTATCCCTGAAGGTAAATATAAAATCAGCAAGACCATTTATATTCCTACGGCTATTCGTTTGATTGGCTATGGAAAGAATCGCCCGGAATTTATTCTGGCTAAGAATTCTCCGGGTTTTCAGGAGGAAGTAGCTGATGATAAAGGAAAAGCTAAATACATGTTCTGGTTTACGGGAGCCGTTGTCAAGGAAGGTGAGAAACCCCGTGATGCCGGTGCCAGTACGTTCTACAGTGCCATGTCGAATATCAACTTGCGTATAGAAGATGGCAATCCGCATGCAGTGGCGCTACGCACACACTTTGCCCAACACAGTTTTATCAGTTATGTGGCCGTATACATAGGTAAAGGCAAGGCTGGTCTGTTCGATGTGGGCAATGAGTTGGAAAACGTTGCTTTTTACGGGGGAGATTATGGCATTTATACGACAAAAGCTTCTCCCGGATGGCCGGTAATGATGGTCGACTCTTATTTTGAGGGACAACGTGTAGCTGCTCTTCGTTGTCAGGAGTCCGGTTTGGCAATGGTGAATCTGTATGCCAAGAATGTTCCGGCTGTATTTGATATTGACCCTAATTATTGCGACAAGTTATTTTTGGAAAACAGCTATTTTGAAAATGTAAGTGGTCCGGCAGTGGTGATTACCAACGAGAACAACAGCAACAATCAGATAACCTTCCGCAATGTATATTGTAAGAATGTACCGACCTTGGCGAAATATACCCGTAGCAATACGGCCACCCATGTTGCTCATAAAATCTATAAGGTAAAGTCATACGACCACGGCTTGCAGATGGATAACATGGTGGATATGCCGGAATATGAAACGTTGGTTGATATTGAACCGATACAGAAGATGCCGGTTGCCCAACTGATGGACATCCCTGCACTGCCTGCAATGGCAACATGGGTAAATCTGCGCGAATTCGGTGCAAAGGGAGATGGGGAAACGGATGATACGAAGGTCATCCAGGAGGCTATTGACAAGTACGATAATATCTATGTGCCCCAGGGCTGGTATCGCATTACCGAAACTTTGAAGATGAAGCCCGATACCAAGTTGATAGGCCTGCATCCTTTTGGCACTCAGTTCCGGCTAGATGAAAGTACTGCTGCATTCAGTGGTTTTGGCGGTCCGAAAGCGATGGTGGAATCTTCGGAAGGCGGTGCAAATATGCTGATGGGCATTGGTATCAATACCGGCGGTTATAACTATCGTGCTGTAGGTGTGAAGTGGATGGCAAATGCAGATTCTTATATGAATGACGTGAAGTTTGTAGGCGGGCATGGCGGTTTATGGAAACCTAAACCGGGTGTTGAGGAACCACGTGGCCGGTGGAACAGACCGGCTCGTATCAGTTCTCCCGATAATCCGGTAGCGGCTTCGGGCATGGATCTTGCTTGGGACAACCAGTATTGGAGTCTGTGGGTGACCAACAACGGTGGTGGCACCTTTAAAGATATCTGGACAGCAAGCACATATGCCACCAATGGTTTCTATGCCAACAATACTTCTACTCCGGGGCGTATCTATGCCATGTCCATCGAGCATCATGTAAGAAATGAAGTACGTTTCAGCAAGGTGTCCAACTGGAAGGTGTATTGCATGCAAACCGAGGAAGAGAGCCGCGAAAGTACCGATTGCCAACCGATAGAGATGGACGACTGCAAAGATGTGACCTTTGCAAACTTGTATATGTTCCGCGTTATCCGTGTCAATGAACCGTATCACAGTTCTGTACGTATCCGCAATTGCGAGAACATCGCATTTCTGAACCTGCATAACTATTCTCAGATTAAATATACGAATAACATTGCAGTGTTCGATGTCAACAAAGACATTGACATCCGCCCGTGGGAACTTTCTCGCTTGATTGTAACCGGAAAAGAACCTCATCAGCAACCGTTAGGCAATGAAATAGGTAAGGTGAACCAATTGGCTTCCGATTTGGAATTTGCCGAAGGCATTGCGCGCGACAGTAAAGGTAACATTTACTTCTGCGACCATCGGATGCGTCGTATCTTTAAGTGGTCGGTAGAGACAAACAGCTTGTCGCTGCTGGCAGATTTCCCGTGGAAACCCTCCAACCTGGCTTTTGATTCAGAAGATAATCTATTGGTATTGTTCAGATATGATGCGCAGCCGGGATATCTGATTAATGGTAAGCCGGAGGAAATGCCGGTAATGCCTGATACAAAAGGTACTTCTTTCAGCGGATATGGTAATTCCGCATATACAATGAGAGTCTACTCCATTGACCCGGAAAATCCGGAAGAGACCATCAAACTGTTGCCGCGTGTTCCGATGGGTCAAGTGAAGAACGTGTATAAGGCTCTTTATCCTTCTAACCGTTGGAGAGACTTCCACGATTTCAATGCGGTGTCGGTCTATGTTCCTGAAATGTGCTTCCTGGCACCGGATAGGAAAAACTATCATTCCTCATTATTTCGACTTGTCACGTAGTTCTTCCCTGCTGGAAGCCTATCCGGGAAAGCCTTTCTATACATCTGATGAATATGACCGCAGAATGGTGAAGATGGATGTGGCCAATGACGGCACGCTCTCCAACTTGAGCTATTTTGTGGAGCAGGGCGAATTTGGTTCTGCTGTAGATAAGGAAGGGAACTTGTATGTGGCTGACGGAGAAATATATGTATTTGATAAGGATGGCAAGAAGAAAGGGATGATTCGTGTTCCCGAACGTCCGTCCACATTACAGTTTGGCGGTAAGGATGGCAATACATTGTTTGTCACAGGCCGTTCCAAGTTCTTTGGTGTACGTATTAAATAAGGAAAATCCATATTAAAACAATCTGTGTAATGAGAAATTATCAAATAATGAGATACCTGCTGATAGTCTGTTGGATTATCGGTAATATGCCGTCCGGGTGGGCGGCAGAGGGTGGTTCCACCTATACGCAAAGACCGGACGATCCGGAAGCATTCTACTTTACCCCGGAGAATTACGGCTTCAAGGCTGATGGAAAGTCCGACGTGACCGATGCACTTCAAGAGGCAATCAATCAGGTGAAGCGCGAAAAGAACTTTGGGATACTGTTTCTGCCGGAAGGAATTATCGCATTAGCAAGACGATTCAAATTCCCTCATCCATTCGGCTGATTGGTTATGGAAAGAAACGGCCGGTGATTTATTTGGGAGCCGATACACCCGGTTTCCAGACTACTCAAAATTATATGATATGGTTTACGGGAGGGCTGGCACAAGAGGGCAGGAAGCCTTCGGATGCCGGTGCAGGTACTTTCTATAGTGCGGTGTCCAATGTGGATTTCCGTATAGACAAAGGTAATCCTCAAGCCGTCGCCATTCGTGCGCATTTTGCCCAGCATGGATTTATCAATCATTGCGACATTCGGATTGGTTCGGGGAAAGCCGGCATGTATGATGTTGGCAATGAACTGGAAGACGTCAGGTTCTATGGTGGTGAATATGGGATAATTTCCTCCAGGACTTCTCCGGGATGGCCTATGATGATGGTCGATACTTACTTTGAGGGACAGAGAAAAGCGGCTGTCTATTCAAAAGAGGTGGGGTTTGCCATCGTCAATATGCATGTGAAGAATACGCCCGTTGCCTTTGAAATGGCAGAGAATCTGGCAGACCGCCTTCATGTGGAGAATTCGTTGTGGGAGAATATTTCGGAAGCCGGTGTCAGGGTAAGCGTGGAGGGAAATACTTTTTCGCAATTGAATCTGGTGAATGTGGATTGTAGGAATGTTCCCGTACTGGTGGACTATGCTCAAAGTGGAAAGAAAGTTGCCGGAAAAGCAAAAATGTACAGAGTCAAGGAGTTTACTTACGGTCTGGTGTATCAGGATTTGAATGATGCTTCTTCTTTCAGGGAAATATGTGAAATAGAGCCGGTGGCAAAACAGCCGGTTACACTTGGCAAGGACCTTCCGGTTCTTCCGGCAATGGAGACATGGGTCAATATCCGCGACTTAGGGGCAAAAGGTGATGGCGAGACTGATGATACGGAAGTTTTTGAGAAAGCTGTCTCTTTGCATAAAAACATCTATGTGCCCCAGGGGTGGTATCGTCTGACGAGAACGTTGAAGCTGTCTCCCGGTACTAAGCTGATTGGGCTGCATCCTTTTGGGACTCAATTTCTGTTGAAGGAAAGCGAGCCTGCATTCAGTGGTTTCGGTATGCCTGTGCCTTTGGTTGAATCTTCCGAAGGCGGCGACGACGTGCTGAATGGCATAGGTATTAATACCGGTGCGTATAATTACCGTGCTGTCGGCTGTAAATGGATGGCGGGTGAGCGTTCGTACTTGAATGATGTGAAGTTTGTAGGCGGGCACGGTACCTTGCGCAAACCGGCTTCGAATGCTTCCGGACAGTCGTCTTACCGCAGGGGCGAGCGTCGGATTAGTTCCCCGTCTTCTCCGGTCATGGAAACCGGTAAGGATATGGCTTGGGACAACCAGTATTGGAGTTTGTGGATTACAAACAATGGCGGCGGGACAATCAAGGATGTTTGGACAGCCAGTACGTATGCTGCCAGTGGGCTTTATATTAGCGAAACGAAGACTCCGGGACGTATTTATGCCATGTCTTTGGAGCATCATGTCCGTACTGAAGCCCGTTTCCATAATGTGGCCAACTGGAAAATTTATGCTTTCCAGTTTGAGGAAGAAGGTCGTGAAGGGCCTGATTGTTATATGGCAGAAATGTCCAACTGTCAAAATATCGAAATGGTAAATGTGTGGATGTATCGCGTAATCCGTGCCTTTATGCCGAAGAGGATAGGTTTCCGCATATGGGATTGCAAGAATATCACTTTCCGTAATATGCACAATTATACGCAGATATTACCAGTCATAGAGTTTCCTATATATGATATGAATAAGAAGTTGCCCGTTTATTCGTGGGACTTTGCCCGTCTCACTGTTTCGGGTAGCGAGAAGAGCCTTCGCCCTTCCTGCACGGTCATGGACAAGCCTGTGAAGCTGGCTACCGGTTTTGAATTGGCCTCCGGAGCTACTACCGACAGTAAAGGAAATATCTACTTCTGTGAAAACCGTCTGAAGAAAATCTATAGATGGTCGGCAGACACGGAGCAGATTACTTTGATAGCCGATTATCCCTGGAAGCCTTTTACATTGGCTACTGATACGCAAGACAATCTGCTGGTTATTTTCCGCTATGACCCTCAGCCGGGTTATCTGGTGAACGGCAAGCAGGAAACGGTAGTGCGCTTGCCGGATGATAATCCGATGTACAGTGGTTGGGGTAACAGTGGCTGGAGTGCTTGGGGGTATTCTTTTAATCCGGATAACGTGGATGCTACGATGAAGCCTATGCCGCGTGTCGTTACAGCCAGTATGAAGAATATACAGAAAGTCATTCACCCTTCCAGTCGTTGGAGAGGTGACTTTGACAAGGTGGTTGCCAGTATGCCTGAGTATAGTTTTGTCGCTCCGGATGGCGTGACAATTATTCCGGATACCTATGATTTGGGACGTTCTTGTGCTTTGACTGTTACAGTTCCCGGTCAGTCAGAACCGGTTTATATTGTAAATGAGATGAAATAAAACGACAGTACAACTTTCCGTTGGTGGGGATGGCCGTTTGACAGAACAAGGAATAATATGTCCTTATGGCCAATACAGTAATGTGACCGATGCTGACGGAAATGTCTATGTTGCTGATGGTGAAATATTTGTCTATGACAAATATGGTAAAGAGCAGAGACGTATTCAGATAGAAGAACGCCCGATTTCCTTGGCAATTGGTGGAAGGCAGAAGGATATGCTTTTTGTTACCACCTCAAGTTCTTTCTATGGAATTAAGATACGTTAGGTATTGTATAGGTAAAAAGAATTAGCCCCTGCGGTCGTTTTATATCGCAGGGGCTAATTTATTATAAGAAGGTCTCTTTTCCTTATAGGCTGATTGTTTGGAATATTATTTTTCCAGCAGCTCTTTCAGAAAAGAATCCAGTTCCTCATCCAATCCTTTCAGTAGCTCTTCATTGACCAATAGAGTATCATCATCCATCAGCAACAGTTCTGCTATTGTTTCTTTATCATCATCCACCAGTACAAAAGAGAATGGTTTCAGGATAGTCAGCTTGTCGAACTTTCCTTCATTTTTCATGTTGCAGAGCAGTGAGGACAAGATACGCTCTACATTTTCGTAGAAATCATCCCCCTCGTATGTCATCCATTCTTCAATGGAAGTATTGGCAAGCTCTTCATCTTCATCATCAAAGATAGACAGTTCGCCCGAATTCTGATTCGGTTGCAGATGAATGTCTGTAACGATAGTCTGTTCGCAACCGCAGGTGTATTTGCCGATTGCTTTTTTAAGAGTGTCCTCCAAGAGTGCTAATGACGATTGACTGAGCTTCATAATAACTTTCTTTTCTTAATGGTTGTTCAAAGGTATAAAAAAAACGGTTATCTCTGCATCATTTGACTAAAAATCATCATCAAATCTGTTCATTTGCATGTTCAGGCGTGCCATTCCCTCTTTTCGTTTCTCCAATTCGTCTACATACATGCTGATAAAGATATAATAGGAGATGGTTCCATCATGTATTTCGCCTGTCTCTTTTTGTCTGTCTTGCTTTTCTCACGGGCAAGGGTTTGCGCTTTTAATGCCCATTCCAAGGCAGTATCTATGCTGTCTTGCATTTCGTAGCCCAAAGCGGTGTTATAGGCTGCATACATTTTCTGTTTTCCTTTTTTTGTTTCGTAGGTCTGCTTCCAGAGCTCTACTGCTTTACTCCAATTTTCTTCTTTGGCATATACGGCTGCGTCACGCATATTTACAGAACCACCACTGAAGAGATAGCGGTTACTGGTTTTCCAATAGGGGAGTAGATGTCTTACCGGAACCGTTCCTGCAAATTCAGATGCTTGCTTCACCATGTCTTCTTCGCTGATGAGGCGGGAACGTACTGACGCTTCACCATTTCCTGCCTCTTCCCAGAAAATACTGTCATTGCTGTTGACGGTCACCATAGGACCTTTGCGGTTAGGTAAATATATTCTGACGGTAGGATATACCTTTACATCCACTGTGCCGAGGAACACACCCCAGTCGGGCATATAACTTATCTTGCGATTGGAACGCATTTGTATGTTTTCCAGGGCTATCAGGAAATCTACGTCCAAATTCTGTGTAAGTTCCAGTACTTCATCTCTCGATAATGTGCTTTCGCGGGGATTGATGTCTTTACTCCGGAGGGCAGAGTCGCATATCACAACCTCTTCAAAGTAGTTTTCGTTGGCAAGGGCCTCTGCAAGGGATTCGGTTGTTATTGCGGCGTCTCCATTGTAGTAGTTGGTGAGGCGTGCCACCTCATTCTCGCTTTTTTTCTGTTCTTCCTCAGTGATGAGGAGTTTGTTGTCCGGTACGTTTGGCATGTTGTTGACAACAGCCACACGTTTCAGTGTTGCCGGGAAACTGACTTCTGCCGGAAGCATATAATCAATGGACAGTTGTTCTACACTCTGGCAGCTGCCTAACAGCAGAGACCCCATCAATAACAGACAATAGTGATATTTGGTCATAGTCTTTGGTTTTGTTCTTTGGAGCAAAAGTACTCTTTTAGCTGAATATTCAAAAGCTGGAACGAATAAAAAATGTGATAATGTGGTAGGAGAAAAAGTGATAGGGTGATAAAAGATACCTGACGGTATCATCTTATCACCCTATCGCCTTATCATTTTATAGCTTTGCTTTATGCATTCCTTCCGTGGCAGTTTTTGTATTTCTTACCGCTTCCGCATGGGCAAGGATCATTGCGTCCTACGGTCTTCTCGGCACGGATAGGTTCGCGTCTTGGTTGTTCACGTGTATCTTGTGCCGCAGCGGCCTGCTGGTTCGGGTCATTCAAATCAACCTTCTGTTCGCGATACTTGCTCATATCCTGGCGTTGTTCCGGAGCAGCCTGGCGCACCTCTACTTGGCGGGGAGCCTGGGGAGCCTCAGGGGCTTCAGCCGGAGCCTCTTGTACCGGGATTTGTCCACGCATTAAGATAGAGATAGTCTGATTATTAATCTTATTCACCATGGCATCAAACAAGTTCACAGATTCCAGCTTGTAAATCAGTAGCGGGTCTTTCTGCTCGTAACTTGCATTCTGCACGGAGTGTTTCAGTTCGTCCAGCTCGCGCAGGTTTTCTTTCCATGCTTCGTCGATGACGTGCAGCAAGATGGATTTCTCGAATGACTTCACCACCTCCTTACATTCTGTCTCATAAGCTCTCTTCAGGTTGCAGGAGATGTTGTACATACGTTTTCCGTCTGTGATGGGGATAAGTATGTTTTCGTACATGTGTCCCTGCGTTTCGTATACTTGTTTGATGACCGGATAGGCTATCTGTGCCATACGTTCTGTCTTGCGTTTGAAGAGTTCCATGGCAGCGTCAAAAGTTCTGTCTGCCAGTTTTTCTTTCTTCTCATTACGGAATTCCTCTTCGGTGAAAGGTACTTCCATGGCAAGCGTCTGGAGCACATCCATCTTGCAGTTTTCGTAGTCGGGCGCTTCGACGGCGTTGGCACAACGGTCCCAAATCATGTTCACGATATCCATGCCGATACGTTCGCCCATCAAAGCGTGGCGGCGTTTGGTGTAGACTACTGTACGTTGCTTGTTCATCACGTCGTCATATTCCAACAGACGCTTACGGATGCCGAAGTTGTTTTCCTCAACTTTCTTTTGCGCACGTTCAATGGATTTGGAAATCATGCTGTGTTCAATCATTTCACCTTCTTTGAAACCCAGTTTGTCCATTACACTGGCAATGCGGTCACTGGAGAACAAACGCATCAGGTCATCTTCCAAAGATACGAAGAATACAGAAGAACCCGGGTCGCCTTGACGTCCTGCACGACCACGTAACTGACGGTCCACACGGCGTGATTCGTGGCGTTCTGTACCGATGATGGCAAGACCGCCTGCAGCTTTCACTTCCGGACTCAGCTTGATGTCGGTACCACGGCCGGCCATATTGGTAGCGATGGTTACAGCACATTTCAAACCGGCAGTAGCCACAATATCCGCTTCCTTCTGATGCAGTTTGGCATTCAATACACTATGTTCAATCTTACGCATGGTAAGCATTTTGCTCAACATTTCAGAGATTTCAACAGAAGTGGTACCCACCAGTACGGGGCGTCCTGCTGCCACCATTTTTTCTATCTCTTCGATGACTGCTTTATATTTTTCACGTTTTGTCTTGTAAACGCGGTCATTCATGTCATTACGGGCAATGGGGCGGTTAGTCGGAATAACCACTACATCCAGTTTGTAGATGTCCCACAACTCGCCGGCTTCTGTTTCTGCCGTACCGGTCATACCGGATAGTTTGTGGTACATACGGAAATAGTTCTGTAATGTAATGGTGGCAAAAGTCTGGGTGGCAGCTTCTACTTTCACGCCTTCTTTGGCTTCGATGGCTTGGTGCAAACCGTCAGAATAACGACGTCCTTCCATGATACGTCCCGTCTGCTCATCCACAATCTTCACTTGGCCGTCAATTACCACATATTCGTCATCTTTCTCGAACATGGTGTATGCCTTCAACAGTTGGTTGATGGTATGCACACGTTCGCTTTTGATGGCATAGTTGGTCATCAGGGCATCCTTCTTTTCAAGGCGCTGTTCGTCTGTCAGCTCTGTTTCGTTTTCCAAGGCAGAGAGTTGCGCTGTGATATCGGGGAGTACGAAGAAAGTGGGGTCCTCTACATTGCTACT
>ENA-OQJB01000164-OQJB01000164.1-human-gut-metagenome-genome-assembly--contig:-NODE-164-length-39445-cov-3.385752_pt1 | contig 39445 bp, 36 predicted proteins | sample MGYA00242599_ERZ504765 | MGnify/ENA primary metagenome ERZ504765 (study PRJEB26092, sample SAMD00036354) | human gut metagenome | host: Homo sapiens | study: EMG produced TPA metagenomics assembly of...
TCATCCGCAGTTAAGGATGATAGCGGAATATGACTCCAAGGACTTTGCCTTGGGAGCCACCTATCTGTTGTTCAAGCATCTGCATGTGCAGGTGGAAATGCAGAGGATGAAATATTTCAGTGGAGGGCTGACATACAAAATTCATCTGAAATAAGAAATAAGAAGTAACCCAAAGTCTCAGTGACTCCATTAAAAAAGCAGCTAAAGTATGGCATCCAACTTTAACTGCTTTTATTCTAATATACCAATTTTACATTGTCAATCCACAACGAATTACCGGGAGAACCTATGTAAGCACCGCCATGGCTGGAAGTAAACTGTAACAACAAATGAGTAGGCACATCATCTTCCGTTCCCCAGGCAACCTCCTTAATAGGTACGCTCTCTCCTTTACTATTAACTGCATAGCGTTCTTCAACTTGAAGACGCATCATGTGGGCCTTGTACGCAGGGTCACCGGTAATATCACCGTACATGATGGAATAAGTGGCATTATTATGCCAATCGGTAGTAGTATAATATCTTACGACCATCGTTCCTACGCGCTTGGCATAGATATTCCCCTTCTCATCTTCCCAACGCTTTTGCAGAAACAGATTCACTTCCGGGAAGTCCTTTCCTTCCACATCTGTGATACGGCTAAAGCCCGTTGCACGGATACGCTTCTCGCGGTCGGACATCTTTACTTTATAATCAAACTGTATGGCGATAGGTTTCTTTGTAAACGGTATGCCGGAATTCAGCATTTTCTGCGGATTTTTGGTTCCCTTGATAGGTTCGTGCACCTCACCCAGAAACATAGAGCCGGCAGCCAGCACCGTGATATCTACTATTCCAAAAACCTTCACACTCTCCATACGGGTGTCCATGCGGGCGCAGAAACCATCCCCTCGCTTTTCCGGAAAAACAGAAGTATTAGTTTTCGTGATACCGGCTACCCGGGCCATCACATTGGATGTCGCCCACGGCGAACCTCCCATATTCTTGTATGCCTTGGTTTCGGTGACAGTAGCAGTAGGGCCGATGGCATACACATTCTTCGTGGCACCGCCAATAATACCGGATTCCTTGATTTGGCGGTCAATCCATTGATCCATATTTCCGAAAGGAATCATCTCTACCTCGTGCTGCTGCGCAGAAACGGCTCCGCAACAAAGCATGGCAGACAGCACTCCCAACATACGAATTTTCTTTTGAATCATTTCTCTCATTGATAATTGACAATCATTATAAATCGTACTTCCACTGTTCCAGCGCAAAATTCCAGTTATCCTGAACCAACTGCACTGTACGCTCATCATACTTGTATTTATTCTTCTTATATCCTTTCTTTCCGCCTACATACTTCTCAATATCGGCACGCGCCTCTGCAAAGCCCGGAATGGACAAAGCCTTGTAGATATGTTCAGTCATTCCCATTGCGTCCGCTTCGAAGTCCTCAAACTTCACCTCTATCAAGTTTCCTTCAGGAATGCATGCCTTGTCCGCTTCGTATTTATGATACAGTTTGGCATAAATGGACAAAATATTCTTCTCAAGCTCCTCATTACTGATATCCTGCAGTTTCAACGGCTGAATGGTGTTAGTAAAGAAACTACGTGTGCTTTCGAAAACAGTATAAGGATTACGCATCAGATAGATAAACTTGGCATTGGGGAACATCTTGACAAGCTCTTTCACACGTCCCGTATGAGGCGGATTCTTACTAAGAAACTGGGTTCCGTTCGTATTCCAAAGAGAAATCTTTATCAGTTTGACGAAAGTCTCCTCAAACACTTTCAGCTCTTTCTCTGTGATGTCATCAAACAGTAGGTATTTATCGGCATACTCTTGCTGATATTCGGGCAGGAACCAGAAATTATAATAGGTGTAGGGCATCATATTTGCCAAAGCAAATTCCTCTTCTTGCGGAAGGTCAACGGCAAGTTCCATATTGTCCGTGGGACGTTTGTCCGGCATCAACCAACTCATGTTCTTCTTGAAGAAAGGCTGCCCCCACATCATAAGATGCGGAAATACAGTCTGGTATGTCGTGTTGTAGCCGAAATGCTTGTCGCAGGAGAAAACATTATGCACAAACGTAGTCCCGCTACGCCAGTGTCCCAAAATGAATACCGGATCATGCTCCAAGGGCTTATCTGCCAGGAGCTTTTCATAGCGTCTGTCCTGCAGAGGAGCCAAAGTGGACAGCAGGCGGCAGACAACTTTTGTCAGCCGATACTTGCCTTTGTAGGCAGCACCGATGTCACGACCGCCCGTTATATCCTTGAATGTTTTCCAATCCGCACCTACCAGGGTGTTTATCGGAAGCTTATTGAATTCTAACAATCCCATTATTATCTTTATATTAATATGTTATGGTTTTCTTCCGGTGATACCGAGAGAGAACTGCAATACTTATAAAGAAGTACTGCGCTCTATCCGTACAGCCACGCCCTGGCGTTCCAGCTCTTTCACAGCCTTTTCTATAGCTTCGTAATGTTCGGGAGCTATACCCAGCTTAGGCAAATTCAGTATAGGCAGGTCCTCAGCTAAGTGCATGTCCTTATCCTCCACCCTATCGATAATCATACCTACAGCACTGGTATTGTTGGTTATCGGGTCTATCAAGATGAACGAACCGGTAGCCTTATTCTGCCGATAAGGGTCAAAGAAAAGCTCTTTGGCAGTGGTCAGCACCACGCGCGCAATCTGATTGAGCTGCATCGGCAATGTTTCCTTGCTCAACTTTCCGTTGTCAATGGAAAGATGCTCCATCGTATTGACATCCACTTTATACTTGATGCTGTCGATGCGGGTGCGGCTTATATTGGTGGTCTGTTTGATGAAGAATGATTTGTTGATATCCATCGGCTCTTCATCCATCCAAACCAGCATCGTTTCAAAATTGCGGTCCATGACGGGCAGGTTATCCGGATGTACCAGCATTTCCCCTCTCGACACATCTATTTCGTCCTCCAAAGTCAGGGTGACGGACTGGGGCGGAAAGGCGTAATCCAACTCGCCGTCGTATGTAACTATACTCTTGATATGCGACTTCTTACCAGAAGGCAATGCCATCACTTCATCTCCCTTACGAATAATACCCGAAGCCACCTTACCGCAAAAACCACGGAAATCGAGATTGGGGCGCAAGACGTATTGAACCGGGAAACGAAAATCCTTCAAATTATGGTCGTTGTCAATATGTACCGTCTCCAGAAAGTCAAGAAGTGAAATACCCTCATACCAAGGAGTACGTTCCGATTTCTCCACCACATTGTCGCCATCCAAAGCTGACAGCGGAATGCAGTTTACGTCAGGAATACCCAATGGAGCTATAAACGTCCGATATTCATCGACTATCTCATTAAAACGTTCTTCGGAGAAATCCACCAGGTCCATCTTATTGACAGCAAGCACCACATGCTTGATGCCAAGCAACGACACCAGGAAAGTATGCCGGCGCGTCTGCGTAATGACACCCATACGTGCATCCACCAGAATAATTGCCAAGTTAGCTGTAGAGCCCCCGGTAATCATGTTGCGTGTGTATTGCTCGTGTCCCGGAGTGTCGGCAATGATAAACTTACGATTGTTGGTCGAGAAGTAGCGGTATGCCACGTCGATGGTGATGCCTTGTTCGCGCTCCGCCTTCAAGCCGTCCAGCAAAAGGGCGTAGTCAATGTGGTCGCCGGCATTTCCCATGCGCTTGCTGTCGCGTTCCAGTGCGTCCAGCTGGTCCTCATATAGTTTCTTGCTGTCGAACAACAGACGGCCTATCAATGTGGATTTTCCGTCATCCACAGAACCGGCAGTCAGTAAGCGCAACAAGTCTTTCTGCTCATCCTTATCAAGAAAAGCCTTTATATCAAGTGTAGAATCGTTCATCCTTAATGATTTAATTTTTAATTCTTAATTTTTAATTCCTTTAGAAGTATCCCTCGCGCTTCTTCTGCTCCATGCTTGCGTCTTGGTCGAAGTCAATGACACGGGTCGTCCGTTCACTCTTGGTGGTGGTCATCATTTCCTCGACAATCTTCTCGATGGTATCGGCATCGCTTTCCACAGCACCGGTCAACGGCCAGCAACCCAGCGTACGGAAACGCACCATACGCATCTTTATCTGGTCGCGGTACTGTTCCGGCAAGCGGTCGTCATCCGCCATTATCAGATTTCCGTCAATCTCCACACAAGGACGTTCCTTGGCAAAATACAACGGCACAATAGGGATGTTTTCCAAACGTATATATTGCCAGATGTCCAGCTCCGTCCAATTACTTAACGGAAATACGCGGATACTCTCTCCTTTATGTACCCGGGCATTATAAATATCCCACAATTCGGGACGCTGATTTTTGGGGTCCCATTGATGGAACTTGTCGCGGAAAGAGAAAATACGCTCTTTGGCACGTGACTTCTCCTCGTCGCGACGAGCACCACCGAATGCCGCATCAAACTTATACTTATCCAATGCGTGGAGCAAAGCCTGCGTTTTCATCAAGTCCGTATGCACCTTGCTGCCATGCGTAAAAGGCCCGACACCTGCATTGAAAGCTTCCATATTGCTTTCCACTATCAGGTTCCAACCATACTTCTTGGCATACTCGTCACGGAACTGTATCATCTCCTTAAACTTCCACTTGGAATCGATGTGCATCAACGGGAACGGCACTTTGCCGGGAGCAAACGCCTTTTCGGCCAAGCGCACCATAACCGAAGAATCCTTGCCGATACTATACAGCATCACCGGATTTTCAAACTCCGCTGCCACTTCACGGATAATATGAATGGACTCTGCTTCGAGTTCCTTCAAATGGCTCAATTTATATTCTTCTTTCATTATATCTTATTTCTTCTGAATTCTTGGTAAAATGAGTTCCAACAGTTTATGACCGATTCTTCCAGGCTGAGAACAGAGGTGTCCAACGTCAGAGCCGGATGAGCCGGCTCCTCAAAAGGCGCGGAAATACCAGTAAAATTCTTGATTTCTCCCTTACGTGCCTTGGCATAAAGTCCCTTCACGTCACGGCGTTCACACTCTTCAAGCGGGGTACTGACATAAACTTCCAGAAAATCGTCTTGTCCGATAATATCAGCCGCCATTTCACGAATATCGTTATTAGGACTGATAAAAGCCGCGATTGTTATAACACCCGTATCAAGAAAGAGTTTGGAAACTTCGGCTATACGCCGGATATTCTCCACACGGTCGGCCTCCGTAAAACCGAGGTTATTGTTGATGCCACTGCGGATGTTGTCACCATCCAGGATACGGCAAAGCAATCCTCTTTTATGAAGTTCGCGCTCCAAGGCAATGGCTATCGTACTTTTGCCGGAGCCGCTCAAGCCGGTAAACCAAACCATCACGCTGTGCTGCTTCAACAAGTCTTCTTTGTCTTTCCGCATCAGCATTTTGTCAAATATCGGATATATGTGGTTGTTTTCTTCCATATGTTATTATTTCTTCTTTTTTTAAAATGGCCAAATTAAAGGAATCAAGAAAATGGATATCAGGAAAGTAATGATATTCAAAGGTAACCCGATGCGTACAAAATCCGTGAACTTATAGTTACCGATACCTTGTACAATCAAATTAGTCTGATACCCTATAGGAGTGGAGAAGCTGGCAGAAGCCGCCATACAAATTACAACGAAGAAAGGCATCGGACTGACTCCCATCTGTGAAGAGATGGAAAGTGCCAACGGGAAAGCGAGTGCCGCGGCCGCATTGTTCGTAATCAGTTCTGTAAACAAGTTCGTTATGATAAACACAGCAGCCAGCAACACGTGGGGGCCATAATGATGACTCATGCCTATAATGAAACGCGCCACAGCATCTGCCACTCCGGAATTCACCATCGCCTTGCTGATAGCAAAAGCACAAGCAATCGTTATCAGAATATCCCAAGATATATATTTGGTATACTTGCGGGCCGGAAATATCTTTGTCCAGGCCATAATGATAGTAGTAATGGAAACGAAGAAAAACATATCCAACTTGATTTCCGGAAAAGCTTCCTTGACAACCGGAAGTTCACCAACCGTTGCACCCACTATCATCAATATCAGCAAAGCCAAGGCAAACCAGCGCTTTCCCTTTCCGGGCACCGGTTCCGTATCCTTGCCATTGGCCAGCAACACGAACACCGAAGATTCCCCCCAGGTCTTTACAAAAGAGTCATCAGCCATCACCACCAGCGTATCCCCTTCGCGGAGATATTCATTTTCCAGATTTCCGACAATGCTCTGACCGCTACGCTTAATCTCCTTCACTTCGGCCCCATAATGCCGCTTGAAGTTAAAATCACCAAGTTTCTTGTTGATACCGGGAAAACGGGCGCCGAGTACAGCTTCCACCCGATGTAAATCTCCATGCTCCTCCGGTTCCTCATCCAGCTTTACCGCATCCGTACGAACATCCGGCAAAAGCCTTAGAGGAAAAAGCGAACAGATAAAGGATGCCTGCAATCGCGACGAAAAATGCCCCACTTTACCCAACTCGAACATAGTAAAGCCTTCATATCCGGCTTCCAATATCATACCATGCACCACCAGATTGGTCGACGTCCCTATCAGGGTGCAGATTCCGCCAAGTATCGTCACATAAGAAAGGGGTATAAGGAACTTGGTAGCAGGCAATTTTACAGATTCGGCCCAACGCTTGATAATGGGAGCAAAGATAACAACCACCGGAGTATTGTTTAGAAAAGCTGAAATAAAAGCAATGGTGGGCAACATACGGAACTGCGCTTTAAAGACCGTAGTCTTACCTTGGGGAAGCAGCTTCTTGATTACTTGCCCCAAAGCACCCGATTGCCTGATGCCTTCACTGACCAAAAACAGCATGGCAACAGTCATCATCCCCTTATTACTGAACCCTTCCAGCATCTCCTTAGGAGTGAGGATACCTGCACACAAGAACAATACTACGACAGAAAAGAGCACCATGCCCGGACGCATTTTATCCAGAACCAAGGCAATCACCATGCCCAACAATGCCAGCAGCACAAACAATATCTCAAATGTCATAAAGTCGTTATTTTATTTCGGTATGCTTGGGTTCTACGATAAACCACGGATTCAGCAAATCCTCCTTATTATATTGCAAAGGTTCTTCCTTCCCCGCCTGATAAATTTCCATTCCGGCAGCATGTGCAATAGCATGCCCAGCCGCCGTATCCCATTCCATCGTAGGGGCAAAACGAGGATATACATCAGCCTTGCCTTCAGCTACCAGACAAATCTTGATGGAACTTCCACTTGATATAAGCTCAACTTCCGCATGGCTGCATTTCATTTTCTCGATATAATCTTCTGTCTCGGGCGTCAGATGCGAACGGGAAGCCACAATTACAAACCGTTCGTGCACGCTTGTTTCCGGCAGCCGGACAGCTTTCGCAAGCAGTTCATCCCACGACATTCCATCACGTGCAGTAATACCGGATAGCTTATAAGCACCCGAATCATGCACTCCAAAATAGAGCTCCTTTTTTACCGGCACATAAATGACTCCCATTACCGGTACTGAGTGATGCACCAAAGCTATATTCACTGTGAACTCACCGTTCCTCTTGATGAACTCCTTCGTACCGTCCAAAGGGTCTACAATCCATAAAGTTTCCCAACTCCGTCGTTCCGAAAAAGGCAAATGTTTGCCTTCCTCGCTTAGCAGAGGGAAAGGTGTATCAGCCAAAAAACGGCAGATAGTTTCATGAGCCTTACGGTCGGCAATAGTAAGAGGAGAATTATCCGCTTTTTTTTCTACCTGAAAATCCGATGCCGGATCATCGTAAATGGAAAGAATTTTCTCGCCAGCCTGCAAAGCGGCATCAATCGCATTCAGTATATATCGTCGTTCCATACTATATTCTTCTCAAAGATAAGGCACAAAATTAAAAACTTTTTCAGGTCTAAAAGTTTCCACCTCTTGTTTTATAACTTCTTTTAAACGAAAGAGAGAATATTATAAGCACTTTTCACAATCAGGAAAATCAATCCGGGGCAGAGAAATAGAGTGAAATATTCACGAAGGAAGAGGAACTAAAGAGACTGTGACAACATGAGTTTATCTGGGTCTTTTCTCAATTAGTCCGTTAGTTCACAGTACTGAACACTTTGTTTCAACCTTTAAAAACAAGTTGTTTCAGTATATAAAAACATTTTGTTTTTATGCGATAGAACGAGATGTTCTGTTAAGAGAAACAAAGTGTTCTCTTTAATGAAACAAACTGTTCTGTTAAAGGAAACACTTTGTTTTGCCAAACCAAACACGCGACAGCGCCAGCCTTCACATTCTTTCGGCATATCATGAAAAAGGCAGTAACTTCGCAGTTACTGCCTCATCTTGAAAGGAAACATACATTCCTTTCTGTTATGAATTACCAAAAAGAATTCTATTAATTGACGCTATACAGCAACCATGCCTTCTGGAAGTCATCATTCGAAGGATGTTTAGCTTTGAAAGAGTCGCGCAGATTCTCGGCGGATGCTCTGTCATCGAATGTACCGATAACTACACGATACAGGTTTCTTTCTGCATTGTAAACCACCATTGCAGTATAGCCTTCATTCACCAATGCCTGCTTCACACCTTCCGCATTAGCTTTCACGCTATAAGCTCCGCAAACTACACTAAAGGTTTTCAAGCTGGTACCACCTGATACCACAGTCACCTTTTCCTGACGCATGCCGGCAGGTGCACTTTCCACCACCTTTACTTCTACTGGAGCGGTAACCACTGGAGCCACCTCTTCTGCAGGGGCAGTTGTTTGCGGCTCAGCCAATTCCTGCTGTTTTGCCTTTTCATATGCTTTCTTATAAGCACTTTCACTTGATTTACAAGAAGAGAATGCCAGAGCTATGCATACTCCCATTCCCAATACGGCTAATTTTTCATCTTTTCTATTGTTTTTATTAGTAAAATCGTCTATTCTTATTCTTTATCTCAAAATTTCCGAAAAATAGATTTCGTACCCTCATATTCCAAACGCAATGAAGAGTAGGACAAATCTTCTACTTTAAAGGTACATTTTCCTTCCGGCCACCCGAAATAAGTATCATAATTTTTATCGTTAACGCTTTCAGGCAACAAAATAATGGAAATTTCAGCACCTTTCAAAGAATAATTTCCAAAAAACGTAGTCAACCCTCCATCTTTCAACAAACATATGGCAGAAAAACTTCCTTTTTGAAAATTATAGAATACACTGTCCACCTTCTCTGATGTACCGTCGGCATATTGATACTGACGCAACTGCCACTTACCGGCCAAGTCACCCCCACCATTCATGCAAGCGGTCAAAGTACAAGCCACCAATACAATCCAAAGATATTTTAAATGCAATTTCATCATTTTTCCATGCCACTATCTAAATATGGAACAAAAGTACACCATAACATGCGATTATACCTCAGCATCCTTAGTTAAATATAATTAAACCCCTCCATAAAAAGAGATTTCCCGGAAGACTTGACGTATATTTGCCAAATATAAACAGGGCATGAGGCTCACTTAATTGATTACATGACATTTGAAAATTTGAATTTGATAGAACCTATATTGAAGGCTCTTCAAGAAGAGGGGTATTCCACCCCTACCCCAATCCAGGAAAAATCGATCCCTATATTACTTCAAGGAAAAGACTTATTAGGATGTGCTCAAACCGGAACAGGCAAAACCGCCGCATTTTCCATCCCTATCTTGCAAAAGTTATATAAAACGGATAATCGCAAAAGTATCAAAGCACTCATTCTGACGCCGACCCGCGAGTTGGCCATACAGATAGGAGAATCCTTCAGTGCATACGGTAAGTATACCGGACTGAGACATGCCGTCATCTTCGGCGGTGTAGGACAAAAGCCACAGACAGATGAACTGAAACGTGGAGTACAAATACTGGTTGCAACTCCCGGACGACTGCAAGACCTGGTCAACCAAGGTTTCATTAACCTAAAAGCACTCGAATTCTTCGTATTGGACGAAGCAGACCGGATGCTGGACATGGGATTCATACATGATATCCGACGCATATTAAAGCTATTGCCCGCAAAACGGCAGACTCTCTTCTTTTCGGCCACAATGCCTCCAGAAATAGAGACCTTGGCAAACTCCATGCTGACGCACCCCGAGAAAGTGGAAGTCACCCCTGCATCGTCTACGGTTGACACAATCTCCCAATCAGTCTATTTCGTTGAGAAAAAAGAGAAAAAAGACTTACTGATTCATCTGCTGAAGAATCCGGCTATCAAGTCCGTACTTATCTTCACCAGAACTAAATATGGAGCAGACAAACTTGCACGTACCCTTAGTAAGTCCGGAATAAGAGCCGAAGCCATACATGGAAACAAGTCGCAGAATGCCCGACAGCGAGCACTGACCGGCTTTAAGAACCATGAACTGCGTGTACTGATAGCAACCGATATTGCAGCACGAGGTATCGACGTGGACCAACTATCACACGTCATCAACTACGAGTTGCCCAACATTCCGGAAACATACGTACACCGTATCGGACGAACCGGACGTGCCGGCCACGACGGTATTGCCCTCTCCTTTTGCGAATCGGAAGAACTGCCTTACCTGAAAGATATCCAAAAATTGATAGGGAAAAGTATCCCAGTAATAAAAGAACACCCTTTTGTCACCGCCGATGGTTTAAAAGCCCAGAAAATCAAGACTGAAGAAATTAAGGCCAAAACCAAGGAAAACAAAATCTATCGCGGGAGCCGTACGAATGGAGACTTTTGGAGAAGAAAAAAGCAAACCTCGCAAAACAACACCCAAAAAGGAGTTGGAAGATAAAGACAATCATAAAAAAACTGATATTCCGAACAAAGTTTCAAAAAGATTTGTTAGTTTTGTCGTACGAACCTCAAAAAAGAAAGGAATATCATTATGAAAGGATTAAATGTTTTAGCAGCTTTCCTGGGTGGCGCCGCAGTAGGTGCAGCCCTCGGTATCTTATTTGCTCCTGAAAAAGGAGAAGACACCCGTAACAAAATCGCAGAAATTCTCCGTAAGAAAGGGATTCGTCTGAACCGAAGCGAAATGGAAGACTTGGTAGATGAAATTGCTGCGGAAATTAAAGGTGAGGTAACGGAATAAGGTAAAAACAGAACCACTATGTTTGCAGACGACAAAAGTATAGAAAATATGCAGCAGCTCTTCATTGAATTCAAGAAATACCTGGAGCTGCAAAAGAATATACCAAACTGGAAGTCACCGAAAAACTATCCAAACTGCTTTCTACACTTTTATTGGTGCTATTGGTCGTCATACTCGGCGTAGTGGTTCTGTTTCATCTGTCGTTTACGCTGGTCTATATCTTAGCTCCGCTGGTAGGCGGGCTAATGATGAGTTTTGCACTTATCACGTGCTTCCATATCCTACTCATCGTTCTGCTTGTCCTATTCCGCAAAAAGCTCATTATTGATCCGACAGTAAAACTTATCGCAGAATTATTCTTAGACAATTAATTCGAAATATTCATGGATAATACGACCAATACGACTCCCGTCACTTTAGAAAGCATCGCCCAGAAAAAAGCCATGCTGCTACAAGAAATACGACTCCAGAAAGAAATCATGACTGGGCTTACACAAGAAATTTTTGCTCCGCTGGAACCAGCTACCAACAAGGCAAATGCCATGATGAGAGCATTCAACACGGGTATGGCTGTTTTTGACGGTATAGTATTGGGGGTAAAGGTAATGAAGAAATTCAGAAAAATATTTGGAAGAAAGAGATAGAATATCGGATAAAAAAGAGGGGATGGCCATAACAGTCATCCCCTCTTTTTTTATCCGATATAGTCTGAGCACTTTTATACGTACGTCTCAAGCAACTTCACTGCTCCTTCAGGCACAATCGTCACTTCTTGGGTTGCAGCTGGCAGCAGGATTGTTTCGCCCGCTTGTACGGAAACTTCATTCTTCTCATTATCAATAATACGGCAAGAACCCTCCACACAAATAAAGATAACAAAAGAATCCAGTTCAGAATAGTCACAAGTGATTTCTTCCGTCATGTCATAGATGGAAGTCGTGAAATACGGGCTTGCCACCATTTCTACCGGTTCATTCTGCACCTGCTCGTACTCCGTACGAAAATCGTCCTGCACATCTGCAAAATTAATGGCATCAATGGCCTGGCTTGTATGCAGTTCTCTTGATTTACCATCCTTATCCTTACGATTGTAATCAAAAATACGGTAAGTGATATCCGACGTTTGCTGTATTTCTGCTACAAAAGCTCCCGCACCGATTCCATGTACCCGACCTGCAGGCACATAAAACACATCGCCCGGTTTAATGGCGCAAGTCTGCAGAACATCCGCAAACGTACCATTATACACTCGTTCCTTATATTCTTTCGGAGTAATCTGCTCTGCAAAACCGGAAATCAGCTTGGCACCCTGGTCAGCAGCAATAACATACCACATTTCATTTTTACCAAAACTGTTATGACGTTTCTTAGCCAACTCGTCACCCGGGTGTACCTGAATCGACAAGTCCAACTTGGCATCAATAAACTTTATCAATAAAGGAAACTTATTTCCGAAACGTGCATAGTTGGCTTCTCCTACCAGGTCTTCCTTATATTTTCTGACCATATCCGGCAGCGTCAATCCTTTGTCTGCACCATTGGCCACTATAGACTCACTGCCTTCTACTGCCGACACTTCCCAACTCTCGCCTACATTGGCAAGGGTATCATTCAAATGTTTGAATGGAATAATCTTGTCGCCTCCCCAAAGCGTCTGCTTCAGAATAGGCTCAAATTTTAGAGGATACATTCGTTGTTTTTATTAGAACTTTCTGTTAATGATGTGATTTTTTTAGATTCCGGGGGCAAACATACAAAAAATATCAATTTGTATTCCATTTGTTAAACGCTAAACTTTCCTAAAATGTTCTCCACATTTCCTTCCAATTACTTGGGGGAACAAAAGAATTTCTTTTTATTTGCAAGAAATTTAATTAATACCATGGATATGATAAACACTACTCCAACAGAAAGTAATTTGTCCGGTTTGAACCAAAAAGACTTTCAAAAGGATATAAATAACAAAAAGACAGATTTATTTATCCTGAAGAATGCCCAGGGAATGGAAGTTGCAGTTACTAATTACGGCTGTGCAATACTTTCCATCATGGTACCCGACAAAAATGGCAAATATGCCAATGTTGTATTAGGACACGACAGTATTGAACATGTAATCAACAGCCCGGAACCTTTTCTAAACACTACCATCGGACGCTACGGTAACCGGATAGCTAAAGGAAAGTTTACTTTATACGGCGAAGAGCACCAATTGGCAATCAACAATGGTCCCAACTCACTGCATGGCGGTCCGACTGGTTTTCATACCCGTGTATGGGATGCTGTCCAGCCAGAGCCATCAACAGTCATCTTCAACTACACATCCGCTGACGGCGAAGAGGGCTTCCCCGGAAATCTCGAAGTAGAAATGACTTATCGCCTGGAGGATGAGACCAATGCTCTGGTCATCGAATACCGGGCTACTACCGATAAAGCCACCATCGTCAATCTGACCAATCACGGTTTCTTCAATCTTGCCGGTATAGCCAATCCCTCCCCTACAGTCTTAAACAATATCGTTACCATCAACGCAGATTTTTATGTACCCATCGATGAAGTATCCATTCCTACCGGAGAGATATTGAAGGTAGAAGGTACTCCTATGGATTTCCGTACTCCCCATACTCTTGGTGAACGAATTGATGAGAAACATACACAAATTGTGAATGGCGCAGGATATGACCATTGCTATGTACTGAACAAGACTGAAAGTGGAGAGCTGAGCCTTGCAGCCACCTGCATAGAGCCCAACAGCGGGCGAACGATGGAAGTATATACCACTGAAAATGGCGTCCAGCTCTACACAGGAAACTGGCTCGGGGGCTTTGAAGGTGCCCATGGAGCCACTTTCCCTGCAAGAAGTGCAGTCTGCTTTGAGGCCCAGTGTTTTCCCGATACGCCCAACAAGTCCCATTTTCCGTCGGCAGTATTGCTACCGGGTGATGAGTACCAGCAAGTGACAATCTACAAGTTTGGTGTACAAGAATGAAATAACTAATCCAATTTATAAACTTATTAATTTTACAAAACCATGACACAACAAAAACAGAATGGTAAACTCATCGCAATTATCACGATGATCTTCCTTTTTGGTATGATTTCATTTGTTACCAACCTTGCTGCCCCTATGGGAATCGTACTGAAAAATCAGTTTTCAGTATCCAACGCTTTAGGGATGTTGGGTAACTTTGGTAACTTTATTGCATATGCAGTGATGGGAATACCAAGCGGCATCTTACTACAACGGGTAGGGTATAAAAAAACGGCATTGATAGCAGTAGCTGTAGGCTTTATCGGTGTAGGTATCCAATATTTATCAGGTCATTCAAGCCCTGATATGGCTTTTGCCGTATATTTGATTGGCGCTTTCATCGCCGGTTTCTCCATGTGTTTGCTTAATACGGTAGTCAACCCGATGCTGAACAAGCTCGGCGGCGAAGGTAACAAAGGAAACCAGCTTATCCAAGTGGGTGGTTCTTTCAACTCCGTAATGGCCACCATTACTCCGATGTTCGTAGGTATCCTGATTGCCGGTTCCATTGAAAAAGCTACTATCTCTCAGATATTCCCTGTAATGTACACAGCAATGGCTGTATTTGCCATCGCGTTCTTCGTTCTTTTGATTGTGCCCATACCGGAACCCAATGCTGCAACTTCAACAGAACCTATCGGTAAGTTGATGTCAGGCGCTTTAAAATTCCGCCACTTCATTTTGGGAGCTATAGCGATCTTTGTATATGTAGGTGTCGAAGTTGGTGTACCGGGTACTCTGAACTTGTTCTTGACCGATCCGATTGAAAAGGGAGGAGCAGGCATTTCTTCCACCATTTCCGGTTTTGTTGTAGGTACATATTGGTTCCTCATGCTGATTGGACGTCTGGCCGGCGCTTCATTGGGTGCAAAAATCTCCAGTAAGGCAATGCTTACCTTTACTTCCGCATTAGGCTTACTTTTGGTATTCCTTGCCATCTTCTCATCTACCGGTTCGCTTGTCAATCTGCCGGTACTCCAACAAAGTGCTACGGGAGGTCTCTCTTTCGGATTTGCAGAAGTACCCATCAATGCAATGTATCTGGTACTGGTAGGTCTGTGTACTTCCATCATGTGGGGTGGTATCTTTAATTTGGCCGTAGAAGGATTGGGTAAATATCTGGCAGCGGCTTCCGGTCTGTTCATGGTATTGGTATGCGGCGGCGGCATCTTGCCCGTTATCCAAGGTTTGGTGGCCGACATTGCAGGTTTCATGCCGAGTTACTGGGTTATCATCGCAGCCCTTGGCTATCTGTTGTTCTACGGTTTGGTAGGCTGCAAAAATGTCAATAAGGACATCAAGGTCGATTAACAAGAAAATATAGGTAATTTATTTATTCACCTTATAAAATATAAATATCATGGATATAGAATACGTAAGAAGCCGTTTCATCAAGCACTTTGACGGAACAACGGGAGCTGTTTATGCTTCTCCGGGTCGCATCAACCTTATCGGTGAGCATACAGACTATAACGGTGGTTTTGTATTCCCCGGAGCAATCGATAAGGGAATGATTGCAGAAATAAAGCCCAACGGCACAAACACAGTAAAAGCTTATTCCATCGACCTGAAAGATTATGTGGAATTTGGCTTGAATGAAGAAGATGCACCCCGCGCAAGCTGGGCAAGATATATCTTTGGCGTGTGCCGGGAAATGATGAAACGCGGTGTAGATGTAAAAGGTTTCAATACCGCTTTTGCAGGCGATGTGCCTCTGGGTGCAGGAATGTCCTCGTCAGCAGCTTTGGAAAGTACCTATGCCTATGCTTTGAACGACTTGTTCGGTGACAACAAGATAGACAAATTTGAATTGGCAAAAGTGGGACAATCTACAGAACACAACTATTGTGGCGTAAACTGTGGTATCATGGACCAATTTGCTTCTGTATTCGGAAAGAAAGGAAGCCTCATCCGCCTGGATTGCCGTTCACTGGAATATCAGTATTTCCCATTCGACCCGCAAGGCTATCGTCTGGTTCTTGTAGATTCTGTAGTGAAACACGAACTTGCATCTTCAGCATACAACAAACGTCGTCAAAGCTGCGAAGCTGCTGTTGCCGCTGTTCAGAAGAAGCATCCACACGTAGAATTCCTGCGTGACGTTACCATGGGCATGCTGGAAGAAGCCAAAGCCGACATCAGCGCAGAAGACTATATGCGTGCAGAATATGTCATCGAAGAGATTCAACGCGTACTCGACGTTTGCGACGCCCTGGAAAAAGGCGATTATGAAACTGTAGGCCAAAAGATGTATGAAACACATCATGGCATGAGTAAGTTGTATGAAGTAAGCTGCGAAGAACTCGATTTTCTGAATGACCTTGCATTTGATTGTGGAGTTACCGGTTCACGTGTCATGGGCGGTGGATTCGGTGGATGTACAATCAATCTGGTAAAGGATGAATTGTACAGTACATTCATCGAAAAAGCAAAAGATGAATTCAAGAAGAAGTTCGGCAGAAGCCCAAAAGTATATGATGTAGTCATCAGCGACGGTGCCCGCAGATTAGAATAATAGACATCAGCATTCAAATAAAAGGCGTTTCCCAGTAATGGGAAGCGCCTTTTTCTTCTCCCCTATTCCACCGTTTTCCACTCTAAAAACAAAATCATCCGAGAAGTTTATTCCGAACACATCTATCTGTACAGCCAGTTGGCACAGATATGTTTCTTGACACTTATGTTGCATAACATATAAAAGTGTACAGCCTACACTAAAGAAAAGTGTTACTTTTACACCCAAAGAAAGATAATCATCTCATTTACATTAAATACAAAACCATGAAAAGACATGTTCTACTTGCAGGAATTGCCGCAATGATGCTAACTGCGTGCAATCAAAAGACAGAAACAACGCTTACGCTGTCCGGTCTTGATCCAGTAAAATTCCAAACAACAGTCAATGACGCCCAGACACAGCTTTATACGCTGAAGAATAAAGCGGGCATGGAAGTATGCATCACAAACTTTGGAGGACGTATTGTATCCATTATGGTACCCGACAAAAATGGAGTTATGCAGGATGTAGTATTGGGCTTTGACAGCATTGCCGATTACATCAACATACCAAGTGACTTTGGTGCTTCTATCGGACGCTACGCCAACCGGATTAACCAAGGGAAAATCGTTCTTGACGGAGATACCATACAGTTACCACAGAACAATTTCGGACATTGCCTGCACGGTGGCCCCAAAGGATGGCAATACCAAGTATACAGTGCCAATCCCATTGACAGCACAACTCTGAAGCTCACCCGCATTTCACCGGATGGAGACGAGAATTTCCCGGGTAATGTTACGGCAAAAGTACTTTTCAAGTTAACGGATGACAATGCCATTGATATAAAATACAGTGCAACAACAGACCAAAAGACGGTTATCAATATGACTAACCATTCTTATTTCAATTTATCAGGTGACCCTTCAAAGGCAGCAACAGACCACATCTTATACATCAATGCAGACAACTATACTCCGGTAGACAGTACTTTCATGACAACGGGTGACATCATCTCCGTCAAAGAAACACCAATGGACTTTACCACTCCCAAGAGTGTGGCACAAGACATCAACCGGACGGACTTTGAACAAATAAAGAACGGAAACGGATATGACCACAATTGGGTACTGAATACTAAAGGTGACCTATCCCAAGTGGCAGCCAAACTGACATCGCCTATAAGCGGCATCACCCTGGAAGTTTATACCAATGAGCCAGGCATACAAGTATATACCGGGAATTTCCTGGATGGCACCGTAAAGGTAAAAAAGGCATTACTTACAACCAGCGCGCTTCCGTATGCCTCGAGACACAACATTATCCGGATAGCCCCAACAAATCCCAATGGCCTTCTGTCGTACTGGAACCCGGACAAATTTACAACAGTGAATGTGTTTTCAAATTTTCCGTAGAAAAATAACAATAACCTTATAAATCATTTATTATCGTGGAAACATTAGATTGGTTAGTCATTGGAATCTTTTTCCTGGCTTTAATTGGAATTATTGTCTGGGTTGTCAAACAGAAACAGAATGACTCAGCAGACTATTTTTAGGTGGTCGTGATGCCACATGGCTCGCTATCGGTGCATCTATCTTTGCATCCAACATCGGTTCGGAACACTTAATCGGATTAGCCGGTGCCGGTGCTTCCAGCGGTATGGCGATGGCACATTGGGAAATACAAGGCTGGATGATCCTTATCTTAGGTTGGGTATTCGTACCGTTCTATTCGCGAAGTATGGTATTCACAATGCCTGAATTCCTAGAACGCCGCTATAATCCACAATCAGTACAATATTGTCTGTAATATCTTTAATCAGCTATGTACTGCAAAAGTTGCCGTTGACGGTTTATGCAGGAGGATTGGTATTCCAACAAGTATTCGGTATAAAGAACTTTTGGGGAATTCGTACTTCTTTTGGATTGCCGCCATCGGTCTGGTTATACTGACTGCGCTCTACACAATCTTCGGAGGAATGAAGTCGGTACTTTATACCTCCATCCTGCAGACCCCCATCTTGCTGTTAGGTTCACTGATAATCCTTGTACTCGGCTTCAAAGAATTGGGAGGCTGGGATGAGATGATGAGAATCTGCGGTGCAGTCACAGTGAACGATTATGGCAACACAATGACAGAACTTATACGCAGTAATAACGACCCTAACTTCCCTTGGTTGGGTGCACTGATTGGTTCAGCCATTATCGGATTCTGGTATTGGTGTACAGACCAGTTCATCGTGCAACGCGTACTTTCCGGAAAGAATGAAAAGGAAGCACGGCGCGGTACCATCTTCGGAGCTTACCTGAAATTATTGCCCGTATTCTTATTCCTTATCCCAGGCATGATTGCTTTCGCATTACACCAAAAATATCTCGGAACCGGGGGAGAAGGTTTTCTACCTATGCTGGCAAACGGAAATGCCAATGCAGATGCTGCTTTCCCAACTCTAGTAGCAAAATTGCTTCCTGCAGGAGTCAAAGGTTTGGTTGTTTGCGGTATTCTTGCAGCATTGATGAGTTCTCTCGCATCTTTGTTCAACTCATCTGCTATGCTTTTCACCATTGACTTCTACAAACGTTTCAAGCCGAACACTTCTGAGAAAAAGTTGGTAGGAATTGGACAGATGGCAACTGTTGCGATTGTGATATTGGGTATACTCTGGATTCCCATTATGCGCAGTGTAGGCGATGTACTTTACACCTACTTACAAGATGTACAATCTGTATTAGCACCAGGCATTGCCGCAGCCTTCCTCTTGGGGATCTGCTGGAAACGCACCTCTGCACAAGGCGGTATGTGGGGACTGATTGCCGGAATGATTATCGGTTTAACCGTCTGGGGGCAAAGTATATTACAGCAATGTAGGAGATGTGTCAAGCAGTACCTTCAAGTATCTGTTCTACGATATGAACTGGCTGTTTTTCTGCGGATGGATGTTCTTGTTCTGCATCGTAGTAGTTATCGCAGTCAGCATGTTTACAGCTGCCCCAAGCGCTGAAAAGATTCAAGGGCTGGTATTCGGAACTTCAACTCCTGAACAAAAAGCAGCTACACGTGCGAGTTGGAATAAATGGGATATCATTCATACCCTTATCATCCTGGGTATTACTGCTGCTTTTTATTGGTATTTCTGGTAAATCGGTATGTTGCTATGATATATATCCATGCAGCATACCCCTTAAACAAAAATTAAGATATGAGTAATTACTATAGTTCAAATCCGAAACTTTATGTAGGTATCGACTGCATTATTTTCGGTTTCAATGAAGGAGAATTGAACCTGCTGTTGCTGAAGCGTAACTTCGAACCGGCAATGGGCGAATGGTCGCTGATGGGTGGATTCGTGCAGGAAGACGAAAGCGTGGATGATGCAGCCAAACGAGTCCTGAATGAACTAACCGGACTGGAAGATGTATATATGGAACAAGTCCAAGCTTTCGGAGCCATAGATCGTGACCCAGGAGAACGCGTAGTCTCCATTGTTTACTATGCGCTCATCAACATCAACGAATACGACAAAGAATCCGTACAGCAACACAATGCTTTCTGGGTAAATATCAATGAACTGCCAGCGCTAATCTTTGATCATCCGCAAATGGTGGAGAAAGCTCGGAAGTTGATGCAACAAAAAGCGTCCACCGAACCAATCGGCTTTAATCTACTACCTAAACTGTTCACGCTGTCACAACTGCAAAGCTTATACGAAGCTATATACGGCGAGAGCATTGACAAACGGAACTTCCGAAAACGCATAGCAGAAATGGACTATATAGAAAAAACTGACAAAATAGACAAAACGGGGTCCAAACGTGGAGCTGCTTTATATCAGTTTAATGAGAAGGCATACCGCAAAGCTCCGAAATTTAAGCTCTGAGAACCTAATATTCAACAACTTGTAATTAGTAATTTAAATAATATGCTGGAAGCACTGAAAGACAAAGTATTCCATGCTAACCTTGAACTGGTGAAGCACGGATTGGTTATCTTCACATGGGGCAATGTATCGGGCATTGACCGCGAATCTGGTCTGGTAGTCATCAAGCCCAGTGGGGTGAGTTACGATGAAATGAAAGCAGAGGATATGGTGGTAGTGAATCTTGACGGCAAGGTCGTGGAAGGACGGTTAAAGCCCTCTTCAGACACGCCGACCCACCTGGTTCTCTATAAAGCATTCCCCGAAATCGGCGGTGTGGTGCACACGCACTCTACTTACGCCACAGCCTGGGCACAAGCCGGATGTGACATACCGAATATCGGGACAACACATGCCGATTACTTCCACGACGCCATACCCTGCACAGCAGACATGACGAAGGAGGAAGTGGAAGGAGCGTATGAACTGGAAACGGGAAATGTCATCGTAAAACGCTTTGAGGGGCTGAACCCGGTACATACTCCCGGAGTATTGGTAAAGAACCACGGTCCTTTCTCGTGGGGAAAAGACGCACACGAAGCGGTACATAATGCCGTAGTGATGGAGCAGGTGGCAAAAATGGCAAGTATAGCCTATGCCGTGAACCCCAATCTGACCATGAATCCGCTGCTGATAGAAAAACATTTCAGCCGCAAGCACGGTCCTAACGCTTATTATGGACAGAAATAACTATCATTCTTTAAATATAAACTATAAAAATAAATTGTATGAACACATTTGAACAATATGAAGTATGGTTCGTAACCGGAGCACAGCTCTTGTACGGAGGTGACGCAGTTATCGCAGTAGACGCACATAGTAATGAAATGGTGAAAGGTCTGAATGATTCCGGGAAACTGCCCGTAAAGGTAGTATATAAAGGTACGGTCAATTCATCCAAAGAAGTAACCGCTACCTTCAAAGCCGCCAACAACGACGATAAGTGTATCGGAGTCATCACCTGGATGCACACCTTCTCTCCTGCCAAAATGTGGATTCACGGTTTGCAGGAACTGAAGAAGCCATTACTACACTTCCATACACAGTTCAACAAGGAAATTCCCTGGGAGACGATGGACATGGATTTTATGAACCTGAACCAATCGGCTCACGGCGACCGCGAGTTCGGACACATCGTGACACGTATGCGAAAGAACCGCAAAGTGGTAGTAGGCCACTGGCAGGACGAAAAAGCCCAAAACCAGATTGCCGCATGGATGCGCGTAGCTGCCGCATGGGCTGATGCGCAGGATATGCTCATCATCCGCTTCGGCGACCAGATGAACAACGTGGCTGTGACAGACGGTGACAAGGTCAGTGCCGAACAAGTATTGGGCTATCATGTGGACTACTATCCCATCAATGATGTGATGACACACTACAATGCTGTCAGCGACGAGGACGTGAAGGCACTCGTAGCAGAATACTTCAAGCTCTACGACCACGCTCCCGAACTGGAAGACGCACGTACGGAAGCCTACACCAAAGTATGGAACTCCGCCAAGGCCGAAGTCGCCATTCGCCGCGTGCTGAAAGACACGGGTGCCAAAGGCTTCACCACCAACTTCAACGATTTGGGCGACTTTGACCAAATCCCCGGACTGGCCTCACAGCGACTGATGGCGGAAGGTTACGGCTTCGGTGCCGAAGGCGACTGGAAAACTGCGGCACTATACCGTACCACTTGGGTGATGAGTCAAGGCATGCCGAAGGGGTGCTCCTTCCTCGAAGACTATACGCTGAACTTCGACGGAGAAAAGAGCGCCATTCTGCAGGCACACATGTTGGAAGTCTGTCCACTGATTGCCGAACAGAAGCCGAAACTGGAAGTGCACCGTCTGAGCATCGGTATCGACAGCGAAACAGCCCGCCTGGTATTTACCAGCAAGCAAGGTGAAGGTGTAGCCGCTACCATCGTAGACCTGGGCAATCGCTTCCGCCTCATTGTGAACAAAGTAGAATGCATCAAGAGCAAGCCTCTGCCCAAGTTGCCCGTTGCCAGCGCACTGTGGATTCCAATGCCCAACCTCGAGGTGGGCGCTGCAGCCTGGATTCTGGCCGGAGGTACACATCATACCAGCTTCTCCTACGACCTGACGGTGGAATATTGGGAAGACTTTGCCGAAATGGCCGGCATCGAAATGGTAGTCATCGATGAAAATACCACCATCAGCGAGTTCAAAAAAGAACTGCGCATGAATGAAGTCTACTATATGCTGAACAAGGCACTTGCGGTGAGTAATCATTACGGATTACCGATTGCGGACTACTAATTACACGTACCACAAACGTAACTAGTAGTTTGCAATTAGTAATCCGTTGTTTATAATCGTACTATAAATCCGTAAATTATCATTAATACCATGAAATTAGATGCAAAATCAACCATTGAGGCAGGCAAGGCCATCCTTGGTATAGAACTCGGTTCCACACGAATCAAGGCGGTTTTGATTGACCAGGAAAACAAACCCATCGCCCAGGGAAGCCATACTTGGGAGAATCAGTTAGTCGACGGACTGTGGACATATAGCGTCGAGGCTGTCTGGTATGGGTTGCAGGATTGCTACGCAGACCTTCGTACCAATGTAAAGAGCCTCTACGCTACAGAGATAGAGACCTTGGCAGCTATCGGTGTCAGTGCCATGATGCACGGCTATATGGCATTCAATGAAAAAGAAGAAATCCTTGTACCCTTCCGTACCTGGAGAAATACTAATACCGGACAGGCTGCCGCAGCCCTATCCGAACTATTTGTCTACAACATCCCTCTGCGTTGGAGCATCTCCCACCTCTACCAAGCCATCCTGGATAATGAAGAGCACGTTCCATCCATCAATTACCTGACCACCCTTGCAGGTTTTGTCCACTGGCAAATAACCGGCCAAAAGGTACTGGGCATAGGAGATGCCTCCGGTATGCTCCCTATCGATCCCATCACCAAAAACTATTCTTCTGAAATGGTGGATAAGTTCGACAAACTTATTGCTCCGAAAGGATACGACTGGAAGCTTCGAGATATTCTGCCGAAGGTATTGTCGGCCGGTGAAAACGCAGGTTTCCTTACTCCCGAAGGAGCCAGTCGCCTCGACGTATCGGGACATCTGAAAGCAGGAATTCCCGTCTGTCCGCCCGAAGGTGACGCTGGAACCGGCATGGTTGCCACCAACGCCGTAAAGCAGCGCACTGGAAACGTATCGGCAGGCACCTCCTCTTTCTCAATGATTGTATTGGAGAAAGAATTGTCCAAGCCCTACGAAATGATTGACATGGTAACCACCCCCGACGGAAGCCTCGTAGCTATGGTGCATTGCAACAACTGCACTTCCGACCTCAATGCCTGGATCAATATTTTCAAAGAATACCAGGAACTGATGGGTATCCCCGTAGATATGGACGAAATCTACGGAAAGCTCTATAACCACGCCCTGACAGGCAATGCAGACTGCGGAGGCCTCATCTCATACAACTACATATCAGGCGAACCTATAACGGGACTGGCAGACGGACGTCCACTGTTTGTACGTTCGGCAAACGACAAGTTCAACCTTGCCAACTTCATGCGCACCCATCTGTATGCTTCAGTGGGAGTTCTCAAAATCGGCAACGACATCCTTTTCAATGAAGAGAAAATCAGAGTAGACAGAATCACTGGTCACGGAGGACTCTTCAAAACCAAAGGAGTAGGCCAGAGAATACTGGCAGCTGCCATCAATTCACCCATTTCCGTTATGGAAACAGCCGGCGAAGGTGGTGCCTGGGGTATTGCCCTCCTCGCTTCCTACCTTGCAAACAACGGAAACGACCAATCCCTTGCCGACTTCCTGGACAAGCATGTATTCACCGGAAATGCCGGTATTGAAATCTCACCGACAGCCGAAGATGTAAGCGGATTCAACACCTACATCGAAAGCTATAAAGCTGGTTTGCCCATCGAAGAAGCAGCAGTAAGATTCAAGAACTAAGTATTTAATAACACTAAAAAACTATGAACACAAAGTTATTTATCAGTAGCATATTTCTCTCCACCTCGTTGTCACTCTTCGCACAGAAAAGTGCCACTATCACTTTACACACAGACCAGAGCGAGCAAATCATTCCCAAAGAAATCTACGGCCAATTTGCAGAGCATTTGGGAACTTGTATCTATGGTGGACTTTGGGTAGGTGAAAACTCCGATATTCCCAACATCAACGGTTATCGCACCGACGTATTCAATGCACTGAAGGAGCTCCGTGTACCCGTCCTTCGCTGGCCGGGAGGCTGCTTTGCCGATGAATACCACTGGATGGACGGTATCGGCCCTAAAGAAAACCGCCCCAAAATGGTGAACAACAACTGGGGAGGCACTATCGAAGACAACAGTTTCGGAACCCATGAGTTCCTCAATCTCTGCGAAATGCTGGGTTGTGAGCCCTATATCAGCGGAAACGTAGGCAGTGGTACCGTAGAAGAACTTGCCAAATGGGTGGAATACATGACCTCCGAAGGAGACTCCCCCATGGCACGCCTGCGCCGCCAGAACGGTCGCGACAAAGCCTGGAAAGTAAAATACCTCGGTGTGGGTAACGAAAGCTGGGGTTGCGGTGGAAGCATGCGTCCCGAATATTATGCCGACCTCTACCGCCGCTACTCCACCTACTGCCGCAACTATGACGGCAATAGCCTTTTCAAGATAGCCAGCGGTGCCAGCGACTACGACTATAACTGGACCAAAGTGCTGATGGACCGCGTAGGCGGCCGTATGCACGGTCTTTCCTTGCACTACTATACCGTCAGCGGATGGAACGGCAGTAAAGGCGCCGCCACCCAATTCAGTAAAGACGACTATTACTGGACACTGGGCAAATGCCGCGAAATAGAAGATGTCATCAAGAAGCATTGCACCATTATGGATGAATACGACCCTCAAAAGAACGTGGCTCTTATGCTTGACGAATGGGGAACCTGGTGGGACACTGAACCGGGTACCAATCCCGGACATCTGTACCAACAGAATACATTGCGTGATGCTTTTGTCGCTTCCCTCAGCTTCGACATCTTCCATAAATATACCGACCGTCTGAAAATGGCAAACATTGCCCAAATCGTCAATGTATTGCAATCCATGATTCTGACCAGCGGAAAAAACATGGTACTCACCCCCACTTATTATGTATTCAAAATGTACAATGTACACCAGGATGCCACCTACATTCCTCTTGAGCTGAACTGCGACATGATGGATGTACGCGACAACCGCAGAATACCAATGGTCAGCGCTACCGCCTCCAAAGACCCAAACGGCAAGATACACATTTCCATGTCCAACGTAGATGCAGACAATGCACAGGAAGTGACCATCAATCTGTCTGGAACGAAAGCCAAGAAAGCAGTTGGTGAAATATTGACTTCCACCAATCTGACGGACTACAATTCATTTGAAAATCCCGACAATGTGAAACCCGTTCCGTTCAAAGAGGTAAAAATCAATAAAGATATTCTCAAGATTAAACTTCCGGCCAAATCAATCGTTACTATTGAGTTACAGTAAAACTACCGTGCACCGCACAAAATCAGCTAAATACGTTTAGTATCATTTTAGCAGCAAAAAGGCAGTAATACTGATAAAAAAGACACTCTTCGAGTGTTGTGAATTACGCATAAAGAGTTATCTTTGCCCTTGGAAAACCTACAAGGACCAAATAACCTATTGATAATATTCAAAATTAATTAGATTCAATATGAACGACAACAAACTTATGAACCGTGCGGCGGACAATATCCGTATCCTTGCTGCATCCATGGTTGAGAAAGCCAACTCCGGGCATCCGGGCGGTGCCATGGGTGGTGCTGACTTTGTAAATGTACTCTTCTCAGAGTTCCTGGTATATGACCCTGAAAATCCGGCTTGGGAAGGTCGTGACCGTTTCTTCCTCGACCCGGGACACATGTCACCGATGCTTTACTCTACATTGGCCCTGACCGGCAAGTTCACGCTGGACGAACTGAAAGAGTTCCGCCAATGGGGAAGCCCTACTCCGGGACATCCCGAACGTGACATCATGCGCGGCATCGAAAACACTTCCGGACCGCTCGGCCAGGGACACACATTTGCAGTCGGTGCAGCCATCGCAGCCAAGTTCATGAAGGCACGTTTCGAAGAAGTAATGCCACAGACCATCTACGCTTATATTTCTGACGGTGGCATCCAGGAAGAAATCTCCCAAGGCTCAGGCCGTATCGCCGGAGCATTAGGGTTGGATAATCTCATCATGTTCTATGATGCCAACGACATTCAGCTTTCTACCGAGACAAAGGATGTGACCATCGAAGATACCGGCAAGAAATACGAAGCTTGGGGCTGGAAAGTCATTAAAATCAATGGTAACGATCCCGATGCCATCCGCGGTGCACTGAACGAAGCCAAAGCTGAGAAAGAGTGTCCGACGCTGATTATCGGCCATACCGTAATGGGTAAAGGTGCACGCAAGGCAGACGGCAGCAGCTACGAGGCTGATTGTGCCACGCACGGTGCTCCTCTGGGCGGCGACGCTTATATAAACACTATCAAGAATTTGGGTGGTGACCCGACAAATCCGTTTGTCATCTTCCCCGAAGTGGCCGAACTATATGCCAAGCGTGCAACTGAGCTGAAGAAAATCATGGCTGAAAAGTATGCAGCCAAAGCCGCATGGGCAAAAGCCAATCCAGAAAAGGCTGCCAAACTGGAAATGTTCTTCTCCGGCAAGGCTCCCGAAGTGAATTGGGCCGCCATCGAACAGAAAGCAGGCGTTGCCACCCGCGCAGCATCTGCCACTGTGCTCAGTGCTCTCGCCACTCAAGTAGAAAATATGATTGTTGCTTCTGCCGACCTTTCCAATTCCGACAAGACAGACGGATTCCTCAAGAAAACACATGCCTTCAAGAAAGGTGACTTCAGCGGTGCATTCTTCCAGGCCGGTGTTGCCGAGCTGACTATGGCATGTTGCTGTATCGGTATGGCACTGCATGGCGGTGTAATCCCCGCTTGCGGAACTTTCTTCGTATTCTCCGACTACATGAAACCTGCCGTACGTATGGCAGCCCTGATGGAAGTTCCCGTGAAGTTCATCTGGACACACGATGCCTTCCGTGTAGGTGAAGACGGTCCTACCCATGAACCGGTAGAGCAGGAAGCCCAAATCCGCCTGATGGAAAAACTGAAAAACCACAAGGGACATAATTCCATGTTGGTACTCCGCCCGGCAGATGCAGAAGAAACAACTGTGGCATGGAAACTGGCAATGGAAAATACCACAACCCCAACCGGTTTGATTTTCTCCCGCCAGAACATCGCCAACCTGCCCGAAGGCAACGATTACGAACAAGCTGCCAAAGGCGCTTATATTGTAGCCGGCTCCGATGAAAATCCAAATATAATCCTCGTTGCTTCAGGCTCGGAAGTTGCCACATTGGTAGCCGGTACTGAATTGCTGCGCAAGGATGGCATCAAGGTGCGTATCGTGTCCGTTCCTTCCGAAGGTCTGTTCCGTAGCCAAGCTCCGGGATATCAAGAAGGCATTATCCCGTGTGGTGCCAAGGTATTCGGCCTGACAGCCGGTCTGCCCGTCACACTGCAAGGGCTGGTAGGTCCCCGCGGTAAAGTATGGGGATTGGAATCATTCGGATTCTCGGCACCTTATAAAGTGCTGGACGAAAAGCTCGGTTTCACCGCAGAGAACGTTTACAAACAAGTAAAAGCAATGTTATAATCATTATCCAATGTGCTGATGTGCTGATTGCCCGCGCCCTACAAGCTGCAGGCATCAGCACATTGGCACATTGGTATATTAACTGACCATCATGAAAACAATAGGAATCTGTTCCGACCATGCAGGCTTCGAATTGAAGGAATATGTTCGCGGCTGGTTGGAAGCCAAAGGCTGGGCTTACAAGGACTTCGGGACCTACTCAACCGAGAGTTGCGACTATCCCGACTTTGCACATCCTTTGGCACTGGCCGTTGAAGCCGGAGAGTGCTATCCGGGAATTGCCATCTGCGGAAGCGGTGAAGGTATCAGCATAACGCTGAACAAGCATCAGGGTATCCGCGCAGCCCTCTGCTGGACGGCAGAAATAGCCCATTTGGCACGCCAGCACAATGATGCCAATGTGCTTGTCATGCCAGGGCGATTCATCAGTACCGAAGAAGCCGACATGATTATGAGGGAATTCTTCAGTACACCATTCGAAGGCGGACGCCACCAACGAAGAGTGGACAAGATACCGGTACACTTGTAAAGCAATAGAATCACCTTCTTTATGATATCCGCCCGAAGCTCTGACATTCTGATAGAATCGTGAGAAACTTCGGGCTTTTTATTTGCCCCTTTTTCTTATTTTTCACAGTGAAGATGCTCATTGTCTTCAAATAAAAACTATCTTTGTGGTTCGATAACCCGGATATTTTTAGATATGGAACGACTGAATACCATAAAAGAGCTTATCAACCAGGGAAATGTAGAGCAAGCCATCCAGCAGCTTGACGAAATACTGCAAACAGACTTTCCCGGCAAAGACGAAGCTTACTACCTGCGGGGAAATGCCTATCGGAAACAAGGCAACTGGCAACAAGCACTGAACAACTATCAGTATGCCATCGACCTGAACCCCGAAAGCCCGGCACAACATGCCTATCAAATGGCTATGGACATCCTGAACTTCTACAACAAGGATATGTACAATCAATAAATAAAGAACGTAAATTATGGACAAAAATCAAAGGAGCAATCGTAGTAGACACCGAACGTTGCAAAGGCTGCAACTTGTGTGTGGTAGCGTGTCCGCTCAAACGTAATAGCCCTCACCAAGGAGGTGAATGTAGAAAGGGTATAACTATGCCCACCAGATATTGGAAGATACTTGTAACGGCTGCGCCTCGTGCGCCACAGTATGTCCGGACGGATGTATCTCAGTATATAAAATAAAAGTAGAATAAATCTGTAAATCAGTAGAATATGGCAGAAGAAGTTGTATTAATGAAAGGAAACGAAGCCATCGCCCACGCAGCCATCCGTTGCGGTGCAGACGGTTACTTCGGATATCCCATTACTCCGCAATCGGAGGTATTGGAAACTCTTGCCGAACTGAAACCCTGGGAGACGACCGGCATGGTGGTTCTTCAGGCAGAAAGTGAAGTGGCAGCTATCAATATGGTGTACGGCGGTGCCGGAAGTGGTAAAATGGTCATGACCTCCTCCTCCAGCCCCGGTGTCAGCCTAAAGCAGGAAGGTATCTCTTATCTGGCAGGTGCCGAGCTGCCTTGCTTGATTGTAAACGTTATGCGCGGCGGTCCCGGTCTGGGAACCATCCAACCGAGCCAGGCCGACTATTTCCAGACAGTAAAAGGAGGCGGCCACGGTGACTATCGTCTGATTGCCCTTGCTCCGGCTTCCGTACAAGAAATGGCAGATTTCGTAGGACTGGCATTCGAACTTGCCTTCAAATACCGTAATCCGGCAATCATCCTTGCCGACGGTGTCATCGGCCAGATGATGGAAAAAGTGGTGCTCCCGGTACAAAAGCCACGCCGCACCGATGCGGAAGTCATCGAACAATGCCCATGGGCCACTACCGGCAGAACCAATGGCCGCAAACCCAACGTCATCACCTCATTGGAACTGAAACCGGAAGAAATGGAAAAGAACAACATCCGTTTCCAGGCCAAATACAAGCAGATAGAAGAGAATGAGGTTCGCTTCGAGGAAATTCATTGCGATGATGCCGACTACCTGATTGTAGCCTTCGGCTCTATGGCACGCATCGGACAGAAAGCAATGGAGCTGGCACGCGAAGAAGGAATCAAGGTAGGTATGCTCCGCCCCATCACGTTGTGGCCGTTCCCGACCAAAGCCATTGCCGCGTATGCCGACAAGGTGAAAGGTATGCTCGTTACAGAATTGAATGCCGGACAGATGGTGGAAGATGTCCGCCTTGCCGTGAACGGTAAAGTGAAAGTGGAACATTTCGGACGCCTCGGCGGCATTGTTCCCGATCCGGATGAGATAGTAGATGCATTGAAAGAAAAACTGATTAAGAAATGAATCCTGATAAAATAAGAAACGTACTGAACATTCTCTTCATGGTACTTGCCTTGGCAGCTATCATTATATATTTTGCTGCAAAAGATGACTTCAAGCTGTTCATCTACGTCTGCGGCGCGGCGATATTCGTCAAGTTGATGGAGTTTTTCATACGGTTCACCAACAGATAGGAGAAGTGATTATGACAAAAGAAGATATTATAAAGCCCGAGAATCTGGTTGCCAAGAAACCGACTCTGATGAACGACAATCCCATGCACTACTGCCCGGGATGCAGTCACGGCGTAGTTCATAAACTCGTAGCCGAAGTTATCGAAGAAATGGGACTGGAAGACAAAGCAATAGGCATCTCCCCCGTGGGATGTGCCGTGTTCATCTATAATTATATAGACATCGACTGGCAGGAAGCCGCCCATGGACGTGCGCCCGCACTTGCCACTGCCATCAAGCGCCTTTGGCCAGACCGCCTGGTGTTCACTTACCAAGGAGACGGCGACCTGGCTTGTATCGGTACTGCCGAAACCATCCACGCCTTGAACCGCGGCGAAAACATCACCATCATCTTCATCAACAATGCCATCTATGGTATGACCGGGGGACAAATGGCTCCCACTACCCTTGTAGGCATGAAGACATCGACCAGCCCTTACGGACGTGACGTGCATCTGCACGGCTATCCGCTGAAGATGGCCGATATTGCTGCACAATTGGAAGGAACCGCTTACGTGACACGCCAAAGCGTACAGTCCGTTCCCGCCATCCGCAAAGCGAAAAAGGCTATCCGCAAAGCATTCGAGAACTCTATGGCAGGCAAAGGTTCCAACCTTGTGGAAATCGTTTCCACCTGTAACTCCGGCTGGAAGATGTCTCCTGCGAAATCCAATGAATGGATGGTAGAGAACATGTTCCCCTTCTATCCGCTGGGCGACCTGAAAGATAAATAATCATGCTAAAGACAGAAGAACAATGAAAGAAGAAATCATTATAGCAGGCTTCGGTGGACAAGGTGTATTGTCCATGGGAAAGATTTTGGCATATTCCGGATTGATGGAAGGCAAAGAGGTGACTTGGATGCCGGCTTACGGACCGGAACAACGTGGTGGTACAGCCAACGTAACAGTCATCGTAAGTGACGAGAAAATATCCTCACCCATCTTAAGCAAGTACGATGCCGCCATCATCCTGAACCAGCCGTCACTGGAGAAATTCGAAAGCAAGGTAAAACCCGGAGGCGTACTTATCTACGACGGTTACGGCATCATCAACCCGCCGACGCGTAAGGACATCCACGTTTACCGCATCAACGCCATGGATGCCGCCAATGAAATGAACAACGCCAAGGCATTCAACATGATTGTATTGGGTGGATTATTGAAAATCAAGCCGATGGTTACACTGGACAGTGTACTCAGAGGATTGAAGAAGACACTGCCCGAACGCCACCACCACTTGATACCGATGAACGAAGAAGCTATCAAGAAAGGAATGGAACTTATTCAGGAAATGAAATGAAAGGCTATGTAAAGCCACTCCCCATAAGAGGAGGAACTTTACGCCAGAATAAGAGATAAAGGAAAACGGATAAGCCCTTGTGATATTGATTTATTGCAAGGGCTTATTTCATTTCAAGCCGGAAAAAGTATGGATTCAAGGGCAGAGAACCGGAAGCAGTATAGAACAAAACAGAAAACAAGACAGTTTAAAAGAAGCAAAAAAGGCTGAATTCAGTAAGCAAATAATTTTTATTGTATCTTTGCGCCTAATTATGAGACGAATTGTACTGACATATATATTTCTGTCCGTTATAGGGATATGGGGGGCTATGGCGCAAAACACCTTAAACCCGATGAACAATCGCGACCGGTTCGGTAACCAGATTGACCCGAATACCCAGCCGGACAATCTGGAAGACAGTACCAATACTGAGATTCAAAGTCTTCCACCCAAGCTTTACATGTGGAAACTAAGTGAGACACTGGGCAACCGTACCATCATACCTGCCGACACAGCCAGCCTCAACTTCCAGAGCACCAATCTGGTGGAAGGAATGTTCGGCCATTACAACTACTTGGGAAATTTAGGCTCTCCACGCCTTTCACGCCTGTTCTTTGAACGGGAAGAAAGCGAGCCGACCATCTTCATGGCTCCCTTCTCCAGTTTTTTCACACGTCCCGACCAGGTGCTTTTCACCAACAGCAACGTGCCTTACACCAATCTAACCTACTACAAGGCCGGCAACAAAGTGAACGGTGAAGAACGCTTCAAGTCCTACTTCTCCGTCAACGTCAACAAGCAGTTGGCATTTGGCTTCAACATCGACTATCTGTACGGGCGCGGTTATTACCAGAACCAGTCCACCTCGCACTTCAATGCAGGACTGTTCGGCAGCTATATCGGCGAGAAATACCAGGTACAAGCAGTCTACAACAACTTTTTCCTGAAGATGAACGAGAACGGCGGTATTGCAGACGACCAATACATCACCCGTCCCGAAAACATGTCCGGAGGAAAGAAAGAGTACGAGTCCACCACTATCCCGGTCAAATTGGAACAGAGTTCCAACCGCAACAAGGATTTTTATATCTATCTGACACAGCGCTATCGTCTTGGTTTTACGCGGAGAATACGGAGCACACAAGAAGGCAAACCGGCGGTGTCCGTACCCAAAGCTTCATCCTCCCCGTCCTCTGAATCCGAAATATCCGCTTCGAACAACGACATAGCATTGCCAAACGACAGCATAGCATCAAAATCGGTCAGCACACTTGCAGCTGCCAATGACAGCCTGCCGTCTGTTTCTACCGCAGACAACGACTCACTTTTCGAAGAAGAGTTCGTCCCCGTCACCAGCTTTATCCATACCTTGAAAGTAGAGCGGTCGCGGCACCAATTCCGTTCGGGAAGCGAGCCCGAAGGATTCTTCCCGGAAGACTACAAGCTTTACAAGAATTACAGCAACGACTCCACCACGGCATTCAGTGTAAAGAACGTGTTCGGAATAGCCTTGCTGGAAGGTTTCAACAAATACGCCAAAGCCGGACTTACGGCTTATATCTCCCACAAGTTCAGCCGGTACGACCTGATGAATACGGACACACTTACCGACATGCGCCGCATCCGCTACACCGAGCAGGAAATCTTCCTGGGTGGCGAACTCGCCAAGCGCGAAGGCAAACTGCTGCACTACAACGTAAACGGTGAAGTGGGGTTGGTAGACAAAGCCATCGGGCAGTTCCGCGTCAACGCCAATCTGGACCTGAACTTCCGTCTATGGAAAGATACGGTGAACTTCTACGCCCGCGGTTATGTGAGCAACACGCTTCCTTCCTTCTACATGCGCCATTACCCACTCCAACCACTACAACTGGGACAACGACAACATGGACAAGGAATTCCGTACGCGTGTGGAAGGCGAGCTGAACATTTCCCGTTGGGGAACCAATCTCCGTGCCGGCGTAGAGAATATCAAGAACTACACCTACTTCAACCAAAGCGCCCTGCCCGAACAGAACGGAGGCAACATACAAGTGCTGTCCGCCACACTGAAACAAGACTTCCGCCTCGGTGTCTTCCACCTGGACAATGAGGTGACCTGGCAGAAGACGAGCAATGAAACAGTACTTCCATTGCCCCAACTCTCGCTCTACCATAACTTCTATATACTGGCTAAACTCGCCAAGAAGGTGCTGACCGTTCAGTTGGGTGCCGATGTCCGTTACTTCACCAAGTACAACGCACCTGCCTATGCACCCGGCGTCCAGCAGTTCCATCTGCAACCTACGGACGATTTGGTGGAAATAGGCGGTTACCCCATCGTAAACGTATATGCCAACCTGCACTTGAAGCGGACGCGTATCTTTGCCATGATGTATCACGTCAACGCGGGTATGGGAAGCGCCAATTCCTTCCTGGTGCCGCACTACCCCATCAATCCGCGCTTGTTCAAAATTGGCGTCTCATGGAATTTCTATGACTAACAGATGACTGTATGACGAAAAGCAGACTGCTCAAATACGCACTTCTGGGAATTGCAGCGGCTCTCATTGCCCACTATCTCATCAAGAAAGAAGAGAAACCGAAAGGTCATCCGCGCGATTATGCCGAGATAGCTGCCGAAGGCATCATACATGCTTCGACGGAATACAACTCCATCAGCTTCTATGTGGATGATGACACCTTGTCCGGTTTCCACTACGAGCTGATAGAAGCTTTTGCACGCGACCACGGGCTGCAAGCGGCCATATCACCGGAAATGAGCTTCAACAAGCGGCTGGAAGGCCTGGCCGACGGGCAATATGACGTGATTGCCTACGGCATCCTCGCCACCAGTGAGCTGAAAGACTCCTTGCTGCTTACCACCCCTATTGTGCTGAACAAGCAAGTGCTGGTGCAACGCAAGCTTGAGAATATTTCCGACTCGTCATTATTCATCAAAAGCCAACTGGACCTGGCTGGAAAGACACTGCACGTAGTGAAAGGCTCCCCTTCCATACTACGCATCCGCAACCTGGGAAATGAGATAGGCGACACCATCTACGTTGAGGAAATAGAGAAGTACGGTTCCGAACAACTGATTGCCTTGGTAGCCCATGGAGACATCGACTATGCCGTATGCGACGAAAGCATTGCCCGTACCGCAGCCGACAGCATTCCTCAAATAGACATCAATACCGCCATCAGCTTCACGCAATTCTATTCCTGGGGGGTAAGCAAACAGTCCCCTATCCTGCTGGACAGCCTCAACACATGGCTGGATAGTTTCAAAAAGGGAAAGAATACAAGAAAATCTAACAAACGATACTACGGGAAACGAAACTAAGCTGCACTTTTCCATACACGCAGCATATCCCTACTTTTACAACTAGTTATCAATCAGCAGCTTATTACTGCAAAATCCTGCATACATTTTGCAGTGCCACTGCAAAGCCGTTGCAGTGGCACTGCACACCGATATGCAGTACGACTGCAACAGTTATGCAGTGATACTGCAACACGTTTGCAGTCGCACTGCAAAATACATGCAGCAAGAATGCAAACAAGATGCAGTCATCAAATACCCATATCGATATTACGGCATACCCGAAGTAAAGAATTAGAGTCCTTCCACCTCCCTTAGCCACATCTCCGACGAAGCATCGCTCGGCATTCTCCAATCACCGCGCGGACTCAGAGAGATACTGCCCACCTTCGGACCATCCGGCAAACAGGAACGCTTGAACTGCTGGTTGAAGAAACGACGGCAGAAAGTCTGCAACCATTTTTTGATGGTTTCTTCATCATACATCCCCTTGAATGTGTGTGCTGCCAGGAAAAATATCTTGGAAGGACGGAAACCGCAGCGCAGGAAGTAATAAAGGAAGAAGTCGTGAAGCTCATACGGCCCCACCAAATCCTCGGTAATCTGCTGGATATTACCGTTCTCATCTGCCGGAATCAGTTCCGGGCTGATGGGAGTATCCACAATATCGAGCAAGGTAGCACGTGAAGCATCGTCCATATCATGCTCTGCCACCCATTTCACCAAGTGCTTCACCAGAGTCTTGGGGACGCTGGCATTCACACCGTACATCGACATGTGATCGCCGTTGTAAGTGGCCCATCCTAAAGCAAGTTCCGAAAGGTCGCCCGTACCGATAACCATTCCCCAGGTCTGGTTGGCAATATCCATCAAGATTTGGGTACGCTCCCGTGCCTGCGCATTCTCGTAAACCACGTCGTGCACATGGACATCATGGTCTATGTCTTTGAAATGCTGTATGCAGGCCTCCTTGATACTGACTTCGCGGACAGTCACACCGAGGGAGTTCATCAGGTCGATGGCATTCGTGTAAGTACGGTCGGTCGTTCCGAATCCCGGCATGGTGACACCGACAATACCCTGGCGGGACCATCCCAACTTATCGAAAGTCTTTACGCAAACCAGCAGCGCCAGCGTAGAATCCAGTCCACCCGAAATGCCGATAACGGCACTCTTCGCTTTAGTATGCACCAGACGTTGCGCCAGTCCGGACACCTGGATGGAGAATACCTCCTCACAGCGTTCGTCCAACGCTATCCCCTGCGGAACAAATGGATGCGGTTCAAAAGTACGTGTTAGGTTCAAATCCCTGCTGTTGACATACTCCGTAGAGATTCGTACCGGAAGGGCCGAAACACAATTTGCATGGCAAGCCGCGAAGGTCGTATTCACCCGGCGCTCCGTACGCAAGTGTTCCACATCAATTTCACTGATGACCACCTGCCCTTCGAAAGAGAAGCGTTCGTTTGCCGCCAGCAGAGTCCCGTTCTCATAAATCAGTCCGTTGCCGGCAAACACCACATCCGTAGTGGATTCTCCGAAACCGCATGAGCTGAATACATAACCGGCAATGCACCGTGCCGACTGCTGGCTGATAAGCGAGCGCAGATAATTGTGCTTGCCGATACCTTCATTGTCGGCCGAAAGATTGAACAAGATTTCCGCACCTTGCAGTGCCAGCGTGGAACTGGGCGGTATGGGTGCCCACAAATCTTCGCATATCTCCACTCCGAAAGTGGTATCTGCCGTTTCGAACAGCAGGTCTCTCCCCATCGGAATAATCTGCCCGCAAAGGCGCACACTGTTTTCTGCCACATCACATGCGGAAGTAAACCAGCGCTTCTCATAAAACTCCTTATAATTGGGAAGATAAGTCTTCGGGACAACGCCCAGCACTCTCCCCTTCTGAATGACAACCGCCGCATTCAGCAACACACCGTTCAGTGCAACGGGCATGCCCAATATCGAAATGATATCCATCTGGCGCGTATTGTTCAGAATCTGTATCAGCCCCATTTCCGCCTCTTCGAGCAGAAGTTGCTGGGCAAAGAGGTCGCCACAAGTATATCCGGTAATGCACAACTCCGGAAAAGCAATGATTTGCACACCTTTCCCATCGGCTATAATAATCTCTTTTTCAATCTCTGAGGCATTGAACTTACAGTCAGCCACCTTGACACGGGGCACAGCCGCCGCTACTTTTACATATCCGTAATTCATAAGGATGCTATATTATTTATTCGGTGCAAAGATACGGCAAAATTCTGATTAAGAGAGATAAGGGAAAAACGTTTTTATCTATATCGGCACGAGAAACTGACTAAAACCGGGTGCATCCTGCCTTCGCTTTTTATGACAAAAATACGGCAACCTACCTACAAGAAAAGGAACATATATAAACAATTTTAATGACCGCAACTAAAAATTTTCCAAAAATCTTTTGGAGAATTATAGGAACTTCCTATCTTTGCAAGTGAATTAAAAATGTAATAATTACAAGTTTGAAACTTTAGATTATATGGATGTAGTAAAACGATTGCAGAATCATAATATCAAGCCTTCAGTACAGCGCATAGCCATCATGAATTACTTGATAGAGCATCGTACGCATCCCACGGTGGATGAAATCTATACGGCACTGTCTCCCTCCATACCGACACTGTCTAAAACAACGGTATACAATACCTTGAAACTACTGAGCGAGCAAGGTGCCGCACAAACCCTGACTATCGACGAGCGTAACACATGTTATGATGCCGATACCAGCCCGCACGGTCATTTCTTGTGCAAGCGTTGCGGAAAGATTTATGACTTGATGTGCAATAACAACATCAAGAAAGTGGCCGACATGGATATGGACGGGCACGATGTGCAGGAAATCCACTACTATTATAAAGGAATCTGTAAACATTGCATAGAAGAAGAACGTTTAAGAACAACAAAGAATAACTAATTCAACTAATTAAAATCTGAGAGAAAATGAAAAAATTTAGATGTACTGTATGCGGTTACGTATACGAAGGAGATGCAGCTCCCGAAAAGTGCCCATTGTGTAAAGCTCCCGCAAGCAAGTTCGTAGAAGTTGAAGAAGCAACAGCTGACGGCCCGCTGGTATTTGCCGACGAACACGTAATCGGCGTAGCCAAAGGTTGCGACGACGAAATGATTAAAGACCTGAACAACCACTTCATGGGCGAATGTACAGAAGTTGGTATGTACTTGGCAATGAGCCGCCAGGCAGACCGTGAAGGCTATCCTGAAGTTGCAGAAGCTTTCAAGCGTTACGCTTGGGAAGAAGCAGAACACGCTGCTAAATTCGCTGAACTGCTGGGCGACTGCGTATGGGACACCAAGACAAACCTCGAAAAGAGAATGAACGCAGAATCAGGTGCATGCGAAGACAAGAAGCGTATCGCTACCCGTGCCAAAGCATTGAACCTCGACGCTATCCATGACACCGTTCACGAAATGGCTAAGGACGAAGCCCGTCACGGTAAAGGTTTCGAAGGTCTGTACAACCGCTATTTCAAGAAATAATCCTATACTTTTATAGTAATGTGAAGAAAAGGGACTGCTAATGTTAGTAAGTCCCTTTTTATTCCAACTTTTTTCACTTTACAATGTCACGTTTGTATTTCCCATTCGTCTTATCTGTGTAAATGGAACTCAAAGAATTCAAAATAACCGTTCTTCCACTCCGTGCCAAGCTGTTGAACTATGCACGGAAGTTGACCGACGAACCGGAGGATGCAGAAGATGCCGTCCAGGAGGTACTGCTCAAGCTATGGAACAAAAGGCTTGAACTGGAGCAATACCGGAGCATCGAAGCATTTGCCATGACGTTGACGCACAACATCTGTATAGATATGTGGCGCTGCAAAACGCAACGGACACCCTATCTCTCGACATAGTGCAGGCGGCATCCCCCACGGAACACCGGAACGGCTGTTGGAAATCAAAGATGAAATCCACCTGATGCACGAAATCAATCGACTCGCTGCCCAATCTTCAACGCACCATCATGCGGATGAAAGGACATCGAAGGATTACGAAACGG
>ENA-OQJB01000167-OQJB01000167.1-human-gut-metagenome-genome-assembly--contig:-NODE-167-length-39178-cov-4.602930_pt1 | contig 39178 bp, 37 predicted proteins | sample MGYA00242599_ERZ504765 | MGnify/ENA primary metagenome ERZ504765 (study PRJEB26092, sample SAMD00036354) | human gut metagenome | host: Homo sapiens | study: EMG produced TPA metagenomics assembly of...
AGAATGGAACCGAACTTATGTCGGTAATAACTTCTCCTCCTACTTTAAGTTCAGCGGAGATAATTTTACCATAGTTAGTCGTTCCTTCTCCTCTGATAATCAGTTTGTCTGATATTATAACGGTTTCTCCGTTAGTCGGCATAAATATCTCACAGCTTACCTGTTGGTCCGGAAGTATTTCTCCTCCTCCGCCTGCGGTGCTGTTGTCATCTTTACAGCTTGCACCAAGTAATCCTAATGCCACGATAAAGCTAGTTAATAGTATCTTTTTCATATGTTATTGGATTATGTCTTCTTTAAATAGAATACAATTAATAAAAATGGACAGATTGTCTATAACTTTCTGTAGTTTTGCATCTTCATATACCCGGAAAACAAAACCGAAAGGATCACTTTCTTTTATTCCGGAAAAAGCGAAAACGAATGTTCCGTCTGTTAACATTACGGGGCCTAATGAGATTGTTACAGAAGGATCTTTTACATAATATAGGTCAGAGCTAAGAATTTCGAATGAGAGATATAAATTGTCCTCGAAGACTCCTAGGTTTTGACCGGCCCCAAAAGCCAGGCAATTGTCTATGGCTTTTGCTTTCAGTTTGTAAGGCAATCCGGTTAGAATGTTTGAAAGCAGGTATGTTCCGTCTTCCTGTTTCTCAATGGTGACATCTTTCAAACCGTAATTCATTTGCCCGTCTGAAAACATGCCTTGCCATGTTCCGGTAAGTTCGTCAACATCATATTGTATTACCTGATAAGAAGCCGATCTGTCTTTTGCTGCCACATTGACAATAGCTCCTCTCATTTTTCCGGAGGTATTTTCTTTTACCTTGAAATTTATTCCCTTCGCATTCTGTTCAAATGACAACCATTCTTGAGCTTCTGCGGGTATGTCTATTGTATAATCGAAAGAACTTTGTAGTTTTATTGGCAGAGTAGCTGCTTTATTGTCGGTACGGAGCATCCATTCGTCTTTGCCGAAGATGAAAACAGCTCCGGATTGATTGATGTTGAATGCTTCTGTCTCTACTCCGTTACTGATTGTCAATAAAGCATTTCTACCGGAGTACCCGGTATTTTCTTTTACTTCGAATACCACTTCATTAGGATTTACTTCTTTCAGCACACACCAATCGACGTCAACATCTGCTGTTATATTTCCTGTTGACTGAAGTTGTATGTATCCTTTTCCGCCGGTAGCTTGGAAATTAGTATTTACAGCTTTGATTTCTAACTTGGATTCGCTGCTTTCCGTATCATTGCATCCCGCTATTGCTACGCTGCAAAGTACAAATAAGAATATATTAAAAAGCTTTCTCATAATCGTATTAATTACTTTCGTTTTCTTTTACCATTAAGATTGAGTTATACCAGCTCCAGTAACCCATTAGTCCGGAGGTTGAATATTCATCAGATGAATAAGCCCAGATTATCAATGATGTATTTTCCTGGCTTGCTTTATCCGCAAAGTAAAAAGTGAAAGGGTTGCTGTTTGTCGTCACATTTACCAATCCGTTGCGTAGGCGTGATGGCAGACTTAATTCTGTGTGGGCATAGCCTTCCACACCTGCCGCGCACGCAAAGTAATAAGACGAGGAAGAAGTCGAACTTATACTTTGTGAATCTAAGACCAGTTTTCCGCTGGCTTTGTCATACTGGAGGGTGAAGTTGAATCCGCCAATACTTTTCAGTGTATAACTTTCTCCTCTGACTTTAGGAGAGATGGTTACAGATTGCGAAGTTGGCCCTTCGTCATAATCGTCAATCGTTGCAGTGTAGGTACCGATATAGTCTTCATATTGTAGATAGTTTTCGGGATAATATTCTTTAAGTACGATGTCAGTTGCTCCTGCGTCGGTACAAACAAATAGTCTGGACTTTCTATCCCATTTGAAGTTCTGGACTTCAAGTCCGTTGACATTGTACGGGGATTGTAACTTTAATCCTTTTTCTGTGTAGATATAGGGTAAACTTCTTGCACTACTATAATCGGCGCTGTAAGCGGAGAATGTAGCCATTGTGCCATTGTTGCGTATAAAGTAATTCAGTACTTGTCTGCCTTTCTCCATGCGGTATGTATTTAGAAAAGCATCTTTCTCAATGTTAATGATATCTTCAATCTGAATACGCCATGGTATATCTTTGGGCATAGGCGTCATCTCCATTATGTTTTTGTATTTTTTTCCTTGCAGAATTACTTTGTCGGGAGTTGCGCTCATTATAATAAACTCGTAATCCCCTCCTAGGTTCATGTTCAGGCCTAAAGGACCTGAAAACATATGGATCAGTGGGTTGTATGAGTCGAAAGTGAGCATTGTGCTTTGTTCCGATTTTACTTGATACAGAGAGGTTATTATAGTTCCCGGTTTATAGCTTTCTGCGCCTGTTTCCGAAGCCATTTCTACCTGCTTCCCGTCAAATTTCATTAGTAAAGTGATTGCACCTGCAGAATAGTTGCTTCCTATGTAATATTCCAGTTTCCAGCCGTTCGGCACATCTTTAAGAATCTCCTGGCATTTGATTACATCGGCTGTGGCTCTATTGGCAGATGATTCGTCGAATATTTCTTCTTCGGAGAAAAGACAAGATTGCAAAACAATGCAGGCCAATGCCAGAAGTGTGTATATGGATAGATATTTCTTCATAATTTTCATATTTTATTCAATAATACTTAAGTCTACATAGCCGTTTGCTATGTCATCCTGGCGTCGTAGAACAATCTCGCGTAATTCGTCCAGATTGATTCCCCAGGTTTGTTCCATATAACTATAGACTATTTCGAATTTCTGCTTTATGAGTGTACGGCCGTTTTCACCGGCATTTTGCAGCATGTTATTCCAGTAGTCTTTGGTATTTGTGACATACACTGCGATGTTCTCCACAAAATCTTCACGTGATTCACTCATTGCATAAGGAGTGACAAATCCTTGTTGCCATGCATTGCGGTCGGCTCCCACCATATACCAGTCGCTACCGATGTAGGCATTTTCCGTAATACGGTCAAAGGCCGGATCATAGTTTTTAGTTGATGCAGAATATGTGCGAACTCATGGTGCATTGTCTGGAAATAGTAGTCGTTTAACAGGTTAATATCTATTTGGTCGGGATTGATGTCATTTACATTGTATAATGTAATTTTCATGCCGCCTTCAGCTGTTCCTAATACCATAGTTCCATTGTCTTCATAGGCGGGGGAACCGATAAAGTGGATTGTCTTAGGAATATATTGGCGTAAGAAGTTCGGATTGCCTGTTGCTTCATCGTATGCTTCCAGCCACACATGTTTGATAATTTTAGCCAGTACCACAGACTTTTTGTATTCGGCAGGTGCTAATATGTGTGTCATGTCGCTCTCGTTATCTTCCATGCGATATTTTAATGCAATGTTGTATGGATGGGTATAATTGCCTAATATCCACTTGTCGAATGGGCTACGATCTACTTCTTCTGTGGAGAAAATGCTGTTTGCTTTGTCTACGTCTTCGTCATTGTTGCAAGCACCCAGTCCACAGGTCAATGTCATGATTAAACTGTATATGATGTATTTCTTCATATTTTTTTCCTCCTAAAGTTATTTAGTCATTTCTTGGATTTGGTTGCATACCTGCTGTAATGACACTGGCCGGTAGCTGAATTGCACGTCTGGGGTCATTCGTGTCCATCTTGTCGGTGATATTCACCAAGGTATAACCTTCATAATAGCGGCGGTAGATTATAATACCATAGCGTTTTATATCTTGCCATCTAAGCCCCTCTTCTAAGGTTAGCAGACGTCTTGCATGTAGAATACAATGTATTAGATTCTCCTGCATTCCTTTTTCTACTACAAAATCCGGATGCAATTCCTTTTTTACTGTCGGAGCTTCCGGTGTGTAATATTTTAGTCGGGCATAAAAATCATTGATTGTCTCCTTGGTCAAAGTTTGGGTGTTTTTTGTAAAGGCTTTCTGCCAGGCATCTATATCAGCGGCAGCTTCGTCATAACGTTTTAGTAACGTGTAGGCTTCAGCTCGGCAAAGCAATGCTTCGTCGGTGGTAAAAGCAGGATACAGCATGTAGCCGATCCAACTGTTGCCCGACGTGAATTGCTGATAGATAACTAAGCGGCGGAATCCGTTCTTTATAGAGCCACCGGGTGAAAATGGGATCTGATGATAACTTGACTGATCTCCCCATGGACCTTCGGATTTACAACTTTCCGAAGCAGTAATATTGTTCATGCAATACCTTTCGCAGTTGGCATAACCCGGATCGGAAACCAATGGCCAATATGAAGCTGCTGATATTACCATTAGATTGGCACGGTTATCTGCATCTACATAAGCGTTCGGCTGTATATTCTTGTTGGGAGATAAAGCTCCTAATGCAGCCCAGTCACGTAAATATTGGGACGCATTATTACCGAGTACTATATTGGCATAATTGATAACTTTCTGACAGTTGGAAAAATCCGGTTGTGTATAATATAGATAAAAGCGGGCTGCAAATGCATAAGCGGCCTTCTTATTAAAATGATATTTTACCCGTGAGTAAATATTGTCATCAATTAAAGGCAGTCCTTCTTCTAAATCGGCTGCAATATTTTCGTATACTTCAGCAACTGTTCCGCGTGAGTATTGTGGATTTACAGATGTTTCCGGTTCTTTTATGTAAGGTATACCCAAGTCTTTGTCTCCATTTGTACCATACGCTTTGCAGAATGTGGTAGCTAATACAAAATGATTGTATGCACGGCATATCAAAGCTTCGCCTTTTTGGGCTGATAATGATTGAGGATTTCCCATCTGCTCAATAGCCGCCAAGGCTTGGTTGGCTGATGCAATCGAGTTATAACAGTCATTCCATAGAGCATGGGGAGAGTCCTGATTTTCTTCAGTCGTTTGTTGCCAACGGTACAAATGTTCGTTTAATCGGAAAAGATAGCTGTATGCTCTGCTATTTTCATCAATATTGTCACTGTAAAATTCTCCTATGTGACAGTTGGTAGTCATAGGATATGCAGATACCAGAACTTTAGTAATACTTTCTTCAGTAGTCAATTCAGTTCGGTTATCCGGCATTTCATCTAAAAAATCACTACAGGAAGTTGTTTCCAGACATAGAGCTGAAATGAGTGTTGTATATAAGACGTTTCTGTATTTCATCATTTTTATAATTATCTGAATGGTTAAAATCCTAATCTAAGAGTCAATGTAAACTGACGAGGTACAGGGGAAGCTACTCCACCGGTATTGAAGAATTCCGGGTCCTGTCCGTTGAGTTTTTTATCTGCATAAATCAGGAATAAATTGGTAGCCTGAAGTTTCAAAGATAAATTAGATATCTTTGCTGGTGCAATCCATGATTGGGGGAAGTCATAGGACAAGGATATTTCCTTCATACGGATAAAGTCTCCCTTGGCAATTCGTTCTGTAGAATAATTGTAGGCATTATATGCATACATTAAATCTTTATTATCTTCATATTGGCGTTTCGAGATAATAGCGGGGATATTCGTGCGTTTCTCATCACCTGGCACTGTCCAGCGATTCTTGAATTCGCGTGGCATAGAAGATAAGTCACTGTATTGATAGCTGAAACATGGATTCAAACGTACTACATTACCAAATGAATAGGTGATGAATACATTCAGTTTGAATGCTTTATAAGTGAAAATATTACCAAAACTTCCTGTTATGGTAGGATCAGTAGGACCTTCATATTTTAGGTAGTCTATGTTGTCACGTGTCTGAAAATCAATATCGGTACTGGTTATTTTTCCATTGATATTATACATCGGGATACCATTTGAATTTAGGCCGACAAATGGAATGGAAAACAAACCACGTACCGGGTAACCCTGACGGGCAAAACCGTAACCTGAAACTAAATCCATTACGCTGGAACGGGCATTCAGTTCTGTAACTTTATTTTTTGCTTTGGAAAAGATGAAGTCTGTATGCCATGAAAAGTTTTTCGACTGGATATTCTTACTTGAGATGGTGAACTCGATACCATGTGATTTCATGGAAGCTATATTGGCATATTTGTAGATAGAACCGCCTACTCCTTGTGTCGGGGTAATACCAATCAGGTCATAGTTGTTGCGTTTATACCAGTCGATCGAAAAATTGATCCGGTTGTCTAAGAATCCCAGGTCGGCACCGATGTTCAACTCATGCTTTTTTTCGTAGGTTAATTCACTGTTTTCAGGATCAGATACATAAAGTCCTGTTTCCTGTCCGCTGGTGAAAGGACGAAATGGTGAATAACTAGTGATTATGGCATGTGAGTTGGTCACATATTCCGGTCCTCTATCGGCTGTTAAAGAGTAGGATGCTTTGAATGTTAAGTGTGACAGTACAGAGCTGAATGTCTTGAAGAAATTTTCTTCATGTACATTCCATGCTCCTGACATATTCCATGTAGGAAGCCAGCGGGAAGAACGGCTTTTTCCCATGCGATTGGTGCCTTCATAGCGGAATGTTCCGTTTACTGTATAACGTCCATCATAAGAATAAGTTGCGTTGGCAAAGCCTGCTACACTTCTTGTTGTTGTATGGTTTAATCCATAATAGCTTTCACCGGATTCAATGCCCTTCTTGAAGAATTCATATACATACGATGGTATTTCACCCATTGTATATTGCATTCCCCATCCTTGAAAATAATTTTGCATACGTTTCAAATCATTTACTTCCATACCGGCGAAAAGATTGGTTATATGCTTTTCTGCAAATAAATGATTCCAGGATGCTGTGGCACGGAAGTCTACCCCCAACATACGATAGTCCTTACGCTGGTAAATACCTCCTTCCGGTAGTATACTGATAGGCAAAGCATACGGATTATCCGGATTGGTATACAATAAGTTGTTTTCGTCACGAATGGTAGCGTCGTCCATTCCTGTGCGATAAGCGGTTGCCTGATTCGAGTGATCTTTGATATTGTGTTCTTGTGAAGAAGCCTGATATCTGACTGCTCCTAATGCACTTAGCTCTAACTCCGGAAGTGCTTTCCATTTTATTTCTCCTTGAAACTTAACATCAGCTACATTCAAATCCATATAATTGTTATCCAATTCATGGAGGATATTGAACGGTGCATAGTTGGCTGTATAGTCAACTGTTGGATCTAGTGCACGTGATGTATTTAGTGCATACGAATAGGGATTGATGTCAAACTGACGGGTAACTTCTCCACTTGCTGCATTAACCTCTGAACTTAGTGTCCCGGGGGCTTTCTGTTTACGGTAGGAAGCACTGGAGATCAGGTTTATAGATAAATTCTTATATATATTATATGTTGTATTTAAATTAGCAGTATAACGTTTTACTTCGCTTTGTTTATACCATCCCGGATCTGACATCGCACTTAATGAAGCATAGAATGAAGACTTTTCAGTTCCGGAAGTGATACTGACCGAATGGTTTTGTGTAACGTTGTTGGAAAATAAGGTATTGAACCAGTCGGTATTTCTCATTTCCGCTTCGCGCAGGTAAGCATTACGTGCTTCCGGCGTGTTGGCAAGTCCGAATTGTCCTGTAGCCGGGTTATATTGATTGATTAATTGATACATACGTCCATATACACCACTATCTTTGGCACGGTAAGTATCGCTGTTATTAAGCCATCCTTTCTGCTCCATCTCTTTGTAGATTCCCATTTGTTCCTGCGAATTCATAATGTTGAATTCTTTATAACTGGGAATCATACGGGTTGTAAATTCACCGGTATAGCTCATTTTGCTAACGCCGGCTTTTCCCTTCTTGGTTGTTACTACAATAACCCCTGCCATGGCTCGTGCGCCATAGATAGAGGTTGCTGATCCGTCTTTCAATATTTGAAAGCTCTCGATATCATCTGAATTCAACCCGGCAATGGCTGAACTGATTAGCGTCTCTGCATCTCCTGAAGATAAGTCATCCGGACCTACGTCAATAGCATCCTCCATGATGACTCCATCTACTACCCATAATGGCTTTGAACTACCGAAAATAGATGTGGCACCGCGTACCCGGATTTTCGGGGCAGTACCAAACGTGCCGGAAACATTTTGTACAGATACGCCTGCGGCGCGTCCTTCAAGTCCACGGCTGATATCAGGCAAACCATCTAGTTTCACTTCATCTGCGGACAATTGTTTGGTTGCTCCTGTAAACAGGCGTTTATCCATTTTTTGCATACCTGTTACTACTACTTCTGATAAAGTTTGTACATCAGGCATTAATGTAACATTCATAGTTGGGGTAGGAGTCAGATCTTGTGGCTTCATTCCTATATAAGAAAATTGTAACAGGGATTTATTGGATACATTTTCTATCGAAAACTTTCCGTCTATGTCTGTTAATACACCGGACTTGCTTCCCTTGATGACAACAGTTGCACCGATGAGAGGCTGTCCGTCATCACCGGAAATTACCACTCCTTTTACATTGAATACTTTCGCTTGTTTGGAAGGACCTTTGGAAGTAATTGTGATAAATTGATCTTCAATATGGTATTCTAGTGGCTTATTGGCTAAGATAATATCGAGAGTCTGCTCTATACTCTTATCTTTGACAGAGCCGGAAACGGTGAATTTCTTGACATCGTCATACGTAAATAGGATTTTGTAGCCGGAGAGTTTTTCCAGACGTTTAAGTACGGATGGCAATCGTTCGTTGCTAATCTCAATCGTGATTTTCTTTTGTGATTGCGTTTGAGCATTAACTTGGTAAGGCTGGAAGCACAATACGCATAGAAAACACACAATAAATAAGTTCCAATTATTTCTCATACGTTTGTTTTTAATAACACTATTTGGATATGTTTATATAACTAATGCGTATGAGAAAAGAAAATGGATACCCCTTTTGCGATTTATTTTTTAATAAAAGTGATATTTTGTTGTTTATTGCATAGATTTGTTATACTTATGCAATAAAAACCTAGTCTATGGTAAGCGTATTGCCTTGCAAGGTGACAGTGACTTTTTTCATTCTGTTAAGCAATGAGATTGTATGCTCTAAATCTTTAGTGCGATCGGATATGAAATGCATTTTATATGTCATTGCTTCTTTGTTTCTGAATTCTATGTTTACATTGTACCAGCGTCCTAAGTTTTGCATAATATCTTTCAATGTAATATTGTCAAAATAGAAATAGCCGTCTTTCCAATAGACGTAAGAGTCTAAGTCTACTTCTGTTAGAACGAAATTTCCATCAGATTGCAGGTGTGCGTCTTCTCCCGGATATAGTCGGGTATATGATCCTCCTTTTGTGTTACTTACTTCTACTTTCCCGTTAATAAGTACTACATGAGTATCTTCGGGAGTATAGCTACGTATATTGAATTCCGTGCCGAGAACGCGGGTTTGGACTGTCTTGGTTTTTACAATAAAGGGATGCTTGGCGTCTTTGGCCACCTTGAAATAAGCTTCGCCTTCTAAAGTAACGATACGCTCGTTGCCAATAAAGGCTGTAGGGTAAACAAAATTACTATTAGCATTCAGCCAGACTTCTGTGCCGTCACATAATACCACTTTGAAACTTTCACCTCGTGGTACGGTAAGTACATGTGTCTGTGTAGTTGTTGAGATGACTTGCCTATAATCCAGCTCTTTTTTTCAGACTTTGCGATGGCGGTTTTAGGCAGGACTTGATTGTTTGACTGCGGTTCGTCTAACACAACTTTTTCTCCGTCATCTTTTTGCAAAACAATATGTTGGGGAGTAGTATCAGCAGTGAATACAGTGATTGGTTCGAGTGCAGGGGTTGTCAGGCTATTAATTAAATAGTAACTCCCGAATAGAACGGTAATCATGGCGGCTATTCCGATAGTTATCTTCCAGAGATTGGAACGCATTCGTGTTGAATGTTGTTTTTTCTTAAATCGCTCCAATTCCATTTCTACATTAGGAAGCTCTATTCCTCCTTTTTGTTGTAGGAAAAGACTACTATCCATGATGTCGCGACAAGCTTGCAGGACTTCTTTATCTTTAAGCATCTCCTGCAGCTGTTCGTCGTTTATCTCTGAAGAACTCTCCATGATGTCGAGCGCCTTCTCTACAGATTCATCTGTATTATTTATATTGTCAATATCTTTATTCATCACTGTTTGACTGTATCATACTTATTTATATTACGTTTAATCATAAAATAAAGATACCTGATTTATGATTTTTTTGCACATTCTTCACGTATCACCTGTAATGCTTTCACAATATGCTTCCTGACTGCACTGACACTGATATTTAATTCTTCTGCCACTTCCTGATATTTCTTGCGTTGAATATAACATTCTTCTAAAATATGCCTGGTATGTGGAGTCAGTTTTTCCATTGCCTTGCTGATATGCATCATTCTTTCATCCTGCTCCAGATATTCCGTTTCAACATAACTTTTGGTCAGTTCGGAATAGATTTGTACATACTGTTCATGTATATTCTGATGTCGCAGGAAGTCAATGCTTTTGTTGCGAACGTAAATGTATAGATAAGATTTAGCCGTGGCTTTATCTATTTTTGCATAATTGGCCCAAATAAATTCGAAGGCGTCGCTTACGATATCCTTGCTAGCCTCCATATTATTAATCAGGTGAAATGCATAATAATAAAGTTGAGGATAGTACTCTTTAAAAAGAAAATCAAAATCGGCCTTATCTTCCACGTGCTTTAAAAGTGTTGAATAGTAAATAAATCGCGTTGCAAATAAACAAATAATAATTGAGAAAAGCAAAATGGCTTTTATTTTATATTTATCGTATCTTTGTGGCATCATATTTTTTCAATTAATATTCATGTAGGACCTGAAAAGTAATAATGGAGAGTATTTTAATTACAGGCGCGAGTGGTTTTATCGGCAGTTTCATCGTGGAGGAAGCGTTGAAGCGAAAGTTTGGTGTGTGGGCCGGGATTCGTTCTACGAGTAGCAAGCGGTATTTGAAAAACCGGAAAATCCACTTTCTGGAACTGGATTTTGCGCACCCTAATGAACTTCGTGCCCAACTCTCCGGGCATAAAGGCACTTACAACAAATTTGATTATATCATTCATTGTGCCGGTGTTACAAAGTGCCCCGACAAGCACTCTTTTGACTATGTAAATTATCTTCAGACCAAATATTTTATCGATACGTTGAAGGAGCTGAATATGGTTCCGAAACAGTTTATCTATATCAGTACATTGAGTGTGTTCGGACCTGTACGTGAGAAGGACTATACTCCGATAAAAGCGGACGACCCTGCGGTACCCAATACTGCTTATGGATTGAGCAAACTGAAAGCGGAGTTGTATATTCAGAGTATGCCCGGTTTCCCTTATGTCATTTATCGTCCTACAGGAGTCTATGGACCTCGTGAAGCTGATTACTATCTGATGGCAAAGTCTATCCGGAAACACGTTGATTTCTCGGTAGGTTTCCGTCGTCAGGACTTGACCTTTGTGTATGTAAAAGACATTGTGCAGGCTATTTTCCTGGGAATAGAGAAAAAAGTAGTTCGTAAGGCGTATTTTTTGACAGACGGGAAAGTTTATAAAAGCCGTGCCTTTTCGGATCTGATACAAAAAGAATTGGGTAATCCGTTTGTTCTTCACTTGAAATGTCCATTAATTGTGCTAAAAGTTATATCTTTGTTCGCTGAATTCATTGCTACACGTTCCGGGAGGAGCAGTACCCTGAATTCGGATAAATATAAGATAATGAAACAACGCAACTGGCAATGCGATATAACCCCGGTAATGGATGAACTGGGGTATGTGCCCGAATATGATTTGGAAAAGGGAGTTCGGGAAACCATTGCCTGGTATAAAAATGAAGGATGGCTTTAGACTTATTTAAGCGCGTAGAAACCCGGAAAGGGTTGTTTGCTGTGGAAAAGATTACATTGATTTATAATCTGTTGACTTCCATATTGATTCTGTTCCTGTTTCAGCGGATGGATCATCCATGGCACATGTTGCTGGATAGGGCGATGATCGCGGCTATGACTTTTTTATTGATGTATCTTTATCGTCTTGCTCCCTGTAAATTTTCGGCGTTTGTGCGTATTGTCATTCAGATGAGTCTGCTGTCTTACTGGTATCCGGATACTTTCGAGTTCAATCGTTTCTTTCCGAATTTGGATCATGTATTTGCAACTGCCGAACAGTTTATTTTCAATGGTCAGCCTGCTATTTGGTTCTGCCATACGTTTCCACATCTTATAGTCAGCGAGGCATTCAATATGGGATATTTCTTTTATTATCCGATGATGCTGATTGTGGCTCTATTCTATTTCATTTATAAATTTGAGTGGTTCGAAAAGATGTCTTTTGTGCTTGTCACTTCTTTCTTTATTTACTATCTGATTTATATATTCGTTCCTGTTGCAGGCCCTCAATTCTATTTTCCTGCCATTGGTATTGATAATGTATCTAAAGGTATTTTTCCTGCTATCGGTGATTATTTCAATCATAATCAGGAGTTACTTCCCGGACCGGGCTATCAGCACGGATTTTTTTATAGTTTGGTGGAAGGCTCGCAGCAAGTGGGTGAACGTCCTACGGCGGCATTCCCCAGTTCGCATGTAGGCATTTCTACTATTCTGATGATTATGGCTTGGCGTGGCAGCAAGAAGTTGTTTGCCTGTCTTATACCTTTCTATATGTTGCTCTGTGGGGCTACCGTATATATTCAGGCGCATTATGTGATTGATGCCATTGTTGGTTTCTTCTCTGCATTCCTATTGTATGTAGTCGTAACCTGGATGTTCAAAAAGTGGTTTGCGCAGCCGATGTTTAAATAGTCGTCCCTTAAAAAGTACTCATCTGCGGGATATTGCAAGAAAACAGTGTCCCGCAGATTTTTTCAACAAGTAGCCAAAGAACCCTCATGGCTCTTTTGAAGTTGTACGCTGCTGCGGCTAAGAGCAGATTGACAACATCCCCGAACACACCTTTATAAAAGTTGCGTCCTAAACGAAAGTCTGATTTCAAATGCCCGATAGTCGGCTCTATTCCTGCACGCTTGCAGAATAGCTTATGTTTCTTCTTGCGTGTGTAATAACTGTCTTTCCTGTTTGGAACATCGGGTATCAGTATCCCGGTGCCGCCCACCTCTTTCTTTCCTCTGTACCCCCTGTCCCCGGCCAACTTCCTGATCTTCTTTCCGGTAATGCGTTCCACCTGCCTGAGGGATTCTTCAATGGTATGCCCGTCATATTCATTCCGGAAAGACTTGGCACCCAGTATGACACCGGTAATTGAGCGGACGATTGAAACCTTGTTGCCGAACTCGTATTTCTTATGTTCTTTCCCCTTGCTGATACACTGCACCTCCGGTTCATGCAGGGAATAGATTTTCCCGGGAGAATTGCGCTTCTGTGAAAGCACCCGCTCAAAGAGGTCGAGCAGGGAGTCGTAGCCGTGGTTTTCTTTCAGGTTGCGCCTCAGTTCCCTGACAAGCCTTCCCGCAATGGTGCGCAGCCGCTTGTCCGCTTTCAGGGCCTTGCCACGGTTCTTGGGGTGGTTACGGAAACGCTGGTCACGGTAGATCTTCTTGAGGACAAAGGTATAGCTCTGGCGCAAAGGAAGCCCTAAGGATTTTACGACAGACAACACTTTGCGGACTATCTTTTTATGCAACTTCGCATCCGTGGGATAAGTCACGTTCTTTTCCTGTACCGTGGAATCGATGAAGGCCGTGCAGTGATGGTCCGGGCCGTCGTCCTCCTGATTGACGCGGATACTTTCTGACAGAATCAGTTCCATGCCATTTTCTCCGACACGCTTACGGAAGTGTACCAGTTCGCTTGCATTGCAGGGATAGGAAGGCGTGAATTCCAACATACCGCAAAAGTACTGGTAATAAGCATTCTCGCTCCATTGTTCAACAACCGATTCATCGGACAGGTTACGCACGTGCTTAAGAATCAGAAGTCCGCACATCAGGCGGATGGGTTTGGCCGGACGACCGTTGACGGCACAGTATAGCGGGGAGAAAGCTTCTTCAAAACGGCGCCAGTCTATCTTATTGGCAAGCAGGTATAAGGGATGCCTGGGATTCAGCTGGTCTGTCAAAGAGCTGAACAAGGAGGGCTGAGGGGTGGTCTTGTTTATCATAATAATCTGCAAGTTTTCAACCATAAAGATACAAAAACTTGCAGATATATCAAAGCAATTTATATATTAATATGTTGATTATTAGGCGTAAAAGCACATTCTAAGGGGCGACTAAATAGAAACCAAAGACCTTGACGTTTTAATTAGATCATGTTATTCTTCAGGAACAAGTACAAGTTCCTGAAGAATAGATATAATAGGTGCTGATTTAAATTTCCGGATTTTCTTTGCGTTGGGAAGTGATTTCATCAAATATCCGGAAAAGCTCTTCTTTTGTTTCTGCCCGTAACATCGCAATACGTGTGTTGCGGAAGTTAGGGATTCCCTTGAATAGAGGGCTTGCGGCCAGATGACGGCGTACATGCAAAATACCTCTACGCTCATCGAGCAGATTAACGCTGTCTACCACTTCCTGACGAAGTACTTCCATACACCATTCAAAACTAAGTGGAGGTAATTCTTCACCTGTCTCTAAATAGTGTTTTACTTCCTTGAATATCCATGGACGACCGAAGCTGGCGCGACCGATCATCACAGCATCTACTCCATAACGGTCAAAACACTCCTTACAGCGTTGAGGACTGGTCACGTCTCCATTGCCGATAATGGGAATATGCATTCTCGGATTATTCTTCACTTCGCCTATCAGTGTCCAATCCGCCTCTCCGGTATACATTTGTGCGCGGGTACGGCCATGTATAGTCAATGCGGCTATGCCACAATCTTGCAATTGTTCCGCTAATTCTACAATTACTTTATTGTTTGCATCCCATCCCAAACGAGTCTTCACTGTTACGGGTATTTTCACCGCATCTACGACAGCACGGGTGATCTCCAGCATCTTGGGGATATTTTGTAGCATACCTGCTCCTGCACCTTTTCCGGCGACTCTTTTCACCGGACATCCGAAGTTTATATCCAGAATGTCAGGTTGTGCCTGCTCTACAATCTTGGCAGCTTCCACCATTGTCTCTGTATCTTTCCCGTATATCTGGATGGCGACAGGACGTTCTGCGTCACTGATACTTAGTTTCTGTGCAGTCTTGCTGACAGCACGTATCAGTGCATCACTCGATACAAACTCGGTGTACACCATGTCTGCTCCGAATTTCTTGCACATCAGGCGGAAAGCCGGATCGGTTACATCCTCCATCGGGGCAAGTAAGATGGGGTGTTTTCCTAAATCTATATGGGCTATTTTCATATATAATATTACTGCTTATTAAAGTTTTTATTGGTTGCTTTATATTTCTGTTTCGGATGGTTGGGAATTCCGGGGTATAGTCTCTCTATTGTACCGTTTTGAAGCATTCTGGGGATAATAAAATTGATAAGATATTTAGGTGTTTTATGAACTTTTGTTGCTATTTCTTCAATACTAATATAGTCTTGTGATAGCGAAATGATGAGTGCTTGCAATTCTTCAAAAGTCATTCTTTGTTTATTTTGCTTTGAACTCTCCATGTTACTCTTCAGACTCTCCATATTACTTTCCGAGCTCTCCATATTACTTTCCGAGCTTTCCATATTATTCTCTGAACTTTCAACCTTATTTTCCAAAGTTTCAAACTTTCCCTCAGATTCATTAATATGGTATTTCGTTCCTCTGCCATTTCCTTCTGCAATCAAAAATCCTTCATTACAGAGTTTTTTTAGCATCTTTGTGATATCTGAACGATGTTGAGGAACAACGTATTGTAGTTGAGTGTTATTAATCTCATTTTCACTATAACAAGTAACCAAAGCCGTTAACTCATCTTGGGTTAGTTTTTCAATCTTTCCATCAAATAGTTCTTTTAGTTTGATTACAGCATCATCCGGTAATAAACTTATCATAGGTAAAGTTAGTTCCACCTTGTCCGGACGGTTCAATTCTTCAACATACGGTTTTTGCCAGTTAGCTTCTCTCCAACCTTTTATAATCTTATTTACACCGCTACCAGCTTTCTCCGAGAAACCGATTAGCATGAACATTTTTTGTAATGCTTTATTACGGCATACGCTGTCTCCCCCTGAATAATATTGTGTTTTGCTGACCAACATTGTTCCGGGATTCTTGAAGCGGTATTTATCTACCCACTGTTCAACAACAATGTTTCCTTCTTCCGAGAAATCACAATGAATAAGTGTGTTGATAAATGCTTCACGTATTGCAATATGTGTGGGAGTCTCATCAATTCGTATACCATTTCTTATTTGGAAAGGTTTAGGGAGTATGACAGTCAGTTTAGGGTATACTTTGCGATAAAATTGGAAGAGATTTGCTTCCCAAGTTCCGTCCGGGCAGATACGATCTGACCATCTGATAGAATCGTCTGCTCCTAAATGTTCCCTATAATCTGGAAAATAATTAGGAGCGCATTCAGGATCTGTGATACTTTCTGTTTTGCCGAACATAAGTATTCCGGCTAAAGTGAAACCTTCCTCTTTAGTATGCCGGTCTTTACGATACGCTTCCAATTTTGTCAGAAATTCCAGGTCATTCAGGCTAAGCCATGGATGAGATGGTTTCAGATTGGCAAATAGTTGCCTGTATTGTGTCAGGGTTTCCTTATCAATATCTTCTATGGAATAATTGCACAGGATTCTGGAATCACGTGGGTGGTTTTCGTCCGAATCTGCAATCAAGCGTTTCACTTCAGCATCTGTACATTTATAATCGCCTTCATGGTTACGTTTAAATGTATGTCCGCCAAAAGGATTTCTTGTTCTGTAGATAGGACGTTGTATACGGGTTGCACGAGGAACATAAATGAGGAGCAGATTTTTTCCTTTATAACAACCTTCATACAGGTCGTTATCAGAAAGCAGATTCTCATTTACACAATCCGGATTATTAATCTGATTCCAAAAGTCTTTTTTGTACTGGCTGATTTGTTCTTTTGTCAGTCCTTCAATAATGAATTGCTGTTTATACTCTTTCACACCAAGTATAATAACTCCTCCATCTGTATTGGCAAAAGAAGAATAAGTGTCCCATAAACTGTTGGGAAGACCATCTTTGGCAATCTTGAATTCCAAATCTACAGCTTCCTCTTTTTGTATCAACGAGTCTATATAGTCGGTGAAATCCCACTCTTCCAGATTGTTGAGTACGATTGGTTTCTTATTTTCCATTTCTTCTTTCTGCTTTATTCTCTGCAAAAATACGGATAAATTCGTACCTTTGCACACTTCTATCATATTAATGATTATTGGACAGTAAAATGAATATAAAAGATTTTGAAATAATGGCTCCTGTGGGTTCGCGCGAATCTCTTGCTGCGGCCATTCAGGCAGGTGCCGATTCTATCTATTTCGGTATAGAAAACCTGAATATGCGTGCCCGTTCGGCTAATACATTTACGATTGATGATTTGCGGGAAATAGCCCGTACGTGTGACGAGCACGGGATGAAGAGCTACCTGACGGTCAATACGATTATCTATGATAAAGATATTCCTTTGATGCATACCATTGTCGACGCAGCCAAGGAAGCGGGAATTTCTGCGGTGATTGCAGCTGATGTGGCAGTGATGAATTATGCCCGTCAGATAGGACAGGAGGTGCATCTTTCCACCCAGTTGAATATCTCCAATGCGGAGGCCTTGAAATTCTACGCGCAATTTGCAGATGTGGTAGTATTGGCCCGTGAGTTGAATCTGGAACAGGTGGCCGAGATTTATCGTCAGATACAGGAAGAACATATTTGTGGTCCGAGCGGCGAACAACTTCGTATCGAAATGTTCTGCCACGGCGCGCTTTGTATGGCAGTATCGGGTAAATGCTATCTCTCTTTACATGAGATGAATCATTCGGCCAATCGCGGTGCTTGTATGCAGGTATGTCGTCGTTCTTACATGGTTCGTGATAAGGAAACGGATGTGGAACTGGATATTGATAACGAATATATCATGTCTCCCAAAGACTTGAAGACCATCCATTTTATGAATAAAATGTTGGATGCCGGTGTACGTGTATTCAAGATTGAAGGTCGTGCCCGTGGACCTGAATATGTACGTACGGTGGTTGAATGTTACAAAGAAGCTATCAAGGCTTATTTGGATGGAACATTCACCGATGAAAAGATTGCGGCTTGGGATGAACGCCTGAAAACCGTATTCAACCGTGGCTTCTGGGATGGATATTACTTGGGACAGCGTTTGGGCGAATGGACTAGGAATTATGGTTCGGCAGCTACGGAACGTAAGATTTATGTAGGCAAAGGTATCAAATACTTCTCCAATATCGGAGTTTCCGAATTCCTGGTAGAAGCTGCTGAAGTAAGTGTAGGCGATAAGCTTCTCATTACAGGGCCGACTACCGGTGCCCTATTTATGACTTTGGAAGAAGCCCGTGTTGACTTGGAACCTGTGCAAACAGTGAAGAAGGGACAGCATTTCTCTATGAAATCGGATAAGATACGTCCCAGTGATAAGCTGTATAAACTGGTATCGACCGAAGAATTGAAGAAGTTCAAAGGGCTCGATATTGAGCAAAAAAGAGGCTAACTGTTATTTCTCAACTTTTAATTCTCAATTCTCAATTTAAATGAACTATATCTATGAATTGGAAATGAAGGTTCGCGATTACGAATGTGACCTTCAAGGTATTGTCAATAATGCCAATTATCAGCACTATCTGGAACATACCCGTCACGAGTTTCTGACTTCGGTGGGTGTCAGTTTTGCTGCACTTCATGAGCAGGGAGTTGATCCGGTAGTGGCACGCATTAGTATGGCATTCAAGACTCCATTGAAAAGCGGAGATGAGTTTGTCTCGAAACTATATATGAAAAAGGAAGGTATCAAATATGTGTTTTATCAGGATATCTTCCGTAAGAATGATAATAAAGTAGTAGTGAAATCCACTGTTGAGACGGTATGTGTGGTAAACGGACGTTTAAGTGACAGCGAATTGTTCGATAATGTCTTTGCGCCCTACCTGAAATGAACAGCTCGGAAGAAGAACAAATTTATAGTATTGCTCTGACAATGGTGCCCGGTATCGGGCACATAGGAGCAAAACATTTGATAGATGGAATGGGTAATGCCGTTGATGTCTTCCGTTTGCGCAAAGAAATACCGGAACGTATTCCAGAAGTAAGTCAACGGGTGATAGAGGCATTGGATTGTCCACAAGCTGTGCTCCGCGCCGAACAAGAATATGAATTTATTCGGAAGAATCGGATCTCTTGTCTGTCTTTTCATGATGAGGCTTATCCTTCCCGTTTGCGGGAATGTGAAGATGCCCCTATTGTTCTTTTCTTTAAAGGAAATACCGATCTAAATTCCCTTCATATCCTGAATATGGTAGGAACCCGTAATGCTACTGATTATGGGACACAAATCTGCGCCTCTTTTCTGCGGGATCTGAAAGCACTTTGTCCTGAAGTGCTTGTAGTCAGCGGTCTTGCTTATGGAATCGATATTCATGCGCATCGTGAAGCTTTGGCCAATGAATTACCTACAGTAGGTGTTTTAGCTCATGGGCTGGATCGTATTTATCCTCATGTCCACCGGAAAACAGCTGTTGACATGCTTAGAAAAAGGGGGATTACTGACCGAATTTCTGTCCGGCACCAATCCCGACCGGCATAACTTTGTCAGCCGTAACCGTATTGTCGCCGGTGTGTGTGATGCTACAATTGTCATTGAATCAGCAGAGAAAGGCGGTTCACTGATTACAGCCGAACTTGCCGAAGGTTATCATCGCGACTGTTTCGCTTTCCCCGGTCGCGTGAATGATGAATATTCAAAAGGATGCAACCTGTTAATCAGAGAAAACAGAGCTTCTTTGTTATTATCAGCCGAAGATTTTGTGAAGGCTATGGGCTGGGAGGTTAGTGCTCATTCGGCAAAAGTGGCAAATGTGCAGCGTAGTCTTTTTCTTGATTTGTCTGAAGAGGAGCAAAAGGTTATTGAAATTCTTGAGAAACGAGGCGATTTACAGATTAATACATTAGTAGTTGAAGCGGATATTCCCGTGCAGAAAATGAATACGATTCTTTTCGAGCTTGAAATGAAAGGTGTAGTTCGTGTGTTGGTAGGGGGAATGTACCAGTTATTATAGTAATTTCCTGATAATTTGTATACTTTATATTGTGGAGAAACAGAAACCTTTTCGTATTTTTGGCAAAATTTCGAAGGTACAATGAGCATGGCAAAAAAGACAAAAGCAGATAAAAAGACGAAAAGCACAGTGAATAAAGTTTCTTATCATTATCGACCGGACAATATGACTTTGCAAGACTGGCAGATTGCTTTGCGGAGGCAGGCGGCAATGAAAGAGAAGTTTGTAATATCTGAGAGAGACAAAAAGAATATCCCGGTTATTATACGGTGATAAATCCTACATCCGGCAATGAATATAATGTGGTATATAGAGGACATCAGAGTCCTTGGAATTATTGTTCGTGTATGGATTTTAAGGCAAGCCAATTGGGTACTTGCAAACATTTGGAAGGAGTCAAACTATGGATTAGAGAGAAAAGACGTAAAGTTTGCCGTGTCACGCCACCGTATTCTTCCGTATACCTGTCTTATCAGGGAGAGCGTAAAGTTTGCTTGCGAATCGGTACGGACAATGAGGAGGAGTTCCGCAAACTGGCAAGTCCTTATTTTACTCCCGACGGAGTGATGCGCCCTGCCGCCATTGACTCGATAACTGAATTCTTGAGGGCTGCTACCCGCCTGAATAACACATTCCGTTGGTATCCCGACGCACTGGGATTTATACTTGAACAGCGTGATTTGCGGAGGCGGTCGCAATTGCTACCGGACTATGCTTCGGACACAGCATTGGACACATTGCTGAAAACAAAACTTTACCCTTATCAGAAAGAAGGAATCCGTTTTGCTTTTCGTGCCGGAAAATCTATCATCGCGGATGAAATGGGACTGGGCAAAACTATCCAGGCTATTGGAACGGCTGAACTGATGAGGAAGCATCAGTTTATATCTTCCGCTCTGATTATATGCCCTACATCATTGAAATATCAATGGAAAAAGGAAATAGAGCGTTTTACCGATGCCAAGGCTATTGTGGTAGAAGGAAATCACCTGACCAGGAAAGTGCTATATGGAGCGGAAGAATTTTATAAGATAGTGTCTTACAACAGTGTGTGCAATGATATTAAAATCTTGAAGTCTCTTCATACTGATTTCCTTATCATGGATGAAGTGCAGCGTCTGAAGAACTGGAATACTCAAATATCCAAAGCAGCCCGTCATATTGAGTCGGATTATTCGGTTATTTTATCCGGTACTCCATTGGAGAATAAGTTGGAGGACCTTTATTCCATCATGCAGTTTGTCGACCAGTTTTGTTTGGGACCTTATTATCAGTTTCTTGACCAGACTGTTGTCCGGTCGGATACGGGTAAGGTGGTTTCTTACAAGAATCTGAATGCCATTGGCGAGCAGATGAAGAACGTACTGATTCGCCGCCGGAAAAAAGATGTAGCTCTCCAGTTGCCCGGGCGGATGGATAAAGTTCTGTTTGTGCCGATGACTGAGCAACAGAGGAATATGCATGATGAATATCAGTCTATCGTGTCGCAACTAGTATTCAAATGGACGAAAACCCGTTTCCTGAGTGAGAAAGACCGGAAGCGGCTATTGTTGATGCTTAGCCAGATGCGTATGCTTTGCGACAGCACTTATATTCTTGACCAGAAAACCCGTTATGATACGAAGGTGGAGGAAACGCTGAATATTCTCAGGAATGTCTTTGAGAGTGGAGATGAGAAGGTGGTTATTTTCAGCCAATGGGAGAGGATGACTCGTCTGATAGCGAAAGAACTGGACGTTTTAGGTGTCCGGTATGAGTATCTTCATGGGGGGATTCCTTCCGAAGCCCGTAAAAATCTGACGGATAACTTTACCGAACTGCCGGAAAGCCGCGTCTTTCTGTCAACTGATGCCGGAAGTACAGGGCTGAATCTGCAAGTTGCGTCTATACTTATCAATCTCGATCTGCCTTGGAATCCGGCCGTTCTCGAGCAGCGTATTGCCCGTATTTATCGTATCGGTCAGAAAAAGAATATCCAGGTTATCAATCTTGTTGCCAGCCAGACTATTGAAGAGAGGATGTTGTCTACCCTCAACTTCAAAACTTCTCTTTTTGAGGGTATCCTTGATAATGGTGAAGATACCATCTTCTTGGAAAACAGCAAGTTCGACAAGATGATGGATAGTCTCAAGGTGGTGGCCGAACCGTCTGAAGAAGTGGACGGAGCGCATAATCGTATGGCGGGCTGCAGTATTGATTTGAATGATAATGAAGAGAAAGTTGTGGAGGAAACGGCTGTTTTGCAAACGACGGACACGGATTCATTGGCATTGCTTGAGGAAGAAACACCTGAAGAAGGAGTAACAGAGGTGAGTACGGAAAAGAAGTCTTCTGTATCTGCGGCAGATAATAATCCGGAGCAATTGCTTCAGCAGGGATTTTCTTTCCTTAGCGGACTGGCACGTACGCTTAGTTCGCCAGAAGCTACTCAGAGATTGGTTGATTCTATTGTAGAGGAAGATAAGGAGACAGGTCGGACTAGTATTCGGATACCTGTATCTGATAAAGAGAGTGTAGCGGGGATTCTGAATTTGTTCGGGAAACTGTTGGCGGCAGGGAATAAGACATAAAAAAAGGAGCAACGCCTTGCTCCAACCTTTGTTAACCTTAAATCTAATACTATGAAAAAAATCACATGACAAATATAAGCCTTCTTCTTGCCCTTTCCAAATAATTTTGTTGTATTTGTTTCTCTTTTGAATTCTTTTACGGATTTTCACTGTTAACGGGCACAATATGCTTCCATTCCCAGTGATGTTCGAGATTCTGTATAGCTTTATTGCTGAGTTTGCTTTAAATTTCTTCACATACCGGCATATCCATTCCCTTATACACCACCACAATCTTATGAAGTTGTGTGGCACCGACCACATTCTTCACCGTCTCGGTTTCTGCATAGCGGTTAGCTTGTGTAATCCCTTCCAGACGCAGTTCTTCCACACGGCTTTCGGGGTCTTTATATTTGGCGTATTTCAGTTCTACAATGTAGCTGTGCTTCATGCCAGAATAGATATCCAGTAGCGGACAGAGGAAAATATCGACATATCCTGCCTGTGTATCCTGTTCGGAAATGGGACGGTAGAAGCGGTTCTGTGCCGTCATGGCAAGCGTAAAGCCGTGGACAAAAAGTTCACCTTTCTGTTTGTCGCGTTGGGAAGTGTAACGTTTCAGGCAGTCGGCAATATAACCGAAATAGGCTTTCCAGTTAGCGTGGTAGGCAAGGGTGCTGGCAGTTCGTTCTTCTCGTAACCGCTGAAACTGAGATCGGCTTCGTCATAAGTACTCAGCAGATAGGTGTAGATTTGTTCGCGGACTACCTGATTGGGGATGGTAAATTTAGTCTTTCCTTCATACATACCACTGACTGATAGTAAGCATGCCGAAATAATAGAGCAGGCTCACAAAGTTGTCGGGGTTGGTGATCCCTGGGTGCTTTGCCTCGTTGAATATAATTCTTGACGAAGTAGAGCACCATATTTGAGTTGTACATGGTGGTTTCGCCATAACATTCTTCCGTAAAGCAGTAGTTGTCATACCAGGGTTTTATTATTTCTATCAATTCGTCCACCGTATCTTGTGGCAGATAGTCGGCATATATTTTGCAGAAGTTCTCAAAGGTGGTGCCACAATGCGCATCCAGCCTCTTTCGGTAGTTGTGCAATTCACCGACTATTCCGGCGAAGTTGAAATACAGCACCAAATACCTGTTCCGGTCAGGGGGTAGGGTGTTTTCCGATGTAAAGGTCGTCAAACAGGGCATCGAACTTATTCTTGGCAAGTATATCATAATAATGTTGCAACATATTTACTGTAAGACTTTTGCCGAAACGGCACGGGCGAATAAAGAAGAAAAACTTGTCTGCCTCTTCTATCATGGGGATAAACCGGGTTTTGTCCACATAATAACAGTCGTCGCGGCGGATTACTGCGAAGTTCATCATGCCGTATGGGATACGTTTTCTGCGCGGTATTATATATTCTTCCATAATTTAGTTAGTTTTGTCTTAAAAGTGTCTTTAGAGTAGTAGTGATGCACAGAGAATCGATTTATGATCGGCAATCTGTGCATCTTTTATTGTATATATGTCAGTAAAGCATTTCTTTTTTAAACCATACTCCAAATACTGGATCTGCAAGAACTATCTCTTTTCCATTTGTCTCTATGAGCTCCTTTTGTAGTAATGCATTTTTTAAGCGGACAATATTGGCCGATGTTCCTAAATTGTATTTTGAAATGACTTCTTTGCTGCTGAATTTAGTGTGTATTCCATCAACAATTGCTTTTAGAAAATTCATTTGATAGGCAGAAAGGTTTTCTGTTTCACTTTGGAATAGAATATTGTTTTGGTCGAGTAGGTCTTCCAATGCATAAGAAAGTTGTTCTGTGGTTGCTGTATTAATGGTACGTATCCAAAGTAGCCAGGAAAGTTGCTGTACATAAGACGAATGGTTGTCTACAAGGCGGCAGATTTCTTCTGCAAGTTCGGGAGAAATGTGTTTTCCTGTATTTTCAAATCGTTTGCATATATATTCAATCCAGTATTTTGTTTCTATTTTTGCGAGATAGATAGCATCTCCAAATTTATAGAATGGTAAATTCTTCTTTTCAAAAAGTTCGTTCATTAAATGCTTTTTACTTCCGAAAAGACAATATGAGACATGTTGTTGTAATTGCCATACGCTACGTAGCTTTTTCTGAAACGTTTTGGAATCTTCGAAATCCGAAATTTGTTGGAACTCATCAATGCAAATGACTATCTGTATTCCTTTCTCTATTGCAATTTTTTCGGGTAACTGTAAGATGTCATTCTCCGTATTATTTTGCATGTTGTACTCGAATGATATAGAGAAATCGTTCATCGGATCTGCTCCGATAGAGATTTTGGGATTGATGTGTGAGAGGAATTGTTTAGTATTCTCTATCCATTCCTCCCATTTGGAAGAAGTTTGTTTTAAGATAGAAGTGGCAAAGAGACGATAAAACTCATTTTCGGTGCGACAGGAAAAAATGTCTATGTAGACCACTTTTCTCTTGCTATCTTGTGATAGCTGGGCTACTTTCTTAACTAGTGATGTTTTTCCCCATCTTCTAGGAGAAATAAGCACTGTATTTACACCATGTGCAAAGTTTAGGAGTAAACGTTGAGTCTCTTTTTCGCGATCTGTAAAGTTATCTCCGGAAGTGGCTACACCAAAAACAAACGGCTTTTCCATAACTATTCTTTATTATTCTTATTGGGCAAATATAGTGATTCTTTGAAATACTAACAAGTTTGTTACTAACAATGTTGTTACTAATAGACTTGTTAGTATTCTTAAAAGAATAAATGCGAACATAAAACAATTTGATTTGTTATTTATAGTAAATGGATCTATGTGGAGGTGGTTTTCTTGCATTATGATATTAAACATCTCTTTATATCTATTTTTTAAGGTGATTGTTTGACTATATGTCAGTTTAAACCTTTATATTTGTATATGTGAAGTTAACCGAAGAAAAAATCACTTATTATTGGCTATGATGAAAAAGGAAATTAAATTCAGTCTTGTTTATCGGGACATGTGGCAATCTTCCGGTAAATATCAACCTCGGGTTGATCAGCTTGTTCGTATCGCTCCTTTGATTATTGAGATGGGCTGTTTTGCCAGAGTTGAAACGAATGGCGGTGCTTTTGAGCAAGTGAATCTGTTGTACGGTGAAAATCCTAATAAAGCCGTCCGTGCTTTTACCGCACCTTTTAAAGAAGCGGGTATTCAAACGCATATGCTCGATCGCGGATTGAATGCGTTGCGTATGTATCCGGTTCCGGCAGATGTGCGTAAGTTGATGTATAAAGTCAAGCATGCGCAGGGAGTGGACATCACACGCATCTTTTGTGGACTGAACGAAACAAGAAATATCATTCCTTCTATTAAATATGCTTTGGAAGCAGGTATGATTCCGCAGGCAACTCTGTGTATCACCTATTCTCCCGTACACACTGTTGAGTATTATGCCCGAATTGCCGATCAACTGATTGAGGCCGGTGCACCTGAAATATGCTTGAAGGATATGGCGGGTATCGGTCGTCCGGGTATGTTAGGAGAATTGGTCAGGACTATCAAGGAGAAACATCCGGATATATTGATTCAATATCATGGTCATAGCGGACCGGGATTGTCTATGGCTTCTATTCTTGAGGTTTGCGAAAATGGTGCGGACATCATTGATGTGGCTATGGAACCGATGTCTTGGGGTAAAGTGCATCCGGACGTAATCTCTGTGCAGGCTATGTTGAAAGATTTAGGTTTCCAGGTTCCCGACATAAATATGAAAGCATATATGAAAGCTCGTGCTATGACGCAAGAATTCATTGATGATTTTCTGGGTTATTTTATGGATCCTACCAATAAATACATGTCTTCACTTCTACTGAAATGTGGTTTGCCGGGTGGTATGATGGGTTCCATGATGGCAGACTTGAAAGGAGTACATTCCGGTATCAATATGATATTAAGGAGTAAGAATGAGCCGGAACTTAGTCTGGATGATCTGCTTGTGATGCTTTTTGATGAAGTGGAATATGTATGGCCTAAGCTGGGTTATCCTCCTTTGGTGACTCCTTTCAGCCAGTATGTGAAGAATGTTGCATTAATGAATCTTATGCAGCAGGTAAAAGGGGAAGATCGCTGGACAATGATAGATAACCATACTTGGGATATGATTCTGGGTAAAAGTGGACGTCTTCCGGGTAAGCTCGCACCGGAGATTGTAGAGTTGGCGAAATCTAAAGGATATGAATTTGTCGATACCGACCCGCAGTTGAATTATCCGGATGCTTTGGATGAATATCGAAAGGAAATGGATGAAAATGGCTGGGAATATGGAGAGGATGACGAGGAACTTTTCGAACTGGCCATGCACGATCGCCAGTATCGTGATTATAAGTCCGGGGTTGCCAAAAAGCGTTTTGAGGAAGAGTTACAACATGCTAAAGATGCGGCAATGGCAAAGAACGGATATTCGGAAGAGGAAATTAAGAAATTGAAACGTGCCAAGGCAGACCCGGTCATTGCTCCTGATAACGGGCAGGTACTTTGGGAAGTTTCCGTAGAGGGACCATCCATTGCTCCATTCATCGGACGTAAATATCAGCATGATGAAGTCTTTTGTTATCTTTCTACCCCATGGGGAGAATATGAAAAGATTCTGACCGGATTTACCGGACGTGTGGTGGAAATATGTGCGCAACAAGGTACCAATGTACGTAAAGGAGATGTAATCGGTTATATTCTACGGAGTGATATCTTTGCGTAAACCTTTTATAAGAGTTAGGGTATAAGCTACACCTAATAAAGAATTTTAGTAGGGTGTCTTAAAAGTGTTTTTAAAATAGTAGTGATGCACAGAAAATCGATAACTAATCGGTGATCTGTGCATTCTCATTATTGTTACCTTAATGTAATAATTCTATGAGTATGTTACTATACCAGTACTTTATTCTCTAAAAGTTCTATGCGTTTGCACAATATCTCGATAAACCGGCTGTTTGCCTTGATTAGTTCACGGAGATCCTCTGCAGCTTCAATGCGGACAGTGCTACAATCTTTCGCGACTCCGATATTTGTCCCGATTGTACCTGTGTTATTGACATACACATTTCCATCTATTTTATTAAATAGCTCCAATGCAGACATATTTAGCACTTCTGCTATTTTGTTCAGCCTTGTTAATGTGAGGTCGGTTTCACCATACTCAATCTTACAATAGGCACTTGTTGACAGGTTCAACTTTTCTCCCATTTGTTCTTGAGTAAGATTCTTTTCCATACGAAGCATTTGCAGCCGATGTCCTACTATCTTTTTTAAATCCGTTTCCATGTATATTGTTGTTGGGAAGCAATTTTTATTCGACAAATGTAACAATTTTAGCGGATATAACAAATGCTATTTTATACTTATTCAAAGGAACTGAAGAAAATACAATGATGGAAAGATTTTGAATGAGAGAAAAATACTTCATATTATCGTACATACTGCAATATTCCTTTTATATTTTCCTTTCTCGTTGATATTTGGATAATACTATGCGTTTAATGGATAGTTGTAGTAAATATTGTGTATACAATTGATCTTGATGTGTGCTTAACTTTGCAACCGGAGAAACACGCAGTGACTCTTAACACTTAAAAAACAAACATTTCATTAATAATAAAAGAAAAACAAACATGAAGAAGATTTTACTATTGTTCTCAATCTGCTTAATTTCGATGTTAGGTTATGCACAAACTAATGAAGATGGAAAAGAAAGCGTTTACATTGATTATTTTTCCCGTCCTGGCAGTATAAACAACATTTTAGCAGAAGCTTTGCGTAATAAAATTATTGAAGGTATTCAAGAAATGAATCGTGTCGTGTTGATTGACGTTGATTCTAATGAAGCATTGAAAACCGAAGCCAGGCGGCGTCAGGAAGCTTCCGCTATGGGAGATGTTGTTGCCAGAAGCGAGGCTATGACGACGTTGGGAGCTAAATATCTGATTCAGGGGAATATTACAAGTATGCAGGGTATTAAAAAACGGACAGTAAAGGAAAGCCCTATTATAAAGGAAGTGTTTCTTACACATTAAAGATTGTGGATCCTTCTAATGGTACGCTCAAAGGTACTCAGGCTTTCTCTCATGAAGGGTTGACGGGAAGTATAGGAGATACTCCTGAAGAGGCAATCATTAAAACGTTGGATTATGCCAAAATAAGTATGGATGACTTTGTTAACGAGAATTTTAAGATACAAGGTACGATTGTGCAAGTGGAAAGCACAAAGAAAGATAAAGCACAAACTGTATACGTTGATCTTGGAACAAAAAGAGGTATACAGAAAGGACAGAAGTTTACTGTTTACATAGAGATGGACATTGCCGGTGAACTGTCATTGAAAGAAATCGGTCGCTTAAACGTGAAAGAAGTGTTGAGCGGGACACGTTCTTTGTGCAGTGTCAGCAAAGGTGGGGAAGAAATCATGAGAGCTACCAAGGAAGAAAGGAAGTTGATTATCATTTCGAGGAAAGATACCTTTTTGTCATTATAATCAATTTCAATTATCAACTTTTCTCCTAGCAAAAAGAAAATGAAACTACGAATACTACTTTTGAGCCTGCTGGCGACATATACTATTCATCTCACAGCACAGGAGCTATACTCCAATGATCTGTTTTGCGTGAAAGCAGATAATAATTTGGCTGTTATCGCAGCCTCCGGAATAGCAGAAAAGAAGAAAGATGTATATTCTATGGCATTGAAGTCGATTTTCAACGCTCTCTTCTTGAATGGTATTGACGGAGTAGAAAACGGTCGGCCGCTGGTTGGGAAAGAAGACTCTTACTATATGAACCAGTTTTTCAATTCACGCTATATGCTTTTTGTGAAAAATTATGAGACGGTCGAAGAACCGGTGCGACAATCTTCCAGACTTTATAAGGGTACGGTTACGGCCCAAATTTTACTGGGTGCACTTAAAAAGGATTTGATACGGAACAAATTGATGACAAAGCCCATGGAGGAGATGTCGATGGAAGAAACCCGGCAACAGGTTGCTCTTCCAACCATTATGGTGGTTCCTTATAAAAGTAATGACCGGAGTTCGTATGCCGGTATCCTGAAAAATGATTTTGATCTTCGCGTAGCGGTAAGTACGGTAAAAGAAGGATTCGTCAAACTTGGTGTGAAGACGGTAGCTGCCGAAGGAAAACAGGCAGGTACTCTGCGTGCTTCTGAATGGGAGAGTAAGAATGCTGATTCCAATGATAAACAGTTGTTGATGAATTCGGGGGCAGATGTATATGTGATTGTTGATTTGCAGAAAGATATATCGGCAACCTCAGGTAGTAGGGTATCATTGATTATGACTGCTCGTGAGACCGCTACAGGAATTGATTTAGCCAGCCGGAAAAGCTGGACGAACCGCTTTAGGACAACAGATGTGGACAAACTATGTGCGTATGCGGCACAGGATGTTTTGGATGGTTTTCTGAAAGATATTTCAAAGGAGTTTGCCCGGAGAGTCCAACAGGGAAATACGATAGTTCTTCGGGTCAGTCTTGCTGATAACGCTGTCAATACGATGAACAGCCGGATAAACGGGAGCACTACTCTTTCGGCGCATATACGCAACTGGGTGAGGAAGAATGCTCAGGGAGGACGCTACCATATTCAAGGTGCTGTGGACGATAGTCTGATATTTGATTCGATACAGATTCCTGCAAAGGACAGCGACGGCTTGCCGATGGATTGCATCACGTTTGCGGATAATCTGGTTAATTATCTGAATGATTCCGGAATAGATAGTGAACACAGAGTGGATGGAAGTACCATCTATTTGACTATTCAATAAATCAAGGACGTATGAAACATTGGCTTTTATTTATTCTTGTGATTTCATGGTTTTGCTTTCCGCTTTCCGGTCAACAAACGAACCGTCCTGACTGGGTGAAACAGCATCCTGTTGATGGTTTAAATTATATCGGAATAGGAATGGCTGAAATATCGGGAGGGGATTATCAGCAAAAGGCAAAGCAAAACGCTTTGTCTGACCTTGTATCTGAAATTCAAGTGGTGATTGCCGCCAATTCTTTGTTGAATACGTTGGAGGACGATGGTAATGTGAAACAAACCTTCGCAGAAAGTATTCGTACAGAAGCCCGGGCGGAAATAGAGAACTTTCGTCTGGTGGATTCCTGGCGAAGTGACAATGAGTATTGGGTTTATTATGAACTGAATAAGGATGATTATGCGGCCTTGGTGGAAGCACGTCGTCAGAAGGCAATCCGTAACGGCTTCGATTTTTGGTATAAGGGACACATTACTTTACAACAGGGAGATTTAATGACTGCCATTGAATTATTCTCAAATGGAATGGAGGCTATACGCCCGGTGCTTAATCAGGAGTTGTTCTGTTCTTACGAAGGAAAGACAATTAATCTGGCGACTGAACTATATGCGGCTTTGGCTGGAGTATTTGATGGAATAACGATTGTTCTGAATCCGGCAACCGTTTCAGCCACGCCGTTTCAAGGTATAAGGGAGCCTATTGCTATAGGTGTTTACCGTAATGGAAATCCGTTAAGGAATATCCGGTTGAAAGCCGAGTTTTGTTTCCGGGTCGGGAGTATTTGTCTTCCATGTCTCCCACCGACGAATCGGGAGTTGCCGCTCTTTATGTGCGCAATATTACTTCTAAACAGGCACAGCAGGAAATTGGAATTTCATTAATTGATGATGTGTTCAGCTTGTTCCGGAAGGGAAGTTATGCAGCTTTATTCAAACAAATGCTTTCTTCTCTTCCCGGAGCAACGTTGACTGTCAACACGGCGCAGACACAGACTTCTGCTTATGTTAGAAGTGCGCAGAGCGATATAGAGACGGTGGAACGAACTGTGAAGAGTTTGCTGAACAATCATTTCTTTAACGTAGTTGCATCTCCTTCTGAAGCCGACATTATCGTTACATTGGATAATAAGTGTCGTAAAGGCAATACCGTTCCGGGTGAACTGTACAACTTCATCGAATTCTTTTCTACGTTGGGGATTAAAATAGAAAATAACCGGACGGGGCAAATCCTATTGAATTATTCTATTAATGATGAACGGACATTAGTACCTGAAAATAAGTCCGCTTCTCAAGGCAAGAATATGGCGGCGCGTGAATTGATAAAACGGTTGAACCGGGAGTTTGCGCGTGAATTGAAGAAAATAACATTCGACAGAACCGGAAAGATTCCGGAAAGACAGAAGATGTTGCCGGATGTTCCTGTTCCGGTAGTCGGTGCTTCCGTACCGGAAAAAGAAGCTGATCCGGTTATATCTGTCCCTGTTGTGGTGCCGGAAGTTATTCCTGCTCCTTTGGTTCCGGTTAAGTCCGCCAAACCAGAGAATCAAAAGGCAATTCGGGTTGAATGGTTGGATGGTGTCTTTGTTGAATTTGACAAACTTGCAACTTTGGGAGACAAATCGAGGATACATCTTAAGATTGTGAATACAAATGCTGACGATTGCGAAGTGGACTTATATAGTGGAAATCTGACGGTTATAAACGAAAAAGGTGAAGAATCTCCGATTGTCAGTCTCAAACTGGGGTCTAAGTTCAATGACCGCAGAGTCACTGCGCTCATTGTGCCTGATCTGCCTACGGAGATGGTTATTGAGGTAAGTAAGTTGCAATCTATGGCACTGCTGCAATTGAAGGATTTCAAAAATAATATAGTGAAGTTGAGAGGCTTGAAATGAATCATATATTAACATTAAAAAAGACTTGAAATGAAAAGAATTAATTTATTGGGAACAGCATTGCTAACCATTGTTGTTATGACAAGTTGCGGTAGTTCAAAACCTGTAACACAAACAGTGCAGCAACCGGCAGTGCAACAGGACGTAGAAATTAATGTTCCTTGTTCGGGACCGGAATTTCAAACGAACAAAGAGTATTTTAGAGCTAGTTCGATGGGACTTTCTACGGATATGTCTATTGCAAAGAAAAAAGCGATGACGGAGGCCCGGGCTGAAATTGCTACTGCTATCAATGCAAAAGTGAAATCGGTAACCGATAGTTATGTTTCCTCTTATCAGCAAGATGAAAATGATGAAAGCAAAAGTCGTTATCAATCATTGACCCGTACGGTAGTGGAACAGGAATTGAGCGGTACGCGTGTAATTTGTGAAAAAACCATGAAGACTCCTGATGGTAAATACAAAGTATATGTCTCTCTTGAACTGGCAGGAGAGGAAATCATGAATGCTATGGCAAATCGTATTAAGAATGATGACAAATTGCGCATTGACTTTGAATATGAAAAGTTCAAAAAGGTATTTGAAGAAGAAATGAGTAAAAACGCCCAATAAGCAGCTTGTTTATCTTTAATAACTACCCAACTATTTGAAGATTGAATGATGAAACTTAATTTGTCGGATATAAGATATAATTGGGTAGTTATTTTTATTATCCAGTTGCTTTTGTCTCCCGGTATTGATGTGTTTTCACAGGCAATGCCTGTTGATACAGTTTATAACCAATCTTATGACTGGAGACCGGGACAGCGGGAGACTTTGCCGGAATGGGTGTTTGCTTCTCAACGGAAAGGTCGGGTAGTTGGTATATCTGATCCTCGTATGAAATCCGAAGCTGCAAGGATGCTTGCTTTGCAAAGAGCGGCTTATCTGTATTCATTGCAGCAAGGGGTACAATTGAGACTTCTCTCGGACGTTTTTTCCACCATGGAGACTGCCAGTAATACATACGAAGACCAAAGAAACAAAATGCTTGTACTGGGAGTGATCGAACATCCCGTTCAACATGTTTCTTACCGGATTGAGCATGAATATACTTCTATATTTGGAGAGAAATTTCTGGAGGTATCTTTTACTCCATCGAATGATAGTTGCGATTTTTCTTATCATTTCGTTAGTGAGTTGATGCTTTTGTTTACGAAAGAAAGGGTTGAGGAAGAAGAGGTGAAATTCAATTTATTGTTGGAATCGGATAGTTGTAGGGAGCAATCAGACCAGTCATGGTTTCAGCTTAAGGGAACACAGTCATCTCCTCAAATAATTTCATATATGAACGGAGTTGAAATTTGTTCTTCACAAGAAGGCTGTTGGTATGAAGATGCCGGTTTCGGAGGTCAGGACGGATTGGAGAAGATGGATATGAGGAATGCCTTTTGGAATGCCTATATGTCTTCTTTAGTGAAGGCGCTGTTGTTATATCCGTTTTCTGATGTAAATGTCAAGCAGGTGGACGATCGTTTCAATGGCGGCACTGATTCCGGTTGTGGTTTGTATCGGGAGAAGGTTGTCGCTGTCTTGTCCATTTTCCCCTTTATCAAAGATATACGGAATAATAAGCTGTGTGTGGATTGGCAGATAACAGAACAACAAAATATAATAAGGAAATGAGGAAAAATAGGATACGAATACTATCTATGGTAGTTTTTCATTGTGTTTGCCGTTTAGTCTTTTTGCGCAAATAGATAAAGACATGAAGGAGTTTGACGATTTTGTGAAGCAGCAGCAAAAAGAGTTTGATGATTTTGTGAGCGAACAGAATAAGGAATTTGCCGAATTCCTGAAAGAAACCTGGAAAGAGTATGATTTGCAGAAGCCGGTGGTACGTCCTCAAAGACCAGAGCCTGTAAAACCGGTCAGCTTTGACCATAAGAAGCCGGCAACAAAACCGCAAGAGGTTAAAGTAGGGGAGGTGACCCGACTCCCCATTCCGACAGTGACTCCAAGTGCGACATTTTCTCCTTCAAAAGGGAAAACACCGGTTCCGGTTATACCGGGAGGTAAAGATGTGGCTGTAGAACCGGAAAAGGATTCTGCGGTGCTCCCTGAAATAAAACCGGAAGTGAAGCCTGAAGAAACCGTTCCGGCCAAACGCTCACTTTCCGGTGTAGAGTTTTCGTTCTACAGTAAAGATTGTGTTGTCAATGCTTCATTGAAGAACCGGCTCACTTTAAAAGGGATTGCAGAGAAAGATATTTCTGCCGGATGGGAGACGTTATCGCGTAGCAACTATCAGCCTTTGATAGACGACTGTCTGGCTTTTAAAAAGGATAATGCCCTGAATGACTATGGCTATCTGCTGTTAACGAGGAAAGTTGCTACTGAACTATGTGGAAGTACTCATTCCGATGAAATAGCTCTTATGCAAATGTTTCTCCTTTCTCAATCGGGATATAGGGTTAAGGTGGCGCGTATGGATAACCGCCTTACTTTATTCTATGCTTCGAGTAACATGATTTATGCTACCTGTTTTATTACTTTGAATGGAGTAAACTATTACAGGTTTGATACTACCCCGGATAAAACTAATTCTATTTACACTTACAACCGTGATTTCGCCAATGCGAAGAACCCGGTAAATATGAATATCACTGCTCCTCAACCCTTTTCAGGAACTTACGTGGAGAAAACGTTGCAAGCGAAAGCTTATCCATCCGTCAAAGTCTGCTCGAAAGTAAATTCGGGACTTATTTCCTTCTATAAGGATTATCCGCAATGTGACTTTTCTGTCTATGTGGGAGCTCCTGTCAGTCAGGAAGTACAACAGACGGTGCTTCCATCATTGCAAGCTGCCGTACAAGGGAAAAAACAATCGGAAGCCGCTAATATACTGATTAATTTCGTGCAGACAGCTTTTGATTATAAGACAGATGGTGACCAGTTTGGTTATGAAAAGCCTTTCTTTGTGGATGAGCTGTTCTACTATCCTTATTCCGATTGCGAGGACCGTGCTGTGTTATACTCTTATTTGGTACGTACTCTTATGGGGCTTGATGTTGTATTGTTGGAATATCCCAATCACATGGCAACAGCGGTCTGTTTTGATGAAAACATTGACGGAGATTATATAACTGTAAGCGGAAAGAAGTACATAATTTGTGATCCTACTTATATTGGAGCTTCTATCGGGCTTGCCATGTCGCAATTTAAGAATGTGGCAGCCAAGGTGTTGAAATATTAATTTTATTATATTATGAAGAATATTAAAAAGTATTTGTGTGCCATTGTAATGATGGTTATTTCGATGACTGCATTTGCGCAGGAAGATGTTTTTAGCGGTGACTGGCTAGGAGCAAATAAAGAAGGCGATTTAAAGGTTGCGTTCACATTGAATTGTGATGGTAATTGGCAATTGAATCCTTATAATGAGAATGCCAGATGCAATGGATTTATGGAAGTGAATATGCTGGAACCCGGTGGAAGGGAATCTTTGATGGCAACTTATGAGTTTTACGTCGAGAGTATGAACGGGAATGAACTGACTCTTTCTTTTGTAGGTGGACGTCCGGAGGTTGATGCCGGGATTTCCGGTCAATGCAAAGTCGTTTATAGGGATGATAAGTTGTCGTTTACCGGACTTGATAAAGGCGGAAAAGATGCTGCCTTTAATGGATTGACACTTGTAAAAAGCGGTAGTGGAGCTGATGCAATAGCTGATGCTGCGGCGGATGACGGAGTTCCTTTGGGAGTAAAGATATTGGCTGTTCTCCAACTGATTTTGTATATTGCCGTTGTTTTATTTATTGTGGGGCATATGTTTTTTGTATGGTATAAGGGCGCACGTTATAAAGAGGTTTTTACGGTAGAAGGAATGTTGAATAAACGCCTTGCAGCCGGAATGCCGGAGAAAATGACGGATGAAGAGATAACGGAGGCGTGGAAGCTGATGGATGAGGCATTTGCTACTTGGACGGTGATTGAAAAAACAGATGATGATGAATTCAGAAAGCCGACAAAGATGAAGCAAATTAAGAAATCTGTTCTTTTGATTGATCAGGTTATCGGTATGTGTCCTACTGATGCTGATGTCATAGAACGCTTAAATTCATTGACTGATGTGATTAATAGTGGTGAAGAACGTCATTTTGATGGTTCCAAGAAATTAATCTGGTTAGGTGTCATTGTGGGTATCTTGATGTATTGGATGATGGGAGTCGGTATGATGTTTTCTACTTTAATAGCTACCGGTTTGTATGTGGTAGCGAGCAGGACGCCTCAATTCTTAATTGATAAGCGGGCACTTCGTGGCGGTGGAAATATTCATAATGGTATTTTTGCCGGAGTGTTCGGGTTATTGGCAGGAGCGCAGACAGTGCGGACAATATACAAGTTTAATGATGGTCATAAAGAATATTCTGATGATCATTCACAACATTGGATTGCTTTGGCAATCGGACTTGTCGTTTTGTTTGTATTGGCAATGATGATGGCGTTCTGGGCACTTCTGAACTATTTACGTAATTATGTTCTGTACTTTTGATGGATAAAACTAACATGGTTGTTAATAATGGATTCGGCAGCATAATTAGGCTATTTATGTTTTGAAGTAGAATTTAGAGTAGCAGGTGTACAGGGGATCGATGAAAATTCGATGACCTGTGCATCTTTTTTAATTAGTGATACTACAAAATATGATTAAGAATCTGCTAATTCCAATATAAATTTTAATATTTGCATTATAACAATAGTGTCAATTGAAAACAAAAGATGAAATAATCGCTATTCTCCGGAATTTTAAGGAAGAATTTGGGGAGAGATATGGAATTGAAAAGTTGGGACTTTTTGGTTCTGTGGCTCGTGGTGAGCAGAAAGAGGATAGTGATATTGATATTTGTGTAAAGCTTCAAGATCCGGATTATTTTACTCGAATGGAAATAAAAGAGTCATTAGAAGAGCGTTTTAATGCAAAAGTGGATGTCGTGTCTTTAACCGCAATTATGCGTAGTTTATTTCGCAATCATATAGAGAAAGATGCAATCTATATCTAATGCTGACTATTGGATATGCTTCTTTTTGTAGAAGAACGTATTAATACAACTATAGAAAGATGTGGTAGTGTCATTTCTGTAAATGATTTCTTAGCTTCTCCTGATAAGATGGATATTTTTGATGCGACTTGTATGCGTTTGCAAACCATAGGTGAGACTGTTAAGAATATAGATAACCTGACTAATCATGAATTATTGATAAATTATGCCGGTACTCCATGGAGGAGCATCATTGGACTGCGCAATATTATTTCTCATGAATATTTATCTATTGACCCCGAAGAAATTTTTAAAATAGTAAAAGTGCATCTACCTGGATTGCTTCTTGCAATTCAGCAGATCAGGAATGATATTGCTGCTAGTATATGAGACCTTTGTAGCTTTTCTATTTTTTATTATGCAAACGGTAGTCTTTAGGTGCCACTCCCATCCGCTTTGTACACTCCTTATAGAAATGTGATCTATTCATAAACCCACTTTGATACATGATTTCTTTAATGAAATTTTTGGGTGGGGATAAAATATCTCGTAGAAAATTCCTGGCGACTCCCGATCATAGTTATTTCCCGATTTGTATAGAGGAGATGAAGCTTGGCATCCATGTGTATGTGGAAAAGCCGCCTGTCAGAACTTCCTTTTTCTGTTTATTATTGACCTTAAACTCTCAAAACTTGCAAAAATAGTTTCAATCGTTTCACAGAACCTTTCATGCCTTTGTTTTTGTTCTAAAAGTATGATTCGATTTGTTTTCTAACTTCTATATTTGTTATCAGAAACGAACGACAATGAAACATGGTATCTATATATTGACTATTCTTATGGCTTTATTAAGCCTTCCAGAAAGTGGGTATGCTTCGATTCCATTTTTCGCTGTTGCGAATGATACAATCCGGCGGGCAGTGATATATTTTGATGCGAATGAAGCGAAAGTGAATCTTAGTTATAAGAATAATAATCAGGTAATTATAATTTTAGATTCTTTGCTTCTCGGAAATTTAAATACGAAATATATAACAGCGCTGAATGTGGAAACTTTTGTTTCTCCTGATGGTGATGAATCTTATAATAGAAGTTTGGCTGCTCGGAGAAATGATTCGATAAAGGAATTCTTACAACGGTATAATTCGGATGTTAGTGTTGATAAGATTCATTTTTTTTCAGGGGGAGAGGATTGGTCGGAGTTTCGTAAGTTGGTGGCATCCGACTCTAACTTACCAGATCGGGAAGAAGTGCTGATATTGATTGATTATCATAAGAATGATGTCAATAAACGGAAACAACTGTTGCGAAAATTGAATCGGGGAATTGCTTACCGATACATTGTTCACAATATCTTTCCAGAACTGCGGAGATCGGTTATTACGATTGTCGGAGAAACTTCGAAATTAGGTAAAGAGGCTTTTGAACCGGTATCTTCTGTCTCCGGGTTGTTTGTTTCAAAGCAGGAAGAGGCGCTTCCGAAAGATCAACCTGATAAGCCTGTGGGAGAAAGTGAAAAAAACAGGCCTGTGAGGTCGATATATCGGAGGCAGAAGGGCCGGTGAAAAGCCAAACTGTACTTGCAGTGAAGAATAATCTGTTATATGATTTGGCATTGGCGCCAAATATAGAAGTGGAAATTCCGATGGGCAAGAGGTGGTCTTTGAATACTGAATATAAATGTCCGTGGTGCTGAATAGCAAACATGATTTCTGCTATCAGCTCCTTTCGGGAGGATGGAAGGACGTTGTTGGCTGGGAAACCGTCAGAAACGCGACCGATTGACCGG
>ENA-OQJB01000168-OQJB01000168.1-human-gut-metagenome-genome-assembly--contig:-NODE-168-length-38958-cov-4.438593_pt1 | contig 38958 bp, 43 predicted proteins | sample MGYA00242599_ERZ504765 | MGnify/ENA primary metagenome ERZ504765 (study PRJEB26092, sample SAMD00036354) | human gut metagenome | host: Homo sapiens | study: EMG produced TPA metagenomics assembly of...
TGGGAAGTTGAACGAAATACCGTAGCCGCAAAGGTAAACTGGCAATTTCGAACGGAGGATGCAAGAATTAAATTGAATTCCTTGTATCCGACATTTACTACTGCATCTGAATAAGATGCAGTAGTAAATGTTAAATATCAACGATACAGCACACTAGTTCAATGTGCCAACTCAGTGGTTAAAAGTGAAAAACATCCTGAAATCCGTAACCGCTATCTTCGTTTAAGAAAACGTCGCGGTCACAAGAAAGCAATCATTGCAATAGCAAGAATGCTTCTAACAGCATTATACAATATGCTGAAAAATAAGGAACCCTATAATGCTGAACTTTACCGAAAAAGTGATGTTCTCCCTGTCAATCGTGAGATTACAATTGAACAGGCAATCTTAATGGCACAGTTCCAAGGTTATAAAATCAAGTCAGCTGCTGAATAGACCTTAACTTTGCTACATATTCAATTTTAAATGACCACCATCTGATGGTCTTTTTGTGATGTCCTTAATGGAATGGATATCCTCTACTATTCTTTTTCAACCTTATCTCTCCTTGTATACATAAAACACTCCGCATATCATCAGGTCCCGAATGTTCGGAAGAAGAATCCATGCGGAGTCTTTCTTACAGGCTCTCACCTGCTATAGATCTGTTTCTTTTTATTTTTCTTTGTTTTTCAGATATTCGTCAATTCCTTTTGCACCGGCTTTTCCTGCACCCATTGCAAGAATTACTGTTGCAGCTCCTGTCACGGCATCTCCGCCGGCATAAACACCGTCTTTGGATGTCTGTCCATTTTCTTCCTCTGCAACGATACATTTTCTGCGGTTGATCTCCAGCCCTTTTGTTGTGGAAGAGATCAGCGGGTTCGGAGAAGTTCCAAGGGACATGATCACAGTATCTACATCAATGTCATACTCAGATCCAGGAATCTCAACCGGACGTCTTCTTCCGGATGCATCCGGTTCTCCAAGTTCCATTTTGATGACTGTCATGCTCTTGACATTTCCATTCTCATCTACATTGATCTGCTTTGGATTTGTCAGAAGGTCAAAGATCACACCTTCTTCTTTCGCATGATGTACTTCTTCTACTCGTGCAGGGAGCTCTGCTTCGCTTCGTCTGTATACAACATGTACTTCTGCTCCCAGTCTGAGTGCAGTTCTTGCAGCATCCATCGCAACGTTTCCACCGCCGACAACTGCAACTTTTTTACCTGCAGCAATCGGTGTATCATAAGAAGAATCAAACGCTTTCATCAGGTTGCTTCTTGTCAGATATTCATTTGCAGAGAATACTTCGTTTGCGTTTTCTCCCGGGATTCCCATAAACATCGGAAGTCCAGCTCCGGAACCAATGAATACTGCTTCAAATCCTTCTTCTTCAATCAGCTGATCGATCGTTGTTGACTTTCCGATCACAACGTTTGTCTCAAATTTAACGCCTAATTCTTTTACTTTTTCAATCTCTTTTGCAACGACTTTCTGTTTTGGAAGACGGAATTCCGGAATACCATAAACAAGTACTCCTCCCAGTTCATGAAGTGCTTCAAATACCGTCACATCATATCCCATCTTTGCCAGATCGCCTGCGCAGGTGAGTCCGGATGGTCCGGAACCGATCACAGCTACCTTATGACCGTTCTGTTCTTTTGCACCTTCTGGTTTGATGTCATGCTCCAGTGCATAATCTGCCACAAAACGCTCCAGTTTTCCGATGGATACCGGATCTCCTTTGATACCACGGATACACTTTCCTTCACACTGAGACTCCTGCGGGCAGACACGTCCACAGATTGCCGGAAGTGCGGAAGACTGTCCGATGATCTTGTATGCTTCCTCGATATTTCCTTCCTTTACTTCCTGAACAAATGCCGGAATATTGATCGATACCGGACATCCTTCGATACATTTTGCATTTTTACAATTCAGGCATCTTGTTGCCTCTTCCATTGCCTCTTCCTGATTATATCCAAGACAAACTTCTTCAAAATTTGTTGCACGTACTTTTGGATCCTGTTCTCTGACAGGTACTCTCACCATTCCTTTTGCCATTACTCGTCACCTCCACAATGTCCGCATCCGCCGTGATGAGTATCGCCTTCCTGTAATTTCAGCATTGCTCTTCCCTCTACTGATCTGTACATCTGGCTTCTCTTCATCGCCTGATCAAAATCTACAAGATGGCCATCAAATTCCGGCCCGTCTACACATGCAAACTTAATCTCATCTCCAACCTGAAGACGGCATGCTCCGCACATTCCGGTACCATCTACCATAACCGGGTTCATGCTGACGATCGTTGGAAGATTCAGTTCCTTTGTCAGCAGACAGACAAATTTCATCATAATCATCGGTCCGATCGCAACACACTTGTCATAATGTTTTCCTTCTTTTTCTACCAGATCTTTGATCACCTGCGTCACCATACCGGAGCGTCCATAAGAGCCGTCATCCGTTGTCACATAGAGATTTCCGGCAACTTCTTCCATCTCTTTCTCCATGATCACAAGATCCTTCGTTTTTGCTCCGATGATCACATCGGCGTCTATTCCTCTCTCATGAAGCCATTTCACCTGAGGATATACAGGAGCTGTACCAAGTCCTCCCGCAACAAATAAAATCTTCTGTTTTTTCAATTCTTCGATATCTTCCTCAACAAACTCAGAGGCACATCCAAGCGGACCTACAAAGTCACGGAAAGAATCTCCGGCTTTGAGTTCAGACATCTTCACAGTAGAAGCTCCGACTTCCTGAACCACGATCGTGATCGTTCCGGCTTCTCTGTCATAATCACAAATAGTAAGCGGGATACGCTCCCCCTTCTCGTCCATCTTTACGATAACAAACTGCCCCGGCTCACAATGACTCGCAACCCTTGGTGCATGCACATCCATCAGAAAAATATTCTCAGACAATTTTTCTGCTTTTAAAATCTTATACATGTTCTTCCTCCTTGTAATAAATCACCTTTTTTAATAATACGCCAAAAATGGCATAATGGCAATAGTTCTTTCCGTGATTTTTCTCTTCTGTCTGCAAAAAGGACAGGCACCGCTTTTGTACTGTGCCTGTCCCTTTCCCGTTCATCCACAAGCGGACAGCCTGATTAGAAATCAACTTCTGTTCCGTAATATGTACATGTGAATAATTTTTCCATTGTTGCAGGATCGATTGCACGAGGATTAGATCCTGTACATGCATCACCTACTGCCAGTTCTGCAATCTTGGCAACTTTTTCTTTGAATTCATTTTCCTCGATTCCGAAGTCTTTGAGAGTCTTTGGAATGTTCAGTTTGACATTAAAGTCATCGATCTTTTCAACCAGACTGTTGATGAGTGCTTTCTCAGATGCTCCCGGAAGTCCCATTCTGCGTGCGATCTCAGCATAACGTTTTGCTGCAACCGGATCTTTTGCGTTGTATTTGATAACATATGGAAGATAGATCGCATTCGCACATCCGTGAGGAATGTGTCCTGTTGAGAATGCTGCACCTGTCTTATGTGCCATAGAGTGTACGATTCCAAGCAATGCATTGGAGAATGCCATACCTGCCAGACACTGTGCATAATGCATCTGCTCTCTTGCATCCATATCGCAGTTGTAAGATGCCGGAAGATTATCCAGTACCATCTCAATTGCCTGCAGTGCAAGTGGATCTGTAAATGGTCCGTTGAGTGTAGAAACATATGCTTCGATCGCATGTGTCAGTGCATCCATACCTGTGTATGCAACCTGTTTTACAGGAAGACCTGCCACAAGATCCGGATCAACGATCGCAACATCCGGTGTGATATTAAAGTCAGCCAGCGGATATTTTACACCTGTCTGATAGTTTGTGATAACAGAGAATGCTGTTACTTCTGTAGCTGTTCCTGATGTAGATGGAATCGCTGCGAATTTTGCTTTCTGTCTCAGTTCCGGGAAATTAAACGGAATGCACAGATCCTCGAATGTTACATCCGGATACTCATAAAATGCCCACATTGCTTTTGCAGCATCAATCGGAGAACCGCCGCCCATTGCCACGATCCAGTCCGGCTCAAATGCACGCATTGCCTCGGCACCTTTCATAACTGTCTCTACAGACGGATCCGGCTCAACGCCTTCAAATAACTGGACTTCCATTCCTGCTTCTTTCAAATATGTTACAGCTCTGTCAAGAAATCCCTGACGTTTCATGGAACCGCCGCCCACTACAAGAATTGCTTTTTTTCCTTTCAGGTTCTTTAATTCTTCCAAACATCCTTTTCCGTGATAAATGTCTCTTGGTAAACAAAATCTGCTCATTATCCTGCATCTCCTTTGATTAAAGTCTGTTGATTTCAACTAAAACCATTATACCACTGTGAAACTTTTCACACAACAAAACTGCCGTTTTTTTTCGTTAAATAATGCACAAAAAACCAGGCTCATTTTTGTTAGAAAATCCCCTTGCATTTTTACAAAGTGTTTATCTAAAAAAATCAGCCGCTTTTACTGCGGCTGATAAATATAATTTCGTTTTGTTATCTGTGTCATTTTTCCGGTCTTACCCACCAGAACTGTACTGAACAGCGTCTGCCCTTCTGGCATCTCGATCGGTCCGGTATACAAGGAAGATTCAGTTGTCGGCGTGGAACCATCTGTCGTGTAATAAGCTGTGTAGCCTTCCGGCACGGTAATACTGATCTGCGTAGCTGTACTGTACTGCCCCGTGGACGGTGTTACAACCGGTGCATCCGCTACCGGAAATTCAATCTCATAAGTTTTTGAGACCACCAGACTTGGGATTTTCTTTTTGTTATAGGCAATCGCCTTAATCTGCGTCTTTCCTTCCTCATTTAAAAGAATCGGCTCGGTATACTTTGTGCTGGACGAAGTCGGATTCGTTCCATCTGTCGTGTAGTAAATGGTCTCCCCTGATGCGGACAGTGTCACTTCCTGTACTTCACTATATTTTCCATCATCCAGACTGAAGACCGGCTCTGTAGAAACATATGCTTTCAGACTGGAAAGCACGGATTCGTCATCGCAGTCCTCGAGAATCTCGGAAATCTTATCAAGCTGCTTTGTCTCCTCATAAAAGCTGATTGCTGCCCGATACAGTTCTTCGTTGGATGGATAAGAAGCAATAGCAGAAAGAAATACGGATTCTGCCTCATCCCCTTCATCCTGTTCCATATAAGTCTCTGCCAGACCGGAATATGCCTCTGCCCTCTGGGCATTCTTTCCAATCGCATGTTTGAAGTATTTTTCTGCTGTCTGATATTCTTTCATCTGCAGTGCATCGTACCCTTTTGCCACTTTTCCCACATAAGAATTCTGATACAGAAAATAGCCGAACGCCGCTCCAAAAATCAACAGGACCAGAAACAGGATCAAAAGCACTTTCCGTCTTCTGCGAACCAGCTGCTTTTTCGTTCCTGCTGTTTTCGTTTCGCCTCTGCACGGGATCTGTTTCTCGCCGCACGCTCTCGCCCGGCCTGTATTTCATCCAGCTCTTCCTGACTGAGCACCCGCGTTGCTTTTGACTGGTACACTTCCTGTCTTCTGCCAAAATCACGGACATCCTTTGTCTGAAGCTGCCTGGTAACATCTTCGACCGAGCCTTTTACTTCCTGTGTAAGAACATCATCCAGAGGATTGTAATCAGGGACGATCTGAACTTCTTTTCCACATCTGGGACAACGCATCCAGCCTTCCGGAATAATCGCATTACAATGCGTACATCTCATATTAGTTCCTCCTAATCGCGTGCGGCCTGCACGCAATTGTTCATCAGCATGGCGATTGTCATCGGACCTACCCCGCCAGGTACCGGCGTAATGGCAGATGCCCTGGAATACACATCCTCAAAATCCACATCTCCACAGAGATGGTTCTGGGCATCTCTGTGCATTCCCACATCGATCACAACCGCGCCTTCTTTTATGTACTCTGCTGTGATCATCTTCGTCTGTCCGACTGCTGCGATCAGAATATCTGCTCTGCGTGTCACTTCTTTTAGATCTGCTGTCCTGGAATGTGCAACCGTCACGGTCCCATTCTCACGCAGAAGCAGTGCTGCCATCGGCTTTCCCACAATGTTGCTTCGCCCGATCACCACGCACTCTTTTCCTGCAATCTCAATTCCGGAATACTTCAAAAGCTGAATGATCCCCGCCGGTGTGCAGGATACAAATCCGGTCTCTCCGAGCCAGAGCCGTCCCACGTTCACCGGATGAAATCCGTCTACATCCTTGTCCGGTGAAATCGTACGTATGATCCGGTCTTCATCAATGTGTGCCGGAAGCGGAAGCTGTACCAGGATTCCATGTACCTTCTCTGTATGATTCAGTTTCTCGATCAATTCTACCAGTTCCGCTTCTGTTGTAGCCTCTTTTAACTCATACGAAACGGAGTCGATCCCGATATAGGCGCACGCCTTTTTCTTGTTGTTTACATATACCGAAGAAGCCGCATCCTGCCCTACCTGAATCACTGCCAGACAGATCTTGGTGCCTCTTTCTTTCAGCACGGATACTTCTTCTTTCAATTTATCTTTGATTTCTTTTGCAATTCGTTTTCCGTCAATTATCTGTGCCATTCAATACTCCTTTAAAACAGTCCTGTAATTTTACCGTCATCTGTTACATCGATGTTATTTGCAGCAGGGACTTTCGGAAGTCCAGGCATTGTCATCACCGCACCTGTCAGAGCAACGACAAATCCGGCACCTGCGCTGACATAAACTTCACGGATATGGATGTCAAAGTTTTCCGGACGTCCCAGTTTTTTCGCATCATCTGACAGAGAATACTGATTCTTTGCCATACAGATAGGGAAATGTCCAAATCCCATCTCTTCGATCTTCGCAAGCTGTTTCTTTGCAGCCGGCTCATAGACAACACCGTTTGCCCCGTAAATCTCTTTTGAAATCTTCTCGATCTTTTCTGTCAGAGAAAGTTCATCCTCATACAGTACATGGAAATTGCTTTCCTTATTCTCCAGTGTATCCAACACTTTTTCTGCCAGTTCGATTCCGCCTTCTCCGCCTTTTTCCCATACCTTTGCAAGGGCGAATTCACAGTCTCTTTCTTCACAGAAGCTGCGGATAAATTCATTTTCCGCTTCCGTATCTGTAACAAAGGAATTCAGTGTTACTACAACAGGAACGCCGTATTTCTGAATATTCTCAATGTGTTTTTCCAGATTCACGATTCCTTTTTTCAGTGCTTCCAGATTTTCTTCGCCCAGATCCTGTTTTGCAACTCCGCCATTGTATTTCAGTGCCCGCACTGTCGCTACAAGTACCACTGCGTCCGGTTTTAATCCCGCTTTACGGCATTTGATATCCATAAATTTCTCAGCTCCAAGATCCGCTCCGAATCCGGCTTCTGTAATTGTAATATCGCTGATTTTTAAAGCCAGCTTTGTCGCGCGGACACTGTTGCAGCCGTGTGCGATATTGGCAAACGGTCCGCCGTGTACCAGTGCCGGTGTGTGCTCCAGTGTCTGGATCATATTCGGTTTGATCGCATCCTTTAACAGTGCAGTCATGGCGCCTGTTGCCTGAAGATCGTCTGCTGTTACCGGATTGCCTTCAAATGTATATGCCACGATGATTCGTCCCAGGCGGCGTTTCAGATCTGCAAGATCATCTGCAAGACAAAGGATTGCCATGATCTCAGATGCGACTGTGATCACAAAATGGTCTTCTCTCACCATTCCATCCATCTTGTTTCCAAGTCCTACTACGATGTTGCGAAGAACTCTGTCGTTCATGTCCACGCAGCGTTTCCAGACAATATTTCTCGGATCAATTCCCAATGCATTGCCCTGCTGAATGTGATTATCCAACATGGCAGCCAGCAGATTATTCGCAGAAGTGATCGCGTGGAAATCTCCGGTGAAATGCAGATTCAGATCTTCCATTGGGAGAACCTGTGCATACCCGCCTCCTGCTGCTCCGCCTTTGATTCCAAAACATGGTCCAAGAGATGGTTCACGCAGTGCGATGATTGCCTTTTTATTCATTTTTGCAAATGCCTCACCCAGACCTACTGTGATCGTGGTCTTTCCTTCTCCTGCCGGGGTCGGATTGATGGCTGTCACAAGAACCAGTTTTCCATCCTTGCGGTCTTTTACGTTCTCCCAGAGTTCATCGGAGAGCTTCGCTTTGTACTTTCCATAAAACTCCAGTTCCTCTTCTGAAATTCCGATAGACGCTGCCACGTCTTTGATGTGCATTAATTCTGCTTCCTGTGCGATCTGAATATCTGTTTTCATCATTTCTTCCTCCACTGCATTATAAATTTTCCTGAATGTACTGTTCAAATTCTTCTTTTGTCATCAGTACTTTTCTTGGTTTTGTTCCGACTTCTTCTCCGACCACTCCTGCACTGGCAAGCTGATCCATAATCCGGGCTGCCCGGTTGAAGCCGATTTTAAACATCCTCTGGAGCATTCCAATGGATGCTTTTTCTTTTTCAATGATCAGCCGTCCTGCATCTGCAAAATATGCATCCTGCTCATTTGCATTATCCTGCACCCCGGCTCCCTGTATCCCAGGAACCGGTGACGGCAGATCGGAATTTACGTGCTCCTCCACTTCTTCACTGTAGGAGGCATTTCCGTTGTGTTCGATGAGATAGTCCACAACCTTCTGCACTTCTTTATCTGAAACAAAGGATCCCTGCACACGGACCGGTTTTGGATATCCTGTCGGATAAAACAGCATATCTCCCTTTCCAAGCAGTTTCTCCGCTCCATTCATATCAATGATCGTCCTGGAATCTACTCCTGATGAGACAGAAAATGCGATTCTGGACGGCATATTGGCCTTGATCAGACCTGTGATGACATTCACCGAAGGCCGCTGTGTTGCAATGATCAGATGCAGTCCCGCCGCTCTGGCAAGCTGCGCCAGACGGCAGATCGCGCCTTCTACTTCCCCCGGCGCCACCATCATCAGATCCGCCAGCTCATCTACAATGATCACAATCTTCGGCAGTTTTTTCGGAGCTCCTTCTTCTGTCATCTGCGCAATCTTTTCATTGTATCCTTTCAGATCCCGGACATTCTGCTGGGCAAACAGCTGATACCGCTTCATCATCTCAGCGACTGCCCAGTTCAGAGCGCCTGCTGCTTTTTCGGGTCCGTCACGACCGGGATCAGCAAGTGCGGAATTCCATTATAGACACTTAGTTCCACTACTTTGGGATCCACCATGATCAGTTTTACTTCTTCCGGATCTGCATGGTATAAAATACTCATGATCAGCGTATTGATACATACCGACTTTCCGGATCCTGTCGCTCCTGCCACAAGTAAATGCGGCATCTTTGCGATATCTGCGATCATCGTCTTTCCTGAAATATCTTTTCCCACGGCAAACGGAATATTCGCTGTGGAATTTTTAAATTCCCCGGATTCTAACAGGTCCCTAAGCATCACTGCCGTATTCTCCTGGTTCGGGACCTCAATCCCAACGGCTGCTTTTCCCGGAATCGGCGCCTCGATCCGGATATCTGCCGCTGCCAGATTTAATTTGATGTCATCTGCCAGACCTACAATCTTACTTACCTTCACACCTTGTTCCGGCTGCAGCTCATACCGCGTCACAGACGGTCCGCAGCTTGCATTTGTTACATGAACGCGAACCCCGAAATTCTGCAGGGTCTGCTCCAGTTTCTGGGCCGTGGCGCGCAACTGGGCATCCGAGTCTCCGCCGCCCTTTTTCCCTTTTGTCAGAAGATTCATTGGCGGAATCTTGTACACTTTCTTCGGCTGCTGCTCCTGCTCTTTGATACTCTGTTCTACCTGAACAGTCTCTGCTTCCACAGCTGCCGCACTCGCCTTGGTCTTCTTCCTTGTACGGACTGACTCTTCCGGAACATCCTCCTGCGTCATGTTGCCCTCTTCTGCCGGTTCCGGTTCATTCTCCCATAATGGAGTATCCACTGCGCTCGCATCCGACGCCGTGCTTTCCGGACGATTGATCACAAAATCTTCAAATGGAGACGGCAGTGGCTCTGAAAAATCCGATTCCTGTGAAACAGTCAGTTCCCGCATATCCGGATCTTTTCCTGAAGAATTCTTTTTACGCTTTTTCGCTGTTGTCTCCTTTGGCACTTCACTTTCCTGGGCCTGCAGCGTTGTTGCAAAGAAACACCCGATACTTTATGATCACTTCTTCTGGAGAATCATTCGGTTCTGTCTTTGCTTCTTCTGCCTGTCTTCGTTTTTCTTCTCTGTTCTTCGCACGCCGGGCAGATGCTTCTCCCTGCCGGCGCTTCATATCTGCATACGCCTTTTTGCTTCCTTTTCCAAGAGGTGCAAGCAGAGAACGTTCTGTGATCAGAATCACACAGATTACCATAAGTACAACGAGTACCACATAAGCGCCTACCACACCAATAAACGGACACAGAATCTTCACCAGACAGCCCCCTGTAAGACCGCCCGCTTTTCTGTAATCACTGGCATACTGATAATAGCTCCACAGACTTTCTTTGGCATCAAAAGGATGCATCACCAGCTGGAAAAATGCACAGATTGCAAACAATAAGGCCACACATGCTGCAATTTTTATGTAGGCGTGTGTATTGCCTTTATTCGAAATTCCAAAAGCAACCACGCCAAATAAGAGAAACGGCAGAATATATGACATCACTCCGAAAAAACCAAAGAGTACAGAAGAGATCGCACTGCCTGCAATCCCTATGACTCCAAAATTGCTTAAAAGCATCAGCACACAGACCGCAAACATGACCAGAATCAAAATTTCACTGTTCAGGGATGTACTTGCCTGATTTTTGGATGACTTTTTTCTTGTAGTTTTCTTTTTCCTTGTTGACTTTGCAGCCATAATACTTCCCCCTTGATAATTACACATACTACATCTAGTATAACATCAATTGAAAAGTGTGTCATTAACATTTTTTCTGCCGGATCATTTCCCGCAGCTTTTTCAATGCCATGCTGATTCCTCCAACCTCATCGATCATGCCTTCTCTGACTGCATCTTCCCCTTCTAACATAGTCCCGACATCTTTTACCAACTGTGTGGAATCCAACATCAATTCTTCCAGACGTTCTTTGGTAATCTGCGAATGAGCTGCGATAAACCGGGTAATCCGATCCTGCGTCTTTTCCATATTACGATAACTCTGAATCACTCCAATAAACATCCCGGAGGATCTCACCGGATGCACGATCATTGTTCCACTCGGCACAATAAAAGAATAATCTGCGGAAACTGCAAGCGGTCCGCCGATGGAGTGGCTTCCTCCCAGAACCAGAGAGACCGTTGGTTTGCTTAAGGATGCGATCATTTCCGCGATCGCCAGCCCTGCCTCCACATCACCGCCCAGTGTATTGAGTAAAATCAAAACTCCATCCACTTCATCGTCATCCTCCACCTCTGCCAGTCTTGGAATCAAATGCTCATATTTGGTGGCTTTTGTGTTTCCGGAAACAGCCTCATGACCTTCAATCTCTCCAATGATCGTCAGAAGCTGTATGTTCGCTTTGTGCCCGTTTCCATTCAGATTTAAGGTGCCGGTCTCTTTAATCTCTTCGTTTTTATCCAGACGTTGTCTTTGCTTCTCCTCATTTTCCATGATCTTCTACCTTCTTTTCTCTATTTTCAGGTCTGTACTTGGACAGCCGGATACTTTAGTATTCGATCAACCGCCCTTGTTTATACGGAAAATGATGATTTTTCACGCAAAAATGGTATGGATGCCTCTTGTATACATCCATACCATCTTGAATTAACGAAGTGCCTGCTCGACATCCGCAATAATATCTTCTATATTTTCAATTCCCACACTGAAACGGATCAGATCCGGCTGAACGCCTGCTTCTACCAGCTCTTTGTCATTCATCTGACGATGCGTGTGGCTGGCAGGATGAAGAACACAGCTTCTGGCATCCGCTACATGTGTCACGATCGCTACCATTTTTAATCGATCCATCATCTCAACTGCAGCGTCTCTGCCGCCTTTGAGACCGAATGTGATGACACCGCAGGTTCGGTTTGGCATATATTTCTGCGCAAGATCATAATATTTGTCCCCCGGAAGTGATGGACAGCGCACCCATGCCACCTTCTCATGATTTTTCAGATACTCTGCCACCTTAACTGCATTTTCACAGTGGCGCGGCACTCTTAAATGCAGTGTCTCCAGTCCGATGTTTAACAGAAATGCATTCTGCGGTGACTGGATAGAGCCGAGATCTCTCATCAGCTGTGCAGTTGCCTTTGTAATATACGCACCTTTGCCAAATTTTTCTGTATATACAATTCCATGATATGTCTCATCCGGAGTTGTCAGTCCCGGGAATTTTTCTTTGTGTGTCTCCCAGTCAAAATTTCCGCTGTCCACGATCGCACCGCCCACGCAAGCGGCATGTCCGTCCATATATTTTGTAGTAGAATGTGTCACAATATCCGCGCCCCATTCAAACGGACGGCAGTTGATCGGTGTTGCAAATGTATTATCCACAATAAACGGCACACCATGTGCATGTGCGGCATTTGCAAATTTTTCCAGATCCAGAACAACGAGGGCAGGATTGGCGATCGTCTCTCCAAATACTGCTTTTGTATTTTCCTGAAATGCTGCATCCAGCTCTTCCTGCGTACACTCAGGATCTACAAACGTAGCTTCTACACCCATTTTTTTGATCGTATGGGCATACAGATTGTAGGTACCTCCGTAAAGAGCAGATGCACAGACAATATGATCTCCCGCTTCCACGATATTCATAATCGCATAGAAATTAGCTGCCTGTCCGGATGATGTCAGCATTGCTGCCACTCCGCCTTCCAGATCACAGATTTTTGCAGCAACCGCATCATTGGTCGGATTCTGAAGTCTGGTATAAAAATAACCGGACTCCTCTAAGTCAAACAGACGCCCCATCTGTTCACTGCTTGTATATCGAAATGTTGTACTCTGATAAATAGGAAGAACTCTCGCCTCTCCATTACCCGGTTCATATCCGGATTGTATACATTTTGTCTCTGTCTTGTAATTACTCATTTTTCTCTCCTCCTACTGAATACAAATATTTCTTCTCCAGAGAACGAACCATCTTTGTGTACAATTCTCTGCATTCTTCTTGTTCGCCCGCTTCAATCAGGCGTACACACGGCTTTAAATACTTTTCCCAGATATCCGCATAAATTTCTGATGCGTCCGGACTGCGGTCAATCCGCTTTACGATTGTCGGAGCAATATTATAATACTCTTTTACAAGAATCTCTCCATCCTTTGTCCCCATCAGATACTGATCTCTGTATTCCCTCAAAAGATTCAGTTCATAGCAATCATCTGGCTTGTTCAGACTCTTACAGACAGCTGTTGTAATATAACAGAAAACTCCTTTTTTAAACCCATTCTCAATACTTGCAGCATCCGAGTGTCCGATTTTGCTGCCAGGTACCTTCTGATTCCATAACTCCACGATTTTCTCCGTAAATATCTTCGTCTGCGTACTCTGAATTTCCCCCATCAGCGGAACAAAAAAAGCTACCATGGCCATGTTGTGATCAATAACTGCCGCTTCTCTTTTTCGCTTGGAATCAATCTGAGAGAGCATCTCCGATGCATATTCCGGAACATACCCCGCAACTTCCTGCATACATTTTTCAGATTTTTCAATTGTTTCTTTCACACATTCCAGCAGTGTCTGATTTTCTTCTTTTAAAATTCCCATGTCTGACTGATATGTTTTCTTCTGAAATCCCCGTACTTTTTCTCTGGTTTTTTCATACAAAACAATCAAATCATTCTGTAAGCTATTCTGACTCATTGGCATTCCTCTTTTTGTTGTATTTCCTTTTATACCATTGTTCAGTATAGCATATCTGATACTGCATTTCAATTTTTTTGCATAAAGAAACAGGTCTGCCGGATTTCCAGATACCGACAGACCTGTTCTTTATTCTTATTTTGCGAGAGCATAAGGCTTTCTTTTGAAAACACTTTTTGCTTTCCCATCTACATGAGTCTCCATTTTGGAGTAAACACGAACCATATCATATTTAATCCGTTTTGCACTTCTTCTTTCTTTTACCATAGTGATACCTCCAAACCATTGATAAACAACTTCTGATACCATTCTAATGTATGTTTATTATGGTTTCATTATCACTATTTAAAATCTATGTAAGGTGTGCTTACTCATCCCAGTTGTGGTACACGTCCTGAACATCATCATCCTCATCGAGAAGATCCAGTGTTTTCTGGATATTTTTGATATCCTCTTCACTTGTCAGCTCCACATAAGTCTGCGGGATCATCGTCACTTCCGCATCTGCCATGACGATTCCTGCTTCCTCTAATTTCAGGCGCACTTCACTGAAATCTTCCGGAGCAGTCAGAATCTCAAAACTCTCCTCTTCTTCTGAAAAATCTTCCGCCCCAAAGTCCAGAGCCATCATCATCAGTTCATCTGCATCCATATCGCAGTCTTCTTTTGCAACGATGATCTGTCCCTTTTCATCAAACATAAAAGAGACGCATCCCGGTGTTCCTACATTTCCGCTTCCTTTTGTGAATGCATTTCTTACGTTGGATGCAGTACGGTTCTTGTTGTCTGTCAGTGTCTTTACAATGATCGCTGTTCCGTTTGGCCCGTATCCCTCGTATGTGATGTGTTCGTAGTTGTCTCCAGAACCTTCTCCTGCCGCTTTCTTGATGTTTCTGTCGATCGTATCATTCGGCATGTTGTTTGCTTTCGCCTTTGCGATCACATCACGCAGACGGCTGTTGTTTGCCGGATCCGGACCGCCGCCTTCTTTTACTGCAACCGCAAGCTCTCTACCAAGCTTCGTAAAAATCTTTCCCTTTGCTGCATCATTTTTCTCTTTTTTGTGCTTAATATTTGCAAATTTTGAATGTCCTGACATTGCTCAATTCTCCTTTTATCTCATAAACTCGTTGTTCCATTTTATCACTCTTTTTTCGTTCTGTAAAGTTGTAACGCTGACATTTCCCGCCCATTTCCGTTATGTAGGAAGTTCCAGGCTGATGCGGATCGCTTCATTGACTTCTTCCATAAATGTTCCGTCCACATGGCAGATATACTCCTTCAGCCGCTTTTTGTCCAATGTTCTGATCTGCTCCAGAAGTACCACTGAATTTTTCACAAGCCGGTATTTTTTTGCACTGATTTCAATGTGTGTAGGCAGCTTTGCTTTGTTCATTCTGGATGTGATCGCTGCACAGATCACTGTAGGACTGTGCTTATTTCCCACATCATTCTGGATAACCAGCACCGGCCGCACACCGCCCTGTTCTGAACCGATCACCGGACTTAAATCCGCATAATAAATATCCCCTCGTCTGACTGTCACGTTCTATTCACACTCCGATTCTTATACTTCAATTTTCTCCCCCTCAGGGAAGTATACTTGAGTATTCCCGCTTTTATCGGATGTATTCAACTGACATTTATTTTTCCAAAAGATTGCTCCCCTTATAAACCCGGGGAATTCTTTTTCCAAGACAGCAGACAAATTCATAATTGAAACGACCGCAGATCTCGCTAAGTTCCTCCACCGTGATCTCATCGTCTCCGTCTCTTCCGATCAGAACGACTTCATCCATAAATACAGTATCCGGAATATCAGTCACATCTACCATAAACTGATCCATACAGACACGTCCCAGTATCCGTGCTCTTTTCCCACGAATCAGGACTTCTCCGCGATTAGATAACCCTCTCGCATAACCGTCCCCGTATCCTACCGGAATGGTAGCCACTTTCATTTTCTTATCTGCCGTAAAAGTCCCTCCGTAACTGATGGAAGCTCCCGGCTCTACTTCTTTCACAAAGCTGACGTGGCTGACCAGGCGAAGTGCCGGCTTTAAGTCCACCGTCTCTTTTTTACTTCCTCTGACGGATACAGTCCGTACAACGCAATTCCCGCACGGACCAGATTTTGTTTCCACTGTGGAAAATCAATGATTCCCGCGCTGTTATCGCAATGGTATTGCGAAATCGAAATCCCCCGCTTTTCAACCTCATTTCTCATCCATACAAATTTTCTGTACTGCTCTTCTGAAAATGTTTTATCCAGCTCATCTGCTTTTGCAAAATGCGTAAACATTCCTTCCAGGCATACATTCGGAAGTTTTTCAATCTGCCCGATGAGATCTGCGCTCTCCTCTGTTGCCGGAAATCCGAGCCGTTCCATCCCTGTATCGATCTTGATATGAAAATACGCTGTTTTTCCCAACTTTCGGGCAAGATTCGAAATCTCATGTGCCATATCCAGTGTGTATACTGTGGCGCGCACCTCTTCTTTTATCATTTCTTCATACTGGTCCGGGAACACACATCCCAGCACCATCGTCGGTTTTTGAATTCCCGCTCTGTGAAGCTCCACTGCTTCTTCCAGAGTCGCAGTCGCATAGCCCCATACATCCGGATCGTCATCCAGCATACAGGCAATCGGAACCGCACCATGTCCATATCCGTCTGTTTTCACTACGGCAATAAATTTTGCGCCTTCTCCAACCCTCTTTTTCATCTGTTCCATGTTATATGAAATTGCATCCAGATCAATCTCTGCATACACTCTGCTGTGTTTTTCCATCATTATCTCCCCTTTTCTGTCTTTTTGATACAAGCTGCGATCCCCTCTGTCAGATCTTCTGCCAGAACGCTGTAAGCGCCTCTCCTCTCTCTGGCTGCATCTCCTCCACAGGCATGAAGATACACTCCCAGCACAGTCCCTTCATACACTTTCATATGCTGCGCCAGAAGCCCTGTGATCACTCCGGCAAGCACATCGCCGGAACCGGCCTTTGCCATCGCACTGTTTCCAGCAGTATTCAGAAACATCTGCCGGTCTTTTCCTGCCACAAGCGTACGTGCATCCTTCAGTGCACAAACAACACCATAGCTGTCTGTAAATTCTTTTAACGCAGCAAATCTGTTTTTCCCAAGTTCCGGGATGGTACACCCCAAAAGTCCTGCCATTTCTTTCATATGTGGTGTCAGTACAAATGGCTTTTTTCTTTTGGAAGAAGTTCCATATGATCCGCCAAAAGATTCAAACCGTCTGCATCGATCACACATGGGACCTCTGCATATTTCATCAAATAAGAAAGTATCTGCCCGGCGGTCCTGCTTTTTCCAAGTCCGCATCCGATACAGATTACATCTGCCCACTTCAAAAGACTTTGCAGTTTTTCTCCTCATATTCTGTATAGGTGGATACGATCGCTTCCGGTAAGAGCTGCTGCAAAATCGTCCGGTTCGATTCTTCTGTATAGATCTGTACCAGACCGCCACCACTTATATAAGCTGCACGTGCACTTAAGTATGCCGCACCAGACATCCCCTTACTGCCCGTGATCATCAGAATCTTTCCATAACTTCCCTTGTGGGAATTCTTTTTCCGATCCGGAAGAAATTTGGAAAGATCCGATTTTTCCAATGTGTAACAGACTTCCGGATTTTCTTCAAAAAGTTTTGTCCCGATCCCGATTTCCACAGGGATTACCTCGCCCGCATAATCGGATCCCGGAAACAAAACAGTTCCCAGTTTCTCACATGCAAAAGAAACTGTCAAGTCCGCATGAAATGCCGTTCCCAGCACCTGTCCGTCAAAAGAGCTGATTCCTGACGGAATATCGATTGCCACTTTCTCTGCATGTATCTGGTTCATTTCTTCGATCACATCTTTATAATGCCCCTCGATCGTCCTGCTTAAACCTACACCAAACACAGCATCTATGACAACAGTATATTCTTTTGGGGGAATGTTTGTGACAACGGAAACACCCAGATTGGATGCGATCTGCCTCTGCTGTCTGCATTCTTCACTCATGGATGTTTCTTTCCCTGCAAAAACCGCACACACATCTTTTCCCTCCAGATAAAGAAGTCTTGCAACGGCGAATCCATCTCCACCATTATTTCCACTTCCGCACACAACAAGACAGTGATCCAGACTGATTCCTTTCTCTTTCATCACTTCCACTGTTTTCAGAGCTGCCCGCTCCATCAATACCAGAGAAGGAATCCCGATCTTTTGAATCGTATATTCATCCGCTCTCTGCATCCACGCTCCGTCTGGTAAATATCTCATACCCGATCTCCCTTCTGCTCCTGAAAAGAAAGGACGTGCAGCCAGATATTTTCCGACCACACGCCTTTGCACATGAACTGAGTTATTCTTACTTGTTTTGTTCTTCCCGGTGACGACTGACATTATATGACAGCTTCATCAGACTGTCTGAAAGATGTACGCTTTCTACGATCACATCTTTTGGCAGATTCAGATCTGTATGTGCAAAATTCCAGATAGCCTGGATTCCATTGTCCACTAATAACTCTGCAACTTCTTTTGCTTTCGATTTTGGAATCGTCAGTGCTGCAATCTCAATCTCATTGTTCTGAAGAAATTCCTGCAGCTCATCCATCATCCGTACCGGAATTCCGCGGATGGCAACTCCTTCAAGCCGGGGATTCACATCAAAAAGTCCTTTTAAAATAAATCCGCCTTTTTCAAAAGAGGCATAATTAGCAAGAGCCTGTCCCAGATTACCTGCACCTATGATAATGAAATTGTGGCTTCTGTCCAGTCCGAGAATCTTGCCGATCTCCGTATATAAATATTTTACATTATACCCGTATCCCTGTTGCCCGAATCCCCCGAAATTATTGAGATCCTGTCGAATCTGGGATGCCGTGACATGCATCTTCTTACTTAGATCGTTGGATGAGATCCTCTCCACCTGATCTTCCATCAAATCTCCAAGGTATCTATAATATCTGGGGAGCCTGCTGATAACTGCACGGGATATTTTTCTTTCTTCCACTGATTGTACCCTCCAATTTTAATCTTTTCTTATTATATAGAATTGTGAAAGATAAGTCAAACTTTTATATTGTATTTTGCCGTGTTTTCGTTATAATGAAATGGTGATGATTCGAAATAATCAGTTATTGTCAAAATACAGGAGGAATTTCATGATACTCGCATGTCATAATTTAAATAAATCATTCGGCGACCATCTCATTGTCCGGGATGGCTCTTTTCATGTAGAAGACCGTGAAAAAGCTGCACTTGTCGGCGTCAACGGTGCAGGAAAATCAACAATCTTCAAAATGATCGTAGGAGAACTGCCTCTGGATGAAGGAGACGTTATTCTGACAAAAGGAAAGACGCTTGGCTATCTTGCCCAGCATCAGAATCTGGATACTACAAACACGATCTATGAAGAACTAAAAACTGCAAAATCTGATATTATCGCTCTGGAGGCCCAGATCCGCGCCATCGAACTGGAGTTAAAATCTCTTTCCGGAGAGGAACTGACAAACCGTTTAAACACTTACAACCGGCTGATGTCAGAATTTGAATCGAAAAACGGTTACGCCTACGAAAGTGAGATCACCGGTGTTTTAAAAGGTCTTGGCTTTACAGAAGAAGAATTCTCAAAACCCACAGACACCCTTTCCGGCGGTCAGAAAACCAGGGTATCTCTCGGAAAACTTTTGCTCACAAAACCAGATATCCTGTTGTTGGACGAACCGACCAACCACCTGGATCTGAACTCCATCAGCTGGCTGGAGACGTATCTTCTGAACTATCCGGGTGCAGTTCTGATTGTTTCCCATGACCGGTTTTTCTTAAACCGCGTTGTGACAAAGGTCATCGAGATTGAAAACGGCTCTGTACGCATGTATACCGGCAATTACAAAGACTATGCACAGAAAAAACAGATGATCCGGGATGCGCAGCTCAAAGAATATTTAAACCAGCAACGTGAAATCAAGCATCAGGAAGCAGTCATTGAAAAACTGCGCTCTTTCAACCGTGAAAAATCAATCAAACGCGCGGAAAGCAGGGAAAAAATGCTCTCCAAAATCACACCTGTCGAAAGACCCGCAGAAGCGGCAAGAGAGATGCACTTTACACTGGAACCTTCCGAAGTCAGTGGAAATGACGTTTTAAGTATCGAATCCCTCGGGAAACGTTTTGACAGTCAGGTGTTATTCCATGATATCAGCTTTGAAATCAAGCGCGGAGAGCACGTAGCGATCATCGGAGACAATGGAACCGGAAAAACAACACTCTTGAAAATACTCAATCAGGTCGTAGAACCGGATTCCGGAAGTTTTACACTGGGTTCTAAAGTTCAGATCGGATACTACGATCAGGAACATCATGTGCTGCACAATGAAAAAACTATTTTCGACGAAATTTCCGACGATTATCCGACACTCACCAATACGCAGATCCGAAACACTCTTGCAGCATTTCAGTTTACCGGAGACGATGTCTACAAGCTGATCCGGGATTTAAGCGGTGGAGAAAAAGGACGTGTCTCTCTTGCAAAACTGATGCTTTCAGAAGCCAATTTTCTGATTCTTGACGAGCCGACCAACCACCTGGATATTACTTCCAAAGAAATTCTGGAGCAGGCACTCAACGAATATACCGGCACGGTTCTGTACGTATCCCACGACCGGTACTTTATCAACCAGACTGCCACCCGGATTCTGGAACTGGTCAACCAGACTTTTGTCAATTATATCGGAAACTATGATTACTATCTGGAGAAAAAAGAAGAACTGACCGCCGCATACGCCACCCCGGCTGCTGATCAGACAGTTCCTCAAAATACCACCGAATCGGCACCTTCAGACTCCAAACTAAGCTGGCAGGAACAAAAGGAACTGCAGGCAAAAGAACGAAAACGAAAAAATGAACTGAAAAAGACGGAAGACCGAATTGCTGTTCTGGAAGAACGAAATGTGGAAATCGACGAGCTGATGACGCAGGAAGAAGTCTATTCCAATTCTGTCAAATGTCAGGAACTTGCATTGGAAAAAGATGCAAACAATACCGAACTGGAAGAACTGTACGAAAAATGGGAAGAACTCGCAGAATAATCTGCGAGTCCTTTCCATTTCATTTTCTAATATCACTTCTTCCAGATAGGAGTCATTTCTTTTAATATCTCCGGTATTTTTTCATAAAAATTTTCCACATCAAACTTTCCATAGTATATGATATCCATATCCGCAGCTTTTCCGAGATAGATCATCTCATCTTCGTTCTGCTCTTGCAAATGAGGTTGTATATATGTGGACCACAGGTTTCGATTTAAATAAACCATTGCAATTTCCCTTTTTTCTGCTCCCTCTCCCACTGTTACAGGGTTACAAAAAACAGAGCCTGCCGAATCACTTCCTGCATAGGATAAATAGGCATCCTCTCCGACTATTTCCACTTCCATTTTCTGTGGATCAAACGGGATCGGCTCTTTCGGAAGCACCAGAATTGTATAAACTCCTGCCAGAAGGGCGCACACAAGAATCGCCCCAAGTATTGCTGCTGCGATCCTACGGTTGATCAATCTGTGTTTTAATTTCTGAAACAGTTCTTTTTCTGCCTGATTGATTTTTTTCTTATTCGGCAATATTATTTTTGCCCGCATTTTTTCCATTTCTTTTCTGCAGTCTTCACATTCCTTCAAATGTTCTTCTACCAGCTTCTTTGTATCCTCACTCACAATTTCATCTACATACAGCGGCATGATATCCTGTATTACATTACAACTGATTTTACTCATATCCCTGCTCCTCCATATACTCTTCAATTTTCTTTTTCGCTCTATAAAAAGTAACTCTCGCTCAGCCGGAACTTTTTTGAAATAATGTTCCGATTTTTCATAAGAAAGTTCTCCAAACACCCGCAAATTAAACACTTCTTTATATGGTTCTTCCATATTGTGAAGGAACTTGTGAATCAAAAATGCCTTTTCTTCATTCACCAGATTTTCTGCAAAATGAACTCCTACATCTACTATGTTTTCATACTCTGTCCAATCTGCATCATGCTTTTTCGTCTGCAGTAGCTAAAATATGTATTCTTCGCAATTGTAAAAAGCCAGGCTCTGATATCCTTTCTCCCGTCAAATTGATTCAGAGATTTTAATGCTTTTACAAACGTCTCCTGCGCAATTTCTTCTGCTGTCACTTCATCCGGCGTCAGGCTGCGAACATATAGAAAAACTTCCCGAAAATACAGCTGATATATTTTTTCGAACTCCACATCTCCCCCTCCTTTCACCTTAATAACTGCTCACATTCTAAAACGTTACAAATCTTTTCATTTTATATAATAAAAAAATACATACTTTACAAAATTGTTTTTTTGCCCTGTTTTATCTCGTGATCATTCTCTCACCCGGGGTATAAAAAACGGGGTGAAAAATCCGATGTAAGATTTTTCACCCCACTTTTCTATTTTCTTTTACAATCTCTTCGCGATTGCTTTGATAAATCCTTCACTGTTTAAGACTGTCGGATTCTCAATTGTTGTGATCAGTGCCAGATCTTTTGTCATCTCTCCTGCCTCAATCGTATCGATCGTAGCTTTTTCCAGTCTGTCAGCAAACTCCATCAATTCTTTGTTTCCATCCAGCTCTCCGCGTTTTCTCAGCGCTCCGGACCATGCAAAGATCGTTGCCACAGAGTTTGTAGAAGTCTCTTCCCCTTTTAAGTGCTTGTAATAATGACGCTGTACCGTACCATGTGCCGCTTCATACTCATAATACCCTTCCGGAGAAACCAATACCGATGTCATCATTGCAAGAGAACCAAATGCTGAAGACACCATGTCGCTCATCACATCACCGTCATAGTTCTTACATGCCCAGATAAATCCGCCCTCTGATTTCATCACACGCGCTACGGCATCATCAATCAATGTATAGAAATATTCGATTCCCGCTGCTTTAAACTTCTCATCATATTCTGCATCGTAGATTTCCTGGAAAATATCTTTAAATGTATGGTCATATTTCTTGGAAATTGTATCCTTTGTTGCAAACCAGAGATCCTGTTTTGTGTCCAGTGCATAATTGAAACAGCTTCTTGCAAAACTTTCAATCGACTCATTGACATTATGCATTCCCTGTACGATTCCTGCGCCTGTAAACTCATGAACCAGCTCTCTTGTCTGCGTTCCGTCTTCTGCTGTGTAGACCAGCTCCACTTTTCCAGCACCCGGAATCTTCATCTCGGATCCTTTATACACATCCCCATATGCATGTCTTGCGATCGTAATTGGCTTCTTCCAGCTTTTTACACAAGGCTCAATTCCTTTTACAACAATCGGAGCACGGAAAACTGTTCCGTCTAAAATAGCGCGGATCGTACCATTTGGACTCTTCCACATCTCTTTGAGATCATACTCTTCCATACGCGCCGCATTTGGAGTGATCGTCGCACATTTGACTGCCACTTTATATTTTTTCGTCGCATTTGCAGAATCTACTGTCACCTGATCGTTCGTCTCATTGCGGTGCTCCAGCCCCAGATCATAATATTCTGTATTCAGGTCAATGTATGGCTCCAGAAGATCTTCTTTGATCATCTTCCAGAGAATTCTTGTCATCTCGTCCCCGTCCATTTCCACGATTGGTGTGGTCATCTTAATTTTTCCATGTTCCGTATCCTCCTAAATTTCTTCGTATCCCTGTTTTTTCAAATTCTGCATCACATGCAGGATGTGTTCGTTTGCAAGCTGCTCTGCCAGATCTGCATCGTTGTCTCGAATCGCACGAAGGATCTGCTTGTGCTCTCTGATCGACTTTCTGGCTCTCTCCTCTGAAACGACAGAGTTTCTTCTTGCCTGCTGCACATATTTATGAAAATCCATCAGGACATGGCTTAAAATCCGGCTGTCCGATGCTTCATACAAAATCTTATGGAATTTGCCATCCAGATCTGTCACCTGGTCTGCATTATTTCCACTTACTTTTTTCATATGGAATTCTGATAGAAGAATCACTTCTTCCAGCTCATCCAGCTGTTCCTCCGTAATATGCTCTGTTGCCCATCTGGCACACAACCCTTCCAGCATAGAACGCAGGATATAGATATCTCTGATATCCTTGGATGAAATTCCGGTCACATACGCTCCTTTGTTCGGTATGATCGTGACCAGTCCTTCCAGCTCCAGCTGCCTGAGTGCCTCTCTGACCGGTGTCCGGCTTACCCCCAGCTCTTTTCCGAGTGTATTCTCCCGCAGTTCATCATGCTCTTTATATTTTCCGCTCAGTATGTCTTCGCGGAGTCTCTGGAACACACGGCTTCCCAGAGAATTATCCTGATATTCGCCCATTTTCTATCTGTCAGCCTCCCAGCTACAATTTTATATGCAGTTCCTTACATATACTATCTATTTTGGCAATTAATTCGTCATCTGTCAAGACTGTAACGCGACCTTCTTCATACTCCTTATCTACCCACTCTTTCAATCGGCTGACCAGTTCTGAATTTTTATCCACCTGACTGCCCTGCGGAAGTTTATAGTAGGCATTGATCCAGTAGGCGATTCCCGCCGCTCCGGATGTATTGGAAACAGAAACCAGCGCTGGGCGGTTCAGGAATTTGTCTGTATCAAATATATTATAGATCTCTTCATTTTTGAGCATTCCATCCGCATGGATTCCAGCTCTTGTGACATTAAAATTCTTTCCGACAAACGGTGTCCTCGATGGCACTCTGTATCCGATTTCCTTCTCATAATATTCAGCCAGCTCTGTAATAACCGTTGTATCCATTCCATCCAGTGTTCCTCGAAGCTGTGCATACTCAAATACCATTGCCTCTAAAGGTGTATTACCCGTACGCTCTCCGATACCAAACAAGGAACAGTTCACTCCGCAGGCTCCGTAAAGCCACGCTGTCGTCGAATTATTGACTGCTTTATAGAAATCGTTGTGTCCGTGGAATTCGATCAGTTCACTTGGCACGCCCGCATGTGTCATCAGACCATAGATGATTCCCGGAATAGAACGCGGAATCACTGCACCCGGGAAATTCACCCCATATCCCATCGTATCACAGACACGGATCTTGACCGGGATCTGATACTCTTCCATCAGCTTCATCAGTTCCAGACAAAACGGAATCACAAAACCGTAAATATCAGAACGTGTGATATCTTCCAGATGACATCTCGGCCGAACTCCGGTTTCCATGCACTCACGCACAACAGATAAATAATGTTCCATCGCTTCCCGCCTCGTCATCTTCAGCTTGTAAAAAATATGATAATCGGAACAGCTGACCAAAATCCCTGTCTCCTTGAGACCTATATCTTTTACCAGCTGAAAATCCTTTTTACTGGCACGGATCCAGCTTGTCACTTCCGGAAACTGATATCCTCTCTCCAGACATTTGTAGACCGCATCCCGATCTTTCTTGCTGTACAGGAAAAACTCACTCTGACGAATCTTTCCGTTAGGACCTCCCAGACGATGGAAATAATCATAAATCGTCACAATCTGCTCTGTTGTATAAGGAGCTCTGGACTGCTGTCCGTCTCTAAATGTCGTATCTGTGATCCAGATTTCATCCGGCATATTATGCGGCACAATACGGTCATTGAATGCAATCTTTGGGATTTCATCATAATGGAACAGATTCCGGAACACATTCGGCGTATCTACATCCACCAGTGGATACATGTGTTCTTCCAGTTCCAGAAGATTTGTGTGCTGATTCAAACGTACTTTTCTATTTTCCATGATTTTCTCCTCCGTCCACTCTTTAACACTCTACTTAGCAAAAGTTCTTGTATAATTGTATACACTCATACATGTATTGTCAATAGTAATTTTTCTTACTATAACTGCAAAAGGCAGATGCCCTGATCCTTTCAATCAGATAACATCTGCCTTTTTCTCACACGATCACTCTTACTTTCAGAACACCTTCTACTGCTTCCAGTGCTTTCGCAATCTGTCCGGAAACCTCGGATTCTACGTCGATCATCGTATAAGCATATTCCTTCTTACTCTTATTTGCCATCAGGGAAATATTCATTCCCTCGCCTGCCAGAAGTGCTGTAAACTGTCCCAGCATATTCGGGATGTTGCGGTGCAGGATTGTAATTCTTGCTCCGCTTCCTTTCACTCCCATATCGCAGTCCGGATAATTTACAGAATGTGTAATATTTCCGTTCTGCAGATAATCCATCACTTCTGCAACTGCCATTTTGGCGCAATTATCCTCAGACTCTTCTGTGGAAGCTCCCAAATGCGGAATCACGATTGCGCCTCTGACACCTACGATCTCTTTTGTCGGGAAGTCCGTCACATAACTGCGCACTTTCTCAGATACTAAAGCATCCACGATATCTTCCTGATTGACCAGTACATCTCTCGCAAAATTCAGGATCACTACCCCGTCTTTCATCAGACTGATGGCGTCTTTGTTGATCATTCCTTTTGTATCGTCCAGTGCCGGAACATGAACGGTCAGATAATCGCACTCTTTGTACAATTCATCCACGGATTTTGCATGATGAATATTTCTGGAAAGCTTCCATGCCGCATCTACGGATACGTACGGGTCATATCCATATACTTCCATTCCCAGATGTGTCGCTGCATTCGCCACCAGAACTCCGATCGCTCCCAGACCGATCACTCCTATTTTTTTTCCTTCCAGCTCCGTTCCTGCAAAAGCTTTCTTCTTCTTTTCTGTGATTTTTGCGATATCTCCGTCTTCTTCGTACTCCTGCACCCAGTTGATACCTCCGATAATGTCACGGGCTGCCAGAAGCATTCCTGCAATTACGAGTTCTTTCACACCATTTGCATTGGCTCCGGGTGTATTGAATACTACGATCCCTTTCTCCGCACAACGATCCAGAGGAATATTGTTCACACCTGCACCTGCTCTTGCCACAACTTTCAGGTTCTCCGGCAGTTCCATCTCATGCATAGATGCACTTCTGACCAAAATTGCGTCTGCCGCCTCTGCAGCCTCTGTTTTTTGATAGTTCTCTGTAAATTTATCGAGTCCAATCTGAGAGATTGGATTCAGGCAATGATACTGATACATACTACGCATTTTCCTCCTCAAACTTCTTCATAAACGCAACGAGAGCTTCTACTCCTTCATACGGCATTGCGTTGTAAATACTTGCACGCATTCCGCCTACAGTACGGTGTCCCTTCAGATTTTCCAGTCCGGCTTCTTTTGCTTCTTTCACAAATTTGGCATCCAGATCTTTGTCTCCTGTCACAAATGGAACATTCATCAGAGAACGGTCTTTTTTCTCCACGGTTCCTTTGAACAACTTACTTTCGTCCAGAAAATCGTACAACAGTTTAGCTTTCTTTTCATTTTTCTCTTTCATCGCAGAAAGGCCGCCCATCTTCTTCAGCCACTTAAACACTTTTCCGCAAATATAGATTCCGTATGCAGGCGGAGTGTTGTAGAGAGAATCCGCATCTGCATGCGTTTTGTATTTCAGCATCGTCGGTGTGCCTGGAAGCACATCTTCTGTGATCAGGTCTTCCCGGATAATCACGATCACAACACCTGCCGGTCCGATATTTTTCTGTACGCCTCCATAGATCACTCCATATTTTGTGACATCTACAGGCTCAGAGAGGAAACAGGAAGAAACGTCTGCAACCAGCGTCTTTCCTTTTGTATTCGGCAGTTCTTTAAATTTTGTTCCGTAAATCGTATTATTCTCACAGATGTATACATAATCTGCATCTTCTGAAACCGGAAGATCCGAACAGTCCGGAATATAAGAAAAAGTCTTGTCTGCAGAAGATGCGATCCGGTTTACGGTTCCATACTTTTCTGCCTCATCCGCTGCTTTTTTTGCCCACTGACCGGTCACAATGTAATCTGCCACCCGGTTCTTCATCAGATTCATCGGAATCATCGCAAACTGCTGAGATGCTCCGCCCTGCAAAAATAAAACCTTGTAATTGTCCGGAATATCCATCAGCTCTCTGAGATCTGCCTCTGCTTCCTGAATAATCGTCTCGAAGGCTTTCGAGCGATGACTCATTTCCATAACCGACATTCGGTTCCTCTGTAATCTAACATTTCATCTGCTGCTTCTTTTAGCACTTCTTCCGGCAGCACTGCCGGTCCGGCTGAAAAATTGTACACTCTACTCATCTTCTTTTCCTCCTGAATTTCATTTTTATATTGAAACAAAGAAAATTTATTCTTCGTTCAAATCCATCTCATCAAACACTTCGCTGATCGCAGCTCCCGGCGCAACCATCGGCCACACCTTGTCATCCTGGTCGATCTGGCAGTCCAGCACAACAGGACGCTGCATCTTTACTGCTTTTGCAAAAGCGTCTGCAAACTCTTCTTTTGTTGTCACACGGATTCCTTCTGCTCCAAGCGCCTGTGCCAGCTTTACAAAATCCACCGCATCATCCAGGATTGTCTGGGAATAATGCTGATTGTAAAAGAGATTCTGCCACTGGCGTACCATACCAAGCACATGATTGTTCACCACGACCTGTACGATCGGAATCTGATATCTCGCAGCTGTTGCGATCTCATTCATGTTCATACGGAAACATCCGTCTCCGGCGATATTGACTACGGTCTTTTCCGGACAGCCCATTTTGGCTCCGATGGATGCGCCAAGTCCATATCCCATTGTTCCAAGTCCTCCGGATGACAAGAGCGTCCTTGGCTCTTTATATTTATAATACTGTGCAGCCCACATCTGATGCTGTCCTACTTCTGTCGTAATGATTGCATCTCCTTTTGTCTGCCTGTAAATCTCTTCTACGATATACGGACCGGTCAGCTTTCCATCCTCATACTGAAGCGGATATTCTTTCTGATACGCTGCAATCTGTTCCATCCACTCCGGATGTGACTGTTCCTCAAGTCTTGCATTCAACCGCATTAAAACTTCTTTCAAATCTCCGACGATTCCATGATCGATCAACACGTTTTTGTTCATCTCTGCCGGATCGATATCAATCTGCAAAATCTGTGCATTCTTCGCAAACTTTTCTGTATCGCTCGTTACACGGTCATCAAATCTGGCTCCTACTGCGATCAACAGATCGCACTCACTGACTCCATAGTTGGATGTCTTGGTTCCATGCATTCCGACCATCCCTGTGTAACGCGGATCTGTTCCCGGAAATGCTCCCTTTCCCATCAGAGTATCTGTCACCGGAGCATCCACCTTTTCTGCGAATTCACGCAATTCTCTGCTCGCCCCCGAAAGGACAACGCCGCCCCCTGCATAAATAAACGGCTTTTGGGATGCTTCGATCATCTCCACAGCACGTGAAAGTGCCTCCTCTGTGATGGTTTCCGTCTTTCTCGGCGGGAACTCTGCTTCCCGGGGAAGATATTCTGTCACGTTTGCTGTAATATCTTTCGGGATATCGATCAGAACCGGCCCGGGTCTGCCGCTGCGCGCGATCCGGAATGCCTTGCGGATTGTCTCTGCCAGTTTTTCCACATCCTTGACAATAAAGTTATGTTTGGTGATCGGCATGGTGATCCCTGCAATATCGATTTCCTGAAAGCTGTCTTTTCCAAGCAGGGAAACCCCTACATTACAGGTAATCGCTACGACCGGAATGGAATCCATATAGGCCGTTGCGATTCCTGTCACCAGATTCGTTGCCCCCGGGCCGCTGGTAGCCAGACACACTCCCACCCTGCCGGTTGCTCTTGCATACCCGTCTGCCGCATGCGCCGCACCCTGTTCATGGGAAGTCAGGATATGCCTGATTTCATTACTATGCTCATAGAGAGCGTCGTATACATTTAAAATTGCTCCCCCCGGATATCCGAATACAGTATCTACACCCTGTTCTTTCAGACATTCGATCACAATCTCTGCTCCATTTAACTGCATGATGCTCTCCTCCTAATTATTTTTCGGGATGTCCAGAATTGCGCCTCTGTTTCCGGAGGTAACCATAGACGCATATCTTGCCAGATATCCTGTCTTGACCTTTGGCTCCCTTGGCTGCCATGCAGCACGACGTCTTTCCAGTTCTTCCTCTGATACATCCAGCTCCAGTTTTAATTCCGGAATATTGATCTTGATGATATCCCCTTCTTCGACAAGCGCGATCGGTCCTCCAACTGCCGCTTCCGGTGACACATGTCCGATAGATGCACCTCTGGATGCTCCGCTGAAGCGACCGTCCGTGATCAGCGCAACCGAAGATCCAAGCCCATATCCTGCGATCGCAGAAGTCGGATTCAGCATCTCACGCATTCCCGGACCTCCTTTTGGTCCCTCGTACCGGATCACGATCACATCTCCCGGGTTGATCTTTCCGGATTTGATTGCTTCTGTAGCTTCTTCGTCACTCTCAAAAATCCTTGCAGGTCCTTCATGCACCAGCATCTCTGCACAGACTGCAGAACGTTTTACCACACTTCCGTCCGGCGCCAGATTTCCTTTGAGTACTGCCAGACCGCCTGTCTCACTGTACGGATTGTCAATTGGGCGGATTACCTCCGGATTTTTATTGACACATCCTTCGATGTTCTCTCCCAGTGTCTTTCCGGTCACAGTCATACATTCTGTATGAAGAAGTCCTTTCTTGTTCAGCTCATTCATCACTGCATAAACTCCGCCGGCCTCGTTGAGATCTTCCATGTATGTATGTCCTGCCGGAGCAAGATGGCACAGATTCGGAGTTTTCTCGCTGATCGGATTGGCAAAATCAATCTCAAAATCCATTCCGATCTCATGTGCGATCGCAGGAATGTGCAGCATACTGTTTGTGGAACATCCCAGTGCCATGTCCACTGTCAATGCATTTAAAATCGCTTCTTTTGTCATAATATCTCTTGGACGGATATTTTTTCTCACCAGCTCCATCACCTGCATTCCCGCATGTTTTGCAAGCTGCAGTCTTGCAGAATACACTGCCGGAATGGTTCCGTTTCCTTTCAGTCCCATACCAAGAGCCTCTGTCAGGCAGTTCATACTGTTTGCCGTATACATACCGGAACAGGAACCACAGGTCGGACATGCCTTTTCTTCAAATTCGCACACATCCTCTTCTGAAAATTTTCCTGCTGCATAGGAACCGACTGCCTCAAACATGCTGGAAAGACTGGTCTTGCTTCCCTTCACATGACCCGCCAGCATCGGTCCCCCGCTGACAAAAATCGTCGGAATATTCACACGGGCTGCTGCCATCAGAAGTCCCGGAACGTTCTTATCACAGTTCGGTATCATAACAAGTCCGTCAAACTGATGTGCCATAGCCAGTGCTTCTGTAGAATCCGCGATCAGATCTCTTGTCACAAGCGAATATTTCATCCCAATATGTCCCATGGCAATTCCGTCACAGACTGCAATCGCAGGAACCATGATCGGTGTTCCTCCTGCCATAGCAACTCCCATTTTAACAGCCTGTGTAATCTTATCCAGGTTCATATGCCCCGGCACGATCTCATTATAAGAACTCACAATTCCGATCAACGGCCGGTCCAGTTCTTCTTGTGTCATTCCCAGCGCATTGAACAGGGAACGATGCGGCGCCTGCTGCATCCCCTTTGTTACAGTATCACTTCTCATCTTCTATCATCCTCTTTCCTTTTTTGAATTTCTGTTTTTTCTACTGAATATGTGCACAGATCCTGTCACCCATCTCGCGGGTATTGATCTGTATACTTCCCTCTGACATAATATCGATCGTGCGGTAACCGTCTCTTAATACACGCTGTACCGCTTCCTCAATGGCATCTGCTTCCCTGTCAAGATCAAATGTAAACCGAAGCATCATAGCTGCTGACAGAATCGTCGCAATCGGATTGGCAATTCCTTTTCCCGCAATATCCGGAGCAGAACCGCCGCTTGGCTCGTAAAGTCCGAATTTTGTCTCATTGAGACTTGCAGAAGAAAGCATTCCAATCGAGCCAGTCACCATACTTGCCTCATCTGAAAGGATATCCCCAAACATATTCTCAGTCAGGATCACATCAAACTGTGCCGGATCCTTCACGAGCTGCATGGCACAATTATCCACCAGCATATGCTCCAGAGTCACTTCCGGATATTCCTTAGCCACCTCTTCCACAACGCTTCTCCAAAGTCTGGAGGAATCCAGCACATTTGCCTTATCCACACTGGTCACTTTTTTCTACGCTTCGCAGCGATGTCAAATCCCCGTTTCGCAATTCTTCGAATTTCTTCTTCATTATATGTAAGTGTATCGCAGGCAGTCATCACCCCGTCTATTTCTCTGGTGCTGCGCTCCCCAAAATACAGGCCGCCCGTGAGCTCCCGCATGATCATCAGATCAAATCCGTCTTTGATGATCTCCTCTTTCAGCGGACACGCTTCTTTAAGTTCTTCATACAATACTGCCGGTCTTAAATTTGCAAATAAATTCAGTTCTTTTCTGATTTTTAACAGTCCGGCTTCGGGACGTTTTGAAGGCTCCAGTTGATACCATGGAGAAGTCCTCGTATCTCCGCCGATCGAGCCCATCAAAACTGCATCACACAGCTTCGCTTTGCTGATCGTCTCATCTGTCAGTGGAACACCATGTACGTCAATGGATGCTCCGCCCATCAAAAGCTGTGTATACACACATTCATGTCCATAAACTTCTGCGATTCGATCCAGTACTTTCATCGCTTCTGTCACAATTTCCGGTCCGATTCCGTCTCCTTTGATCACTCCGATATTCAACTTCATAATACTCATCCTTCCAATTTTCAAAGTGTTATTCTAAATAATACCTCATTTCTTTTCTCATTTCAACCCTTTACCACACAAAAGTGCCAAAAAACAGAGCGAACTCTATATTGTTCTCTCTGATTGTACGGCACTTTTCAAAGAGCAACTTTCTTCACATAAACAATGCTGGGGGCAATCCGTTCCCTGAAGTTAAAAATGCAAAATACGTAAATGCCATGAAACAAAATGTAAGAAACAGCAACGTAATTTTCCCCAGAAATGTGATTTGATATCTTTTCCGAAATAATAGAAAATTTAATATCAAAGAAATGATACATATTAAGACATCTAATACGAAATTGATTCGTACAATTTTATTATCACTGAAAAATCCCAATGTAAAAAATCCCAAAACGAAAATACCATAATTCACCCATAACCATCTGATTATCCATTTTGATGACACTTGAACATTTCTCATTTTGTTTTTCCGGATACCAATTTCTTTTTAATTTTATTAACATCACTTTTCAATTTAAACCAGCTAATAACAAATAAAATAAAGGTTATTGCTAAAAGTATAAGAAGATAGCTAAACAGCCCAATAGCCAAATGTTCAAACCAATGTCCTACAAAAGCAAGCGGTACCATCCCTGTTGTCAGCGAAAATATATACCCGATTACTTGCTTTTGAAACGACCATTCTACACATTCGCTAAAAAAATATGCAATACCACAAAATCCCCCAAACCAGCAGAATACAAATATTTGAATCATTGTTGCAAACAATTCACTTTTATAGTCCTCTGCTAACGCGGGAAGTACTAAATAAAAATCACCAGTATTCAATCTCAACGAAAGCAGAATTGAAAAAACAAGATAAACAAAGCTACCACACAACAATCCTTCCATAGAATATTTCAATATTTTACCTTTCAAACATAACACCTCAAATCCCTAATGATTTTTTAATTTTAGGTACATACCTTCTTGATACATAGGTTTGAATATTTCCTGGAAAACGAATACAAATTCTTCCAACAATACTTAAATCTATGTTTAAAATCTGATTCGTATTGACAATTTCCGAATTGGAGATTCTAAGAAATGTTTTCTTTTCCAGTAATTCTTCCAATTCATACAACCGATATCTGACAATATATTCATTCTGCTGCGTTTCAACAAACACTTTTTGATTTCCCGCATAAATCCTTAAAATATCAGAAATATTGATCAAATATGCCGTATCCCCTTTATATGCCATTAGTTTCGTAACTTGCTTTCGTTCATAATCACGTATATAATCGACAAATGTGTCAACTGTATGTCCCTCCTTGTCTGCTATGACCAGAATTTTCATCTCATCAACCGTACTGTCGATTTTTACATCAACTTGCAAAATATCACCCCCTGTTTAACGCTATTTTAATTGATTCAACCCCTAAAATCTATACTTTTTCTATATGTGGTATTAAATTTTTGATATCTGGTAAAAAGTCAAAAAAGCTGTTCTACAGCCTCCGGCCATAAAACAGCTTCTCTTTTTTCTTATTCTGCGTTTGGTTTTTCAATCTGCGCGATTGCAGCTTTCTGCATCGGAATACGGCAGTTCTTATTGTTTCCAAACTCTACGATCACATCGTCATCTGTGATATCAATGATCACACCGTAAAATCCGCTTGTTGTCAATGCAGTATCTCCAACTTCCATAGAAGCCAGCATCGCCTGGATTCTCTTCTGCTCCTTTTTCTGAGGACGCATCATGAACCACCAGAGACCTCCGAATAATACTACATAAATTACAATAACACCTAACATCTTACCAGCACACCTCCACTTACCGTGATATACTCTTCATTTTGTCTCACACGCTTTCCTGCGTCCGACAATATTACCATTGTACACAAAAAATCATGATACTTCAAGTAAATTTTCTATAAACATTTGGAAAAGTGTCTATTTTCCGGACGTCATTCCTTCGATTTTTTTCTTTTTGTATGCCTGATACTCTCCCGCTTCGATTGCTGCACGGATTTCTTCCATCATCGTGTTGTAGAAATACAGGTTGTGCAGTACACATAAGCGCATCCCCAGCATCTCTTTTGCTTTCAGAAGATGACGGATGTATCCCCTGCTGTAGCTTCTGCATGCCGGACACTGACATCCTTCCTCAATCGGTCTGTCATCCAGTTCATATTTTGCATTGAACAGGTTCAGCTTTCCATGGTTGGTATATACATGTCCATGGCGTCCGTTTCTGCTCGGGTAAACACAGTCAAAGAAATCGACTCCCCTGTCTACTGCCTCTAAAATATTGATCGGTGTTCCAACTCCCATCAGATAGGTCGGTTTCTGCTCCGGCAGATATGGAACAACCGCGTCCAGGATCCGGTACATCTCCTCATGACTCTCTCCGACTGCAAGCCCTCCGACTGCATAACCGTCCAGATCCAGATCCACGATCTGTTTTGCATGTTCGATCCGGATGTCTTCGTAAATTCCGCCCTGATTGATTCCAAACAGCATCTGGTGTGGGTTGATCGTATCCGGCAGAGTATTGAGCCGGTCCATTTCTGCTTTACACCGTTTCAGCCAGCGTGTCGTTCTTGCCACAGAATCCCGCATATACACTCTGTCTGCCACACTGGATGGACATTCATCAAATGCCATGGCAATGGTGGATGCCAGATTGGACTGGATCTGCATACTCTCTTCCGGTCCCATAAAAATCTTTCGCCCGTCAATATGTGAATTAAAATGCACACCTTCTTCTTTGATCTTGCGAAGACCTGCCAGAGAAAACACCTGAAATCCGCCCGAATCTGTCAGAATCGGCTTGTCCCAGTTCATAAATTTGTGAAGTCCTCCCATTTTTTTCACCACTTCATCTCCCGGACGGACATGCAGGTGATACGTGTTTGAAAGCTCCACCTGGGTCTTGATTCCCCGGAGATCATCTGTCGATACCGCTCCTTTGATTGCTGCAGCAGTACCTACATTCATAAATACCGGCGTTTCAATCGTTCCGTGAACGGTATGAAAACGCCCCCGTTTTGCCCGTCCGTCTTTTTTGATCAACTCATACATAATTTCTTCTCCTTTATCTTCGTGAAAAAGGGGACCGCGCTCTCTCACGCTGCCCCTTTTTGTCTTTTTTCTATATCTGTTATGATTAGTAATGAATCACAACCGGTGTTCCCACACTGATCATTCCAAACAGAGCTGCTGCCTGATCCAGCGGCATATTGATACATCCATGAGACCCTGCTCCGTCCTTATAACGCGTTCCGCCAAATGCAGCCTGCCAGGTTGCATCATGAAAACCAATTCCTGTCCAGGTCACGCGCATCCAATAGTTGACCGGTGTCTCATAAATCGGCTTTCCTGTACTTGGATCGGTCTCTCCGATCAGCACCTCATCTCTGGTCATCTCCAGAATGTCATACACCCCTTCCGGTGTGATCCTCTCCGGAACCGGAACACCTGTCACCACATCTGTTTCCATTGCCACGCTTCCGTCTTTGATATACCACATGTGCTGGGTACTTAGATCAACCTCGATAAATGTAGTGCCCCAGTCCTGTTCTCCATGAGATTTTGCTGCACCTCCGGTATAGTATGCCGGCTCTCTTGTGACTACTTCACCGTTTTTGATGCTGTTCTGCAGATTGACAAGCTCTGTATCTTCATCAATCGACCATCCATATGTACCGCCTGTTACAGTCGTTGCCTTGCCGGTCGGTGTTGTCAGATTTCTCGTAGTCCCTACCGTATCGTATTTGTCACCAAACTCTGTAAACCATGCTTTCATGGCATCATTATCAAAAACCACATTCATATTGTCATCTACGCCGATCCATGTGGAAATCAGAGTCTTATCCACAACAACAGATTCTGACATGGTATAGGTAATGCTTGCCTTCAGATATTTGTTCATCGTATCACAGGCAGCCTGCACTTCCTTGGAATCTTTTGTGTATTTCGGACGTGCATAGCATCCTTCCTTCTCCATATCCAGTTCTGATCGAAATTCGGAAATATACTGGTTCACTTTTTCCTTCAGTACATCCATATCTACTGCCGTTCCATATACTTCCTCTTTGATCACATAAGTATCGCCCTGAAGCTCCGGTTTTGCGTTTTCTGCCGGAATCTGCTCTGCTGTCACTGCCTGCAGGTTCTGAATCTTTTCATTTAAAGCAGTTTCATCGAATGAAACAGCAATGGAAATCTTTTCTGATTTCTTTGAAAACAGCGCCAGCGGCCATGCAAAACCATTCTGCTTTTTCAACGCTTTCTCAATCTCATCGCTCTCTTTATATTGAAGAGAAATATCACTTCCTTTGATCACATCTGACTTACTGTCCTGCTCCTTAATGGTCAGTTTGTAGTCTTTTACCTGCTCTTTGATATATGCCTCCACAGATGATGCCGATCTTCCCGAAAAATCTTTTCCGTTGATCGTTGTATTTATATAGAAATGACTCATAAAAAATACAGAAATTCCAAGATATAAGAGCACCAGCACTCCGATGACTCCGCCTGCGATGATCCCCGCTTTTCTGGCCGGAAATCCACCTGAAGTCCTGCGAGACCTTTTCCTGTGTTTTGGGGAATTTGCTTTCGTCTCTTCAGAAACATCTTCAAAGTCTTCTTCTGTAAAAATCATGTCTTCTGTCTGCGGTCTTTTCGTTTTTTTCTGATTTTTTCTTTCATCTGCTATTGCCGTTCTCCTTTCAGCCAGTATCTAGTCCTCATTATATTACGCTTTTCCTGAATTGTACAGAAAAAACATAGGAATTTCAAATAAATTTATTACGCTTCTATCTGATCGGTTCTGCCATTCATAATCTGACCGGGCAGTTGCATAAAATTAAGGATTGCACGATAATATGTCTTCTTATATAATAGTTTTATATGCAAAAGAAAGGAGATTTTGACATATGAGTGGTTCATCATTTGGAACTTTATTTCGCATTACTACATGGGGAGAGTCTCACGGCGCAGCAATCGGTGTTGTGATCGACGGCTGTCCCGCAGGACTTTCCCTAAGCGAATCTGATATACAGGCTTTTCTGGACCGCAGACGTCCGGGACAGAGCCGCTATACGACCAAGCGCAGTGAGACCGATCAGGTAGAGATTCTCTCCGGTATCTTTGAAGGAAAGACAACCGGAACTCCTATTTCTCTCATGGTAAGAAATATGGATCAGAGATCCGGGGATTACGGAAATATTGCTTACTCTTACCGTCCGGGACATGCAGATTTTACCTTTGATTCCAAATATGGATTCCGGGATTACCGGGGCGGCGGGCGTTCCTCCGGAAGAGAAACCGTTGGAAGAGTGGCGGCGGGAGCAGTTTGCCATAAAGCTTCTGGAAGCTCTGGGTATTTCTTTCTGTACCTACACAAAAGCTATCGGACCGGCAGAGATTACAGAATTTCATCCGGAAGAAATTGAAAACAATGCCTTTTATATGCCGGATAAAAAGGCAGCAGAAAAGGCAGGCGCTTATCTGGAACAGTGTATGAAGGAACAGGACAGCGCAGGCGGGATCATCGAGTGCCGCATCAAGGGAGTTCCCCCAGGACTTGGAACACCGGTGTTTGAAAAGCTGGACGCCATGCTTGCCCAGGCTGTTATGTCCATTGGCGCGGTAAAAGGCGTGGAGATCGGAGAAGGGTTCTATGTGGCTCAGATGAGGGGCTCTCAGGACAATGACGGATTTGCGGCCTCTGAAAAAGGGATTGTCAAAACCTCCAACCATGCAGGGGGGATCATGGGCGGCATCAGTGACGGAAGCGAGATCCTTCTGCGGGGCAGCTGTTAAACCGACTCCCTCTGTAAGTCAGCCGCAGACAACCGTAACAGACAAAGGAGAAAATATTTCTCTGGAGATCCACGGCCGTCACGATCCGGTGATCGTGCCCCGGGCAGTGGTTGTGGTAGAGGCCATGTGCGCTCTTACCATTGCAGACGCTCTTCTTGGCAATATGGGCGCAAGACTGGATAAAGTGCAGGAATTTTACAAAAAATAAAACGCACAATATTAGACAAATATTCCCACAGTGAAACATTTTCTTTAAAATCGAAACCTCCTATAATAATCTTAACGATTATGTATGGGAGGTTTTTTTATGCTTCGGAAATGGAAAAAATATGGCTGTATCCTGTTCTTTTGATTGCGCTGCCCTATGTGATTACCATTTTTATCAATGGTCCGTCCGGTCTCACAGCTCCCAAACAGAAGGAAACGGAAGTATCGGTACAAAGCGGCGGAAACGACCGGATGACAACCATGTCGCTGGATGCGTATGGAATGGGCGTCTTGGCAAAAGAGATTTCAATGGATATGGATATAGAGACGATCAAGGCGCAGGCGGTCATTGTAAGGACTGGCATTTACAAAAGATGACAGAGCAAGAGGAAGGAAAGAACTCGTCTTTACTGATCCCTTTATACGGTGGACGAGATGGAGGACGAATGGAAAGCAAGATGCA
>ENA-OQJB01000169-OQJB01000169.1-human-gut-metagenome-genome-assembly--contig:-NODE-169-length-38511-cov-6.781003_pt1 | contig 38511 bp, 34 predicted proteins | sample MGYA00242599_ERZ504765 | MGnify/ENA primary metagenome ERZ504765 (study PRJEB26092, sample SAMD00036354) | human gut metagenome | host: Homo sapiens | study: EMG produced TPA metagenomics assembly of...
TCTGGAATTGGCTGGATCAACAGCGTCCAAACAAGGGAACCCGTTTGGCGAAAGCGGTGAACTATGCCCAAAATCGGAAAGACACCCTGATGACCTATCTGGAAGACGGTCATTGCAGTTTATCCAATAATCTTAGCGAGAATGCAATCAGACCATTCACTGTTGGCCGGAAAAACTGGCTGTTCAGTGCCAGCCCGAAGGGAGCTGCCTCTAGCGCTATTGTGTATACAATGGTTGAGATGGCAAAAGCGAATGACCTGAATACCTACAAATATCTGACATATCTCTTATCACAGCGGCCAGACGCTAAAATGTCAGATGAACAGTTGGAACAGCTTGCCCCATGGAGCGAGACTGCGAAAGCGAACTGTCAAAACTAAACATAGAGCAAAACGCTTGCATCTATCATTTTGGTGCAAGCGTGATTCATGGGCAGCGTAGCAATATTTTGCGCTTACTCTGGAATCGGCTACATTTGACGGCAGACTCTACGCACTTCCAGATGCAGAGGTAGATCATGGAGCTTCTCTTTTGTGGCTGCGCAAGGACTGGATGGAACGGTTGGGACTTTCCGATCCTGTAACGCTGGAGGAAGGGATGGAGATTATCCGGCAGTTTGTGAAAGCTGATATGGCAGGAAATCAAGAGACGGTGGGGTTGGCAGGAAGTACGGATTTGGTTTCTGAAAACAGCGGAACCTATGGGCTGGATGCTGTTTTTGACCAGTATCATGCAAAACCGAGCCAGTGGATTTTGAACGATCAGGGGAATGTGGTGTATGGTTCTGTGACAGAAGAGACAAAACAGGCGCTGATCTATCTGCATCAGCTTTATGTAGAAGGAATTCTGGACTCCAACTTTCTGCTGCGGCAGCAGGAAAATCTGGATACACTTCTTAAAGAAGGAAAGTGTGGGGCTATTTTCGGATACTGGTGGGCACCGAACAATCCACTGAGTTTATCTTATAGTGCGGACAGAACTGCAAAATGGCAGCCGTATCTGCTGACTGGAAATGCAGCGACCAGGACACGTACATTTCAATCCTATGAAGACTGTCTGTATGTGGTGGTAAGAAAGGGATATGAGCATCCGGAGATCGTGGGGAAATATGTGAGTACACTGTTTGATTATGGTCGTTTTGAAGATCAGAAGCAGTCCGATGAAATCAATGAATATTTTTCTTTGAATGTGGATCCGACAGCAAGACCGTTGAATATCAATGTAGACTACTGGGATGCGATCTACAGAGTGCAGCAAAATATACAGGATGTTCTGGATGGAAAAACGCAGCAGAGCAAATTGAACGGATTAGAAGCTGCTTATTATAAAATCTGTAAGTCATTCCTTACAGGAGATGTGACCACGTCGAATGCATGGGCAGCATACACTTCCCGGATACAGGCAACGGGACTTTTGACGAAAGAGAATCTGGATGAAAATCAACCGCCTCTTTCGTTAGGCAGTCAGAAAATCAAAATCCCGGAAGAATTGCTGGAAGAAGAGAAGAATACATTTCTGCAGATCATAGTGGGAGAAAAGCCGCCTGAATATTTTGATACGTTCGTAAAGAAGTGGTATGAAAACGGCGGAAAAGCGCTCACACAGCAGGCGGATGACTCTTATAAAGAAACGATGAAATAGTTATAAACGCCAATATCTAGTTTTTGAAGGAAAACCTGCATACTAGATGTTGGTGTTTTTCATTGACATTCAAAAATGTGGGTGATACACTAAATACAGCGTTTAGCTGCAGAAAGGAGAGGTACGAAACATGTATCAAGTCACAAAAAGGGACGGGGAAATAACAGAATTTAATCTGACCAAGATCAGCGAGGCGATACGAAAAGCGTTTGAAGCCAGAGAAAAAGAGTATAATCAGGATATTATTGATCTGTTGGCACTGAAAGTGACTGCAGATTTTGAACCGAAGATAAAAGAACATAAAATTGCAGTGGAGGACATTCAGGACAGTGTAGAGTCTGTTCTGATCAAAGCAGGATACGCAGATGTTGCGAAGGGATATATCCTGTACCGCAAGCAGAGAGAAAAAATCCGAAATCTGAATTCTACACTTTTGGATTACAAAGAGATTGTAGACAGTTATGTGAAGGTGACAGACTGGCGTGTCAAGGAGAATTCTACCGTGACATATTCTGTCGGAGGTCTGATCTTAAGCAACTCCGGTGCGATCACAGCCAATTACTGGCTGTCAGAAATTTACGATGAGGAGATTGGAAAAGCACACAAGAATGCGGATATTCATATCCACGATCTTTCTATGCTGACCGGATATTGTGCAGGCTGGTCTTTAAAACAGCTGATACAGGAAGGTCTGGGAGGTGTGACGGGCAGGATCACATCTGCTCCGGCGAAGCATTTGAGTGTTCTTTGCAATCAGATGGTGAATTTTCTGGGAATCATGCAGAATGAGTGGGCAGGAGCACAGGCATTTTCATCGTTTGATACCTACCTTGCACCATTTGTAAAAGCAGACCATCTGACATATCGGGAAGTGAAAAAATGCATCGAATCTTTCATTTTCGGGGTGAACATTCCGTCCAGATGGGGAACACAGGCGCCGTTTTCGAATATCACACTGGACTGGACTGTTCCAAATGACCTCGCCAATCTGCCGGCGATCGTGGGCGGGAAAGAACAGGACTTTACATATGGTGATTGTAAAGAAGAGATGGATATGATCAACCGGGCATTTATTGAGACGATGATCGAGGGAGATGCACAGGGAAGAGGATTCCAGTATCCGATCCCGACGTATTCCATCACGAAAGATTTCGACTGGTCGGATACGGAGAACAACCGTCTGTTATTTGAGATGACCGCAAAATACGGAACACCGTATTTTTCCAATTATATCAACAGTGATATGGAGCCAAGCGACGTGCGCAGTATGTGCTGCCGTCTGCGTCTGGATCTGCGGGAACTGCGCAAGAAATCCGGTGGATTTTTCGGAAGCGGAGAGAGCACAGGTTCCGTTGGTGTTGTGACGATCAATATGCCGAGAATTGCATATTTATCGAAAAATGAGGAAGAATTTTACGAGAGACTTGATAAAATGATGGATATTGCCGCAAGATCACTTCATATCAAACGAGTGGTGATTTCCAGGCTTCTGGATGAAGGGCTGTATCCGTATACAAAGAGATACCTGGGAAGTTTTGATAACCATTTCTCTACAATCGGGCTCATCGGAATGAATGAGGCAGGACTGAATGCAAAATGGATCCGTAAAGATCTGACGCATCCGGAAACGCAGAAGTTTACAAAAGATGTTCTGAATCACATGAGAGAGCGGCTGTCCGACTATCAGGAAGAATATGGTGATCTGTATAACCTGGAGGCAACTCCGGCAGAATCTACCACATACCGCCTGGCAAAACATGATGTGGAGCAGTTCCCGGATATCATTACAGCAGCAGAGGACTGTGGAACACCATATTACACAAACAGCTCTCATCTGCCGGTTGGCTATACGGAGGATGTATTTGCCGCACTGGATATTCAGGATGAGCTGCAGACGCTGTATACATCAGGAACGGTATTCCATACATTCCTGGGAGAAAAACTTCCGGACTGGAAGTCAGCGGCAGCTCTGGTCAGAAAAATCGCAGAGAATTATAAGCTGCCGTATTATACAATGTCTCCAACATATTCTATCTGTAAGAATCATGGATACATTTCCGGAGAGCAGTATACTTGTCCGATCTGTGGAGAAGAAACAGAGGTATACAGCAGAATTACCGGTTATTATCGTCCGGTCAAGAACTGGAATGATGGAAAACTGCAGGAATTTAAGGAACGAAAAGTGTATGATGTAGAACACTCTCACGTGAAGCAGGAGAATTTCAGGGAGACAGAACAGGAAGAAGAACAGCGTATTTTCGAAGAGGTGAATACAGAGGAAGGAAAAGTACTTCTTTTTACAACGAAGACCTGTCCGAACTGTAAGCTTGCAAAAGATTCCCTGGAAAAAGCCAATATTTCTTATGAAGTAGTTGATGCGGGAGAAAATGAAGAACTGGTTAGAAAATATGGCGTCATGCAGGCGCCGACACTGATCGTGATCAAAGAAGAAGGTGTACAGAAACTTGCAAATGCGTCCAATATCCGGGCATTTGCAGAAAAACGATAGAAAAATAGAAAACGGAGGAACTCGATATGTATGATATTGGAATTATCGGAGGGGGGACAGCAGGTCTGACAGCAGCTATCTATGGACAGCGTGCAGGAAAACGGACTCTGGTGATCGAAGGACTGAATTTTGGAGGACAGATTGTAAATTCACCGAAAGTAGAGAATTATCCGGGATTGGAGAGTATCAGCGGAAGCCAGTATTCTATGAATCTGCTGAATCAGGCAATGAAGCTGGGAGCAGAGACTGCTTCCGAGCGTGTAAAAGAAGTACGTGAGGAAAACGGGATCAAAATCATCGTGACAGACCAGAAAGAATATCCATGTAAGGCCGTGATCCTTGCAACAGGAGTGGCTCACCGGCATCTGGGGATCCCACAGGAGGAGGCGCTTGCCGGTTCCGGCGTCTCTTATTGTGCGACCTGTGACGGCGCATTTTTCCGCGGGAAAGATGTAGCAGTGATCGGTGGAGGAAATACCGCTCTGCAGGATGCAGAATTCCTTTCGAATTACTGCAATAAAGTATATGTGGTACATCGCCGGGATGAATTCCGTGGGGAAAGCAATCTGGTAGACGTACTGAAAGAAAAAGACAATGTAGAGTTTGTTTTGGATTCCATAGTCAAAGATATTGAAGGCAAATTCATGGTAGAAAGATTGTTCCTGCGTAATAAAAAGACAGGAGAAGACTTCCATATTCCGGTATCCGGTGTTTTTGTAGCAATCGGTCAGATTCCGCAGAATGAAATCTTTGACGGTCTGGTACGCCTGGATGAAAATGGATTTATTCTGGCATCTGAGGACTGTATGACATCTCATCCGGGAATCTTTGCAGCCGGGGACTGCCGGACAAAAGAAGTGCGTCAGCTGACAACTGCAGCGGCAGATGGAAGTGTGGCGGCATTGGCGGCTTGTAAGTATCTGTCAATGAATTTTTAAGGTAATTAAGAAAATCAAATAAACCAAAATATTGCCAAAATGATCATGCAGAGAACAGGCTCCCACTTTCTTTGTATGGTCATTTTTTTGTATCTTTTTCGCAAACTCACAATTTCTTGCATTTTAAAAGATATTATTATAAAATAACTATATGTGTTTCCGTGGATGAGCAAGAAATGGAGTATTCTTAAATTTTATATCCAACGGAGCAGGATGATATCGGGGGAAAGAAACTATGAGTGAGAATTATAAACAGCGTTCGATCCTGGAGATTATGAATGACGTGCTCGGTACGATACGCGATTACTACGATTCAGAATATGTGTATTATATCGAGAGAGATGAAGAAGAGATTCTTACAATCTATGAGTGGTGTGCTGAATTCGTGCCGTGGCAGCGGGATAAGATCAAGATGCTTGATAAAGAACAGTGGCCGCGGTGGATCCGACAGGATATCACGGATACGACAGAAGCAGACTACAGTGTTTCTCAGCCATTGGAAGATGGAATTACGGCAGTTCTTGCAGCGGTAGGGGTACACAGAGGCGGATGTGAGATTTCTTTTATGAGGTCTCTCCTTCCATATATTTCACAGTCTATTCTTTTGCAGAAGATGCAGAAGCAGCAGGAATATCTGAGTTATCATGATGATCTGACTGGTTTGATGAACCGGAACAGCTTCGTCAGATATATGTCGGACGTACAGAAAAAAGAGCACAAATCACTGGGAGCAGTATCTGTGGACATCAATGGATTGAAGAACTTTAACCGGGAATTTGGACATGAATATGGGGATGAGGTTGTAATCCGTGTAGGTGAAGTGCTGGAGGAGCATTTCCGCAGCTCTCTGGTGTTCCGAATGACCGGAGATGAGTATCTGGTAGCGGTAGAGGATGCGACATATGATACATTTATCAAGAGCGTGAACGATGCACATCATAAACTGGACAATATCAGTCTTGGACTGGTATCTGTCGGTTATGCCTGGGAGAAAGTGGATATTGATGCAGAAAAGCTGATCGGCCGCGCAGAAGGTATGATGCGTGAAGAGAAGCAGAAGTATTATAAGAATTTGAAAAAGGGGCATCATGAGCCTATCATCAAACAGGATCTGCTCAGCGATATAGAGAATGGCAATTTTATTGTCTGTCTGGTTCCGAAAGTGGATGTCGATACTGAGGAAGTAGTCGGAGCAGAAGCAGTGGTACGCTATCACCACAAAGATCTGGGTATTATGAATCCGGGAAAATATCTGACACTTCTGGAAGAGACCAAGCTGTCTCATTATCTGGATCTGTATGTGTTTGAAGAAGTATGTAAGACGCTGCGCAGATGGGAGACGGAAGATTTGCCGATGATCCCGATCGCTGTAAATTTTGCGGGAGCAACGCTCAGACAGATAGATGTAGCAGAAAAAATGACAGCTCTGATCGAGAAGTATCATGTGTCCTGTGAGTATCTGGAAGTAGAAGTTTCAGAGTCTTACAGTGATATGAATCAGGAGATGCTTGCAGAGACGAGTAATAAGATTCGAAAGAGCAATGTGCGGGTGATTTTGGACCACTTTGGAGCAAAAGAATCCACAGTAGCGATTCTGACGATCATGGAATTTGACGGATTGAAGATAGATAAAAGTATCGTGACCAATATTGTAGGCAACGGCCGAAGCCAGAGTGTGGCAAAAGCAGTAACAGATGCCTGCTGTCAGCTGGGAGTACCGGTTTCAGCAAGTGGTGTGGAGACAAGAGACCAGCTGAATGTATTGAAAGAACTTGGCTGCAGCTGTGTACAGGGAAGCCTGTTTAACAAGCCGATCACGATTGATACATTTGAAGTCCGTTACCTGAAAGGATAAGAGTATGATACGTACCTGGCTTGCAGATATCAGAGCACTGTATGAGGAGGAATGTTATCAGAAATATTTTGCAGCACTTCCTGCGTTTCGACAAGAGAAAGCAAGGAAGCTGTTGTTTCAGAAAGACAGGGCTCAGAGTGCAGGGGCATGGCTTTTATTGGAGGAGATCAGAAAGCGGTACAAAATTTCCGACCGGGCAGTTTACAATCTTTCGCATTCCGGGGATTATGTGCTGTGCTCGATCGACACTGATGCAAGAGAGGGCGTACAGCTTGGATGTGATATTGAGAAAGTCCAAAAGGCCAGAATGGAGTTAGCAAAACGTTTTTTTTGCCGCAGTGAATATGAAGATATTTTCAGATGTGATTCAAAAGAGGCAAGAGCGGAAAAGTTCTGCAGATACTGGGTACTAAAAGAAAGTTTCATGAAAGCGACCAGAAAGGGAATGGCACTGAAGATGTCATCGTTTGAGATCCTGCTTTCGAATCCACCCAGGCTGATAAAAAAGCCGGAGGAGTTTGAAGAGACATATTATTATTGTGAGTACCCTCTGGAAGGATTTCCTTATCGAATCGCAGTCTGTTCGAACGATTCAGAGTTAGATTCTAGAATACAAATGGAGTTAAAAGAAATATGGCAAGAGTAAATCGAAAAGCGAAAAAAATACTGATCACAGGGATGATCCTTGGAGCGGCAGCAGGGATTTTGCTCACATTTCTGGCAGCAAACAGTAAGATGCATGACAAAAATGATGAGATCAAAACTGTCAAGGCAAAGTATGAAAAAGAAGCGAAATCTTTGAAGAAGCAGCTGAAGGAAGCAAAGAATGAGCAAAAAGAAGTAAATCTGCAGTCAAATGAATGGAATCTGCTCCTGGTGAACAGTTCTTATCCGCTTGCAGCAGACTATTCACCGGAATTGACGGCTGTAGATGATGAAGATCATAAAGTAGACTCCCGGATTGTAGAGTCTGTAAATAAAATGCTTCAGGATGCGAAAACAGCGGGGATGAATCTGAAGATCATTTCAGCATACCGCTCGTATGATGATCAGAAGAATGTGTTCAATGATACCATGCAGTCATGGCTCAGTCAGGGATATTCGTATTTAGATTCTTACGATGAGACGAAAAAGTCTGTGGCAGTTCCGGGAACAAGTGAACATGCAACGGGTCTTGCACTGGATATCACATCTGAGTCGAACCAGACACTGGATGAGACACAGGCACAGACGCAAGAGCAGCAGTGGCTGATGAAGAATTGTCAGAATTATGGATTTATTCTGCGTTATCCGAAGGATAAGACAGATATAACCCAGTATATTTATGAGCCGTGGCATTACCGCTATGTGGGAGAAGAGGCTGCAAAGGCGATCATGAAAAAAGGAATTACGCTGGAAGAATATCTGGCACAGATACAAAAATAAACAGGAAGAGTTTTTATTTCGCAAGCCGGGATAGAAACTCTTTTCTTTCTATGGCGGAAAAACAGTCTTTGCGATTGACGCATAAAATGGGATTTGCTACAATGAGAGAAGTTGGGTGACGGGAAATAAAAATATTTCCTGTCTGATGTAAAAATCCGAGAAGGAGGAAGAGCATGGAAGATCTTACATTTGGAGAACAGGTCAAGGTAGTATTGAGCCGAAAAGGCATGACCATAAAGGAACTTGCGGAGATTATAGAAGAAAAGACCGGAATGAAAATGTCCAGACAGAATCTGACGCAGAGACTGGGAAGAGACAATTTTCAGGAGCAGGATATGCGGATGATCGCGTCGATCTTAGACTGTCCGTTTCAGCTGAGTATTTTAGGCGGAGAATCTGCTGAACTGACGCCTGCGGATCTGCGTACCGTAGAAGAGATGCGCAGAAAAGAAGGAAAATTAGAGGATGGAGAGCCGACACTTGAAGAGATGCAGATAGAGCTCCCGCTGGAAGAGTTAAAGCCACATGAGGAAGAAGAGAATCAGGAGCGTACCATCGAGGAGATCGCAAAGGATATTCCGATTTCTTCCGTGATGAAGCGGGCGGAAGAAGAGGATGCAAAACGAGAAGATCTGTCTGTGGGTGATATCAATCCATATACAGGTCATGAGTATCAGTCCAACAGTGTCAGAATGCATCCGAGCCGGATCGGATATGTTCAGGTATACGACAGAAGGACTCATAAGTGGAAAGATATGACAGAGTGGGCATTTCTTGGAGAGCAGGAGAGAAAGAAAGCGATGCTTGGAAGGGAGTATGTGCCGCCGGTTTATCTGGATTAAAAGGAGGCTGTCTATGGAGTGGAAGACCTTATTATCTGAAAAGCGGATGCGGGGATCCGGAAAGAAACAGCATGCGAAAAAATCGGATTTCCGCAGTGAGTTTGAAAAGGACTATCATCGGATCATAGGAAGTGCGTCATTTCGGAGACTGCAGGATAAGACGCAGGTATTTCCTCTGGATCAGAGCGATTTTGTACGGACAAGACTGACGCATTCTCTGGAAGTGTCTTCTCTTGCCAAGTCGCTGGGACAGAATATCGGTGAAGCAATCCTGGAGCGTGGAGCGGATCAAAAGTTTACCCGGAAGATGAAGGAGGATATTTCTCATATTCTGGAATGTGCCGGGCTGATCCATGATATCGGCAATCCGCCGTTCGGGCATTTCGGGGAGCTGGCGATCCGGGACTGGTTTTTGCGGAAGCTTCCCGAACTGCATTATAAGAGACAGACTCTGGATATGATATTGAGTCCGCAGATGAAAGAGGACTTCTATCATTTTGAGGGAAATGCACAGGCACTCCGACTGGTAACGAGACTTCATTATCTGGTGGATGAGTACGGGATGAATCTGACCTATGCACTGCTCAATACGATTATAAAATATCCGGTTTCGTCCACACAGGTCCATCCGGATTCCGGGAATATCAGAGAAAAGAAGATGGGATATTTTCTGGCAGATGAGAAGATATTTGAGGAGATCACGCAGGAGACGAAGACAGGGAACTGCCGTCATCCTCTGACCTATATTCTTGAGGCTGCGGATGATCTGGCTTATAAGACGGCAGATATCGAAGATGCATTTGTAAAAGGATTTCTGTCGTATCATGCGTTTAAAGAAGAACTCGTATGTCTGAATGAGCAATATCCCGATTCCGGGTTTGACGGAGTTTTAAAGCTGAAAGAACTGTATCAGAGAGGTCAGGAAAAGGGTGTTCAAAATCCGGAGGCTTATGCCATCAAGAACTGGATCATTCGCGCGCAGGGATTTCTGATCGACTGTGCGACAAAAGGATTTATGGATCACTATGAAGAAATCATGGCAGGGACGTTTCAAAGAGATCTCTTTCGCGGTACCTTTGGAGAAAAACTGATGGAATGTCTCGGCAATATCGCATACCGGTATGTATTCTCCTCCAGAGAAATTTACCGGATGGAAGTCAAAGAAGCAGTGATCCTGGACTTTTTGATGGAGCGTATGATTCAGGCTGTGTTGTACTATGATACCGACAGGGAGTTAAATGCCATTGACAGCCGGGTATTGTCATTTATTTCAGATAACTATAAAAAGGCTTACAGTTATCAGGCAGAAGGAAAGAGCGAGGCAGAGAAGCTGTATCTCCGCCTGCTTCTGGTGACAGACTATGTCTGTGGGATGACAGACAGCTATGCAAAGCGCCTGTATCAGGATATGAACGGGATTATTTAAGACAGCGGCACCAGTAGCCGAAGTCTTTATCCGTGCTACATTCGTCTTCGGAGAGCGTCAGTTTTTGATGGTATTCTCTCGTAAACTGAGGAAATCCGAATAACTCGGCAGCATGTGCTTCACGGGGAGAATAAATACCGGGAACACCAAGCCACTGGTGTTCGTCTTCTTCCAGTAAAAGAAGATGATGGTAGTTGTGGTATCCATGCAGCAGAAAGCTGTTGTTGGCAAGCCGCCAGAATGGTTTTTGCAGGGAGGAGAGATCCTCATAACTGAGTTTGCGTATACGGGAAGTCGGTTCGCAAGGATGTGCGGTTTCTTCTGGCGGTTCGCACATTTTTTCTTCTGCAAGGACAGATGGGGGTTCAGGTTCTGGAGCCGGTATAGATTCTGGTTCCGGGTTCGGCTCCGGGCAGGGGGCGGGTTCCATCCAGTCAGTCAGAAGGTTTACAGAAAATGGCCGGTTGCCTGTAGAAGCGGCGAAATATCTGCCGTCTGCGGTTTGCAGAAGAAAACCATGGAGCTTCGCTAATGTCAGATTCGGTGGAAAGTCAGCTTCTGAAAGTGTGACACGACAGGATACACACTGATTTTGTGTGGGAAGTTCTGCCACAGTTTTTTTCGGGGTTTGTCTTTCTCGAAAAAGAACATGGACAGAGGTAGTTTTTCCTGTGATGCAGCAGGAATCTGCCGGATGGAGATTTGGAGATGACAGGACTGAAAAGTCTGCGTCAGTTTTAAAAAGCCTACATTTCGGATTTTTTTATCCGCTTGATATTCATAGAAATAATAGATGCCGGGTGTCATATAATACCTCAGGTCTTGTCTTTCTTCTAATGTATTCAATGTGTGGGAAAAAAGAACCGGATCAGGGCAGAGAGAAATTGAAAAGAGGAAACATTATGAATCAGGATGAAAAATATATGCGGGAAGCGATCCGTCAGGCAAAAAAGGCATACGTTCTGGAGGAGGTTCCCATTGGGTGCGTGATCGTGTACCAGGATAAGATCATCGGACGTGGATATAACAGAAGGACAGTGGATAAGAACACACTGGCTCATGCGGAGCTGCAGGCGATCCGCAAAGCAAGCAAAAAATGGATGACTGGCGATTGGAAGACTGCACCATGTATGTGACACTGGAGCCGTGCCAGATGTGTTCCGGAGCGATCGTGCAGGCGCGGATCAAACGGGTGGTAGTCGGGTGTATGAATCCAAAGGCAGGCTGTGCGGGTTCGATCCTGAATCTTCTGCATATGAAAGAGTTCAATCATCAGGTGGAACTGACAACGGGAGTTCTGGAAGAAGAGTGCAGTGGGATGATGAAACAGTTTTTTAAGGAACTGCGTCAGAAACAAAAAGATAAAAAAAAGAAGTCTGAATAACTCAAACTTCCTGTTTTTGCGGAAAATCATTCGTGCATTACGCTTCGAATGCATCACCCCATACGTTACCTCGGTAGTTAACTCAACCCAGGCACCCCTACGGCACCCGAGAGGTTCTGCTTAGTGCTGCTTCGTTCCCGACCTGACACGGTTCACAGATTCCCGTCGCGTAGGACCCAAATCTCAACGCCACTTTCCGAGGGCAGCTATGCAATGCTGCACCCTCTGCGTAATATCACCCCTGCTATAGCGGATTGCAGGTACAAGGTACCGCTAACACCCCGGCTGCACGGTTCATAATTTTACATGGTTTTTATTAAAATGTCAACGGATATGGAGGTTTTTATGAAAGTTTTACTGACAGCGATCAATGCAAAATATATACATTCCAATTTGGCGGTATACAGTCTGCGTGCTTATGCGGGAAAGTATGCACAGCAGACAGAGATCGCAGAATATACGATCAATCAGCCAATGGATGATATTTTATCGGATATCTATAAGAAAAGGCCGGATGTTTTATGTCTGTCCTGTTATCTCTGGAATATTTTATATGTGGAGCAGCTGATCACCGAGATCTCCAAAGTGCTGCCCGGGACGCAGATCTGGCTTGGCGGGCCGGAAGTGTCTTACAATGCAGTTTCTGTGATGGAGCAATATCCACAGGTGACAGGTGTCATGTGTGGGGAAGGAGAAGAGACCTTTCTGGAACTGATGGAATATTGGAATCAGGAGAGGGAAAGTCTGGATACGATCAAGGGTATCGTATACCGGGAGAATGGAACCTGCCGGCAGAACCCGCCGCGCCCGGTCATGGATCTGAGTAAAGTGCCGTTTGTGTATGATCACATTGAGGATTTTCAGAATAAGATCATTTATTATGAATCCAGTCGCGGATGTCCGTTTTCCTGCAGCTATTGTCTCTCCTCGATTGATAAATGTCTCCGTTTTCGGAATCTGGAACTGGTCAAAAAGGAGCTTCAGTTTTTCATTGATCACGAAGTGCCGCAAGTGAAGTTTGTAGACCGCACCTTCAATTGTAAGCACAGACATTCCATGGCAATCTGGACATACTTAAAAGAGCATGACAGAGGAAAGACGAATTTCCATTTTGAGGTGGCAGCAGATCTGTTAAATGAAGAGGAGATGGAGCTGATCGCGTCCATGCGTCCGGGGCTGATCCAGCTGGAGATCGGAATCCAGTCCACCAATCCGGAGACGATCACGGAAATCCGCAGAAAGATGAACTTTGAAGAAGTAAAGCGGATTGTAAAAAGAGTGCAGGAAAAAGGAAACGTACATCAGCATCTCGACCTGATCGCCGGGTTGCCGTATGAAGATTATGAGCGTTTTGCACAGTCCTTCCGTGATGTCTATGCATTGCATCCGGAGCAGCTCCAGCTTGGATTCCTGAAGGTGTTAAAAGGTTCCTATATGCATGAAAAGACGGAAGATTATCAGCTTTTATATCAGGATCGGCCGCCGTTTGAAGTGCTTTCTACAAAGTGGCTCTCCTATGATGACGTGATCCGTCTCAAAGGTGTGGAAGAGATGGTGGAGGTCTATTACAACAGCGGACAGTTTGTCAATACACTGCGATTATTAGAGGAAGAGTTTACAGATACGTTTGCTTTGTATGAAAGTCTGAGCCGTTATTATGAAGAAAACGGACTGCATATGATAAATCACTCCCGAATTACAAGATATGAAGTATTATTTGCATTTATCAAAGCATGTGTAGAAAAGAATGTGGAAAACTATCGGCAGATGTTGATACTGGATCTCTATTTACGGGAAAATGTGAAAAAAAGACCGGAGTTTGCAGGTGAAGTCAGCGTTGATAAGCAAAAAGCTTCTGCATTTTATGAAAAAGAGGCAGAAGAGCGCCGGTATTTGAAGGGCTATGAAGGATATGATAAGAGACAGCTTCGGAAAATGACGCATCTGGAGCAGATCAATGGAAATCTCTACGTGTTTGATTACCGGAACCGGAATGTTCTGACGAATCAGGCAAGTATATTTTTGGTAGAAGGAGGAGACGAGACATCCTACAATGCGTGTCCGCAGCAGGGAGACTTTGTCTGACAATGTATGAAAAAACGAACAAAGGAAATTTTAGCAATTCTGGATGAGCAGTATGGGCGGGAATATGTCTGCTATTTGAACTATGAGACACCGTGGCAGCTTCTGATCGCAACCATGCTGAGTGCACAGTGTACGGATGCAAGAGTAAATATTGTGACGGCAGATCTGTTTCAGAAATATGATACACTGGAGAAGTTTGCCAATGCGGATTTAAAAGAGCTGGAACAGGATATCAAGCCGACTGGATTCTACCACAATAAGGCGAAAAATATCATTGCCTGTACCAGAGATCTGCTGTATAAATTTGGAGGCGAGGTGCCGAGGAGTCTGGAAGATCTGACCTCTCTTGCGGGTGTTGGGAGAAAGACTGCCAATGTGATCCGGGGAAACATCTATCATGATCCGAGTGTGGTGGTAGATACACATGTAAAACGGATATCCAGACGCCTTGGCCTGACAAAAAACGAAGATCCGGAAAAGATTGAAACGGATCTGATGAAAGAACTGCCAAAAGATCACTGGATCTTATATAATATTCAGATCATTACTTTCGGACGGTCGATTTGTACGGCAAGAAGTCCAAAATGTGAGCAGTGCTTCTTGCAAAAATACTGCAAAGAGTTTAAAATGTAACCTAAAATACCCATTGGGTATGAGAATTTAAAGAGGTGAAAACAGTGGATTTTAATGATAAAAGAGTCAAAAGAGTGATTGCGATCGGAGCGCTGGTACTGGTCGTTGCGATGATCGCGACGATGATCCTGCCATATCTGGTATAGAAAAGTGGCTGTTGCGAACAGGAACATAGAGGGTTAAGGGAGACGGAAACGATGAAAGTTGGAAATGTATCACAGACAGTTTTAAAACGTTCTGTACTGAAACAACTGCATACAAAAAGAAAAGAGATTCTGACAGACCTTTCGGTGGAAGAGATATGTACTGCGGTACAGATCAGGGACACAGAAGATGTGGTCTTTGCTTCGGCTGTAGTTTCTGGAAATTCCAAAAATATCGGGGTATATGCGATCATGCGTGCCGTGTTGGATCTGGAGACAAGGGGGGCTTCGGCAATTGGTGTTTCGGTACAGGTGATTCTGCCAACATATGCTTATGAGTCGCGGTTAAAAGAGATGTTCCGCTGTATGGAAGAGCGGTGTGCATCCTGGGGGATTGCAATAACATGTGCAAAGGCAGAGACCAGTCCTGCAGTGAGCCAGTCCGTGGTATCGGTGACTGCGGCAGGAAGTGTGGAAAAAGGACAGCTGCGTACGCTTGCTCAGGCGGAGCCGAATCAGGAAATCGTACTTTGTGGTTCGATCGCAGCAGAAGGCGTACTGCGTATTTTCGATGAGAAGAGAGAAGAGCTTTCAAAGCGGTTTGTTCCGGCATTTATGCGTCAGATCCAGGGGATAGAATTAGAACTGGAGGGTTTCCATGCGCTTCGCAGTGTGAAGCAGGAAAATACACCAAAAGGGGAACCACTGGTGACTGCAATGCAGCAGATTGGAAGCGGTGGAATCCTGGCGTCTCTCTGGGAACTGACAGAGGCGGCAAATGTGGGAATGCAGATTGAAATGTCCCGGATTTCAATTCGGCAGGAATGTGTGGAAGTCTGTGAATATTATCACCTGAATCCGTATCAGATGACTTCCGCAGGAACGGTTCTGATGGTTACCAGAGACGGCAATGCTCTTGTGCGGTGTCTGGAAGAGAGTGGGGCACGAGCCAGTGTGCTTGGGGTTACGACAGCAGATCATGCAAAAGTAATCACAAGCGGAGACGAAGTGCGTTATCTGGACAGACCTGCTCCGGATGAATTGATGCGCTGGTGGGAAGAGCAGGCACAAAAAGAGGTAAGATCAGAATAAGGAGAATAAAAACGATGGAAAAGCGAGAATTGATCCGAAAAGAAATTTTATACTATATAGAGAAAAACAGCAGAGCCAATCTTGGAGAACTGGCAGTACTGCTTGGAACAGATGAGGTGACAGTTGCCAATGAGATTGCAGAGATGGAGAAAGACAAAGTAATCTGTGGATATCACACGCTGATCGACTGGGACAAAGCAGGAGTAGAACTGGTGACAGCGTTGATCGAAGTGCGTATGACACCGCAGAGAAGTCAGGGATTTGACAAGATTGCAGAGCGCATCTGCAACTATCCGGAGGTACATGCAGTGTATCTGATCTCCGGCGGCTATGATCTTCTGGTTTCTCTGGAAGGAAAGACTTTAAAAGAAGTGTCGCAGTTTGTTTCAGAAAAACTTTCTACTCTGGATTCAGTGATCAGTACAGCGACTCATTTTATTTTGAAGAAATATAAAGACCACGGAACGATCCTTTCTTCAAAAAGTGAGTCAGAAAGGATGCTGGTGACACCGTAATGAGAAATCCATTATCAAAAAAGATCGTAGAGATCCAGCCGTCCGGCATCCGTAAATTTTTTGACGTGGCAAATGAGATGAAGGATGCGATTTCTCTGGGTGTTGGAGAACCGGATTTTGATACGCCGTGGAGAATCCGTGAGGAAGGCATTTTTTCTCTGGAAAAGGGACGTACATTTTATACATCCAATGCAGGACTTAAAGAACTAAGAGAAGAGATCTGCAGCTATCTGGAGCGGAAAATCGGAGTATCTTATGATCCGATGCAAGAGACCATGGTGACAGTCGGCGGAAGTGAGGCCATTGATGTGGCACTTCGCTGTATGCTGGATCCGGGAGATGAGGTTCTGATTCCGCAGCCGAGTTATGTATCGTATCTTCCATGTACGATTATGGCGGATGGTGTGCCGGTGATCATTCCGCTTCAGTACGAAAATGAATTTAAGCTGACAGTGGAGGATCTGAAAAAAGCAGTGACGCCGAAGACAAAAGTCCTGGTGATGCCGTTTCCGAACAATCCAACCGGATCGATCATGACAAAAGCAGATCTGGAGCCGGTGGCAGAGTTTATCAAAGAGCATGACCTGTACGTGCTCTCCGATGAGATCTATTCGGAATTAAGTTATCAGGGAGATCACGTTTCAATTGCAGCTCTGCCAGGGATGAGGGAGAGAACGATCGTGATCAACGGATTTTCCAAAGGCTTTGCCATGACAGGATGGCGTCTGGGATATTGCTGCGGACCAAAGCTGATCATTGAGCAGATGGTAAAGCTGCATCAGTATGCCATTATGTGTGCGCCGACAAACAGTCAGTATGCAGCGATCGAGGGACTGCGCCACTGCGGAGATGAAGTAGAGGAAATGAGAAAATCCTACAATCAGAGAAGGCGTTTCCTGATGCATGAATTCAAAAGAATGGGACTGGAGTGTTTTGAGCCGTTCGGAGCTTTTTACGTGTTCCCGAATATCAGTGAATTCGGCATGACTTCGGAAGAATTTGCAACCCGCTTTTTGATGGAAGAAAAAGTTGCGGTGGTGCCGGGAACTGCATTTGGAGAGTGTGGAGAGGGATTCTTGCGTATTTCCTATGCATATTCTCTGGAAGATCTGAAGGTGGCGCTGGGAAGACTGGAGCGCTTTATTGAAAAACTGAGAAATGAGGATAAAGCATCATGTTAAATATCGTGTTACATGAGCCGGAGATCCCGGCAAATACAGGAAATATCGGAAGAACCTGTGTTGCTACGAATACCAGACTGCATCTGATCGAGCCGCTGGGATTTCGTCTCAATGAGAAAGCATTAAAGCGTGCGGGGATGGATTACTGGGCAGATCTGGATGTAAGAACATATATCAATTTTGAGGATTTTCTGGAGAAGAATCCGGGAGCAAAAATCTACATGGCGACAACAAAGGCTCCGAAAGTCTATACGGAAGTACAGTATGAGCCGGACTGCTATATCATGTTTGGAAAAGAGAGCGCCGGCATTCCGGAAGAGATTCTTGTGAACCATAAAGAGGACTGCGTGCGGATTCCCATGGTGGGAGACATCCGGTCTTTAAATCTTGGAAATTCAGTTGCCATTATTTTGTATGAAGCACTTCGCCAGCAGAATTTTGCGCATATGAACCTGGAAGGACATCTGCATGAGCTGAGCTGGGAACAGCAATAGAATGAAATAGAGAAAATCAGGAAAAATGGTCTTATATGCAATGATGCAGTAAGATCATTTTTTTCAATGTAAATCTGGACATCTCTTGCTTGTTGTAGTATAATTCAAATAAACAGTTCCACAATATAAAAACTAGTTCCACAATATGAAACTAAAATCGATAGGAAAGAATGTCAGGAGGAATCAAGATGGGAAACAACAGATTTGATTTATTATCATTAGGTGAGATTTTGTTGAGATTATCCCCGCCGGATAATGAAAGGATCGTCAGTGGGGAGACATTCCAGAAGCAGGTTGGCGGTGCAGAGCTCAATGTCGTGTCGGGAGTTTCGATTCTGGGGCTTCGCACAGGCGTTGTCTCCAAGCTGCCGGACAATGCACTCGGAATCTATGCAAAAGATAAGGTACGTTTCTGCGGAGTAAGCGATGATTTTCTGGTATATGATGACAGTCAGGATGCCCGTCTCGGGATTTACTACTATGAGAATGGTGCTTATCCGAGAAAGCCGGGAGTGGTGTATGACAGAAGACACACTTCTTTTGACAAGATCAGTCTGGAAGAACTGCCAAAGGAGATGTTCCAGAGCACCAGATGTTTCCACACAAGCGGGATCACACTGGCATTGAGTGAAAATATCCGCCGTACTGCCATCGAGATGATCAAACGATTTAAGGAAAACGGTACACTGATTTCGTTTGATGTGAATTTCCGTGGAAATCTCTGGACAGGACCGGAGGCGAAAGCATGTATTGAAGAGATTCTTCCGTATGTGGATATCTTTTTCTGCTCAGAAGAGACCGCAAGGCTGACATTCTTAAAAGAAGGCGATGCGAAGCGTATCATGAAGAGCTTCACACAGGAATATCCGATCTCTGTGGTGGCTTCTACACAGAGAATCGTACACAGTCCGAAAAAGCATACGTTCGGTTCAGTAATCTACAGTGCGAAAGAGGATTGCTATTACGAAGAGGAGCCATATCGCAACATTGAAGTCGTAGACCGGATTGGAAGCGGAGATGCGTATGTATCGGGGGCGTTATACGGACTTCTTGCGTATGATTTTGACTGTCAGAAAGCATTGGAGTATGGGAATGCGGCAGGAGCAGTGAAGAATACGATCAAAGGAGATCTTCCATCCTGCAGTAAAAGAGAGATGGATGCAATCATTCGAAATCACAAGCATGTAGGACCGGAACTGGAAATGGACAGATAAAAAACAGGACAGACATTCTTTTTATTTGGAGAATGCCTGTCCTGTTTTTTGTGAATACTAATGTAGATGTGTGCAGTTTGCAGCACGAGAAGAAAACAGCATATTTTATGAAGATTTCGAAATTAACAGAAAAATAGAATGATATGGATTTATATTTTGACATTATTACATTTTGCGGTATAATGACATTAAGTTCATGCGCAATGCATAGAATAGTTGCATTGTAATGGGGAAGTAAAGGAAGGTGGTGAAGAATCGATGGTGGAAGAAACAATCAAAGCAATCCGTGAAACCGAAGCAGCGGCAGATGTGATTGTAAAAGAAGCTGGGGAAAAAAGCCAGGAGATTCTGGAAGATGCCAGACAAGAGGCAGAACGTATGATCAAATCCCAGGAAGAAACACACCGGATTTCTGCACAGGATGCGATGCAGGATGCCAGAGAAAAAGCCAGGGTATTTCAGGAAGAGGCCCGTGTGCAGACAGAGAAAGAAATCAAGGTGTTAAAGGAGTTTGCTGTCCAGAAAGAAGCGGAGGCAGTGAGTGCAGTGATTTCTCAGTTAGTGTTGTGAAAAGAAATTAAAAAAGGAGGGAGTGCACTATGGCGGTACTGCAGATGCAAAAAATCAGTATCTGCGCCCTGAAAAAAGATCGAAAAGCAGTTCTGGAAAAGCTTCAGAGGATGAAGGTGATGGAGATCAGCCAGATTCTGGAGGAGGATCCTGATTTTACAACGATGGATACGAGACAGGAGCGAATGGAATTAGAAAAGAGCGCTTCACTTTCAGATCAGGCACTGGAAATTCTGGATCGGTATGCGCCGGAGAAGAAGTCGATGTTTTCTGCACTGGAAGGGAAAGCGCTGATCGAAGCAGATGATTATCAAAAAGTGGTGGATCAGAAGGAACAACTTTTATGTACAGTCAAGAGGATCCTTGCGCTGGATAAAGAAAAGGCAGAACAAAAAGCCGGTATCCTAAAGCTGGAGAACAGTATGGAAAGTCTGACTCCGTGGATGGATCTTCATGTACCGATGAATTATGGCGGTACGGCACATACAGTGATGCTGATCGGAACCATGCCGCTTGCCACGCTGGAAGAGATCTATCAGATGCTCGCACAGGATGCACCGGAAGTAGATGGTGTGGATGTGTCGGTTATCCATTCGGATAAGGATACCGTGTATCTGGCGGTTGTTTGTCTTACACAGGATGCAGAAAAGCTGGAAGAAGTATTGAGAAGCCGTGGATTTGCAAGACCGTCCCAGATATGGGACAAAGAGCCTGCGGCAGTGAAGGCGGAGCTGGAACAAACATGTCGGGAGTGCAAAGAGCGCATTCTGGAAATTGAAAAAGAGGTACGGTCATTTGCCGGTGAGCGTAAAAATATCCGGATTCTTGCAGATGATTACAGGGGGCGGGCAGAAAAATACGAAGTGCTCGGAAAGCTGCCGCAGTCAGAACGGGCATTTTTCATTACAGGATATGCTCCGGCAAAAGATACAGGACGCATTGAAGAGAGTCTGACGAAGGCGTTTACGTGCGTCATTGATATTGAAGAAATCAAAGAGGATGAAGAATCGCCAACGCTTTTAAGCAACAATTCATTTTCCGCAAGTATGGAAGGAATTGTGGAGTCCTATGGACTTCCGAAGAGAGGAGAATTTGACCCGACGACGATTATGTCATTCTTTTATGTATTTTTCTTCGGAATGATGCTTTCTGATGCGGCGTATGGCGCCATCATTGCAGTGGCGTGTTTCGTATTATTAAAAAAATTCCCGCGGATGAGCCGGGGAATGTATCAATCGATCAAGATGTTTATGTACTGCGGAATTTCCACACTGATCTGGGGAATTCTGTTTGGCGGATATTTTGGGAATATTGTAGATATTGTATCCCAGAAGTTTTTCGGAACAACGATAACGGTGCCGGCTCTTTGGTTCATTCCATTGAATGACCCGATGAAGCTTTTGATGTATTCGATGCTGTTTGGTATGATCCATTTGTTTGTGGGACTTGGCATCAAAGGATATATGTGCCTGAAAGAGAAGAAGATCCTGGATTTCTTCTGTGATGTGGTACTTTGGTTTATGCTTTTGATCGGGCTGATCCTGATGCTGCTTCCGAGTGAGATTTTTTCATCGATCTCGCAGATACAGATTGTATTTCCGGATGCAGTGAACCTGGTGGCAAAGGGACTGGCGATCGCGGGTGCGGTGGGAATTTTGCTGATGTCCGGCAGGGACAAGAAAAATCCAGCGCTGCGTCTTGCGCTTGGTGCTTATGATCTGTACAACATTACCGGATGGCTCAGTGATGTGCTGTCCTATTCCCGTCTGCTGGCGCTGGGACTGGCAACAGGAGTAATCGCATCGGTGATCAATCAGATGGGCAGCATGCTGCCAAACAATATTGCAGGCGTGATTTTGTTTCTCGTTATTTTTGTAATCGGGCATACGCTGAATCTGGCAATCAATCTGCTGGGAGCATATGTACACACGAATCGTCTGCAGTTTGTGGAGTTTTTCGGAAAATTTTACGAGGGAGGCGGAAGAGCATTTCATCCGTTCGCCCCGGATACAAAATATGTAGATGTTAAGGAGGAATCTTAGTTATGAGCATTATGGAAAATTTAGGAATCGTGTATGCACTTTGTGGTGCGGCAATCGCAGTACTTCTCGCAGGTGCAGGCTCTGCGATCGGAGTTGGAATCGCAGGTCAGGCAGCAGCAGGTGTTGTAACGGAGGATCCCGGTAAATTCGCGAAAGTATTGATCTTACAGCTTCTTCCTGGTACACAGGGACTCTATGGTCTTCTGATTGGATTTATCACATTGTCTAAAATCGGAATTCTTGGCGGAGGACTTGCAGAGGTGGATGTGACAACCGGACTTCTGATTTTGGCAGCCTGCCTTCCGATCGGAATTGTAGGTCTGATTTCCGGAAGATCGCAGGGAAAGACAGCCGCAGCATCGATCGGGATCATTGCAAAAAGACCGGAGCAGTTTGGTAAAGCAATGCTGTTTCCGGCGATGGTAGAGACTTATGCAATCCTTGCACTTCTGATCTCTTTCCTGGCTGTCAGCGGAATTCAGGTGTAAATGAGTGAGCCAAAGTGAACGAAAAAGGAGAGCATGAAGGATGAGTGGATTAGAGAATATGAAACGTCAGATTCTGGACGAAGCGAATCACTCAGCGGAAGAACAGATCTCGAAAGCCAGGACAAAGGCGGAAGAGATTTTAAGAGAAGCAAGAGAGCAGATGGAGGAACAGAGCGCAGTCATGGCTAAAAAGTCGGAAGACGAGACAAAAGACTATGCACAGCGCATTGCATCTTCCAGTGAAATGCAGAGAAAGCAGGCTCTTCTGCAGGCAAAACAGGAAGTGATACAGGAGGTTCTTAACAAGGCATATCAGCAGGTACTGCATTTGGAACCGGAATCATACTTTGAGATGCTTCAGAAGCTGCTGGAAACATATGCACTTCCGCAGGAGGGAACAATCTATTTTTCTGCTGCGGATCTTGCGCGTATGCCGCAGAAATTTGAGGACGTGATTGAACAGACGGCACAGAAAAAAGGCGGTCATCTTGTGGTTTCGAAAGAACCGAAGGATATGGACGGCGGATTTGTGCTGGTTTATGGCGGGATTGAAGAAAATTGTACGATCAGGGCAATGTTCCACACAAAGCAGGATGAATTGTCGGATGTTGTACAGAAAATATTATTTGTATAGAGCGCAGCCGTTTTTTGCAGGCAGCAAAAGAAAGCGAGAAGGAGGGATTCGTCTTGAATGAATTGGAATATACCTACGCGGTTGCGCGCATACGGGCGCAGGAGGGTTCTCTGTTGACACAAAGTGTCATTGAACAGCTGATGGCGTGTCAGAACGAAACACAGTGCCTTCAGCTTTTGAGCGAGAAGGGATGGGGAGATCCGGCGGATGCACACGATCCGGTGAAGATGCTGCAGCGGGAAGAGGAGAAAATCTGGGAAGTGATCTCGGATATCGCTCCGGATTTGTCTGTTTTTGATGTGATGTCCTACACAAAAGTAGTTTCACAATGTAAAAAGCAGCAATCAAAGTAGTATGTACAGGGACAGAGGATCGGAATGTTTTTTACAATGATTGTTCCATTCCCGGGGCGCAGATGCTGGAGATTGTAAAGAATAAAGAATTCTGGCGTCTTCCGCCGGCAATGTCAGAGGCAGCTCAGGAAGCGTATGACGTGTTGCTTCATACCGGTGACGGACAGTTGTGTGATGTGATCGTGGATCGGGCAGCGCTGAAAGCGATTTCTGAGGCCGGAAGAAACGCAGAGGATGCGATCATCCGTGATTATGCAGAGTCTGCGGTAGCAATCGCAGATATCAAGATTGCAGTCCGTTCTCAGAAAACAGGAAAAAGCCAGGAGTTTTTAAAGCGTGCTCTGGCACCCTGCGATACAGTTCAGGTGGAGCTTTTGGCAAAAGCAGCTGCAAACGGCATGGATGCGATCCGGGATTATCTGCTCACAACTGCCTATGCAGGTGGGGCAGAAGCATTGGCAGAGTCACCGTCCGCATTTGAGCGGTGGTGTGACAACCGGATGATCGAAACCATGAGACCGCAGAAATATCAGGCATTTTCTGTGGGACCGCTGGTGGCATATATTGTGGCGCGGGAAAATGAGATCAAGACCGTTCGAATCATTCTGACCGGAAAACAGAATCAATTTCCGGAGGAGGCAATTCGGGAAAGGATCAGGGAGATGTATGGATAAGATAGCAGTAATCGGAGATTATGACAGCATTTACGGCTTCCAGACACTGGGTCTTTCGATCTGCCCTGTCAGAGATGCCGAAGAAGGGAAAGAAAAACTGCGCCAGCTGGCCCTGGAGTGCGGGATCATCTACATTACAGAGGCTCTGGCGGCAGAACTGCCGGAAGAGATCGAGCGATATAAAGAACAGGTCATGCCTGCCATCATTCAGATACCGGGTGTATCCGGCAATACAGGAGCAGGTGTAGAAGGCGTGAAAAAAACCGTGGAGCAGGCAGTCGGTTCGGATATCCTGTTCTCACAGGAATAATGGGAGGTAGATTCGGCAATGAGTAAAGGCGTAATTAAAAAAGTAGCAGGACCGCTGGTCATTGCCTCTGGAATGCGCGATGCGAATATGTTTGATGTCGTGCGTGTAAGTAAGCAGAGACTGATCGGCGAAATTATAGAGATGCATGGAGATGAGGCGTCCATTCAGGTATATGAAGAGACATCCGGACTGGGACCGGGAGAACCGGTAGAGTCTATGGAAGTTCCCATGTCTGTAGAACTTGGGCCAGGACTGATCACCAGCATTTATGACGGGATTCAGAGACCTTTGGATGACATCATGAAAATCTCGGGCAATAATCTGAAGCGAGGTGTAGAAGTTCCGTCACTGAAGCGAGATCTGAAATGGGAATTTGTTCCGACTGTCAAGGCCGGAGATGAAGTAGAGACCGGAGATGTGATCGGTACGGTGCAGGAGACCCCGGTAGTACAGCAGAAGATCATGGTTCCATATGGTGTAAAAGGTACGGTCAAAGAGATCAAAGCAGGTGAATTTACAGTAGAAGAAGTGGTTGCAGTTGTAACAACGGAAACAGGAGAGCGGGAGCTTACTCTGATGCAGAAGTGGCCGGTGCGAAAAGGCCGTCCATATCAGAGAAAGCTTCCGCCGAAGATGCCGCTTGTAACCGGGCAGCGTGTGATCGATACGTTCTTCCCGATTGCAAAGGGCGGTGTGGCAGCCGTGCCGGGACCGTTCGGAAGCGGTAAGACTGTCATTCAGCATCAGCTTGCAAAATGGGCAGAGGCAGACATTGTGGTGTATATCGGATGTGGAGAGCGTGGAAATGAGATGACGGATGTTCTGAATGAATTTCCGGAGCTGAAGGATCCAAAGACAGGCCAGTCTCTGATGCAGCGAACGGTTCTGATTGCAAATACATCGGATATGCCGGTGGCAGCCCGTGAGGCTTCTATTTACACCGGAATTACGATCGCAGAATACTTCCGTGATATGGGATACTCGGTGGCATTGATGGCAGATTCTACATCCCGCTGGGCAGAGGCCCTTCGTGAGATGTCCGGACGTCTGGAGGAGATGCCGGGTGAAGAAGGATATCCGGCATATTTGGGAAGCCGTCTGGCACAATTTTATGAGAGAGCCGGGCATGTGATCTCCCTTGGAAAAGAAGGCAGAGAAGGTGCACTTTCTGTAATCGGCGCAGTTTCTCCTCCGGGCGGAGATATCTCTGAGCCGGTATCTCAGGCAACCCTTCGTATCGTAAAGGTGTTCTGGGGACTGGATTCTGCACTGGCTTACAAGCGCCATTTCCCGGCGATCAACTGGCTGAACAGCTATTCATTGTATCTGGATGATATGGAGACCTGGTTCAATGCAAATGTAGCATCTGACTGGATGGAAGGCCGCCAGAAGATGATGACACTTCTGCAGGAAGAGGCAGAGCTGGAGGAGATCGTAAAAATGGTAGGTATGGATGCTCTTTCACCGGGTGACCGGCTGAAAATGGAAGCGGCCAGATCCATCCGTGAAGATTTCCTGCATCAGAACTCTTTCCATGAGATCGATACGTATACTTCGCTGAAAAAACAGCATATGATGATGAAGCTGGTCATGGCATTTTATGAGAAGGCAGTGGAGGCACTTTCAGGCGGTGCATCTCTGCAGGATCTGATCAATATGCCGGTCAGAGAGCAGATTGGACGTTTTAAATATGTGCACGAGGACGATCTGGATACAGAATATGAGAAAGTAAATCAGGAACTGGATGCGGAAATTTCCGCTGCACAGGGGAAGGAGGGCTTCTAAATGCCAAAAGAGTACAGAACCATACAGGAAGTAGCCGGACCTTTGATGCTGGTGCGCGGTGTAGAAAATGTAACTTATGATGAACTGGGAGAAATTGAGCTTGCAAGTGGGGAGACAAGGCGCTGTAAAGTGCTGGAGATCAATGGAAACGATGCATTGGTGCAGTTGTTTGAAAGCTCCACAGGAATCAACCTGTCCAACAGTAAGGTCAGATTCTTAGGACGAAGCATGGAGCTTGGTGTATCTGAGGATATGTTGGGCCGTGTATTTGACGGACTGGGCCGCCCCATCGACAATGGACCACAGATTCTGCCGCAGGCACGGATGGATATCAACGGACTTCCGATGAATCCAGCTGCGAGAAGCTATCCGGAGGAATTTATCCAGACCGGAGTCTCTGCGATTGATGGATTAAATACACTGGTACGTGGACAGAAACTGCCGATCTTTTCAGCATCCGGACTGCCCCATGCAAAACTGGCTGCCCAGATTGCAAGACAGGCAAAAGTACTGGGAACGGATGAAAAATTTGCGGTTGTATTTGCTGCGATGGGAATTACTTTCGAAGAGTCCAACTTCTTTGTGGAGAGCTTTAAGGAGACCGGAGCCATTGACAGAACGGTTTTGTTTGTAAACCTGGCAAATGACCCGGCCATTGAGCGAATCGCAACGCCGAAAATGGCGCTGACGGCTGCGGAATATCTGGCATTTGAAAAAGATATGCATGTTCTGGTCATCCTGACAGATATCACCAACTATGCGGATGCGCTGCGTGAAGTGTCTGCGGCACGAAAAGAAGTGCCGGGACGACGCGGATATCCGGGATATATGTACACAGACCTTGCCACGATGTATGAGCGTGCGGGGCGTCAGAACGGCAAAAAGGGAAGTATCACGATGATCCCGATCCTGACCATGCCGGAGGATGACAAGACCCATCCAATCCCTGACCTGACCGGATATATTACAGAAGGACAGATTATTTTGAGCAGGGAGCTGTACCGAAAAGGTGTGACACCTCCAATCGATGTACTGCCGTCCCTTTCCCGTCTGAAAGACAAAGGAATCGGAGAGGGCAAGACCAGAGTTGATCATTCCAATACCATGAATCAGTTGTTTGCAGCTTATGCACGAGGAAAAGATGCAAAAGAGCTGATGGTGATTCTGGGAGAGGCGGCGCTGACTGAGATTGACCTGATGTATGCAAAATTTGCAGATGCATTTGAAAAAGAATATGTTTCTCAGGGATACAATACGGATCGAAGCATTGAAGAGACGTTGAATATCGGATGGAAACTCCTTTCCATGCTGCCAAGAACCGAGTTGAAGCGTATCGACGACAAGTTTTTGGATCAGTATTATCAGGCATAAATGTTATGCCCGGAAAGAGAGGTGAGAAACGATGGCATCAAAACAGGTAAATCCTACCCGTATGGAATTGACCCGTCTGAAAAAAAGCGGATCACGGCAATCCGCGGACATAAGCTTTTAAAAGACAAGCGGGATGAGCTGATGCGTCAGTATCTGGATCTGGTGCGGGAAAACATGGAAGTGCGTAAAAAAGTGGAAGCCGGGATTCTCGCAGCAAATAAAAATTTTGTCATTGCCAAAGCGGGGATGTCTGAGGCGGCATTGAATACTGCATTGATGGCACCAAAGCAGGGGATCACACTGACACCTGGGGAAAAGAATATCATGAGTGTCAACATTCCGACATTTGCATATCAAACGAGAACTGCGGATGAAAATGACATTTATTCATATGGATTTGCATTTACATCCAGTGATCTGGACGGAGCGGTGAAGTCTCTGGCAGATATCCTGCCGGACATGATCCGGCTGGCAGAATGTGAGAAGGCATGCCAGTTGATGGCAGCAGAGATTGAAAAGACAAGGCGACGTGTCAACGCGCTGGAACATGTGATTATTCCGGAGGCAGAAGAGAACATCAAATATATTACCATGAAGTTAGATGAGAATGAACGAAGCACTCAAATCCGTCTGATGAAGGTGAAAGATATGATGCTGGAGGATGCGCATCATTATAAAGAGAAGATGCAGGAATAGAATCCGTAAGAAAGCAAGAGGGGCGGTTCAGGTGACCAGCCCCCCTTTTTGTATTAGTGCGTTTTTTTATATTTTTGAATGATGGCATTCATGGTATCCCATTTTGCTTCCATGTCAGATACCAGCTTAAACTGTGTGCGGCATCTGTCTAAGTTATGGTTTTCCCGATGAATCTTAAAATAGGTATCTCCCTGCAGATAATCTGTTAAAAATCTCATGCCACACTCAAAGGTCATTACTTTGGCTCCAAGAGGCAGCAATTCAATTTCTTTTGTTGTTAATTTTCCGGCACAGCCTTCAATAAATCCTTTTGCGTAAATATCAAATAAGTTCATATCACACTGGATTTTATCGAGGTCAGTTTCATCTTCTGCGCCTGTACTTGCACCGAAACGGATAGAATCTCCAAAATCATTCATGGCAAGTCCCGGCATAACGGTATCCAGGTCAATCACACAGATTCCTTTGTGAGTTTCGTTATCGATCATAATGTTATTTAATTTTGTATCATTATGTGTGACACGAAGCGGCAGTTCTTTTCTTTCAAGCATATTGCCGAATGCATTTGCGAGATCTTCATGAGCAAGAACAAACTGAATTTCATCCTGAACAGAATGTGCACGTCCGCAAATATCTTCGTTTACAGCTTTTTTAAATGTTTCAAAGCGGGCTTTTGTATCATGGAATCCTTTGATCGTTTCATGAAGGGTTTCTGCCGGATAATCGGCCAGTAATCTTTGGAAATTACCAAAAGAGACTGCGCTTTGATAAAAGTCTTCCTCACTTTCTACCTGGTCGTAACTTGTAGCACCTTCAATAAAATTATAACATCTCCAGTATTCACCCTCGGAATCCACAAAATATGAGTTTCCGTCTTTGGTCGGAATCACGTTTAATGTTTCTCGTTCAGGATTACCTCCGTTTTCAATGATTTTTTTACGGAGAAATGATGTCACTCCTAAAATATTTTCCATTAACTCTTCCGGGTTTTTAAAAATATTTTTATTCATGCGTTGTAAGATTACACGGCCTTCGGTTCCCTCTTCTCTTTTTAATGTGACCAAAAAGGTATCGTTGATATGTCCGCTTCCGTAACGTACTGCCTTCATTACCATTGCGTTTAACTGGAAATTGAGCAATGCTTCCGTTTCCCCGCACCAGACTTTTTCCGGATAGATACCGTCGTCTTTCATAGTCTGAATTGCATTTACGACAACCTGTTTATCATCCTTGTATGTCACACCGTACCATTTATCTTTTGAGGTAAGCACAGACACGGTTGCCCGATTTTCTTTTAATAAATTACTTACTACGGTTGGGAGGAAATATTCACATTTTAATGGATTATGTTCTAAACCTTCTTTCAGAAATGCAGCAAATCCTGCTTTGATTTCCTGAAGAAATCCTTCTGAGAATCCCCACATATTCATAGAAACGACAGCATCCATTGGAAGCTCTGTCCAGGAGGCTCCATCATCCTCTGTAAAAGCGGCCCGCTCTCCCTTTTTTTCAATATGAGTGCGTTCGGTAACTTCTACTAAATATCCATTTTCATCCACAGTACAAACGCCCCGTGCGACATGACCGTTTTCTGTCAATGTATTTTTTAAATGATATCCTACCATTGTAAAACGGTATTTATCATCATCTTTCTGTGTTGACAGGAAATGATAAATTTTCTGGAATGCATCTCTTCCATAGTAATCATCCGCATTGATCACAGCAAAAGGACCATCTACAACATCAATACAGCTGAGAACGGCATGTGCGGTTCCCCATGGTTTTATTCTTCCGTCTGGAACTTCAAACCCTTCCGGAAGATTCGTCAAGTCCTGGAATACGTATTCTACGTCCATGACGTCTGCCATACGATTTCCGATTACTTCTTTAAAATCTTTCTCATTTTCTTTTTTGATAATAAAAACGACTTTTTCAAATCCTGCTCTTTTGGCATCAAAAATAGAAAAATCCATGATGATATGTCCCTGATCATCGATTGGGTCAATTTGTTTTAATCCTCCATAACGGCTTCCCATTCCTGCGGCCATAATGACTAATACTGGTTTTTTCATAATATATTCCTCCATATAATTATCATTGATTTGATAGATTTGTGAAAATTAACGCAGATTCTCTACAAAAGTGTCGAAATCTACAACGGTCCCGTTTGCTCTTGATTCCTCGGCTGCAAACACGATCAGGTGATTATTTACGGATGTTCGGATGTCAGAAACAGAGAAGCCTTGATATTCCCCAGTCAGATACTCATAAAGAGAGTACACAATGCCATCATCGCCGCCGCCATGCCCATTCGTAATGCCATCTTTGGCAACAATCGGAATTTCTGTAGTCTGCTTTGTTTCGAATTCATATATTGTAATAGGAGTTCCGAGCCCGTCCATTGCTGCGTGCAATTCCCCTTTTGTTCCCATAATATGTATAAATCTGCCGCCTTTGTTGAAGGCATTCATAGTAAAGGTAACAGTGATATCATCTTCAAAAATCATATTGACAGTCTGATGGTCTACAACATCGTTATCACATTTGAATACACATTTTCCATATTGTGTTGTACGAAGTGCTGTTTCCACCATTTCATCAGTGGGATTTGCTTCTCTGGTTGAGGTTGTTCGAAACCAGTCATTTTCCTTATCGTCCAGATAAAGTCTGACAGCATTATATGGGCAGGTGTCTGCTTTCGGACATCCCTGAATACAATAGTCCGGTGCATCTTTTGGAGCATTTTCCTCTTTAAAATAGGATAAGGTGCCAAAAGATTGTACTTTTTTACACTTCTTTCCAATTAACCATTGCAGAATATCCATATCATGGCAGGATTTTTGCAACAGCATACAGGAAGATCTTTTAGAGTTCCCCCAATTTCCTCTGACAAAACTGTGGCTTTGATGTACATTTCCAACACATTCTTCATGATTAACAGAAATAATATCTCCCAGTCTTCCGTCATTGATCAGTTCTTTGATTGTAATAAAAAATGGTGTATATCGAAGTACGTGACAAACAATGACTTTACTTCCCATTTGTTCCGCATAATCTGCAATTTTATTGCATTCCTCCGGGTCCGGGGATACTGGTTTTTCCAATAAAATGTCATATTGCAAAGAAATTGCTTTCAGTGTCGGTTCCAGATGTTGTTTGTCCATCGTTGAAATAACAGCAACATCCGCGATCTTTCCAAGATCAAGTAATGGCTTCCAATCTTCAAAGCACAGATTATCGGCTATCTGATGTTTTTTCTGGATATTATTTCTACGGCTCTCGATGGGTTCTGCAACTGCAATAACTTTGAATTTGTCACTCATCTGAGCCATAATATCGGTATATGTTTCGCCCCTGTTTCCTGCACCGATCAAAATTACTTTTAAAACTTTGTCCATGTTCATTCTCCTTCTTATTTACAGGACTCTTTGTTAGTGTTATTATACACATATAAAAAGAGCAAATCTATGCAATAAAAGTCCAAAAATATGTAATTTTAGATCATAATGTTACTGTTCACACCAGGTGTTAAATATAGGTTCTGAACCGTCATGCCTGCATGTAAGGAAAAGAATCTATATTTAACATCTGGTGGAACCAGTCACCGCCCATACATAAGCAATCTAGCACGAAGTGCGGTACTGGAGTGCGCAAGCACGACGATTGCGCGTGGATAGGTGGGGATTGGTGTGAACAGTAACATCATAAATGGGGGAGGAGCTGTATGTTGATCAAAAATGAATTTCCGGCAATTCCGATTATCGAACAAATTCATATAACCAGTATGCATTCTTTGTTTAAAATTCATTATGAGTGTGGTTTTGAATTTCCAGGTGAGACGCACGATTTCTGGGAATGCTTGTATATTTTAGACGGGGAGCTCTGCGTTTCTGCTGACGAACGTATCTATAATATGTCGCAGGGTGAACTTATTTTTCACAAACCATTAGAGTTTCATAAATTTATCGTGAACAATCCGAAAGGAGCTACCGTGCTTACTTTTTCTTTTTCGGCAGGTGGTCCATTAACTTTTTGGCTTCGCAATAAAGTGTTTAAACTTTCTCAGGAGCAGACACAAATTATAGATTCTTTACTTGTATATATGCAGAATAAAGTTGATTTAATTAATATAGAAACAGAAAAATAGAGTATTATTATTTACATCCTTTTTCCAGATTTCCATATTATTCTCAAATTATTGTAAGTTACCTTTGCCAATTATTTTTGAGTCTCGCGGAGCGGGGAACATTATCCTCTGTTTCTTCTGTTCCGGATGCGATCACGTTTCGTAATGCGATCAATTTTTTAAATACGAATCTCGACTGCCAGCCAACGGTAAGTGAAATTGCAGAATACTGTAATATCAGTGACGCCAGTTTGAAAAGAATATTTGATAAATATGCAGGGATAAGCGTGCACAAATATTTGCTAAAGTTAAAAATTAATGTAGCAAAAAAATTATTGCAGGATGGTGGGCAGGTATCTGTTGTTGCAGAGAATCTTGGATTTGCCAGTCAAAGTTATTTTTCAAAAGCATTTAAGAGAGAAACTGGTTTTACTCCATCTGATTTTGCTAAAAATTCCCAGACATAGTTGACTCTCGTATGTCTGGGAATTTCATAGTCAGAATTAGTTACAGTCCGAATTCTTTAAATAAATTCTGCTGATAGTCATGGTCTTTGGCCGCCTTTATGATATCCTCCATTCGGTCAGACTTGGACAGTGCAATAATCAGAGCGTTGATGCGTTTTTCTGTTGCTTTGGTGCTTCTTTTTTGTAATTTCTACGGCTGATTCTACCTCTGCATTGATTTTTTCTTTGACCTGTGCATCTACTTCCGCATCAATTTTTTCCTGTACCTTCTTGTTCACTTCCGCATCAATTCTTTCCTGTACCTGTCTTTTTACTTCCGCATCAATCTCATCTTTCATCAATTCTCGCAGTGCATCACACATTCCTTTTACCTCCTCAAACTTCTGTTTGTTGGCCCGCACGATCAATTCCATGACGGAGCGATACAGTGCATTTGCCTGATTTTTTGAATATTCTTCCAATAATTTTTCTGCGGTCTCATTCTGTTCCAGTTCGTTGGTCAGACTTTTCAGCCACAGATTTTCAGCTTCTGTCAGTTCTTTTGTTACAATAATCTGAATCGGAATTTTATCTCCCGTCACATAATAAATCCCGCTTTCCGCTTTTTTTACTTGATATCTCAGTGTTGTTTTCAAGTGGTGCATCAATTTTCGTGGATATTTTCCTGTTACCAGAGTAATCGTAAGTTCTTCTATCGGAATGCTGTCCATCTGACTGGTATCGGATTTGTAAAAACAGGTATACCCATACACCTTATAAAAATCATCGATACTCAGATAATCCAGGGGACTTTTATATTCCACGATATTATGTTGTCGGAAAATCCGCCCGATATTCTTTCGGATTACCCGACCCTTGTCCTTTTTGATGATCAGAACATCGATTTCTTTTGGTTTGGTTCCCAGCTGATGCTCATTCTCAAAAATCAGATGTTCGGCATCTTCCTGCAGTTCGATCTGTATCTCTGCGAAAAATGCAGGATGCCACTGAAGCATTTTGGCTTCTTCTTTTTGCATTTCCATACAAAACCTCCTTCTTTTTTTCTTTCAGGAGATTTCGCCTTCCGAAAACTCCTGCCTGCTTGATTTGAAAAGCATGAATTTTCTGAAAGGACAGGCGTTTGCCTGTTTTTGAAATGAATAAGATATTCCACATTACACATGTGGAATCAAATGAATGTTAGAAAAATATGCTTTTATCCATTTTACCACATTTTTCTCAAAAGCACACTTCCTTTCTCATAAGATCCATAGATGAATTTTCTCCTGTTCTGTGCTATGATAAACAGAGTTTCAAATACGCTTCAGAAAGGATTTTACTTATGAATTATAAACATATTATCTTTGATTTCGGAAATGTCCTTGCTACCTTTCAATCAGATGACTTATTGCGCTCCTACTGCAATCGCGAAGATCTTCCCATTCTGAAAAATGCCATCTACCACAACTGGCAGGCATTGGATGAGGGAAGTATTCCCTATGAAGAATACCAGGAGGAAACACTTCACCTGCTGCCGGACTGCCTTCATGACACTGCCCGCAAATGCTTTGCCACCTGGTATCAACACATGATCCCGATTCAGCCGGTGTGGGATATGATCCACAGATTAAAAGAACAGCAGACAGGGCTTTACATTCTTTCCAACGCTCCGATTTTCTTTGAAGAACATGCAGATTTTTTCGAGATTACCCGCTTATTTGACGGTGCCGTCTATTCCGGATCCATCAAAAAATTCAAACCAAATCCGGATATTTACCAGCATCTGTTTGATACCTTTTCACTGAATCCGTCCGACTGCTTTTTTATGGATGACAAACCCGAAAACATCAAAGCTGCTCAGAAGCTCGGGATGAATGGAATGGTCTTTACTGGAGAGAATCTCTCAGAAATCAAACATGCCATCGGACTGGAAGAATAACTTCCGCCCGATGGCATATTTCTTACAGATTTCTGATTTTAAATTCTCTCTGCGCTTCTCTTTTCTGGTCTTTTTTCGCGATATCATCCCGCTTATCGTACAATTTCTTACCTTTCGCAAGTCCAACTTCCACTTTTACAAGACTTCCGTTGAAGTACACCTGGAGGGGAACCACTGTATTTCCCTTTTCCTTCATCTTGCCGAAAATCTTGTCAATTTCCTTTTTATGGAGCAGAAGCTTTCTCGGTCTCAGCGGATCTTTATTAAAGATATTTCCCTTTTCATAAGGAGAAACATGCATTCCATAAATAAACATCTCCCCGTTTTCGATCCGGATAAACGCTTCCTTGATACTGCACTGTCCCATGCGGAGGGTTTTGACCTCTGTTCCATGCAGTACGATTCCCGCCTCATATTTTTCCAGAATAAAATAATCGTGATATGCTTTTTTATTGTTGGCGATCAATTTGCCTTCTTTTTTTGCCATCGCACTTTCCTCTCTTCTTCCCGTTAAACTCTACTCGTTTTCTTCGCAAAACTCAAAATCAATCGTTCTCTGCAGCCGGTCTGCACCAAGGACACGCACACGGACTCTCTGTCCCAGTTTATAGACATTACGGAAATGCTCTCCCACCAGTTCATACTGCTCTTCCCGGTACTCATAGTGGTCGTCCTTCATATTCACCACATGTACAAGACCTTCTATCGTATTCGGCAGTTCCACGTATGCTCCCCATTTTGTAATACCGGAGATCACACCTTCGAATTCCTCTCCGATCCGATCCTGCATATATTCTACTTTCTTTAATTTTACGGTCTCACGTTCAGCCTCTTCTGCTCTGCGCTCCATCTCACTGGACTGTGTTGCCACCTCCTGCAGAATCTTTTCATAATGTGCCATTCTGTCATCACTTAGTCTGCCGCGCAGATTCTCCTTAATGATCCTGTGGATCTGCAGATCCGGATACCGCCGGATCGGAGACGTAAAATGTGTATAATACTGCGCCGCCAGACCGAAGTGCCCTGCATTTTCCGGTGTATAGCGCGCCTGCTTCATGGAACGCAGCGCCAGTCTGCTGATCAGAGCCTCCTGTGGAGTTCCCTCCACTTTTTCCAGCAGCTTCTGGATTTCTTTCGGGCGGATTTCATTTCCCATATGGATGTGATATCCGAAATTATTGATAAACGTACTCAGTTTTTTTACCTTATCTTCTTCTGGCGCCTCATGGGTACGATATAAAAACGGAATCTCTCTCCAGAAATACTCTTCTGCCACTGTTTCATTTGCCGCAAGCATAAAGTCCTCGATCATCTTCGTTGCCACATTTCGCTCATATGGTTTCAATTCCACTGGTCTTCCCTGTTCATCCAGAATCATCTTCGTCTCAGGAAAATCAAAGTCGATTGCGCCTCTCTTTTTCCTGCGTTCCCGAAGCAGCCCTGAAACTTCTGCCATCTGTTCAAACATCGGAACCAGCTTTTCGTATTTTTGTCTCTCCTGCTCATCCTGCGCTTCCAGAATTTTTGCAACACTCGTATAAGACATTCTCTGGTCCACCCGGATCACCGTCTCTGCGATCACATGATCCACAATCTCACCTTTTTTGTCAACAGTCATAATACAGCTTAGCGCAAGCCTGTTCTCTCCTGCGTTTAAAGAACAGATTCCATTCGAAAGCTTATGGGGCAGCATCGGAATCACCCGGTCTGCCAGATACACACTGGTCCCGCGTTTCAGCGCCTCCCGATCCAATGCACTTTTTTCCTGCACATAGTTGGTCACATCTGCAATATGCACTCCCAGCTTCCATCCGTTCTCCACTTCTGTCAGAGAAACAGCGTCATCCAGATCCTTTGCATCCTCTCCGTCAATGGTCACCATCTGCCAGTCTCTTAAATCCATGCGCCCTGCCATATCCGCTTCACTTACATCTTTTCCGACACGTTCCGCCTGATTTAGCACCTTCTCCGGAAATTCCACCGGCATATCATAACCTTTCACAATAGACATGATATCGGTTCCCGGATCATTGATATGCCCGATGATCTCCACGACTTTTCCCTCCGGCTTCATATTTTCCCCGCCGTAGGACGTCAGTTCTACCACTACCTTGTGTCCGGTCATCGCACCTTTTTCTTTGCCTGCCGGAATATAAATATCTTTTAAAAATCTCTGATTATCCGGTCGTACAAATCCAAAACTTTTGCTCTTCTCATACAGACCAATCACTTTTGTCGTTCCATGAGATACCACACGCACGATCTTTCCTTCTTTTCGTCTGCCCTCCGGTGACTTGGTAATCAGAAATTCCACCTCATCTCCCTGAAATGCACCGTTGATATTCTCTTCCGGAATAAAAACATCCTCTTCATCCTCTCTGAGCACAAATCCGAATCCGCGAAGATTCGCCTGAAATATTCCTTTTAAATACTGAGGCTGTCCTTTGACATATTTCCCTTTCTTTGAGACGTAAATCTTGCCATCCGCCTCCAGGGCTTCCAATACTTCCTTTAATTCGTTTCTCTGTTCTCTCGGAATCTGCAGAAGCATCGCAATCTCCTTCAGCTTCATCGGTACATAAAGATCGTCACAGATCAAATCATAAATCACCTTTTTTCGTTTCTCAAATGTATGTTCCATTCGTTCACCTTCTTTCATACTTAGTAGTTCCTTTTTTATATCCTCTATTCGACTTCCGTCAATTTTTCATAAAAGAAAAACACCCTATTTTTGCATAGAGTGTTTTATCGCTTTCTCTTAGTTAAATACTTTCAGATTCAGCACTGCTGCAAGTACTAAAAATAAAATAGCAAGAAACTTGGTAGACTTCACAAGAGCACCTTCCATAGAACGGCCTTTATTCTGTCCCCAATAAGAATCTGCCGCACCGCTGATCGTTCCAAGTCCTGCGGACTTTCCTTCCTGAAGAAGAATAATTGCTGACAACGCAATACAATCTATTACAAAAATAATCATTAACACAATTTTTAAAATATCCATACGTTCACACCTCCTGTGGATAACCTTTTATAGTCTAACACAAAATCTGCAATTCTGCAATAGATTTACGTGATAAAAATGGCGGATGAAACCAATTATTTCATCCACCATCTCATTTTTTCAGGCTTTTACAATCCTGTTTATTTTTCTTTCTTCTGATAATCACTACTGCGCCGACAACTGCTACTGCTGCCACCAGAAGTACTGCCCACATGATCACATTGGCATTGTCTCCTGTCTGCACACTCTGAGAGTGGGAACCGGATGTACTTCCATTGTTATGACTTCCGCTGTTGCTGCTTCCACCGTTGTTTCCTGTATTGTTGTTTCCACCATTGTTATCATTTCCGTTGTGATCGTCGTCCGGACCCGGGTCTGGATTCGGATTTGGATCTGGATTTGGATCGGCTTTTTCTCCTCTGACCAAAACCTTCACATCAGCTTTGGCTGTTGCTCCGTTTGTATCCGTTACCTGAATGGTCACGATCACATCCGTATCATTTTCCGGTGTTGTTACCTTTCCATCCAGTCCGATGATTCCTTCCGGATTTACTGCCACGATCTCGATCTTACTTCCTTCCGGAACTTCCGGCAGAACCAGAGTTTCTGTTCCTGCTTTCACTTCTGATGGAATCTTATGGTTTGCCAGAATGTCATCTAAGATTTCCTGTGCACTCGGAATATGCGGCACTTCCACGG
>ENA-OQJB01000171-OQJB01000171.1-human-gut-metagenome-genome-assembly--contig:-NODE-171-length-38363-cov-4.549482_pt1 | contig 38363 bp, 32 predicted proteins | sample MGYA00242599_ERZ504765 | MGnify/ENA primary metagenome ERZ504765 (study PRJEB26092, sample SAMD00036354) | human gut metagenome | host: Homo sapiens | study: EMG produced TPA metagenomics assembly of...
AGAGTTTTTTGATCGTCTCTTTGAAACTGCCGAGATAGCTAAGTTTACCAAGACTGAACTGAGTGAATATTGGGACAGTTTGAAAAATTTCCGTGACTGGTATAGTGTTATATCTACGGCAGAAAAGAAAGGAAGGGAAGAAGGTAGAGAAGAAGAAAAAAGAGAGAATGCTCGTAATTTTAAAAAGTTAGGAATAACTATTGATGTTATTTCACAGGCTACTGGACTGTCTAAAGAAGAAATAGAAAAATTATAATGTAAATCTTGAATATGTTATTAATGAGGGGAATATGCGGATGATTACTGTGTATTCCCTTTTTTATAGGGATCATGAAAGAATAATCTAATAATTTATCTATCTAATAGTTTATTGGCTTTATTAAAAAATAGTTGTTTTTTGTTTTAGTTGTAATATTTATCTCATAAGTATTATCTTGTGTTTGAATTTTGGATAAAAATAGATTCTGTTTTAAAGGGTGCATATTTGTGTACCCTTTTTTTTCTCGCTATAATCTGATTTAAAATAGCTTGCATTGAAGAAATATAAATATGATAGTTTTGATATTCAGCTTTAAATTGGTGATACGTAGAAGAACGACAGCTGTATTTTTTAGAACAATTTAGTTGGACAAAAACTGATGCTTCAACTGTAACTAACATATTTGTTGCATATAACACCGATTGCTTTAAAATAAATCAAAATCTTCAATTAACGAATGAATAAGAGTCAGTGTATTTATTGTATATTGAAATATATAACAGGGGATACTGAAAACTGCCATCTTTCTTGTTACTCTACATCATTTTGTTTACCTTTGTAGTAATCAATATATTAAGTGGAAGAATATGAATAATAACAATAACCAAATAATCCGCTTTGACTGGGCGATGAAGAGACTTCTCCGTAATAAGGCAAACTTTAGTGTACTTGAAGGTTTGCTTACTACGTTATTGGGTGAGAAAATCGTTATCCAGAAGCTTCTTGAAAGTGAAAGCAATCAGGAGGATGAATATGACAAGTATAACCGTGTCGATATGCTCGCCGAAAATTCTAAGGGTGAGCTTGTCTTGATAGAAGTGCAGAATAACAATGAATATGCATATTTTCAACGTATGTTGTTCGGTACTTCTAAATTGGTGACTGAATATATCAACAGAGGGGAGAGCTATGATAAAGTACGTAAGGTATATAGTGTTAATATTGTCTATTTCTCACTAGGACATGGGACAGATTTTGTTTATCATGGAAAAACAGAGTTTAGAGGTATCCATCAGGGGGACATTCTAGAACTAACTCCTTTCCAAAAGCAGACGTTTAAAGTGGATACAGTTAGCCAGTTATATCCTGAATACTATATCTTGAAAGTGAATGGTTTTGATCAGGTAGCCAAGAGTCCTTTGGAAGAATGGATCTATTATTTGAATACGGGGGAGATTCCTTCTAGTGCTACAGCTCCAGGTCTTGAAGAAGCACGTGAGAGATTGAAGTTGGATAGTATGACTAAGGATGAATTGGCGGCTTATTATCGTCATTTAGATAATATAGTAATTCTGCGTGATAATATCTATACGGAACGAGAAGAGGGAAGAGCGGAAGGAGAAAAACAAAAAGCAATAAAAGTTGCTAGTTATTTAAAGCAGGTAGGTTCTCCGACAGAATTAATTATAGGAGCAACCGGTTTGTCTAAAGAGGAAGTAGAAAAATTATAGTGTAAATCTTGAATATATTCTTTGCGAAGAGGGGAATACATTATATATAATGTGTTCCTTTTTTGTGAACATTAATATCGTTTTGTGTTCCCGTTGTGTTCCCATCTTGTTTTAATAAAAAGACCGCCAAGAGTGGAAGCCTCCTAACAGTCTCAATTTCAATGCTTTTCTTAGTAGCGGGACCCGGGATTGAACCGGGGACCTCATGATTATGAATCATGCGCTCTAACCAGCTGAGCTATCCCGCCATCATTTCTCGATTGCGGGTGCAAAGATAGATGATTTTTTATAATCTCCAAAACAATTCATAACTTTTTTGTGTTTTTTCTTTAAGAAGGGGTTTGATTTTCTCTATAAACAGGGAGTTTGAGGTCCGATAATGAAAGAATAATTAAATAAAGTGTCTGATTTATGCGATGTATTTAGAAAAAAGTATTTATCTTGGCACACGTAAAAACAATTCGAAATTGCTATGAAAAAGGAAAAGATTCATTTGGAGTATTTGTTGAATGCAACGTCTAAAAATATTCTTTGGTCAGCTATAAGTACACCGACCGGGTTGGAGGACTGGTTTGCCGACAAAGTTATTTCTGACGATAAAATAGTAGAGTTTCATTGGGGGAAGACAGAGCTGAGGAAAGCAGAGATTATTGCCATTCGCTCTTTCTCTTTTATCCGCTTCCGTTGGCAGGATGATGAAAACGAACGCGATTATTTTGAAATCAAGATGACTTATAATGAGCTGACTAGTGACTATGTGTTGGAAATTACCGATTTCGCAGAGCCGGATGAAGTGGATGATATGAAAGAATTGTGGGAGTCACAAGTAGCTAAATTAAGAAGAACTTGTGGTTTTTAGTTAACTTTCAACTAAAAATTTTCGATGCTCCTTTTTTGTGCTAATTTTGCATCCTAATTGCACGAACCTATTAAGATGCTACGCATAAAGAAATTAGATATATTCATCGTAAAGAGTTTTTTGATGCTCTTTATTGGTACATTCTTCATCTGTCTGTTCATATTCATGATGCAGTTCCTGTGGAGATATGTAGACGAATTGGTCGGAAAGGGATTGGAGATGAGCGTAATGGCTCAATTCTTCTTTTATTCCGCGTTAACATTAGTGCCGGTATCGTTGCCATTGGCAGTGCTACTGGCTTCTTTGATTACTTTCGGTAACTTTGGCGAGCGTTATGAATTGCTTGCGATGAAAGCCGCAGGTATTTCTCTCCTTAAAATCATGCGTCCGCTTGCTTTCTTCGTTTGCGGACTTGTCGGTGTCTCATTCTATTTCCAAAATGTAGTAGGTCCTATCGCCCAGGCTAAATTGGGAACCCTGATCCTTTCGATGAAACAAAAGTCTCCGGAGTTGGACATTCCGGAAGGAGTTTTCTATTCTGAAATCAAGGACTATAATTTAAAGGTAGCTAAGAAGAACCGGAAGACCGGTATGCTATATGATGTGCTGATTTATAGTATGAAAGATGGCTTTGAGAAAGCACGTATTATATATGCTGATTCCGGGCGTTTGGAGATGACCGCGGATAAACAGCATCTTTGGCTGCATTTGTATAGCGGAGATTTATTTGAGAATCTGAAAGCTCAAAGTATGAAATCGGAGAATGTACCTTATCGACGCGAGGAATTCAGGGAAAAACATACCATTATTGAGTTTAATTCCGATTTCAATATGGTTGACGGTGAGATTATGGGTAAGCAGTCCAGTGCTAAGGATATGGCGCAGTTGCAGAGTTCCATTGACTCGATGACGGTTGTGGGAGATAGTATCGGACGACAGTATTACAGGGAAGTGGCAGAAGGAAATTTCCGTCCTTCTTATGGATTGACAAAAGAAGATACGATCAAAATAGAAAAGGCGGATATTCATGAATATAATGTAGACAGCCTTTACGAAGTAGCCTCTTTAACGCAGAAACAGAAGGTGATTTCTTCTGCTGTCAGTCGTGCGGAGAACGTGGCAAACGATCTTGGGTTCAAGAAATTCACGATGGAGAACAATGATTATAGTATTCGAAAACATAAGACGGAATGGCATAAGAAGATAACGATTTCACTTTCTTGTCTGCTGTTCTTCTTTATCGGAGCTCCGTTGGGCGGTATTATCCGTAAAGGAGGTCTGGGAATGCCGGTCATCGTATCAGTGTTGGTGTTTATCATTTATTATATCATTGATAATACAGGATATAAAATGGCCCGCGACGGTAAGTGGATTGTTTGGATGGGGATGTGGACAAGTAGCGCAGTCCTTGCCCCGTTAGGAATCTTCCTTACTTATAAATCGAATAAAGACTCTGTGGTGCTTAATGCAGATGCTTATATCAACTGGTTTAAAAAGATTGTGGGAATTCGTAGTGTGCGCCATATATTTAAGAAAGAAGTGATTATTCATGATCCTGATTACGCACGTCTGACGGGTGATTTGGAACAACTTTCGGCAGAGTGTAAAGCGTATGCCGCCAGGAAACGATTGGAAAAAGCACCGAATTACTTTAAGTTGTGGATGGCGAGTGAGGATGATAACGAGGTGATGGCAATCAATGAAAAGCTGGAAGCGTTGGTTGAAGAAATGTCCAATACGAAATCTGCCACTTTGATCGGTGCATTAAACAATTATCCGGTTATTTCCGTTTCTGCTCATGTGCGCCCGTTCCATATATATTGGTTGAATCTGGTAGCCGGAGTCATTTTCCCTATCGGTTTATTTTTCTATTTCCGCATCTGGGCGTTCCGCGTTCGTCTGGCTAAGGATATGGAACGGATTATAAAGAACAATGAACAAATTCAATTCATCATACAGAAAATCAATAAATAAGTGTTATGAAAGAGACTATTAAAATGGATAGAATAGAAGATGCGATTGCCGACTTCAAAGAAGGCAAGTTTGTCATAGTAGTGGATGATGAAGACCGCGAAAACGAAGGCGACTTGATTATTGCAGCTGAAAAGATAACTCCCGAAAAAGTAAATTTCATGTTGAAGCATGCACGTGGCGTACTTTGTGCACCTGTCACAGTGTCTCGTTGCAAGGAGTTGGATTTACCGCATCAGGTAAGTGATAATACTTCCGTGTTGGGAACTCCTTTTACGGTTACTATTGACAAATTGGAAGGCTGTACAACAGGTGTTTCCGCTTCTGACCGTGCCGCTACTATTCAGGCGTTGGCCGATCCGACTTCTACACCGGCTACTTTCGGGCGTCCCGGACACATCAATCCGTTGTACGCGCAAGAAAAGGAGTACTTCGCCGTGCCGGACATACAGAAGCTACGATTGATATGGCTCGTCTGGCAGGACTTTACCCCGCAGGTGCCTTGATGGAAATCATGAGTGAAGACGGAACAATGGCACGTTTGCCCGAACTCCGTCAGATGGCAGACGAACACGGGCTGAAACTGATTTCTATCCATGACCTGATCGTTTATCGCCTGAAACAGGAATCCATTGTAGAAAAAGGAGTAGAAGTAAATATGCCTACCGAACACGGAAAGTTCCGTCTGATTCCTTTCCGCCAGAAATCAAACGGATTGGAGCACATGGCTATATTTAAAGGAACATGGAGTGAAGACGAACCGATCTTGGTACGTGTCCATTCCTCTTGCGCTACTGGGGATATCCTTGGCTCACAACGTTGTGACTGTGGCGAGCAGCTGCATAAAGCGATGGAAATGATCGAAAAAGAAGGAAAAGGTGTGGTGGTTTACCTCAATCAGGAAGGACGTGGCATCGGTCTGATGGAAAAGATGAAAGCATATAAGTTGCAGGAAGACGGTATGGATACCGTTGACGCGAATATTTGTTTGGGACACCTTGCCGATGAGCGTGATTACGGAGTAGGCGCACAAATCCTTCGTGAACTGGGAGTACACAAAATGAGACTTTTGACAAATAATCCGGTGAAACGTGTTGGTTTGGAAGCATACGGATTGGAGATAGTAGAAAATGTACCTGTTGAAACAGTTCCTAATCCGTATAATGAACGATACTTGAGAACAAAGAAAGAAAGAATGGGGCATACTTTACATTTTAATAAGTAAATTGCCAATTTGTTTTCATATATCAAATATTATCGCTTATTTTGCAACGATTTTCACTCAACAACAATAAAATAGATACAAAATGAATCAATTATCAGATCGTTTGAACAGCTTGTCGCCATCGGCGACGCTTGCCATGTCGCAAAAGAGCAACGAGCTCAAGGCACAGGGTGTTGATGTTATTAACTTAAGTGTAGGAGAACCGGATTTTAATACTCCTGACCACATCAAAGAAGCTGCGAAAAAAGCCATAGATGATAACTTTTCTCGTTACTCTCCGGTACCGGGTTATCCGGCTTTGCGCAATGCTATTGTTGAGAAACTGAAAAAAGAAAACGGTCTGGAATATACAGCCGCTCAAATTTCGTGTGCCAATGGTGCCAAACAATCTGTTTGTAATACCATCCTTGTATTGGTAAATCCGGGTGACGAAGTCATCGTGCCGGCTCCTTACTGGGTAAGTTACCCGGAAATGGTGAAAATGGCAGAAGGTACTCCTGTAATTGTTTCAGCAGGTATCGAACAAGATTTCAAGATTACTCCGGAACAGCTGGAGGCAGCCATCACTCCGAAGACGAAAGCATTGATTCTTTGTTCTCCGTCTAATCCGACAGGTTCTGTATATACAAAAGAAGAATTGGCCGGATTGTCAGCAGTATTGGCTAAACATCCGCAGGTGATAGTAATCGCTGATGAGATTTATGAACATATCAATTATATTGGTGCACATCAGAGTATCGCTCAATTCCCAGAAATGAAGGAACGTACAGTGATTGTAAACGGTGTATCCAAGGCTTACGCTATGACAGGATGGAGAATCGGTTTCATTGCCGGTCCGGAATGGATTGTAAAAGCTTGCAACAAGTTGCAAGGTCAGTACACTTCAGGTCCTTGCTCTGTTTCTCAAAAAGCTGCTGAAGTGGCATATACAGGAACACAAGAACCGGTAAAAGAAATGCAGAAAGCATTCCAACGCCGTCGTGACCTGATTGTGAAGTTGGCTAAGGAAGTTCCGGGATTTGAGGTAAACGTTCCGCAAGGTGCTTTCTATCTGTTCCCGAAATGCGATGCTTTCTTTGGAAAGAGCAACGGCGAACGTAAGATTGCAGATTCAGATGATTTGGCAATGTACTTGCTTGAAGAAGCTCACGTGGCTTGTGTAGGTGGTGCCTCTTTCGGTGCTCCTGAATGTATCCGTATGAGTTATGCTACAAGCGATGAAAATATCGTAGAGGCTATCCGTCGTATCAAAGAAGCATTGGCTAAGTTGAAATAATAGTTCACCACAGATTATACAGATTGACACAGATTGAAAAGAGATTGTCTGTCTGAAAAATATTAGATTAATAAAATCATCCTTACTACAGTATGCAGTAAGGGTGATTTTTTGTTTAAGGAACTTCTTTGTATTTTTCTATCCGTGTGATTGTGAATTAATCTGTGTTAATCTGTGTAATCTGTGGTGAAGAAAGAGGAATAAAAAAAGGCTGCCTTCCATAGAAAGCAGCCTATACTCTTTTTGTAACTTGTATTATTCAGCCGGGTGAATTGCTTCAGACGGACAAACGTCTGCACAAGTACCACAGTCAGTACATACATCTGGGTTGATAGAATAGATATCACCTTCAGAGATAGCTTCTACCGGACACTCGTCAATGCAAGTTCCGCAAGCAATACAATCGTCACTAATTACGTATGCCATTTTCTAAGATTTAAATTATTAGTACTAATTTCTCCGGCAAAAATAAGGCTTTTATTGATTGGTTGTTATGCTTCTATGTTTAAATTGACTTAATTTGTACGTCTTCTAAATAAGCTACCTCCCTATAATCTGCTATATTTTTCGTATTTTTGCACTCAAATTACTAATATATAGCGATTATGCCTTTAAATTTACCCGATAAACTACCTGCGATAGAGCTTTTGAAGGAAGAGAATATTTTTGTGATCGACACTTCCCGCGCTACGCAACAGGATATTCGTCCGCTACGGATTGTGATTCTGAATCTGATGCCGTTGAAAATTACAACGGAAACAGACTTGGTGCGCTTACTCTCCAATACACCTCTTCAGGTGGAGATTTCATTTATGAAGATCAAGAGCCACACGTCAAAGAATACGCCGATAGAACACATGAAAACGTTCTATACGGATTTCGACCAGATGCGTCACGAGAAGTATGATGGTATGATTATCACCGGAGCTCCTGTAGAACAGATGGACTTCGAGGAGGTGACCTATTGGGATGAGATTACGGAAATCTTTGATTGGGCACGTACGCATGTCACTTCTACCTTATATATATGCTGGGCTGCGCAGGCCGGATTGTATCATCATTATGGAGTTCCTAAATATCCGTTGAAAGAGAAGATGTTCGGTATCTTTGAACATCGGGTATTGGAACCTTTCCACTCCATCTTCCGTGGTTTTGATGATTGTTTCTATGTGCCGCATAGCCGTCATACAGAAGTACGCAGGGAAGACATTCTGAAAGTTCCGGAATTGACGTTGCTTTCCGAATCGGAAGATGCCGGTGTCTATATGGCAATGGCACGGGGCGGTCGTGAATTCTTTGTCACGGGACACTCCGAATATTCTCCGCTGACACTGGACACGGAATACCGTCGCGATCTCGATAAAGGCTTGCCGATAGAGATGCCCCGCAATTATTATATAGACAATGATCCTGAAAAAGGCCCGTTGGTACGTTGGCGTGCTCATGCCAATTTGTTGTTCTCCAATTGGCTGAACTACTTCGTTTATCAGGAAACACCTTACAACATCAACGATATTCAATGATAAAGCAGCGTAAAATAGAACTTCTCGCTCCGGCGAAAAACCTGGAATGTGGCATTGAAGCTATCAATCATGGGGCAGATGCAGTATATATCGGTGCTCCGAAGTTCGGTGCCCGTGCGGCGGCTGTGAACTCATTGGAAGATATTGAAGCATTGGTGCAGCATGCCCATTTGTATCATGCACGTATTTATGTCACGGTCAATACGATTCTGAAAGAAGAAGAGTTGAAAGAGACGGAGGAGATGATTCATGCACTTTATCGGATTGGCGTAGACGCGCTGATTGTGCAGGACATGGGGATCACGAAGTTGAATCTTCCTCCGATACCGCTTCATGCCAGTACACAAATGGACAACCGTACACCGGAAAAAGTAAAATTCCTTTGGAAGGCGGGTTTCCGGCAAGTAGTCCTGGCGCGGGAACTATCGTTGCGTGAAATAAAAAAGATACACGAAAATTGTCCGGAAGTGCCTTTAGAGGTATTCGTACATGGGGCACTTTGTGTCAGCTATAGCGGGCAGTGCTATGTCAGCCAAGCCTGTTTCGGTCGTAGTGCCAACCGGGGAGAATGTGCGCAATTCTGCCGGTTACCTTTTAGTCTGGTAGACGCGGACGGGAAAGTGATTGTCAAAGACAAACATCTGCTTTCCCTGAAAGATATGAATCAAAGTGACGAACTGGAGCAATTGCTGGATGCCGGAGCTTCCTCGTTCAAGATAGAAGGGCGACTGAAAGACGTTTCTTACGTGAAGAATGTAACGGCCGCTTATCGTCAGAAGCTGGATGCCATCTTTGCCCGTCGTCCGGAATATGTAAGGGCTTCTTCGGGTACGTGCAATTTCGAGTTTAAGCCACAACTGGATAAGAGTTTCAGTCGTGGATTCACACATTATTTCCTGCATGGACGTGACAAAGAGATTTTCTCTTTCGACACTCCCAAGTCGTTGGGCGAGGAGATGGGGACTGTGAAGGAGATTCGCGGCAATTATCTGACGGTTGCGGGACTTAAATCCTTTAACAATGGAGACGGTGTTTGTTATATCGACGAACAGGGACGTTTACAGGGCTTCCGCATCAACCGGGTGGACAGCAACAAACTATACCCACAGGAAATGCCTCGCATCAAGCCTCGTACCACATTGTATCGTAATTTCGACCAAGAATTTGAACGAGTGCTTTCCCGTAAGTCTGCCGAAAGGAAAATCGCAGTGCGAATGTTGCTTGCCGACCATCATTCCGGTTTCTCTTTGACATTGACTGACGAAGATGATAATAGCGTCACAATCACCCTTCCACGTGAGAAAGAGCCGGCTCGGACTCCACAAACGGACAACCTGAAAACGCAACTGTCCAAATTGGGGAATACGCCTTTCGAAGCAAAAGAAATAGAAATCTCTTTTACCGGCAACTGGTTTCTGCCGGCTTCGGTATTAGCCGATTTCCGCCGGCAGGCAATCGACCGGTTAATAACTGCCCGTCGAATCAATTACCGTCAGGAATTGTCGGTATGGAAGTCAACCAATCATGCTTTTCCACAAACGACGCTAACCTATCTGGGAAATGTCATGAATACTCGTGCAGCCTCTTTCTATCAGGAGCATGGGGTTCAACAGGTAGCAGCGGCTTACGAAAAAGAAGCGGTGGAAGATGCGGTACTGATGTTCTGCAAACATTGTTTGCGTTACAGTATGGGATGGTGTCCCATCCATCAACGGGTACGTTCACCTTATAAAGAACCCTATTACCTGGTGTCAAATGACGGCAAACGTTTTCGTCTGGAATTTGATTGTAAGAATTGTCAAATGAAAGTAAAAGCGGCTCAATGAGAATCATTATTCACAATTTTCACCACCGTTTTCACCACAGAGGACGCAGAGGACACAGAGGATATAGTGGAGGTAACATCTTCACTCATTCTTCTGATACAGACTGTTTGAGTGTTTTTTGGAAAAAGTGTAGAAAGTTTTTCTCTTTACCTTCTTTCCCCTTTTTACCCTCTTTATCCTCTTTATCCTTTTTATCCTCTGTGTCCTCTGCGTCCTCTGTGGTGAAAATAGTGATGAAAACAGTGATGAACCTCCTACTATGTTTACTTTTGCTCTCATCTTGTTATTATAAAGCACCGGCTTTGGATTCGGAAGAACTGTCGAAGAAGACGAAAGACTCGTTGACTTACTTGTACGAACGGCATTATACATGGAATACAAACTTGGAAGTAGTCGATGATTCCATCTCTTTGGAATGTCTTCCGATAAAAGATACTTTTATTCAGTTGAATAAAGGGGATAGGGTAGTGGTGGCAGAGTTTGCGGTTCACCCTGCCGATAGTGTAGACAGTGTTTGGGTGAAGCTGGCTCACACACAGGATGAACAGGGCTGGATACGTGAAAAAGAACTCAAGAAGTCATTTGTGCCGACTGATAGTATTTCGCAGGCCATTCATCTTTTCAGTGATACGCATGCTTCTTATTTCATTATCATCTTCGCTTTATTCGTCGGTGTATATCTGTTTCGCGCTTTTCGTCGAAAGCAGTTGCAGATGGTCTATTTTAATGATATAGATAGTGTTTATCCGTTATTTCTCTGTTTGTTGATGGCTTTCAGTGCAACGATTTACGAATCGATGCAGGTCTTTGTGCCGGAAACGTGGGAGCATTTTTATTTCAATCCTACTTTGTCGCCGTTCAAAGTTCCTTTTATTCTCTCTGTCTTCTTGTTGAGTATTTGGCTGTTTTTGATAGTCGCTTTGGCGGTGCTGGATGATTTGTTCCGACAGTTGACTCCCGCTGCAGCTATCTTTTATCTGCTGGGGTTGATGTCTTGCTGTATTTTCTGCTATTTCTTCTTTATCCTGATGACACATATTTATATCGGTTATCTGTTCCTTGCCTTTTTATGCTGGTTTTTGCGAAGAAAGTCCATCGGAACATTGGGTATAAGTATCGTTGTGGGCGTTGTGGGGAAAAGTTGAAGCAAAAAGGTGTATGCCCCCATTGTGGAGCTATCAATGAGTAATTTTATTATCTGTTTTATTCTTGAATAACTTTTCAAATGATGGAAATCAGATCTACCGAAATAAAAGATCTCCCTTTAGTGATGGAGATTTATGACTATGCCCGTGCCTTTATGCGTGCAACCGGAAATACTACTCAATGGATTGACGGTTATCCTTCTGAAGTATTGATTCGTCAGGAAATTGAAGATGGACATAGCTTTGTCTGCATAGATGAACAGGGAGAAATCTTGGGGACTTTTTGTTTTATCTTGGGCGACGACCCTACTTATCAACAGATTTATGAAGGAACATGGCTCAATAATGAACCTTATGGAGTGATTCATCGGCTGGCAACGAACGGAAAACAGAAGGGGGTATCGGAAACCTGCTTGAACTGGTGTTTCGAACGTTGGCCCAATCTCCGGGTAGATACTCATCGGGACAATAAAGTCATGCAGCATATATTGACGAAGTATGGCTTTCAACGTTGTGGTATCATTTATGTAAAGAACGGTACAGAGCGTATCGCTTATCAAATGACGCGTGTGTCTGATGGAACAGAGAAACTTGCTTAATCGTGGTGGAGTGTAGTTGAAGTGTATTAGATGTAGACAAGATAATCTTAGATATAAGCAAACCAATAGGAAACTGTAGGTAAAGTAATGCCAGAGTACCGGTAAAGTTCCGTTAAGATGCCGGTATAGTTGTGTGAAGGTACCGCTATCTTTACCTTCCCACGGCCGTGGTGACTTCTTCTCACAGCCGTGACGAGATCTCTCCACGGCCGTGAAGAGAAGCTACCACAGCCATGGAAAGGTAAAGATAGCGTAGGGTTAAGAGAACAATGCCTATTGGATTAATTAAGTATAACGACTTTATAATGCATACTTCATAGAGGCATACGTTCTTCTATCACGTATTCCATGCCATCAATCTATAAGAGACAGGCTGACAATAAAAGTTCGAATCTTTTATTGTCAGCCTGTTTTTGGGTTATTGTCAGCACTTATTGTCAGGTGTCAATGACTTGATAATCATTGTTCTATATGGATGAAATCTTTAGCTGACAATAAAATGACTAAATAATATCTCTATGAGTGAAAATGATTAGAACCGGCAGCGGAGATCTACCCCAAATTGCATTGGGCGTCCTTTCTGCATAAAACCTTTGTTCATTGTTTCGAAATAGAAGGCGGCATATTCTTTATTCAAGAAGTTGCGTGCCCAGAAACTAATCATTGCGTCACCGATTTCCAGATTCGTTCTCCAGTTGAGTGTGCCATAGAAAGATTGGCTGACATCGTTTTGTTCAGTCCAGTAGATGCGTCCGGCAGCGTTATAATTAGCTTGGAATACAACCCGGTCGAAGATAGAACGCGGACTGCAGGTGATGGCGTATTCTCCTCCGATATTTAAGGTGTGTTTGGGGACGAAGGGAACATATTTGCCATTATAATCTGCAGTTACTTTAAAAGTGCCGTCTTTTTGCTCTTCGGTGATTACATAATCCGTAAAGGTGGCATACGTATATCCGTAACTGACATTCAGGCTAAGTTCTTTTGTCACACTGGCACGAAGGGCTGCTTCTGCACCATAACTGCGACTTTTTCCTGCATTGATCGTGATACGTCCCAGACCACTTTCTGCAAATTGGGAGAGTTGTTGGTCGCGGGTATCCATATAGAATGCTGCGACGTCGGCCCAAAGTCTGCCTTCCCATAAAGTAAGGTGGCTACCTGCTTCGTAGTTCCACGAATATTCGGGTTTGTAAGTGGTGGATGCTTTTACATCAATCTCTTTTGTAGGTACCATTTGGTTCATCATATTAATGATGGTTTTTCCCCAGGTGGCATCTTGCCCTATTGTCGGACTTTCTTTGATGGCATTCATCATCGAATTTTTCAATTCTGTTTGTGATAAGTCAGAGAACATCTGGATGTTATATCCTCCCGAACGATATCCCCGGGTGACGGTGGCATAAACGTTATTTTGATTCTTCCATTCATATTGAATAGCAAATTTGGGTAGGAGCTGTACATAATCAGTAGAGAGCTTGCCAACGAAAGAGGCAGGGGCTTTCATATTCTGATCAGACAAGTTTATTTGGTTGGGTCCCATAGCTAAGTGAAAATCAAAACCAAAATCAATAGGAGTGCTAAGAGAATTATACTTCATACTGATTTTCTCGTAATCGAGCCGGAGGCCGGCTGTAACGGACAGTCCTTCTATGAACAAGTTGTTGAAAGTAGACTGATGATAAAGTGCACCGCTAAGAGTCGGGGTGTCGAAAGTTCCTCCTACGCTTAAGGTCGGGTTGTGCACAGTCATTCCCATGGTGGGAGCTCCGGGTTTGGCAGATACTTCTTCAAAAGCTGCATTGGCGTTGTTTTCAATGACCGACTTCACTCCTTCTTCTTTAAACAAAACAGGTCCCGTAGTATGCAGCCATTGATAGAATCCGAAAGCTCCCGTAGCCCACTGCCATCTTTTTCCGGGTTTGGCTTTCAACACAATCTCTTCGGAAATGGTGTTTGCACGTTGCTTTTGCTCAATATTGAAAATATCTCTTTCTGTGAAATCCTGATCGAGAAACATACGGTCGTTCAGGTTCTGATAACCTGTCACGGCACTTAATATAAAGTTGTTGGCTTGATATTCGATGTTAACACCGGAGTTGAGCAATCCACGGCGGTAACTGCTGCGGTCGTTATATGAAATCTTACCGATATAATCTGCCCGGTCTTCTGTCATTTCTTACCTTTTTCTTTCGCTTTAGCTATTGCACTGGGGGTAATCCCGGTATAGTAATACGGATATCCGCCCTGATCGCTATATTCATAGCTAAGAGCCATATCTATTTTCAGGTTCGAACTAGGCAGGTAAATACCACGGAAACGTCCGCCACCGGCATTGCTCTTGTCTACCTTTTCGTTGTTTCTTGCCGAATTTTCAAAGAAGCCACCTGTGTGTTCGTAGAAACCTCCGGTAGAAAAGGCGAAGCGGTCGGATGTCCGATGATAGTGGGTGAGTGACACATTATAATTATTGTAGGTCGCTGCTCCCATGCGGATATCAGTACCTTGATAAGTGAAAGGCGATTTTGTGTGCACTTTGATAAGTCCTCCCATCGTGTTACGCCCGTAGAGAGTGCCTTGTGGTCCGCGGAGAATATCAATACGTTCGATATCAGCATAGTTGAAGTCGAAAGCGGATTTGTCGATATAAGGGATGTTGTCTACATAAAGTCCTACGGACGGAGTGTTGATACGTGAGCCGATTCCGCGGATATAAATGGAAGTGGTCAGTTTGGAACCATAATCGGGGATAAACAGATTAGGGACGATGCCTGTCAGGTTTTTCACAGAGTTCACCTGATTGGCGCGCATATTATCTTGCGATAAAACAGTGGCTGCCACCGGTAATTCACGCAACTTACGATTCTCTTTCGGAGTGGCAATCACTACCACTTCTTCGATGTCTACTATTTTTAGTGAGTCTTTCGGGAAATCTTCTGCCCATGCTGTACCTGTCGTCAGGAGCGTGAGGGCAATCATAAAATTCTTTCTCTTCATCTGCTGTTCATTTATCTGGTGCAAAGTAACGGCAAATATAGATGACGGTCAATCCTCATTTATTAGGATTTGTTCACCACAGTTTTCACCACAGAGGACACAGAGGGTATAGTGAAGGTAACATCTTCACTCATTCTCTGATACAGACTGTTTGAGTGTTTTTGGGAAAAAAGTGTGGAAAGTTTTTCTCTTTACCTTCTTTATCCTTTTTATCCTCTGTGTCCTCTGTGGTGAATCAGATTCGGTCCGCTTCTATATACCCGTTCATTACCGCATAAATAGTCAGTCCGGAGACGGACTTGATGCCTAATTTCTCTGTGATATTTTTCCGGTGAGTGATAACGGTGGTCAGGCTGATATTCAGTTTATCTGCTATCTCTTTGTTGATTAATCCTTTGGTTATCAGTACGAGCACTTCTATTTCACGGGAAGATAGAATCTCCTGATGAGGCTGCGCCGGAGGCATGGATGGCATGTCTTTCACCGGATAACCGTTGTGGTGGGCGTGTTGATGGAGTTTCAATATATTTTCACCAACTCTTCCTCGGATTCATGGATGTTGAGTACAGGCACGCCGGACAGTTGGAATTGCGGACTATCGCTTGCCAATACAATTGTTTTTCGTTTCCGGGGGAGAAAGAAAGCATTGTGCTCCACATAAATCTGTGCGGAAATGAAATAATGGGCATACATATCCGGCGTATCGTCCATCAGTTCACTGAATTGATGGAAGGTGCGTATGGTTGCCATAGGAATCATTTCCTCCAGGATTCCTTTCAGGCCAAGGCAAGTAAGGGTGTTGGATTCAATGATAGCTATTTCGGGTTGATGATTCATTTTCATGTAGTTTTAGTTAACGATTGAAATAATTGGCTACCGCTTCCGCACACCGTTCTCCATCCACTCCGGCAGAAACAATCCCTCCGGCATAGCCTGCACCTTCTCCGCAAGGAAATAATCCGCGAACGGTTGTATGTTGCAATGTCTCTTTATCGCGTACGATGCGGACAGGCGAAGAAGTACGTGTCTCTACGCCGATCATCACCGCTTCATTAGTGAGGAAGCCATGACTGTAACGTCCGAATTGCTGGAAACCGAGAGATAATCTTTTGCTGATAAACTCCGGCATCCAGAAATGAAGCGGAGAAGAAATCAATCCCGGGCTGTAAGAAGATTCGGGTAAGTCGTAACTCAACTTCTTGCGGGTAAAGTCCTGCATACGCTGTGCCGGTGCTGTCTGCCTTCTGCCTCCTTGCAACCAGCATTGACGTTCCTGTTCTTCCTGAAAGTAAAGGGGAAGAAGTTGAGAATTGAGAGTTGAGAGTTGAGAGTTGTTTAGAGATGGGTTAAGAGCCAGTAGCTGTTCATTTCGTTGCGCAGCTAACTCTCCATTCTCCACTCTCCACTCTCCACTTATTAAATCTTCCGGTTGCACTTCCACCACCATGCCCGAATTGCTCCATCGCGAGCCACGATTAGAAGGAGACATTCCGTTCACTACCACTTGCTCCGGTCCGCTGGCAGCAGGAACAATGAAACCGCCGGGGCACATACAGAAGCTATACACTCCTCTGCCTTCAACCTGCGTGACGAAGCTATATTCTGCGGCAGGCAGATACTTGCCTCGTCCCTCCTTGTTATGATATTGTATCTGATCGATCAACATTGCCGGATGCTCCAAACGGACACCGACTGCAATGCCTTTCGCTTCAATCGCCACATGATTCGCAGCCAGCCAACGATATACATCTCTTGCCGAATGTCCGGTTGCCAGTATCACGGGTCCGAGAAAAATCTTTCCTGTATTTGTTTCGATACCTTTTACTTCGTCATTCTCGATAATCAGTGCCTCCATTCGTGTTTGGAAATGTACTTCTCCGCCACACTCGATGATGGTATTCCGCATATTTTCAATGACACGTGGCAACTTGTCTGTCCCGATATGCGGATGCGCATCTACTAATATCGCCGTAGAAGCCCCATGCTGGCAGAATACATTCAATATCTTATCTATATTCCCTCTCTTTTTGCTCCGGGTGTAGAGTTTTCCATCCGAATAAGCTCCTGCACCCCCTTCGCCAAAACTGTAATTCGATTCCGGGTCAACCGTGTGTTCCCTGCTGATTTGTGCTAAATCTTTTTTTCGCTCACGCACGTCTTTTCCGCGTTCGATAACAACGGGACGTAACCCCAGTTCGATGAGACGCAGGGCTGCAAATAGTCCGCCGGGACCTGCGCCCACGACAATCACTTGCGGCTTTCCCTCTACCTTATTATATATAGTATGCTCGTATTCATCATCTTTAGGCATCTCACGGATATATGCTCGTACCTTCAGATTGACGAAGATAGTCCGCTGCCGTGCATCGATGCTTCGTTTCAAGATTCGGGTAGCGGTGATGTCACGCAGGTTCAAACCTTTTTCTTTAGAAAGATATTCCTTTAGTTTCTGTTCGTTTGCTGCGATTTCGGGAAGGATGCGGAGTTGGTATTCTTGTATCATTTAGTTATTGTTGATATTATTTTTGACTATAAAATTGATAAAGCGGATCATTTATTTATCAGTGACTATTTATCAGTGCCCTATCCGAATAGAGCTCTGAATGCTTCCTCTACCTTTCTTACCGGCACTAATTCGATCTTCAGTTTCGTAGTGTCAATACCTTGCAGATTGTATTTTGGCAACAAGAACCGTTTAAAACCCAATTTCTCGGCTTCACCGATACGTTGTTCTATTCGATTCACAGGACGTATCTCTCCCGACAATCCGATTTCTCCCGCCATGCAAACTTCCGGTTCAATGGCTGCGTCCATATTGGAAGAAAGGATGGCACTGATAACCGGCAAGTCGATAGCCGGGTCATTCACCTTCAGTCCTCCGGCAATATTCAGGAACACATCTTTCTGTGCCAGCTTAAATCCGACACGCTTTTCGAGAACAGCCAGCAGCATATTCATTCTTCTTAAATCAAAACCGGTTGCCGAACGTTGAGGATTTCCATAAACAGCAGAACTGACTAAAGCCTGTGTCTCGATCAAGAACGGGCGGATCCCTTCGATAGCGGAAGCAATAGCTACTCCACTCATTCCCTCATGATCCTGACTAAGCAAAAGCTCGGAAGGATTATTCACCTGGCGCAACCCATCCTGACGCATTTCATAAATACCTAACTCTGCCGTACTGCCGAAACGATTCTTGATACTGCGCAGAATACGATACATATAATGCTGATCGCCTTCAAATTGAAGAACGGTATCTACGATATGTTCCAGCACTTTAGGTCCTGCAATACTTCCTTCCTTATTGATATGACCGATCAGCAACACAGGAGTATGCGTTTCTTTCGCGAAACGAAGAATAGATGCCGAACACTCTCTGACTTGCGCAATACTTCCAGGAGATGATTCGATACTCTCGGTGGAAATAGTCTGTATAGAGTCAATAATCACTAAATCGGGATTCGTATTCTTGATATGCACATAAATTTGTTCGAGCGAAGTCTCACAAACAATCAGGCAATCGCTGGAAGTATCAGAGAGACGGTCGGCACGGAGTTTAAGCTGCCGTGCACTTTCTTCACCGGACACATAAAGGATTTTCTTTTCCGGCATGTGCAGTACGGTCTGCATGACGAGCGTGGATTTACCGATTCCCGGCTCACCGCCTATCAGGACAAGAGAACCCGGCACAAGTCCGCCACCCAATACGCGATTCAATTCATCATCGTGCATATTGATGCGTGGCTCGTCGTCCGCTTCAATATCGCTAAGTGCCAGTGGTTTGGGTTTCTGTGTCTCAATGCCCGACACCGGACGGCGGTTGGTAGGTTCTTTCCGTACGATTTCCTCAACATACGTATTCCATTCTCCACACGACGGACATTTACCCACCCATTTCGGTGAATCCTGTCCGCAATTACTGCATACATATACGGTTTTCTCTTTTGCCATATTCTCTTTCTTTAATATAAAAATCCGAATGCCCAGAGTGGAATCTTATTTCCGGCCGAATATTCAATATCATCTGCGGCAATAAATGCTTGTTTACTGTTAGCTATCTGTTTCCCGTCTTTGCTTTTCCCGCCAACTTCTATCGTATATTTACTGTCTATCGTATAGTCTGCGCTACGCGTGCAATATTCCACACGATGTTGATAGGCGAGTTGGTTTACCATGAACACCTCTCTCAATGTTCCTTTGTTTACATCTTTAAAGGTCAATGCATAAAGCAGGTTGGTATTTTCCATATAAATCTTATCCGGTTTTTGTAACTTTTTGATAGAGTCATTATCCGAATAAAGAAGGTGGATTAATTTAGCTCTGTCCAGATACTGTAAATAGGCCAAAATAGTAGTACGTGAAAGTTCTGCCATAGCAGAGAGTTTAGTGATGTCCACCATAAAAGGCACTTCGGAGGAGAGGATTCCCAGCAGACTTTTTAGTTTTCGCACGTTACTGATGTCCACTCCGCATTGCTGGGGAAGTTCGATTTCGAGTATCAGGTTGGCTATATTTTCGATACGTGTGTAGTATTCCGCATTTCCTTCCAAATAAAAAGGATAGTATCCATGTTTCAAATAGTCTTCAAAATAGGCGAGGGGACGGCATTGGGAATTCACTTCATTACAAATTCCATCACTATTGTCCAATATCTCTTCCAGCGTGTAAGGGCGGATGTCAATCTGATGGTATAAATTCAGATATTCACGGTAGGATAGCCCTTGCATATTATATGATATACATCGACGAGACAAGTCGGCCTCCGCATTCAGCAGTTGGAGTAAGGATGACCCGGTGAATACTATTTTCAGTTCAGGAAACTCATCATATATATTTTTAATTTCCTTGCTCCATGACGGATATTTGTGCACTTCATCCAAAAACAGGCATTTACCTCCTTTCAGGTAAAACTGTTCGGCGAGTTCGCTAAGAGAATGCTGTGTGAAATACAGACTATCTAAACTTGTATATAAGGCACTTTGGCTATCATTGGCATAATGAAGTTTTAAGTATTGAAGCATTAAAGTTGTTTTCCCAACTCCGCGAGCTCCCCGGATAGCAATCAGACGGTTATCCCAATTGATTGTATTCATCAGGCTTCTGATATAGGTTGTGGAGGTAGCTGTTAATAACCTTTTGTATCTTCTGATTAGTGTATCCATATCTTTATTTGTTTTCTATGGAATACAAAAATAGACATAATTTGTTCAACGCGCAAAACAAATTCAGATAAAATCTGTTCAATGCGTAAAACAAACAGGGAATTTACAGAGTTATCTCTCCTGCCATCGAACGGTTCATCCGGTCGCGCACCTCGTCCGCTGTATATCCATGTCCCAATAAGAACATTAATTTCGTCACAGCAGATTCCGTCGTACTGTCATATCCGGAGACAACACCTGCCTGCAACAACTGGTAGCCCGTTTCATAACGTTCCATCTCTACCATTCCTGCGCTGCATTGCGTCACGTTGACAATCACAATTCCACGTTCGCTGGCCTGACAAAGCCGACGTATGAACCATTCCTTCCGGGGAGCATTTCCCGAACCGTATGTTTCGAGCACGACAGCCTTCAATCCGTCAATCCCCAGAATGGCGGCAATCACATTTTCCTGGATGCCCGGGAAGAGTTTCAGTACCACAACATTGGTATCTAGGAGATAATGAGGCTTCAATTCCCGCTCTTCACCATTTACGTGAATCTGCACATTATTATATTTGATATGGATTCCGGCTTCCGCCAATACCGGGTAATTGAAAGAACGGAACGCGTTGAAGTTTTCCGCATTCATCTTGGTTGTGCGGTTTCCCCGCATCAGATGATTTTCAAAGAAGATGCACACTTCCGGTACGAGCGCTCTCCCTTCCTTGTTTTGTGCGACGGCAATCTCGATGCTGGTCATCAGATTTTCCTTTCCGTCCGTGCGGAGTACACCTATGGGAAGTTGTGAACCTGTGAGGATAACAGGTTTATCGAGCCCTTCGAGCATAAAACTTAATGCAGAAGCAGTGTAAGCCATCGTATCCGTTCCGTGCAGGATGACGAAGCCGTGGTAGCGGTCGTAATTTTCATGAATGATGCGTACCAGCTTCCGCCACATATCCGGTTCCATGTCCGACGAATCCATTGGAGGATCAAACTGATAGGTGTCAATCGGGAAGTTGAACTTTTGCAGTTCGGGGATATACTTTTGCAGTTGCTCGAAGTTAAAGTTCTCCAGAGCACCTGTCGCGGCATTCTCGATCATGCCAATTGTTCCACCGGTGTATATTAGCAATACGGAAGTATTTAATGGATTCATAAGCTGATTTTGTGCGATTGTTTTCGCAAATATAATAATATATTTGATATATAAGTAGCAAAATGTCATAAAAGTAAAGGCGGATGACAGGACGAATAGAAGACGGAAGATTCTTTTTATCAGAAAAAACCGAAAAAAGTGATAGATTGAACGTTTTTATTATTACTTTTGCGACACTTATCAAAAACAAGAGTAGAAACAAGGACTATGATGAAGTACTATCCACATACAGTCACATCCATGTGTACCATGACCCTTAGGGGTTAATGGATAGTTTTTGTGTATCTACGTGATTCACGCTTGTATAAGCAGGCAAAATTCAATTTCAATTTTATTCGTAAACAACCAATCGTTCTGTAAAAAGTAAACTGCAGGACATTGCATTTAAATAAGTATCTTCATGAAAGTAATGAAATTCGGCGGGACGTCCGTAGGTTCCGTGAACAGCATTTTAAGCGTAAAGAGAATTGTAGAGTCGGCAAGTGAGCCGGTAATTGTAGTTGTTTCCGCATTGGGAGGCATCACTGACAAATTGATAAATACATCAAAGATGGCGGCAGCAGGAGATTCAGCATACGAGGGCGAGTTCCGCGAAATCGTTTACCGTCATGTGGAGATGATTAAGGAGGTGATTCCTGCCGGAGAAAAGCAAGTGTCGTTGCAACGTCAGATTGGCGAACTGCTGAACGAGTTGAAGGACATCTTCCAGGGAATTTATCTGATTAGAGACCTTTCCGCGAAGACTTCGGATACAATCGTCAGCTATGGTGAACGCCTTTCATCCATCATCGTTACCGAACTGATTGACGGAGCAAAATGGTTCGATTCGCGCACTTTTATCAAGACCGAAAGAAAACATAGTAAACACACGTTGGATACTGACCTGACTAATAAGTTGGTGAAAGAGGCTTTCCAGTCTATCCCTAAAGTGTCACTGGTGCCGGGATTCATCTCTTCGGATAAAACGACAGGAGATGTGACGAACCTCGGACGTGGTGGCTCGGACTATACGGCTGCCATTATTGCTGCGGCTCTGGATGCGGCAAGTCTGGAAATCTGGACCGATGTAGACGGATTTATGACGGCTGACCCGCGTGTCATTTCAACTGCTTATACCATTACGGAATTGAGTTATGTAGAAGCGACCGAACTTTGTAACTTCGGTGCAAAGGTGGTTTATCCGCCGACTATCTATCCCGTATGTCACAAGAATATTCCTATTATAATAAAGAATACCTTCAATCCGGACGGAGTGGGAACGGTTATCAAACAAGAAGTTTCCAACCCGCAGAGCAAGGCTATCAAAGGTATTTCCTCCATCAACGACACCAGCCTGATAACTGTTCAGGGACTCGGTATGGTGGGGGTGATCGGTGTAAACTACCGCATCTTTAAAGCATTGGCTAAGAACGGAATCAGCGTATTCCTCGTGTCGCAGGCTTCATCGGAAAACAGTACTTCTATCGGTGTGCGTAATGCCGATGCCGACCTGGCTTGTGAAGTGCTGAACGAGGAATTTGCGAAAGAAATAGAGATGGGCGAGATTTCTCCGATTCTTGCGGAAAGAGATTTAGCTACTGTTGCTATCGTAGGCGAGAATATGAAACATACCCCGGGTATCGCCGGTAAACTTTTCGGTACGCTGGGACGCAACGGTATTAACGTAATTGCCTGTGCACAGGGAGCTTCGGAAACAAACATCTCTTTTGTGGTCGATTCCAAATCTTTGCGTAAATCCCTGAATGTCATTCACGACTCTTTCTTCCTCTCCGAATATCAGGTACTGAACCTCTTTATCTGCGGTGTCGGTACAGTAGGCGGCAGCCTCGTAGAACAGATTCGTTGCCAACAGCAGAAACTCATGATGGAAAACGGATTGAAACTCCATGTGGTAGGTATCATTGATGCTGCCAAAGCAATGTTCAGCCGTGAAGGTTTCGACCTTTCTAATTTCCGTCAGGAACTGTTGGAAAAGGGTAAAGACAGTAGTCTGCAAACCATCCGCGACGAGATTATCGGAATGAACATCTTTAACTCCGTTTTTGTAGACTGTACGGCCAGCGCCGATATCGCATCGCTTTACAAAGATTTCCTGCAACACAATATCTCTGTGGTAGCAGCCAACAAGATTGCCGCTTCTTCCGCTTACGAAAACTATCGTGAACTGAAAACAATTGCCCGCCAACGTGGTGTGAAATATCTGTTCGAAACAAACGTAGGTGCAGGTCTTCCGATTATTAACACGATCAACGACCTGATTCATAGCGGCGACAAGATTCTGAAGATTGAAGCAGTGCTTTCAGGCACACTGAACTACATCTTTAATAAGATCAGCGCCGATATTCCTTTCAGCCGTACCATCAAAATGGCACAGGAAGAACGCTACTCCGAACCGGACCCGCGTATCGACTTGAGTGGAAAAGACGTCATCCGTAAATTGGTGATTCTGGCACGTGAAGCCGGATACCGTCTGGAACAGGAAGATGTTGAAAAGAACCTCTTTGTCCCCAATGACTTCTTTGAAGGTTCTCTGGAAGATTTCTGGAAACGTGTTCCAAGTCTCGACGCAGACTTTGAAGCCCGCCGTCAGGTATTGGAGAAAGAAAATAAACACTGGCGTTTCGTTGCCAAACTGGAGAACGGAAAAGCCTCTGTCGGCTTACAGGAAGTAGGCGCCAACCACCCGTTCTACGGCTTGGAAGGCAGCAACAACATTATCCTGCTTACTACAGAACGCTATAAAGAATATCCGATGATGATTCAGGGATACGGTGCCGGCGCCGGAGTTACCGCTGCCGGAGTATTTGCCGACATCATGAGCATCGCAAACGTTTAATTAAATGAAGAACTAAAAATGAAGAATGAAGAATTACTATGCAGCGTAATGGTGCAGCCAATTCTTCATTCATCATTCTTCATTCTTAATTTTCAAAAGAAATGAAGCATATCATTATATTGGGAGACGGAATGGCCGACTGGCCAGTGAAGTCATTAGGGGACAAGACGCTCCTGCAATATGCGAAGACGCCATATATGGATCAGTTAGCCCGAATGGGGCGTAACGGCCGCCTGATTACCGTGGCGGAAGGTTTCCATCCGGGTAGTGAAGTAGCCAACATGTCAGTGTTGGGATATAATCTTCCGAAAGTGTACGAAGGTCGTGGACCGCTGGAAGCTGCCAGTATCGGCGTGGATTTGAAACCGGGCGAGATGGCAATGCGTTGTAATCTGATTTGTGTGGAAGGAGAAATTCTGAAGAATCACTCCTCCGGACACATATCTACAGAAGAAGCGGACGTATTGATTCAATACCTGCAAGAGAAACTGGGCAATGACCGCGTACGGTTCCACACAGGAGTCCAGTACCGTCATCTATTGGTTATCAAGGGAGGAAATAAAGAACTGGACTGTACTCCTCCGCACGATGTTCCTTTGAAACCTTTCCGCCCATTGATGGTGAAACCATTGACCCCGGAAGCACAAGAAACGGCAGACCTGATTAACGACCTGATTCTAAAATCACAGGAACTGTTGAAGAATCATCCGTTGAACCTGAAACGCATAGCTGAAGGCAAAGACCCCGCCAATAGTATTTGGCCCTGGAGCCCCGGTTATCGTCCGCAGATGACTACTTTCTCCGAAACTTTCCCGCAAGTGAAAAAAGGTGCGGTGATTTCGGCTGTCGATCTGATAAATGGAATCGGTTATTATGCCGGATTACGTCGTATTGTGGTAGAAGGGGCAACCGGCCTGTATAATACGAATTATGAAAATAAAGTGGCTGCTGCATTGGAAGCCTTGAAAACCGATGACTTTGTCTATCTTCATATCGAAGCCAGCGATGAGGCCGGACACGAAGGAGACATCGACTTGAAACTTCTCACTATCGAGAATCTGGATAAACGTGCCGTAGGACCTATCTACGAAGCAGTGAAAGATTGGGATGAACCGGTAGCAATAGCCGTATTGCCTGACCATCCTACTCCCTGCGAACTTCGCACGCACACTTCCGATCCTATCCCGTTCCTTATTTGGTATCCGGGAATTGAGCCGGACGAGGTGCAAACTTACGACGAAGTATCTGCCTGCAATGGTAGTTACGGTGTGTTGAAAGAAGACGAGTTTATTAAAGAATTTATGAAATAATGTTCACCGCAGATTACACAGATTCGCACAGATTTAAAGTGATAAGAGACTTTTGTATTATGTAATAATAGAGAAAATATCTGTGTAAATCTGTGTAATCTGTGGTGAGCACTAAAAATATCATCCCATGAAATATTATAGTACGAATAAACAAGCGCCGGTGGCTTCTCTACAGGAAGCAGTTGTAAAAGGTCTTGCAGCCGATAAAGGGTTGTTTATGCCTATGTCTATCAAGCCTCTTCCACAAGAGTTTTTACGATACGATTGATACGTTGTCTTTTCAGGAAATAGCTTATCGTGTAGCCGATGCTTTTTTCGGTGAGGATATTCCTGCCGACACCCTGAAACAGATTGTATATGATACCTTAAGTTTTGATGTACCTTTGGTGAAAGTAGCGGATAACATCTACTCGCTCGAACTTTTCCACGGACCGACACTGGCCTTCAAAGATGTAGGCGGTCGTTTCATGGCGCGTCTGCTGGGATACTTTATTAAGAAGGAAGGTCAGAAGAATGTGAATGTACTGGTAGCCACTTCCGGTGATACGGGAAGTGCTGTGGCTAACGGCTTTTTGGGTGTGGACGGTATTCATGTATATGTGCTCTATCCGAAAGGAAAAGTCAGCGAAATACAGGAGAAACAATTCACTACACTGGGACAGAACATCACTGCGCTCGAAGTGGACGGAACGTTTGATGATTGCCAGGCATTGGTAAAAGCTGCTTTCATGGATAAGGAGCTGAATGAACATCTATCATTGACTTCTGCCAATTCCATCAATGTAGCCCGTTTCCTGCCGCAAGCATTTTATTATTTCTATGCATACGCTCAACTGAAGCGTGTCGGAAAAGCGGATAACGCCGTCATCTGTGTACCTAGCGGAAACTTCGGAAATATCACCGCAGGACTGTTCGGAAAGAAAATGGGATTGCCCGTGAAGCGTTTCATTGCTGCCAACAACCGCAACGATATTTTCTATCAATATCTGCAAACAGGTAAATACAATCCCCGTCCGTCTATTGCAACAATTGCTAACGCTATGGACGTGGGAGATCCTAGCAACTTTGCCCGTGTACTTGATTTGTATAATGGTTCGCACGCTGCTATCTCTGCCGAAATTTCAGGAACAACTTATACCGACGAACAGATCCGTGAAACGGTGAAAGAAACTTGGAAAGAACATCATTATCTCCTCGATCCTCACGGAGCTTGCGGATACCGTGCATTGGTAGAAGGCTTGAAAGAAGGCGAAACGGGTGTATTCCTTGAAACGGCTCATCCGGCCAAGTTCCTTGAAACAGTGGAAAGCATTATCGGTGAATCAGTAGAGATACCTGCCAAATTGCAGGAATTTATGAAAGGCGAGAAGAAGAGTTTGCAAATGACGAAAGAATTTGCAGATTTCAAGAGCTATTTACTTTCATTGTAGTCGGTCTTAATAGGTTGTTATACAGTGATCTATGAGGCGTTGACAGTCTATTGAAATGAAAGAAAGATTCTCACCGCAATGAGAAAAAGTTCTCATTACTATGAGTATTTTTTCTCGTCGCAGTGAGAATTTTTTCTCATAGTGATGAGAATGTTTGAGAATTAATATCGGTTTACATAGAAGCTAGAAACACTAAATACTCTCCCGTGCATTGAATGGTAAAACGATTGCTTGTAGCTTCATTAAGAGTTCCTTGCCACCAATTCGTAAAGTCGCTAAGCGGATAAACCAATCCTTCCCCTTTCAATCCTTTCGCTCCGAAATTGATAATGGAAATTTGCTGGCCTGTGTGAGAAACGAAAGTCTGCGTGCCGCTTGCCGGAATAAATACTCCGTAATCCGTAACGGTTCGTACTTCCATACCGCTTTTCATATAATCCAGCAGCAAACTGATATTTCCTAATGTGTGGTCTTCCCGTTTTCCGGTAGCACCGACGATGGCTATTCTCTGGTAGCCTTTTTCTTGCAGGAAGTGGACAGCCTTGGTTTGGTCGTTTGTTTCCTGATCGGCAATATGGTGAATAATGTCCGAAAAGCGTGTTTTGTTTTCCGGCGAAAGAGAGTCTCCGTCGCCAATAATAATATCGGGAGTATGTCCACGTAAGATATATTCGTTGGCTGCTCCATCGCAACAAACCACGAATTTAGCCTCTTCCAGTATTTTCAGGGGAAGCACATGCGTAGGATATTCGCCGTTGGCAAGTATGACGGCTTCGGGAGTATAGTGTTCACTTATCATTGTACGCTCATTAATTTTTTCCATTTAAAGTAGCCAAAGATAGCTATAATGGAGTAAAGTCCGTATAAAGCAGAAGTAAAATAAAGGTCTTTATAGATATAAAGTCCGCAGCAGACAATATCCACAAGAATCCAGGCAAACCATTGCTCGACGTATTTACGCGCCAGCATCCACATGCCGACAATGCTCAATGCCGTAGTAAAACTATCCAGCCAGGGCACGTTGCTGTCCGTATATTCGATCAGTATCCACGCAATGCCGATAAATGCAACAATAAATACCAGAAAAAGAGGTAAGTAACATTTCCATGGAGTATGCACGATAGGAAGGTCTTTGGGTTTGTCACCGATTGAAGCATCTGCTGACTGCTGACTTTTTTCTTTCTGTGTCCCCACATCCAGAAGAACCAACCATAGATGGCAGCTATCAGATAGTAGATATTGATACCGAAATCGGCATACAGTCCTGCTTTGTAATATACGAAGATATAGATGGCAGGCATCACGATACCTGCTATCCAAAGGTAGATACTTGCCCGGTACTCCAACCAAAGGTAGACTAGCCCGACAATCGTACCGAATATTTCCAGAAAATTCAATTCCATAGCCCTGTGGTATTAAAAGCGGAAAGAAACATGTCCCATAACGTTTGTTCCTGCCTGCGCTGCATATCCGGCATAGTTTCCCCGATTCTCCACCGTATCGGTGTAGTCGCTCGAGGCCCAACCGTTGTTTTCATATTTTTCATTAAACAGATTGTACACAGTGAACCCTACCGTGACTTCTTTCAACACCTTCTTGGGACGGAAGGAGTACGCCAGATTGAGGTTACTGACAAAATATTTATCAAGAGTCAATTCTTCTACTTCCGCATTTGTCATATACTGCTTGCTTACGAACTGCGATTGCAGAGCCGCTTCGAATCCCTTATAATTGAATGAGAAACGGTTATTAAATAGAAAGTCAGGTGAGAAAGCGATGTGAGTGTCTTTATGCTTGATCTGAACAGTCGGGAGGGAAGTAGAACTGCCGTTTTCATTATAATGGTAGCCCGGCAGGCTTTCTACAAAATCCTGGATGCGGTTTTTGCTCCATGTAGCGTTTATATCCCATTGAAACCATTTACACGGTTTGATTCCCAGCATTAGCTCGACTCCCATACGATAACTGTCCGGCACGTTTTCGGTCAGTGCTTCACCGATGTCATTTAAAGCTCCGGTCAGAACCAGTTGGTCGGTATAATCCATGTAGTAGAAGTTTGCACCTGCTGTCAGCCATTGGTTGGCGAAAGTATATCCCGCTTCATAGTCGAGTAATTTTTCTGCTTTGGGATACGAATCCGGATCGCCATCCGTATAATTGTTTCTGGTCGGTTCCTTTTGAGCAACCGAGAAAGAGGCATAAACGCGATGGTTGGACGTGATGTTCCAGTTTAATCCGACTTTCGGGTTAAAGAAATCGAACTTCTTGTCTACTGCCAGTGGACGCAGGGCATTTTTGCTCCAGTCATATTTATCATTGTTGCCGTCAATGGTATAGTCGATGTGTCGATACTGAAGATCGGCATACGCGCTTAATCCTCTGGTAAGATCGTAGTTTGCTTTCAGATAAATATTGCCATCGGTCTTTTTGGATTTATTGCGGTAATATTCATGGTCGGGAGATAGAGTGCCCACATAATTCTTCACCCAAGGAACTCTTCCGAAGTTATTGCCCCGGTATTGATTCAAACCACCTCCTAGAGACGCATTCAGCCTGTTGACTGTATAATTGAGAGAAAAAACGCCGCCGCCGAATTTGTTGTCCATTTTCTTCTGACGGACTAAATCACTTTTGGTTATTTCGGTTCCATCAATTGTGAATGGTTTCAGGCCATATTCTATAAGGGATCTGCCGTCTTTGTACTCTTCGTAATAGCCGTCACCTTTGGTATAATGTAAGGCAACGTTTAGGTTCCAAGCCGTTGAGAAAGTGTGATTGAAGAGAAGTTGATAATTCTTTTGCAGATAATTATCCGTTTGGTCGTCATAAAAATGCTTGTTGCCGTTGGCATCGGTGTACATCTCGCCACAGGGGTTGTAGCGTCTGCCGAAATCCTCCATTTCCTTTTTGGTTGCGTATCCCCAGGCGTGATATGTCTTTTCTTTTCCGGCAAATGCAATCAGCTTCACAGATGTGTTTTCTGCAAAGTAGCCTCCTTGCAGGTAGTAAGAATTCAGGTCTACCGAAGCGCGGTCTATGTATCCGTCCGTACCGATGTTGGAAAGACGGGCGTCAAACGTCCAATGATTATTGAGCAAACCAGTTCCCACTTTCACCGTTTCCTTGTGCGTGTTGAATGAACCGTATGAACCGTTGAATTCGGCATACGGCTTCATGGATGCACCTTCAGTCTGCATATTAACGCTGGCTCCGAAGGCACCTGCCCCATTGGTAGACGTACCTGCGCCGCGTTGCACTTGCATATCTTTTACGGAGGAAGAAAAGTCGGGCATATTTACCCAGAACAGATTATGGCTTTCAGCATCGTTCATCGGTATGCCGTTTACCGTGATGTTGATACGTGTACCGTCGGTTCCGCGCACGCGAAGAGTCGTGTAGCCGATACCTGCTCCTGCATCCGATGTGGTCAGTGTAGAAGGAGTCATGCTTAACAGATAAGGGATGTCCTGTCCGAAGTTAACCTTCTTCAATTCCGCTTTGCCTATATTGGTGAATGCCACGGGAGTTTTGGCGGTGGCACGCGTGGATACTACCTGCACTTCTTGCAGGTTTACTACTCTCATACTATCCTTTACACTCGTCTGTGCATGAACAGTGATGCCTACGCCCGATAAGGCGATGGCCATCCATACAATTTTTTCATCTTGCTTACTAATTAGTTCTCTACGCCGGCATTACCCGGATCAGATTCTATGGGTATGTTCTCAGCCCGTCATGTTAAGGCACCCCTACCAGTGAATCGGTTACAAAAATACGGTTTTTGCCCGAAGAAAACAAAAAATATATGTTTTATTGGAAAAATAGTATAACTTTGTCCAGCCATAAGATATATTTGGAACTAATTACTATTCCTTCGTTTTATTATAAGCCTATGATTATCCAACCAATTGAGTGGGGAAAAAATAAGAAGAATGAAGAAAACTTCGAACTTCTTTTTGAAAGATACCATCTTTCCCTCTTAGTTGTAGCTAGTCATTTTGTTCCTCGTACAGCTGCTGAAGACATTATTCAAGATGTGTTTCTAAAATTATGGGAGAAGCGGAAGGAGTTGGATAAGATTGAATCAGTGAAAGATTATCTTTATTCAGCAGTAAAGTATGGCTGCTTTAATTATATTCGTTCGCAGGCAATGGAGCAGCGCTGCATTGAGAAAATCACGGATGAGGCTTTTGAAGAAGTCATGCTGGATGAAGAAGTTTTTATTGAGTTGAGTAAAGCGATAACAGAACTCCCGGAATCTTATCGTAAAGTGATCGAACTTAGTCTGGAGGGCAAACATGCAGATGAAATAGCGCAAATAATGGGAGTTACTCGGAATGCGGTAAATGCGTACAAGAAACGAGCTAAGAGTAGCTTGAAAAAGAAACTTTCATGTCGGGCATACAGTCTGGTTGTTCTTATCTAAATCATAACTTTTGGGCCGGGTAACTGACAAAAGAATAATTTCTTGAAAAAAAGTAACCACGAAGCGACTAATTTCTCCAGCTCGTGTGTCTTTAAGTAAATAACGACAAGATTATGGGATATAATGACATTTATCGCATTGCTGCGCTAATCGTAAAATCTATTAAAGGAAAAGAATCTGAAGAGGAACGCAATGAATTAGATGTATGGCGTAATGCTTCAGACAGAAACCGGAGATTATATCAGAAATATCAGGATGCTGAGTATTTTAGAGCACGGTCTATCGTGAAAGAAAAAGAATATGAAAGCTCGGAAAGAATCTGGAAAAGTATTAAGACTGGCATTGCCAAAAAGAAGAAACGGGCATTATTAGTAAAGGTCGTTTCTTGTGCTGCCGTTTTTGCCTTGCTATTGTCTGCAGGTGCTCTTTGGATTATTCAATCTGATGTTCATCAATTCGAGTATCAAGATGATCTGACCGCTATTAGAGCGGGAGACTCCAAAGCTATACTATCTTTGGTTGATGGGAGCGAATATTATTTGAACTCCCGTATACGTCTGGCATTGGTAGGAGAAAATTATGCTATTAGAGATGAAGCAGGTATTCATATTCTTGACAATAAAAAGGAACAGATACAAAGAGGAAAAATAAACTGTTTGTTCCAAGAAATGGTAAGTATGACATAACTCTTTGCGATGGAACTAAAGTTTGGGTAAATTCTGATTCGGAGTTATACTATCCATCTGCTTTTGCTTCTGATCAACGAATTGTGAAAGCAAGCGGAGAAATGTATTTTGAGGTGTCGCATCACGATAGTTGGCCGTTTATTATTGAAACCGATTATGGCCGGGTGGAGGTAAAAGGTACTTCTTTTAATCTGAGGAGTTACCGGGAAGAAAAGAAGTTGGTAACCACACTGGTACAGGGAAAAGTGTTGGTTTCATCCCATGAAACAGAGGATATTATAGAGCTTCATCCGGGTGAGACTGCTGTTGTTACAGACAATCAAGAGATAGATGTAGTAACTGCCAATGTACAGGAAGTCGTATCCTGGAAGGATGATATGTTTGTTTTCCGCAGTTCTACTTTGGAACAGATTATGGAAGAAGCAGCACGCTGGTATGACATCCGGATAGTATGGGTTTCAGAAGAAAGAAGGCATACACTGTTCAGCGGAGAGTTGCCGCGTTCTAAAGATTTTGTAGACTTTGTACGTATGATAGAACTTACAGAAAAAGTGAGTTTCTCTGTCAAAGGGCGTACTGTTTATATCGATTAAACTTCATAAATATAAATACTAACTTTAATTTTTAATGATGAAAGAGCTTTCTAAAACAGGCTATAGTCTGGCAGTTATACAGGCGATAGCGTTAAGAATGGCATTTGCATGCTGGTTGCTGTTTACGACCTTTCCAATTTTGGCGCAGGAACACTCTGTTAGTTTACATTTGAATCATGTATCCTTGCTTGAGGCCATTAATGAGATTAAACGGCAATCAAATCTGAATCTCATGTATAGTGATGAAGATGTGAAGTCAGTAACTGATATTACGGTAAACGTGGATAATGTGACACCGGAAGTTGCATTAACTGCTTGTTTAAGTGGTACTAACTTGGTTGCCCAAAAACAAAACGGAGTATTTGTTATCCATCTGAGAAAAAGGAGAAGAAGATCAAACTTACAGGAAAAGTAATGGATAGTAAAGATGGATCTCCGTTAGCAGGAGCTACCGTTTTATTATGAAGAATGATAAGCGCACGGTGGGGACAGCGGCTACTTTGGATGGAGATTTCTCATTGGAAGTTCCGGCAGATACAAAGGAGGTTGTTGCATCATATATAGGCTACAAGAACAAATCTGTAAAGGTCGTTGCTAATAAACCTTTACAGATCTTTTTGGAAGAAAACTCGAATAGTTTGAATGAAGTGGTCGTGAATGGTTATTCGAGTGTGAAACGTACAAGTTTTACCGGAAATGCGGTAACCGTCACAAAAGATGACTTATTGAAAGTGTCTACACGTAATATGATTGATGTATTGCAAGTGTACGATCCTTCTTTACGGATAGCGGTTAATAATGAAATGGGGTCAGATCCCAATAGTTTGCCGGAGTTTTATATCCGTGGACGTTCCGGTGTCGGAGTCATGGAATTGGATAAGGATGCAGTTTCCCAATCCGCTCTTTCAAATAATCCGAACACTCCTATTTTTATTATGGATGGTTTTGAGGTATCTGTGTCGAAAGTGTATGACTTTGACCCTAACCGTATAGAACGGATTACGATTTTAAAAGATGCGGCCGCTACTGCCATATATGGTTCACGTGCGGCAAATGGGGTGATTGTGATTGAAACGAAAGCACCGGTTCCCGGCAGATTGCGTGTGAACTATAATTTCTCTGCAGAACTCACAGCTCCGGACATATCTGACTATAATCTGATGAATGCCAGTGAGAAACTTGAGGCTGAACGTCTGGCTGGACTTTATGAAAGCGACTCGCCCAGTACAGCCCTGAACTTACAGAAAGAGTATCTGGCAAAACAGAATAATATATTAAAGGGTATTGATACCGATTGGATTGCACAGCCGTTACGAAACGGTTTTAATCACAAACACAGTCTTTATATAGAGGGAGGCGTTAATGATATCCGTTTCGGTGCTGAGATGAACTATGACATTCAGAATGGAGTAATGAAAGGTTCATATCGAAAGCGTGCGGGAGGAGGATTTTACATCGATTATCGTATTAACAATCTGCAAATCAAGAATTATGTGACATTCAACTCTGTAAAGTCGGAGAATTCTCCGTATGGGACTTTTTCTGATTATACTTCCAGGCAACCCTATGACTCATTTAAAGATGAAGAAGGTAATTACGTGGAATATCTGACTACTTGGCATACGGGAACTTCGAATCTCCGTAATCCTTTGTATGATGCTACCATGTTGAGCAGTTATGATCGTTCGTCTTATACGGACTTGACTAACAACCTAAGCCTAAATTATCATCTGGCGGATGTCTTTCAGTTGAAAGCACAGTTCTCCGTAACAAAACGTGATGATGAATCCAGGCAATTTACAGATCCGGGAAGCGGTAAATATGTCAATTATGCGGATAGTGATCCTAAAGGAGAATTATTGTCCGGCCGTTCGCAAAGTATTTATTGGAATGCTAACTTATTGGCAAATTATGTACAGACAGTAAACCGTAATCACATGAATTTTTCTTTAGGTTTGAATATACGTGAAACCAAGGATGAATCGGAGAGTGCGCTGTATCGTGGATTTCCTTCCGGTAAGCTGGACTCTCCGAATTATGCGGATGAAATCGCTACCAAGCCTTCGTTTTCGGATAATCATACCCGATTAATGGGTACATTCCTTTCTACCAACTATACGTATGATAACATTTATCTGATGGATGCCTCTTTCCGTATGGATGGTTCTTCGGAATTTGGCTCGAAAAAGAAATTCGCTCCTTTCTGGTCGTTTGGAGCCGGATTGAATATTCATAATTATCCGTTTATGAAACAGCAGACATTATTTAGCCAATTCAAGATTCGCGGTTCTTATGGTCAGATTGGTAAAGTCAATTTTCCGGCTTATGCAGCAAAGAACACTTATCAGATCTTATCGGATAAATATGGAACCGGAGCCGGTGTATTACTTTATTACATGGGGAATGAAAACTTGAAATGGGAACGTACTAACACTTTTGATATCGGTACGGATATATCATTGCTCAACGATGCGGTTTTATTCAGATTCTCTTGGTATAACAAGAAAACGGTCGATTTGATTACGGATGTTACTCTTCCTTCATCAACAGGTTTCACCGTATATCGTGATAATCTCGGAGAGGTACAGAATCGTGGTATTGAGTTGGATATCAGAGCCGATGTATTCAAAAATAGAGATTGGACAGTAACTTTGTTTGGTAACCTGGCACATAATAAGAATAAAATATTAAAGATCTCAGAATCATTAAAGGCTTATAATGATCGTGTAGACACATACTTTGCCGATTATGATAAGAATATAGGTACCATGCAGGATTCTAAGTATAGTAAACCTTTTATGAAATATACAGAGGGCGGTTCGTTGACTTCCATTTGGGGAATGCAGTCATTAGGTATTAATCCTTCGGATGGTCAAGAGACTTTTCTGAAGAAAGATGGAACAATTACTTCCGATTGGAATTCATCGGATCAGGTGATCATAGGCGATACGGAACCTACTGCACAAGGAGCTTTTGGTGTAAATCTACGTTATAAGCAATTCACTATGTATGCTACTTTCAAATACGAATGTGGCGGGCAGCTGTATAATAGCACGTTGGTAAACAAGGTCGAAAATGTGAATATTTACGAAGTCAATGCAGATAAACGGGTATTGACTGACAGATGGAAACAGCCGGGAGATGTAACTATGCTGAAATCAATAAAAGACCGTTACCAAACGACACGACCGACTTCTCGTTTCGTGCAGGATAATAATACACTCGAATTTAATTCATTTACTTTGGCCTATGAGTTTAGCAATAAGTTGCTTGCTCCTATCAATCTCAGTATGTTGCGTGTACAATTTAATATGAATAATATTGCTCGTATTTCTTCTATTCATCAAGAAAGAGGTCTCTCTTATCCTTATGCACGTACATTTACTTTCTCTTTAAATTTAGGTTTCTAAAAACAACGGATATGAAAAAATATAATTTTGCTATAATAGGTGTTACCTTGTTGCTGTCATTAAGCGCTTGTAATGATTGGCTGGATATTGATCCTTCTGATCAGGTATCAAGCGAGAAATTGTTTGAAAGTGGAGATGGATTCAGAAATGCGTTAAACGGAATTTATATTGCTATGTCGTCTTCCGAACTGTATGGGCGCGAGTTGTCTTGGGGGCTTACCAGTGTTCTTTCTCAAACATATGCAGATAACGATATCGCCAAATCTAAAGCATATGGTAGCGCTATGGAATATGAATACGGAGAAACGGAGATCAAAGCGGTGCTGGAATCAGTTTGGTCAAAAGGATATAATGTAATTGCTAATTGCAATAAGTTGATATCAGAAGCAGAAGCAAAAGATTCGACTGCTTTTCGTGAGGGAGCACTTGAAAGGAATCTGATTATCGGGGAGGCTAAAGCATTGCGAGCCATGATGCATTTTGACATTTTACGTTTATTTGCTCCTTCGGTAGAGTCCGGTGATGAAAGCAAGCGGATTCCATACTTTACTGTATATCCATCTAAATATGAACCGAATCTTTCAACAAAGGAAATACTGAAGAAAGTAGAAGAAGATTTACTTGAGGCTCGTCAGCTGGTTGCAAAGCATGATACGATTGTCAATACGTCAACAATGGCAATGCCGGATTACCGGATGGGAGGTACGAATAAGGCTACAGGTGGTGACTTTTTTGGTCAAAGAGGAATTCGTATGAATTATGTGGCTATTAATGCGCTTTTAGCTCGTGTATATTTGTATGATAATGATTGGAACAATGCTGCTAAGTATGCCAAGCATGTAATAGATGATTTCGTAACTCGTCGAAAATGGTTTTATTTTACAGATCCTTACGATTATGCGAAAGCTACGGATAAATATAAATATGTCAAATTGTATGAAGACACATTCCTGGCTTTTTACGACCGGGAGTTATTGGAGCGTATTGATAATTTTAAATCTGCTAATAATAGTTTATTAATGACTCTGAAGAATTACGATGCTTTGTTTGAACTGGATGCGGACGACTATCGTACTTCTTTAGCGACCTCTGACGGTAAAACTGGTAAAACATCAATGAAATGGATAAATACGAATTCAACGAACCAGAGTGTCACCATTCAGTATAAGCTGATACCGATGATTCGGTTAAGTGAAATGTATTATATCTTGAGTGAGGCTAGTTCTAAGACAAGCCTGTCGGAGGCTCTCTCTTATTTGTCGGTAGTTAGAAAAGCACGTGGAGCGAAACGAGATATTTCAGGCACAGCATCGAAAGACTATTATAATGAGTTGGTAGCAGAATACAAGAAAGAATTCTTGGCGGAGGGACAGATGTTTTATTTCTTTAAACGCTGGAATATGCCTGTCACCACGGGAACACAAGTAATACAAATGGATGGCAGATATGTAATGCCGATACCGGAAAGTGAGATAATCTATTAATTTATGGAGATAAACAAAATGAAAAAGATATATTCATTATTGATAGCAACCTTCTTTTTGTTGGTTGCTTGTGAAAAGGACGAAATCCGGATATGGGATTCCGGTAACTATGTGCAGTTTGTGGAAGAGTATAAAGATTCCTTGACTTATTCTTTTTTCTTCTATGGGACACAAGAGGAAATAAAGGTACCTCTCAATATGCGATTGATAGGATTACCGTTGGCAAATGATGCTTATGTTAGTCTGAGGGTTAATAAGGAACTGACAACAGCTGAACCGGATTCGTATGAATTGGAGAATGAGATGGTTTTTCGGAAAGATGTTTTGGAAGAAACTGGGTATTTTTTGTTGAAGAAAACGGCATTGTTGGATACAAAAGAAGTCCGGCTTGTGATTGACATTGTGGAGAATGATGTTTTAAAACCCGGACAAAATATATATACTCGTAAAGTCGTTCGTTTTAGCTCTTTAATATCTCAACCTCTTTGGTGGGATGATGTTGTAACAGAAAGCTTATTAGGAAAATATACAGAAACTAAGTTCAGGCTTTTCATGGAAGTTACAGGAGTGGGAGATCTGACGGAGCTGTCAGAATCTGAAAGATGGTCTTTGGCTCGCCAGTTCAAGTACTATCTCAATAAAAAAGAAGATGAGGGAAATCCGGTAGCAGGATGAAGATGGATCGTATATGTCTGTTCCGGTAGTAGGATAAGTTAAAAACGATATGTATTATAGAAAGCAAGATATCTTATTA